>Ga0172381_10007700_pt1 | contig 10623 bp, 9 predicted proteins | sample Leawel6488metaG_FD_119754 | JGI IMG/M metagenome (GOLD analysis project Ga0172381, IMG submission 119754) | Leachate microbial communities from a municipal landfill in Southern Ontario, Canada - Leachate well 64-88 metaG | ecosystem: Engineered > Solid waste > Landfill > Unclassified | place... | reverse complement strand
TGCTTGTTGATCTTTAATTTCCATATTAAAATATCCAACTAATTTTAAATCTTCTTTATTTTCTGCACAGTATTCTAAAACAGAAAAGAAAGCATTTAAATTTCTTTCTGCTTCAACCTTACTATTACTACCAAACTCAGTCATCTTTGTAATTAATTCAGGTTTATTCATTTAATTCTTTTAACTCCTTTTTTAAATTTTATTTTATTAATTTATAATCCAATAGCAGTTCCTTTATTAACTGCAATTATTCTAGTTGTTTTATTTAATTTTGATAACTCTTCATCTAAAATATTCTCAATATTATCAAATTCCCAATATGGAATTCGAAGAAGTGAAATATTATTATTTTGACAATATTCATTTTTAATTTGGTCTTTTATTTTTAGTTTTTCAAATTCTAATAAAGCAATCTTTTTATCACCACCAAAGCAAACAGGTTTATAATGTTGTTGACCATCTAATTCAATAATTTTATAAATACTATTATCGGTTTTATTATAAACAACAAAATCAAATGTCAACTTATTTATGTAAACACATCCATCAAAAGAAACTTCACTATCATATAAAAAATTATTATTTATTAATATTGTCTCTGTTATATATTCAGAATTTGATTGAGCATTTGTACAATGATTACATCTATTTTTACCATTAAGTATCATGCTTAAAGTTGTTTTAAATAAAAAACCACATTCTACACATTTTATTTTTATACTATTATCGTTATATGTATTATAAGAAATATCAAAAATTTCAATATTACTATCATAATTATGTATAAGATTAACCACATCATCCAATGTATATCTTTGTAAATCAGCAATCCTTTCTTTTTGACATTGATTACATCTTTTGCCATCCAAAAAGTGATTCAGAGTAATATGTTTTTTACCATGTTTAGGACATATATAATATAAATTTTGAGCATTATTAATATAAATATCAGTTATTAAAATATATCCTTCTTTTAAAAACATTTTTCTAACTTGTTCTATATTATATTTTCTTTTAATAGTTGCAAAATATTTTTTACTCTTTTCTGTTTGACTATGATGATAGACACCATGTTTGGCAAAATAAACATCTCTATGTTTGTCAGTATTACAATCTGAACAAGCATCTTTTTCTATCGTTTCTCTACCTTTTAAAAATTTACTCCATTTTTTAGATATTGTTTTTCCACAATAATCACATACTACTTCGACTGTTGCTTCACTTTTAGGTAATAAATCATATACATCAACAACTAACAAATCATGATACTTTGTAAATATATACCCCTTACTTAAATAATGTTCTTTATTACTAATATTCCATCTTAATTTTACTTGTTTTGTTTTTAGTATTTTTATCATCTCCTTTATTATTTATTACAATAAAAGAGATGGCAGAGGTACAGTCTGTCATCAACTCCACACAGATATACAGTCTGAAAGAGTATTAAAAAAATTATAAATTGCAAATAGTTGATTTATTCGTTGCTATTACTTTTGTACTTTTACATATACTTATTAACTCATTTTCAAGTGACTCTTTAAACTCTATTTTTCCTTGCATATTGCCATGAACTAAATAATATTTATCTGTTTGAATATTCTTCAAATAATTAAGTAATTCACTTCTTTGAATATGAGAAGAAAAAGAATTTAAAATGACAACACTACAACTATTTTTATAACTTTTACCTTCAATAGTAATATTTTTTTGTCTATTTTTAATCTTCCAGGCAATACTATTTAGAGGAGCATACCCCACAAATAAAATACAATCCTTAGTATTCTTAATATATTCTTTTAAATAATTAACACTTCGCCCTTTCGATAGAAATCCACTTGAAGACAATACAATCTTAGGAGTATTATTATTCATACATATTTTACTTTCATTATAATCTTTAATAAATTTAACATTTTCCCAAGAACATACTTTATCAAACAATTCTTTACTTTTCCCAATAAGAACTTCTTTATATACTTTTGTTATTTCCCAAATTAAAGGGCTATCTATTATTATAGGTATTTTAAAATTTTTATATTCACTAAATAATTCATATAAATTAGTTAATATTTCTTGCGCTCTAGATAAAGAAAATACAGGAATTAATATTTTACCTTTGTCCATAATACACACTTGATTTATAACTGTTTTAATTTTTTCTAAATCTTTTTCTCTATTTTCTTTACCATTTTTACCCGTTGCCCCATATGTACATTCACTTATTACTATATTAGCTTTTGTACAAAATTCAGTGTCTTCAACGTAATGATTTTTATTTTGTAATCCTTTTAAATCAGAAGTATATAATATTTTCTCAATATGACCTGTACTTGTTTTTAAAAATAATTCAATCTGACAAGCACCAATTAAATGAGAGTTATGTAGAAATCTAAAACTTACATTTTCGTCAAGTTCGTATATAATCCCATAATCATAATTACATGTTAAATTTAATGTATTTTCAACATCTTCTTTATTATAAAATGGTTCAAATATTGCATCTCGTTTTTTTGAGATGTATTCCGCATCTTTACGGATAATATTAGCTGAATCGACAAGCATTGGTTTTAATAATTTACTTGTAATTTCCGTTGTGATAATTTTCCCACTGAAACCATCTCTAACCAACTTAGGCAAACGTCCAATATGATCTATATGAACATGACCTAAAAATACATAATCTATGTTTTTAGGCTTAAAAGGAAATGATTTAGCATTTTTTTTATAATCTATTATTGAATTAAAACCTTGTATCATTCCACATTCTAATAAGATATTTTTATATTCTGTTTCAATTAATATCATTGAACCTGTGACATCACATGAGTTATTTCCAATAAAACTAATTTTGATTTTTGTTTTCTTTTTTTTAGACATAAACATCACAAAATATCATCATATACTCATTTCCTTACTATAAATTAATCTATTTAACTTTTATCGACTTTTTGTTGACATTGCTGTCTTTCTAATTTCTTTTTGAGACTCATAAGTTGCCAGTAACAGGGATCAGTTATAAATCTTTGTTTGTGAGATTTATTATGCTGAGAACCTACTATTATTAAATCTGGAAACTGACCTTTTACTTGACGTAAAATACCGTTTTTTATCATTAAATCCATTTCATTTTTTGTAATTGGTTGCAAATACTTATATTGATGCTCCTTTTATAGAATTTATTTATTTAATATGTAAATCCCCAATACTGAGAATTATCCCTCCATTGAGGGGCAGAATGTATTATTGGCATGATCGACCACATACCAAAAGAGTAGGGAAGGATAGAAGAGATTTTATCTTCTATCATAAAAAAACATTGATATAATAGTGCTTTATTATATTCATATACAAGAAAATGCACATAATGTCTTATAAACCCTTATAATATAAGTGTTTATAAGGGGTTTCTAAATGCTAACAAAAATACTAATTATTACGAATTTTCCTCATTAATTTTTTCTGATAATCATTACGATGTTCTTTCCAGCAACTCTTACAATACACTTGACGATTGTTAGTAGGGATAATAATTTTACCACAATTTTCACAACAAATAGCAACACCAATATATCTTAAATATTCTAAAACAAAATCATCAAATTTCTTTATTACAAATTCCACTTCACTGTCTTCTTCAATAAAATTAATCTTAAATGAAGAAAATATTGTTAAAGTAAATAATTCAGAATCATGTAATTGATTTAAAAATAAATCTTTTTTATCTTTTCTTTCTTTAACTTTAGAATATTTAAATAAATCTTTAAAATTATTTATATAATAACCTTTACCTTTATCTTCTACAGATTTTTTATTTTTCTTCTTCTTTGGAGTATATTTATTTATTTTTCCTAAAACTAATCCAGTAAAAGCAAGTTTTTCTAATTCTAAATTATTTAATGATTTTATTTTCATTAACTCGTTTTTCATTATAGGAATAGGGGGGATGACTACTAAAATATTCTTCTTTTGCACTCCATAATGTACTGCTTTTGCAATCATTTCTAAATGTAAAACTTCATTATATTCTGGTAAAAATTTCTCACAGAAATCCTTTAACTTAATCTTAATATCTTGGGTTTTTAATTCTTTTATCTTATTATAATATTTTGCTAATATCTTTAATTCAAATAAATATTTATCTTCAAGAAATCCTTTTTTAAGCATTTGTTCAGCATATTCTAATTCATTAAATATCATAAATTACCTCCTGTAATTTAAAATTATCACCTAAATATTCAATATCTCCTGTATCATCTAATAATGGTATATATACTTGTTGTTGTTTATTCTTATATACATTTACCAAAACATCATTTTCAAATACATCCCATAGAAAATCTTTTTTATCTTTTGGATTTAATTGATATACAATCTCAACTACATAATTTATTAATTCTGCTGTGTTGGAACAAATTTTATAAGCTTCTTGACGCATATCTTGATAAAACATTTTCAATTCATCATAAGATTCCTTATCAAGTTTTTCCTTAGATTTTAATTGTTTTGTAGTTTTAGAATATATTTTCTTTTTATTACAAAATTGTTTATACAATTCTAAAATCTTAGTAAATATTTCTTCATCCTTTGAAATAGAATTGTCTGTTAATATTTTAATATATTTATCATAATTAGTATTAGAACTTAAAGTAGTTTTAATATCTTTTCCTATAGATTCCATATAAAAACATAACCTATTCATGACACATGAAGAAGTATTTAAAGGCATATTTTTATAATGAAATTTAAAAAAATCATTTTCCTTTTTTGTTTTGTTTCTTTTTTGTTTTAATTCTTCCAACGAACATTTAAAAGTCAACTTACAATATAAATCTGCTTTTTCCATAAAATCTTTATATTTCTTTTTATACTTAGGATAAATATATCCTTGGAAATAAGGTTTTTTATGTATCACTATTTTATTTAGAAATTTCTTTTGTTTTATTTCTTCTAATGTATCTACTTTATGTATTAACTCACCTTTATCATTATATTCATTTTCGTAATATATTGTTTGAAATCTAATCCAATCTTGAGGAAAATCTTCAACTTTAACCCCTTTTGCCTTATCTATCGCATTTCCTTGGAGCATCCTAGTTATTTTTAATCTTTCTAAAATAGTATTATATGTTTTTGAACCTTTATGATATTGTGCTAACATAGCATACATATCTGTTGAATAATTAGTAATAGTACCTATATCATTACTAAAACTTAATAAATCTGCCTCAAATAAATCTTGCTCAGTAATTATCTTTGTAGGAGTAGATTTTTTTTCATATGTAATTGGTAACATATCTTTATAAACACAACGAATAAAAACAGGATTACTTGTAGTAAATACCAAATCTAAATCAAAATCACTATCTGCATGTCTAATAGTATCTAATCCCTTAGTAGGATAAATAATTCCACTTGTTTGATATGCATACCAAAAGTTTACTAATTCATTATCTTGTAAATTTAATATATTATGTTCTGAATAATGAGTGAGAGGACTACGACAAGCATCTACTTGTTTAACATTTTTTCTATTCCAATAAGCAGAATAATGTTCTCCTTCTTTAAGTAATCCTATACAATCTTCAGATTTATTGCCAAATATTTTTTGACATAAACTAAAAGGATCTGCGATCATAGTTTGATAATTTCCTTCAACCATTATTTTACCTGCATATGTTTGCTGTAATCTTTTCCTTATACTATTACTTATTTTGCTTTGAATATAGGGATCATTCGCTAATTCATTATTTAATAAAATGGCTTTCACCATTGGATTATGAATATCATCTATATTCCTAACATTTTTTACACCTTTACCTAATAAATATAATGCTGTTTGTATGACATCTTTTCCAAGAATATTATTAAACCAATCAATATTAAATTGACATAATTCTCGAATATCACTATCATTCATATCAAGCGTTTGTAAATATTGATAATTAGTCAAACAATAATTATCATCTTTTTGGGGCGCAACACGACATACTCCCCAAGATAAATTATTATCTTTACAATTAGTAACAAAATCTTCAAGTGACTTATAATTTTTCCAAAGTTTTACCTGACTGGTTGTTAAAAATATATCGTAATCCCAAGCATTCCTAATAGTTCCCCATGCATCTTTAAACATTGATGTTTCAGTTTCATAATATATGTACTCTTCTATAGGGAATGTAATTAACATCCCTTTGATGAAGGAATGTCTGATCCCGAAAAATCCAGGAACATAATCATCAATAAATAAATCTTCACACCATGCCTTTGCACCCCTTATAGTTAAAATACCTTCACCATCATGAGGTTTTAAATCTATTGAATAATTATCTATTTTTTCTACCCATGCTTTTTTATCGTCTTGATAAATAAAATCTACTTTCTTTTTAAAGTTAATTTCAAGATCTTTTACAATACAAAATTTTAAATTCCTAACTTTGTATGTATTTGAACTATAGAGAGCAAAATAAGCATTGTATTTATTGGGACTCAATTCTTTCTCTTTATCATATCCATTCTCTAACTTAGGTTTAATTTTATTTAGCATATCTTCTTCAACAAATAATACCTTGCTATTGCGTGAATGCCCACTACCACAAATAAATCTTTGAAAAACCTTATCATTTACTCTAATTTTATTAAGAAACATATTATTATATTGACTTTTTGATTTTATGTTAATAGATACTACTTCAGGAACAAATAAAATATCATCAATTTGTTCCTGAATATTATTTAATAATTTAATATTTTCTTCTGATGATGGTTCTGATTTAATTTTCTTTTTTTCTTTCTTTAACTCTTTTAATCTAGTTAAATCAATATTTTTATGTTCTCTAATTTGTCTGAGTAATTCGCTATCCCCTAAAGAAATTAACTCTTTATTTTTTCTAGCTTGTTCAACTGTCAAAGTTACATCATAATTATATTCTTTTAATCTAGATGATTTAAACCTAAAAATATAGAATTGTTGTTGTTTAATCAAATGTCATCCTCCTATATTATATTACATACATTATTAATATCAAATTTACTTAATGTCTGAATAAATTCTTTTATCAACCAAGGTTTTCTTTGTTCATCTTCAATGGTAAAATCTACATTACATTTGATATTTAAAATGCCATTAGTATTTTTATTTGCTATATAAATTACTGGATATAATATTTTATATATTTCATCGTTGATTGCTTCATCTGTAATATCTATAGAAGTATATATCTTATTTTGATTTATTTCATAAAAGTTATTTACAAAATCATATTTTACAGCAGATATTTTCTTCGATAAGTCATTTAGTTTATTTGTTGCATTTAAAAAGTCATATCTTGGCAAATGTTTAGTTCCACACCCAATATCCCTAAATGATAAATTAATTTTAGGATTGATTAAATATTTAGGAAACTGATAATTTGGTTGATTGATATAATTTTTTATTTCATAAGAATCATTTGTTTCCATTATATAAATATCATCTTCCAATGATAATTCAATTTTAATAAGATTACAATTACCTTCATAGTAATGATGAAAATTATTATGATAAGATCTTTTAATTGAATTTACTCTATGTAAATAACTTTTATTGCTATATACTATAAATTCTAATCCTCTATAATCTTTAAAATATAATAAATTTATATCATTATTAAACTCAAAATCAATTTGATATTTAACTATTTTATCTTTATTATTATCAAAAACATTAACTACTTTTTTAAGCAAATTTATATATTCTAATTTTTCTTTTTCAATTTCCTCTAATAATTTTTCTTGTTGTACCCTTATTTCTTCTTCTCTTATTTTTTCTATTTCTTCTTTCTCAATTAACCATTGGTTGTATTTTTTTATTTCATAATCAAAAACACGAGAAATAAATTCAATTATTAGTGTTTTATTATCATCATTTAAAATATCAACATAAATTTTATTATTTATATTATCTTGAATACTATTTTCCCAAATATGTATAGAAGTATAGCAAGGAGTACACCATTTACTTAATGAGATTCTATACAAAAAACTATTGTCTATATTATTTTTATCAATACTTAAATATAGGCCATCTGAACAATCATTATATTTCTCTTTAATTAGTTCACAAATTTGTTCGGCTTTATCATAATAAATAGCTAATCTTATTACTTTATTAATAGTGTTTTCTATTGATTTTATAAATTCATTAATTGAAAATTTATTTACTTCAAAATAATTGCTTTTTAAATATTTATTGTTTAATATTATAGAATTATAATTTATATTTTTATATTTTCTACCATTCTTTGCTTTTTCTATAGAAAAATATTTTACATAATTTTGATTACTAATATTATTCAAACAATTTTCTGCTAATTTTTCAAACAATTCAACTTTATAATCAATATAGTCTTCATATAATGGAATACATCTTTTCTTAGCTAATATTGCAAAAATAATTTCTTTATCTTCTTTTTCCGTATAATCTATCAAATCAGTTAAAGATTCAATATCTGATTCACCTTTCTTATACAGAAGAACCTCCATCCAAAACCAATCTAATTTCTTAATTCTTTCTCTAATAGAATCATCCAAAGGATTATTTTGTAAAATATTTTCTTTATGTATACCAATAGTATTATAATATAAATCATTTTTATTTTGATTAAAACACTTACCTTTATAATACAAAGCTTTAAATTCATAGTTATTTTTATTATAACTTGCTTCCATTAAGGTTTTTAAATCAACTTCTACTACAATATTACCCAATGTTAACCATTTATTATGATAATCTTCAACCTTCTTTTTATTGGTATAATTCATCTCAAAATAAATGGTTTTACCACATTCTGTTATAATAGTTATATCTGGTTTATAAATACCGTACTCTGTTTCATAAGATTGTTCAATTAAAACATCTTTACACTTAAATTCATTATCAACATCTGTTTTAACTATAAAATTATCACCATCAACCAATATTTTATTCTTAAACCACCAATGAATAGATGACTCGATATTACATTTACTTGCATCAAAATGTGAAAAATGAGAAGACTTTTGAGACACTTTGCCTTCTTTGGTTTTTCCACCAATTGCAACAGGTTTTACATCAGAACCACAAACGGGACATGAATATTTATTTTTTCTATCTTCTTCATTTAAATCATATATAATTGATATATTACCTTTTGCATCATTTGCCCAAAATAATTGTACATCAATGTTATTCAATATCTCTATCCTCCAATCCCTCTGCCCATTCCAATACCCTAACAGTATTATTAAAAATATCTTTACTTAATTCATTCAAACCTTTATTTTTATCGAATTCAATTCTAATTGTTACTCTATTATTCATATCCCATTTATCCCAATCAACATCAGGATATAAATCTTTATCATACATATACCCTTGAGGTAAAGATGGTAATTCAATATTATCCTCAAAATTTATATAACTATCTGGATGAATTTCTGTATAATGACTTGAACAACAATACTGAGTTCTATAACCTTTCTTATTTAATTCTATAATGACAGGAACAAATAATTCATCAATTTCTACAACATCACCATAGCAACCTTTTACTTTACATGTATTATTTTTAATTGTTTTCTGATTATAAACTTTAAAACATTCTAAACATAAAAGCATTTCGATCCTCCAATTCCTTTCTCAAAATCAATAAATAGGGGATAGTCATAGATAAATATTTCTATCCCTTTATATTTAATCAATAACTAATGTAATTTTCTAACCCTATAATCACCAAAATTACTATCACTCTTTAAACACATTAATGCCTCAGTAGCACCAACAAATAATTCGTCAATACTATGTCCATCTGTTTCTATTTCAAAGAATTTATAATCTGGATCAGCCATAAGTACATTATTAAATATATGTAATAATCCTTCTTTATTAATTTGCGTTCTAGTAATTTGTTCACTATGAGGATTATACATAATAAAATTATATTCTTTATCTACAAACACACATGTTCCTTGTTCAAATTGACAAATAAATATCTTATCTTCTTTTAAACACTTTTGAATATCTTCATAATTCTTTTCTAAAATAAACATATTTAATCTAGGTCTTGTCATCTAATAAGTCCCCCTTTTTATTCTTATCCCAATATTCTTTAAATATTTCATACATTTTAACATCATAATATTTTCCATCAATTAATTTTGTACTTTCTTTTTTAATCCCTACAATATTACCATCATATTTTTTAATATATTTATCATACATTTTCTCTGCTGGATTACCAATTACAACATTAAACTCAATTTTCCTAAAATTATATTTATCAAATAAATCTTTTAAAAACTGATATAAATCTCTTGAAAATACTACATTTTTATCATAAAAATTGATTATTACTAAAGATGATACTTTATTAGACGCTCTTGAAATTCCTGCTCTAAAGAAACCACGAACATTATTTTGACTATCAATACTTACCATCTCAATATCATTCCAAGAATCATCACTTAATTTTAATATATAATTCCAATAATTATCAAAATTATAGTACTTATATTTATCATTAAAAACAATTGTATTATATACTTCCTGCAATTTATCTTTATATATGTAAGCTGGTTTTAACAATTTTTCACCTCAATCCTATC
>Ga0172381_10007697_pt1 | contig 10626 bp, 8 predicted proteins | sample Leawel6488metaG_FD_119754 | JGI IMG/M metagenome (GOLD analysis project Ga0172381, IMG submission 119754) | Leachate microbial communities from a municipal landfill in Southern Ontario, Canada - Leachate well 64-88 metaG | ecosystem: Engineered > Solid waste > Landfill > Unclassified | place... | reverse complement strand
TGAATGTTGTTGTTGCTGTCTATGGCAATGGAAGGCCATTGTTGATTATAAATCTCACTCGTCAAGTTCTCAATGGGCTGCCATGAAGTCGTGTATTTGATATAGCGGATTTGCGACCAAGAATTAACAAAGCCAGCCCACACAATGTGAATGTTGTTGTTGCTGTCTATGGCAATGGACGGAAAATTTTGATTATTCTCACCCGTCGTCAGAGCAATTTCGTTCCAGTTCTCTCCGCCATCAATGGATTTAGCGTAATAAATTTGATTATAACTTCCTCTTTTGTCAGTCCAAACGCAATGCAAATTTCCATCAAAATCTCTTACCACTTTGCGCCCATTTATAGGACCAGTTGCTCCAGAATAACCAACTCCCGCTTTAATCGTATAGCCCCCTCCTGCGACTTTTATCCAGCCGTCAGAAGTTTCTCCCGCGCCCAGCCCTTCAACGCTGGCTAGCTGGACAACGCTTTTGTTAATATTTTGATCCACGCAGAAATATCCGCCTTTTGTTTCGCTTTTGGCACAGAGGGTATAAGTATCGGAGGTGGAGGCTTGGTAGTAATAAGAATATGCTTCTCCGGAATCGTCCGTTTGCGGATACAAAGGATCTTCCGGAATTCTGTCTATATATTGAGAATTCAAGATTTGCTGGAAGTCCGTATTTTCTTCAGTAGAAAACCAATTACCGCTTTCGTCCAAGGCGATATATGAATCGTTGTAAGTATAATAGACCTGTAAAGCCACTTTTAGCTTTTCAAGGTCGGCTCTTCTTTGGCTGTCTCTAGAGTTCATCAAAAAGCTGTTGATTGCCGGAACAACAGCCGCGGCCATTATCAAAATAATACCCACCACCGTAAGGATTTCCACGAGAGTGAAGGCTTTTTTCCGCGGTTTTTGAAAAAAAGAAAGAAATTTTGCTTTGTCCATAAAAATTTATTTTTTGAAAACTTTAATTACAAAGTCCGCCGCCTATATAATCATGATAAGAAATTTCTGAATTTGCTTTTTCGTCCACGCAAGCGCAGGGATAATCGCTTTTTTCTTCCATTTTAGAGCAAATCGTATAAGAGCTTTTATCTACCCTGTCCACTCTGTAAACATAAAGAACCTCATCTCCAATTTTAGAATATAAAGGATCTGCTGGAAGCTTCCCGATATATTTCGGAACCAAAGCTTCAGCAAAATCTTTGCTCCAATGGCCGTTTCCGCCGATTTTCACCCTTGGAGGATTGCCATCGGAAACGGGATATTTGTCGTTTTCCATATAATAAATATTCAAAGCCGTTTTAATGATAGCCAAATCACTGATTCTTTTATCGTCGCGGCTGCTTGCTTTAATTTTTTCAAATCCAATGACAGCTCCCGAAGACAGCACTCCGAGAACGGTAACGACAACCAAAAGCTCCATTAAAGTAAAGCCCCTTCGGCTTTTTTTAAATTTTTGCGCTAAATTTCCCATAAAATTAATTGAAATTTTATATATATTGCATTATACCTCCTTTTTTAAGAATTTAAACAATTCTTAGCTTGGGCCGGCAAAAACGCGTCTTAACGACGCGCTTTTGAAGATCGGTTATTGGCTCCACTCGCCCAATGTAATATCCGCCAGGAATTGCTTTCCGCTCCTTAGTATCTTCAGGGTAATCTTATCATTAGGCAGGTATTCGGCAATCATTTTGGCCAGAGTGTTTTCTTGGTCTATTTTTCGCCCGTTAAATTCTAAAATAATATCCCCTTCTTTTAATCCCGCTTTTGCCGCCGGCGATCCAACCACTATTGCCGCGCTGCCGTCAGATCCCCTGCTTATCAATGCTCCGTAATCAACGGACAAATTTTGATTTTCAGCTATTTCAGAAGTGATTAAAAGATATCTTACCCCTAAAAAAGGATAAGAAATTTTATTGATTGTTTTAACTTGTTCTATGTCGCGTTTTGCCAAATCAATAGGCAAAGCAAATCCGATGCCCTGGGCCTGCGAAGCCACAGCGGTATTAATACCGACAACTTCTCCGGAAAGATTTAAAAGCGGGCCTCCTGAATTGCCTGAATTAATAGCCGCGTCCGTTTGGATGACATTTTCCAAAGTTTCTTTCATTTGGCCGTCGGAAGCGATAATTGAACGGGAAAGACCGGAAATTACGCCGACGGAAACAGTGTTCTGAAACTCTCCTAAGGCGTTGCCAATGGCAATAACTGTCTGTCCTATTTGCAAGTCATTGGATTCTCCAAGCTTTAAAGCTTTAAAGCCGCTGCCTTCAATCTTCAAGATCGCCAAATCTTGAGCGGGATCGCGGGCTAAGACTTTAGCGTCATATTCTTTATTGTCATTGGTAATTATTTTATATTCCGCGGTTGTGTCTTCCACTACGTGCTTGTTAGTCAAAATTAATCCGTCTTCGGATACAATGAACCCCGATCCGGCTCCGACTTCCTGTTTTTCATATCCTTTAACTTGAGGGACGACATATCCGCCAAAAGGATTGCCGAAGAAATCATCAAATAAATTCTGCTGATAATTATATTGGTAAACCGGCATATTTTTATATACCGCAACGCTAACAACAGAAGGAGAAACTTCCTCTACCGTTTTAATGACTTTTTCCTCCCTGGTGTCCTGAAAAATCTGTTTTTCTATAATAGTTTCCGTGCTGGTCGTTGGCGCAAAAGGATTAAACGTTTTTAAAGCGCTTTCAGCCGGAGACATGCCCAAGTCTTGCCTGATTTTAGAATAAAAATAATATCCGGAAACGGATCCGCCGATTAATCCGACAAGCAGAGCCAAGACCAAAACCAGACCTAAAGAAAGATGCTTCTTGCCGGCTTGTTTTTCTTCTTGCATAATCTCCTCTTTTTTTTCTTCTTCTGCAGAAGGAGGAACTAAAATCGGCTCCGAATTTTCTTTAGCCGGAAGCAAAGAACTTTCAGGCTGTCCGCCGTTTAAAGAGCCAAGAGAAGCATTGATGTCAATAGACGGAATTCCCGGCTCTATTGCCGGATTTTCTTCTTTCTTGGCATCATTTTCCCTGTTGCTTTTTTCTTTTTTTGAAAAATTAAATTTGGGCAATTCATACATAGACATAAGCCGAAAAATTTAACCTTTAATTATTTAATAATATACAAAAAATTTAAAGTTTTTGGCGCAAAATTTCCTATACGGAAACTGTCAGCCATTCAAACTTGCCTATTAATAGACAGGTTTTCTATATAATAGCAAATTAAAGCCGATTTAATAAATAGTCAATAGCTGAAGCAAAAAAACCCTCTCCATAAACTCCCAATCCGCAACAAACAGATCGCAAAAACTAACACAAAAATTACACAGGTGCCACCTGTGCAGAAATCTGCACAGGTGGCACCTGTGTAATTTTTGTGCGAGGATCTGCGCGGGTTTGCTTGCGCGAATTTGGCCGATACAAGGCTACGCGACGCTAATCTTCCAATAATAAAGAGTCTATTTCCAGCAATTTTTGCTGGGAATCAAAATTTCTCAATATCATTCCTTCCACGTTATTTTTAATATTTTCTTCAGAAGAAGAGCCTTCGCTAAAAGACATTGAAAGAAAATCTCTTTGCGTTACTGAAGGAAAATTTTTGAAGCCTATTGAATCCAAGTAGCTTGACCAACGGTAAGAATTCAAAAAATCAACGGTTCTTCCAAAATCAGAAACTCCTTTTTTCTTCCATTCAGGATCCAATATGCCTGCCGGATTCGCAAAAACATAGCTTGCAAGATTTAAAAATTGATCGTTGCTCTCCACAAGAACCGCTTTAAATTGCCCCTGAAAAAGAGATCCCAGCCCTTTTCTTTTATGTTTTTCATTGAAATATCCGACATAGCTATTCCCAAGTTTTTTCATAAAAAGAGTAATCCCTCCTTCGTCCAACTGCCTAATAATCAGGTGGTAATGATTCGGCATCAAGCAAAAAACCAAAAGTTCAATTATCTTCTCCCTCTCAATTTCCAAGCAATCATCTATGCCTTCCTTCTCACAATCCGCACAGGTGCCACCTGTGCGAGAATCTGCACAGGTGGCACCTGTGTAATTTTTAATTTTCTTTGCGTTTCTTTTTATTCTTTCTGAAATTCTGTCCCTCATTTTTACCATTTTTCTATCATTAAGCTCAAACAAGGAGGAAACAAAACGATAACGATCTGCGTCATTTTTAAAAATATCCCTCTTTTCAACTCCGCGATTATATATATGGTATATTTCTCCGTTAATAAATTCCGGTTTTTTATAGGCCATATCTGTAATTATAATTTTTTTATCAAAGTTTGCACAGCCCAAATTTACACAGGTTTACACAGGTGGCACCTGTGCGAGAATCTGCACAGGTGCCACCTGTGCGAGTTTTTGCACAGGTGGCACCTGTGTAATTTTTGGGCTGATTGTTAGAAGAGGGTTTTTGCTTTGTTCCAAAAGCTTGGATCGTTTTGCTCGGTTTTCATCCAATACATCCATTCCGTTCCCCAAAGATAGAAATGGCTTAAACCTGTTTGTTCGGCAAACTTAATATTTTTTTGAAATTTTTCCAAATCCATAGTCTTTTTCTGCTCCTCCGCGGAACAATCATATAAAAGATCCGGACACCAAGGCTCTGCCTGCAATTCAACGGACCAAACTTCCTTATTGAAAAAATATTTAATCAATTGGGCTTTGCGATAATAAAAAACAGGAGGAATAGGATATTCAAAATAAGAGTTAAACTGGTGTATCCAAACTTTTTTGTAAGTAGTAATGCCCACGATATCTCCTATTTTAGCCGCTTCAATCCAAAAAGAGCCTTCCCCGCTGTCAGAAATAATCACTTTGTGGCCGGGATCCATCTGGCTTACAAGGGCTTTTTCTTTTTTCAAAAATTCTTTATCCGTCCACGGACATTCGCCAAAAGGAAAAAGTGCTTCGTTTTCAACCTGCCAAGCGTAAATATTCGGATAATTTTTGTAGCGGACGACCAGCTTGCTCAAAAGCTCAAGAATCTGCTCCTGCTGTTCTTCTCTCTCCAGCCCCTTAGCCCATTCGGGAATGTGGCATTCCGGCCAGCGGCTGGTCTTCATTCCTATAACCAAAATCAAATCTGCCTGCCTTTTTTGGGCCTCTTTGACCTGCCATTCCAAATCCATTAAATAATATTCGTTTTTATTCGGCTCAATCAAGTCCCAATGAACGGCCACTTTTAGTTTTTTAGCTCCTAAATCGTCTAAGGCGGCGGAATAAGCCTCTTTCCAATTAAGCCCAAGGTCTTTAGCGTGTTTTTGAGAAAAATTAGCCCCCCAAACAATGTTTTGAGGTTTTGGCGCCCAGCCCGCAAAAAAATATATGGAAACAATGGAAATCAAAAACGCCAAAACGCAAAGGATATATTTAAATATTAATTTCATTGCCATTATTTTAACTATTTATTTTATTTAGCTTATTTGACGAAGGCTAATATCAATAAGCCGCAAACAATCAGAATTAGAGCCAATATTCTTTGCCAAACAGCTCTTCTTGAAAAATTCTCTTTAAAAACTTTCACTTTCATTGAAAGAGAATAGGAAAAAAAGAATAAAAAAAGATACTGCGCTCCCTGCAGAACCACGACGAAAGGAAGAAAAGCGGCGGAAACAAGAGAAATAGCCAAGCTCTCCAAGAGAAATCCTGCTCCTCCGGCAGTCTGGGCCAAAACAAAAAAACCGGTATTATTTTTATTAAAGGCCGGCTTGGAAGAAAAAGCCTCCGGCAAAGCAAAACGAGCAAAAATTGCAAAACCTGCCAAAAAGGAGGCTATTCTCATCAGAATAAATCCGGATAAAAACGGATAGCCGGAAAAAACAACTTTGGAAAAATTATAATTTGCGGCAAAAAAGAAAGCGGCAAGAACCACTATCTTTAAATTTTGCTTTGCAAAAGAAGATCCTCTTTTCCAAACGGCCGCCATGCTCCCCCCGAAAAGAAAGGTAAAGGCGATTATGTTCCTTAAAGAAAAGAAGTCTCCTGTTTTAAAAAGAATGGAAGAGATTATCAGCGTAAAAACGGCCAAAAACCCTCCCAAGGCAGGCATAATCTTTGAAACTTCTCCGTCTTCCAGCGCACTATACAAAAAATAAAGGCCGAGAATGTAAGAAGTTCCGGCTATAATAATGGCGGCTAGAATAGCAGAGCTTGGAACAAAAAAAACCGCAAACGGAACCAGCAAAAGAGACACCAGTCCGCCAGCGGCCACCCAAAAAGTATAGCCTTGAGGTTTTGGCGGACCGGCAAGAACGAATTTGTCTCCCAAATTTCCTAAAGCAAAAAAAAGATAGGCCGAAAGAGCCGTTATTAGCCAAAGCATTTTTTAATCTCTTCTTTAATTTTTAAAGCGCCCAGCTGTTCGCCTTCAACAAAAGCCTCCATTGCCGCTTCAGCCAAATACCCCTGTTCCAGCCAATCAAAAAGCCACTGCCCAAGATATCTTGGATCTTCTTGATTCGCTCCAAATCCCGATTTCAAAATCCATCTTTGGTTAAAGTTTTCCTGCGATCCTATGGGGGGAGCAACGATAATAGGCAGCCCCAAAGCAGAATAGAAAGAAAGTTCGCTCGGCTTGGTCCATAGAATATCGGTTTTTCTTATAGCGGCGTTAAACTTGGAGAAATAGTCTTGTATGTTTTTCTCAAAAATTATTTCAATGTTTCCTTTTAATTCGTTGGACAGCCCTATTCTTTCGGCTTCTTCTTCAAAATAAATTTTTGTTGATTCTCTGTTCCCGACCGATAAAATTACTTTTGTTTCTCCAAAAATAATTTTGTCTTTAAGATTTTTTAATATTTCCAGCCCTATCTCTTTTTGGGCTCCGGCTCCGCCGATTGAAAACATTATCGTCAAAGGATGGCTCGGCTGGAGAGGAAGCCTTCCCAAATGACGATCAATCAAGGAATGGTAGCGTTCGCGATAGCTGTTTTTGGGATCTAAATTCAAAAGGCGATACCTTAAATCTTCCTTAAGGATTTCCATTCTTTCGTCTCCTATATTTTCCAAAGGCAAAGGAAAGCCGCTAAAAATTATATTTGACCGATTAATGCCGTAGCTTTCCAGCCTTTGAGCGGTCCTTTTATTCGGGACAAAATATTTTATGCGGGTAATATGAGGATTGAGAGGAGCCCATGCCCTAGCAACATCAGCGTCGCATATAACGCAAAAAATATCTCCGGGATAACCGAAAAATTCGGCCATAAAAGCCACATTAAAAAACGTTGTGATAAAAGGAAGCCCCGGATGTTTTTTGCTAAGCTTGCTTATTAAATGGCTTCCCCATCCTCTTCTTAAAAGGCTGTAAACTTGTTCTACGCTGAAATTTGATTCTGAAAGATCCCTCTTGGGATAATAGCTCAAAATTTTCTGAAAACGCTCCAAAACGGAAAAACAGGCATCGCCTATCAACGGAGCATTTTTTAAACGGGAGATAAATTCATAAACATGGCGGCTGCTTTCCCAAATCATTTTGTCCTTCTCGGGAATTCCTGAATAATTATTGGCATTTATCACTTTTTCTTCCGGCGCCAAAAAACGCAAAGGAAAGGCTGTCCTTTGATGGCCGTAGCCCATATTTACTCCAACGATCCAAGCCTTGTATCCGGCATTCGGAACAAAAGGAACTTCAACTTCCGGAATAGAGGCTTTTGAAGAAGCTTTTTTTGTTTTTGTTCTTTTAGAAGCGGTCTTGGCAGCAGTTTTTTTCTTTGCAGGCTTTTTGACTCGCTTAACTGCTATCTTTTTTACGGCCATAACAATTTTATTGTATCAGAATCAAATAAAAATAACAGCCGGCATTATCTTAATTTTAAAAATGCTCATAAATATCCTTCGCTTAAAAATTCCTTTTTTCTCTTTTTGATAATCACAGCCAAAAGAGAAACATAAAAAACGGCAAGCCAACCCCAAGAAAGGCTCAAAGCAAAAGACGCAAAAGGAAGAGAAGCGCACATATCAATAATTTTTACGGCAATCGCCAGCAGAAAAAAAACGGGCCATGACAATATCCAGCCAAGCCAAGGACAAATCAGCCCCGCCAAAACAAAAACAAAGCCGAGAGCCATTATCAAGGGAATGGCCGGCACTATTAAAATATTGGACAAGGGCGAAACCAGCGAGACGCATCCGAAATTATAAACTATAAGCGGCAAAGTCGCGGCTTGAGCCGCCAAAGTTTGCGCCAATATTTCTTTGATATTCAAAAATTTTTCTTCCGGAACAAACTTTATGCTTTCTTTAATTATGGGCGATAAAAATATCAGCCCTCCAACGGCTAAAAAAGACAGCTGAAAGCCGGCATCATAACGCAGAAGCAAAGGATTCAAAGAAAGCATAATCGCCGCCGCCAAAATCATAGCGCGCCAAGAAGTATTTTGCCTGCCCAAATATTGGGCGAACAAAAGCAAGCTCGCCATAATGCCCGCCCTGACAGCCGAAGAGGGAAGGCCAACTAAAATAACAAAAACCCATATGAAAAACAGGGTCAGCCAAAAAGCTTGCTGCCGCCATAAGCCTGCCCCCACCAAAAAAGCCATCAATATGCTGGCTAAAATAATCACGTTAGATCCTGAAACCGCGGCGATATGGCTTAGCCCGGTTTCGTTCATCTTCTCCTTGAACTCGTCGGACATCAAGCTTCTGTCTCCAAAAATCAGACCGGACAAAAGAGCCCCTTCGTTTAAAGAAAGATTCCTATAAATTACTTCTTCCATCTCTTTTTTAACGGACAATATTTTTGAATATATCCATGGCCAGCCAAAAACAGGCCGGCTTTTTTCCAGCAATTCCGCTTTTGGCCAAGAAATTTGCCATACCGCTCCCTCTTTTGCTAAATAACCCGGCCAATTGAAAGAGTCTCCCCTTTTCGGAATTTTCAATTCTCCTTCCATTCTTATCCGGTCATTGTATGAAAATTCCGGATAGTTCTCCACTGCTGCCCAGACTACCGCCCCGGCCGAATTAACCGCATTTTTCTCTTCTTCGCCGTCTAAGAAACGGATTTCTTCTATCTCAACTTTTAAGTTTGTATAGCTTTGCCTTCTGTCCGGCTCAAATATTATTCTGCCGGTTATCTCCGCTTTCCGTCCGGAATCCCCCAGTTCTTCCCTTTGCTTCAAGATCGCTGATTCAAAAGATTGGAAGTGCCAAGCGCCAAGGACATAAAAAATCAGGCAAAAGCCGGTAACGGCCATTTTGGGACGGCTCCATGTTATCCCAATTAAAAACAGCCCGGCGATTGAAATAAAAAATCCTGCGGCCAAAGATAGTTTGAAGAAAGAAGCGGTTAAAATCCCCGCCAAAAAACAAGAGCAAGAAAAGATAAAAGCTAAAGAAAGAGACATCTAACTTGCAGACAATTTCCTTGGTATAAAAGCTTAAAAATTTTAATAATTTTCTACAAAGGATTTTCTATAAATCTGACCTCTCCGCTTGTTTGTTTAATGCAAAATCGGCCGTTTTTGGATTCGGCTTTGGCGCAAAGAAGATAGGAATCGGGAAAGGAAGAAATATATTTGTAGGTATATTCTCCTCCTGCCGTATAGCTTGGATCTTCGGGCAAGACAGAAAAATATCCTCCCTGCTCCATGGCTTGGGCAAATTCTGCGTTTTCTTCATCGTTTTCCAAGGATATCTCTTCGCTTTGGGGATAGGTGTTATGAGTGAGGTAATAGGCTTGCAAGCCTTTGCTTATTTGAGAAATATCGCTCTGCCTGCGGCTGTCCCTGGCTGCGGCTTGAGGGCCTTGGATGGAAATGAGGACTATGGCGGCCAAAATGGCAATGATGGCTATAACAAGTATCAGCTCTATGAGAGTAAAGGCTTTGGCATCTTTTTGTTTGGCCTTTCCCAATTTTTGTTTGATGGAGGATAAAAAGCTAGAAAGATTAAAAATGTTCATTATTGATAATTATGACCAAGAAAATGTTTTGGCTCAATGCATAAGTTATCCACCCCCAGTTGCACAGGTGGCACCTGTGCAGATATTAAAAATATCTGTTATTCTAAAATCACATTATCTGCGCTTCTGACATAGTTCGTATAGAGCGTTTTTGGGCTTACCGTCAATGCTTGCCACGCGGTTTGGTCGGTAGAATTGTCCACATATCCTTTGAGATAGTTTAAGCGTCCCGATGGCACACTCCAATCTATATTGTGTCCAACAAACCAACCGGCCGCGGGAAGTTCAAGTCGCAGGAGGGCGGTGCAGTTGTAGGCGTAGTAATACATAAAGTAGATGCCCACACTGGTCAGTCCGCTGGTGTCAGGGACGGCAAGGGAGGTGAGGGCGGTGCAGTTGTAGGCGTAGAAATACATAAAGTAGTTGCCCACACTGGTCAGTCCGCTGGTGTCAGGGACGGCAAGGGAGGTGAGGGCGGAGCAGCCGCCGGCGTAGGAATACATAAATCTGTCGCCCACGCTGGTCAGTCCGCTGGTGTCAGGGACGGCAAGGCTGGTGAGGTAGGAGCAGCCGTTGGCGTAGTAAGCCATAAAGCTCGCGCCCACACTGGTCAGTCCGCTGGTGTCAGGGACGGCAAGGGAGGTGAGGGCGGTGCAGTTGTAGGCGTAGTAATACATAAAGTAGATGCCCACACTGGTCAGTCCGCTGGTGTCAGGGACGGCAAGGG
>Ga0172381_10007696_pt1 | contig 10626 bp, 14 predicted proteins | sample Leawel6488metaG_FD_119754 | JGI IMG/M metagenome (GOLD analysis project Ga0172381, IMG submission 119754) | Leachate microbial communities from a municipal landfill in Southern Ontario, Canada - Leachate well 64-88 metaG | ecosystem: Engineered > Solid waste > Landfill > Unclassified | place... | reverse complement strand
TTCTCCGGATTATTTCTGGAGATTTTTCCGGGTCTGCGACACCGGGCTCGTTGAACTCGGGCGGGATGGCATGCCATTGCCGGCAAAATCACCGGCTCCGCAACCTTTGACCGCGGCCGCAGTAACCCGGCCGGATGCTGTTACACCTCCAGAACCCGGGGGTTGTCAACCGGAGGATAGCACAAGCTCCTGAATCCGGCATGCAGGATCCCCCACACCACAGAGGGCCTCCGTCGGAGAACATCACCGTAGAGAGTACTACTCCAGCCAGGGAACCCGATTTCCCAAAACAGCCCCATTTTGCCAAACGGGGTTCATTTTGAACGATTTATTCCGGCCCGGGAGATTTCGGGTACCCGAAAAACTTCGTAATTCACCCAAAACACCCTACTAATTCATTTTTAATCGGCCTATAATGACCCGGATTCCCGGATTTTAGACCGGAGGGACAAAACTTCGTAAATAGAACCCTTTTAATTTGAGGATCGGCATGCAAAACAGGCTGCGGCCGGAAAAGGGGGATGTCTGGGGATCCGGCAGTTATCGAACATTCTCTCCCAAAAGCCACTTCCAGACCGGTTTCAGGACAATCGTTTTTCCCTCAGCCTCCAGCTCATCTTCCTGATCGTTGGTAAGGATCATGCCCCTCGAAAGATCGAATGTTTCCATTGCTTCAAGGAGACCTTTGGTCTCCCGCTCCCGGTTCTCCGCAGTGAATTCATAACAGACCTGGATTGCCATGGTGATTTTTTTCTGGTCCTTGAGAATGAAATCGCACTCCCGCTTTCCGGCAAAGTAAAAGATCTCCCCGCCCCGTCTCTTCAGTTCAATGAAGACAACATTCTCAAGGAGCCTCCCTTTATCCGGTGTGAGGGAAAAACCGTTAAGGGCACACAGGGCAGTGTCGATGCAGTAGATCTTACGGGGGGAACCGAGCTGCTTTTTCAGGGAATAATCAAACCGCAGGAGTTCAAAGAAGAGATATGCGCCACTTAAGTACGAGATGTATTCCTTGACCGTGATCGCATTCGTCAGCCCGAGATTTTTTTTCAGTGAATTATACGTGAACGGAAGCGTCACGGTGGATGCAAGGATCCCGACGAGTTCGCGGAACAGTCTCTGCCTGCGGATGGAATAGCGTGCAATGATATCCCGGTACAGGATGTTGTCATACAGGGTTTTGAGGTACTCGGGATCGTTATTCCGGAGATATTCCGGCATACCTCCGCTCTCGACATACCGGCCAAATGCCCGGGTCAGGTTTACTTTTTCCTCCACAAGATACAGCGACTCTTTGCGTACTGCGGTTTTTATAAAGCGCAGGTATTCGATAAACGAGAACGGGTATACTTCAAAGAGCTTGTATCTCCCGGTGAGCCGGGTGCCGAATTCCCGGCTGAGCAGGGATGCGTTGGAGCCGGTGAGAATAATTTTCTTGCCGCTGTCCTGAAGGCGACGGACAAAGGTCTCGAACTTTTCCACGTTCTGGATCTCGTCAAAGAAGTAAGTGCCAGCCGGCCCGTACACTTCAATGAGGACTTCGTCGAGTATCCCGAAATCCTCTGCACGGAAACTGAGCAGCCGCTCGTCCTCGAAATTGATGTAACAGTAATTCTTCGCACCCTGCATGAGCTGCTTTAGGAGCGTGGACTTTCCGCATCTCCTGATCCCGGCAAGGATCAGCACCCGGTTGTCGTTCATGGCATCGAGTACATGGCTGAATATGGTCCGTTCAACAAGATCCCCCGGTTGTTCTATCTGGGTTTTCTGCTGGATAACGAGATGTCGCAGGACCTCTTTTGAGACCATACTAATTAGTAATTAGTAAAAAGCAATGAATGTTTTCATTGGCAGTTAGTGGCAGGGTGATCATGCGGGAGGATCGAACAGCCCCACGACGAGGCTTCCCGTTAGTAAGGCCTCACGGGGGTGGACGATCGCGTGAGGAGGACTACCCCTCCCGTTGCCCTACGATCTGAAATCAGCCCCCGTTTGGCAATCAGACCTTGTTACGGGCGATTCGTTCCAGCCCGGGAGATTTCGGGTACCCGAAAAACTTCGTAATTCACCCAAAACACCCTACTAATTCATTTTTAATCGGCCTATAATGACCCGGATTCCCGGATTTTACACCGGAGGGACAAAACTTCGTAAATAGACCCTGTGTCATTTCGCGATCTGCCCCTCACGAGATGTTTGGGAGGTGTGCGGGGACCGGCCAGGGGGTCCGGATCGGGGGGTAAAACAGAAAAAGAGTGCCTATAGTAACTGCCGGGATACCTGCCATCTTTATGGCAGGGCACAAAACTCTGGGTCCTGATCTTTTTATCCGGGTGGGTTGTTTCGTAAGGCCAAGATGCCGGAATTATTTTCGCGTGCGCTGGTACACGAAAAGAGCAGGAAAAATTAAAAAAATGGATTGATGACGGAATGCTGAAAAATTTTACAACAATCCGTTATTCATCGTCCCATGTTTCCGTCAGGTTGACAATAAACGTTGCATTCTCATAGGACGGGACAAGCCAGTTTGTGTGGTTATTATATGTGATATAGGCGGCAGTCTTGTTACCCCACCAGGCATAGTACGTGCCGCTGGCATTGTTAACATATCCGCCAAGACCTTTCTTGTAGATCGTTGCTGTGGGGGTAAGATCACTGACAAACTCCCATTGCCATGAGCCGCCTCGGTTCCACGTATCATTCGGATACCAAGTATCACCGATTTTCAGTTGTTCCATATAATACCGGTCCGTGTAGGGAGAGGCCCCCTGGGTCCAGTTCCAGGCAGGTGCAGTTGTATTAAAATGTGAATTTCCTACAACACCGAAGAAGTATTGATTTGTGAAATCAACACCATTGATTGTTCCATAAAAACTGGTATTCGCTATCACGGTTGAGCAACCGATCCATTTGTTATCAGCCGCAACAGCGGGAACCATTGCCATACAACAGAGACTGAATATCACGAGCATCATGCCCATCATTCGTACGCCGCGTGCAGATCCCAGAGAGTTCCTTTCATTCATTTTCATGGTTATCTCCTCACCCCGTCCCAGTATTCCGAAGAAGTACTGAGGGAATTTACCTTATCGGATACAGAGACCCACTGGCCGACGAACGATTTTTTATTATCGGACAGCACAAACATAAACGACCCGGTATCGGATTCGGTGCCGTAATCCACGGTCCATGTGCCGACAATCTTGTCACCTGTAACGGTGCCGCTGATTGTACCTTTGCCATTATCATTGTTGCTGAAGGTCCCGGTTACTGATGAACCGGTCCGGGCAAGGGTGAGTACACCGACGGTCTGACTGGCAATCGTTGTACTCCCCGAAGTATCCCAGGTTCCGGACCATGCGTCCGATGCAACAGACGCGGAGGTTCCTGCAGTTGCTGCAACACCGGGAACCATTGTCATACCACATAGACAGAATATCACGAGAATACCCAGCATTCTGATGCCGGGTGTAGATCCTCTACGGTTCCTTTCGATCTTGTTCATAGTGTTCTTCTCACATGTTCTAACGACAGGAAATATCCCGCCGGATTCAGTCATGTCAGTTCTTGTTCATGATGCTCCCGCACTCAATCTTATGATGGAAAACACCCCCGGATTCACTTCCATTTGTTCTGGGTCATGATCACCTCCTGACCCCGTCCCAGTATTCCGGAGAAGTACTGAGCGTATTCACCGTATCCGATACTGAGACCCATCGACCGTTGAACGTTTTTCTATCATCGGACAGCACAAATACAAACGACCCGTTGTCAGATTCGGTGCCATAATCCACTGTCCATGTGCCGGCGAGCTGGTTTCCCGTAACAGTGCCGCTGATGTTACCTTTGCCATGATCGTTGTTGCTGAAGGTCCCGGTCACCGATGAGCCGGACCGGGTAAGGGTGAGAACCCCAAACGTCCGGACGGCAATCGTTGTACTCTCCATAGTCTCCCAGGTCCCGGACCAAGGATCCGGGACCGTGGAGGCGGGTGTTATCGTTGCTGCCGTGGCAACAGGGATAGCGGTACTGGATGTGCCTGTACAGCCTGCTGCCATCACAAGGATACAGGCAAGGAAGGCCAGACTGATTGCAGTATTTTTTCTCATTCACCAATCTCCGATCAACAAATAATAATTAACAATATCCTTTTGTAAATTGATTTTGTTTACCTGCAAGTAATTAATACTTTTGGAATGATTTTTTTATAATTTATTTCGGTTTTTGAATATCGTTGCTCGCTGAGGTGTGTTGAATGAGGAGAAACTGGGGAAGATCAAAAGGTAGTAAAAACCTCACCTGTTCCCCGGTTTGTTCCTGCCGTTAGGCTGCCGGTTCTCGCAAAATGAGATTTTCCAAACTGTTCTATCCAACTGTTCACGATGAAAAATCCAGCAGGCTTGCCTAGAAATATTCCCCCTATCCCGGAAAATTTTCCGCAAACTCAAGATCTGTTCTCCTGGTTACTGCTGGTGACTCTTCCGTGTCTGCGATACCTGGCCTGCCGGACTCGGGTATGGCAGTGCACCGATCCGGTAAAAATTACCGGTCCCGCGGCCGGGAGCCATAACTGCAGAGGCCCAGCCGGTTGCTGCCACCCCATCTCCACCCAGGGATACCACCCTCCCATGAAACCAGCCTCCTAGAAACGCAGACTGGCGGCAGGTTGCCTTTTTCCATGTTCGTCCCGTTATCATTCAGATGATCCTGTGGAGATGAAAAAGAAAAATTCCGTGATAAAAACAGTACCGGCGCAAACAGACCGTTTTTCCTCGGTCAGTCTGCCCCGGCATTTCAAGGGGATGTCCAGTTACCGCACCGACCTCGTACCGATCACCGGAGAAACTGCAGGGTTATCGGAGGATCGTACCGGCTTATCCCTCCGTTACCAGTACATTTTTGTTGAAGATGGGCATATTGGTCGGGATATAGAACACCTTGACATTCACGGTATCCCCGGCCCGCAAGTCTTCCCAGCCCGGACCAAGAACCGCAGTTACACCATCAATAAAGGAGGGATCCGGGTATTTGTATAACTGTGCGGCACCGTACACACCATTTTCAACAAGCATTCCATCAGAATCCGTGGGCTCCCAATAATTCCTGCATGATGCATGCTGGGCGGGGGCTGACAATGTCATTCCGGGTACCAGAGTATATTGCCCCCACCAGTATTGGGATCCTACTCGTCCATTATTATACATCTCTGTCTTATAATCATTTGAGAAAACAATACTCGGCCCGCCCCCGAAAGGTGACACTACACCAGTAGGATAACCCCACATGAACGGATTACAGATATGGTGATTGATGTTACCAACGTTCGGCATTACCGTGCTTCCGCCGGTTTTCCTGTTTCCCGTGATCCTGTTGGTGATTGTCCAAGACGTCACGATCTTGAGGTCTTTTGTCAGGATCGGTCTGTTTACTTCGATAACGGAAGCAAAAAAACCGCTTGTTGAATAATATCCCGTGTTGATGATCTTCACGTCCATAATGAGATTCGGGGGCTTCTCGGCTCCCCCAATCATCCCACCGGAGAACCCGGCAACCACGGCAGCGATGATGATCACGACTACGAGCATCAGCATTACGCCGATTACCGGTGAGACTGCATCGTGACTGGTGGATCTCATCCTCTCATCCCTCCGTCACCGGTATGTCCCGGTCGAAGATCGCTTTCCCAGTCGGGATATGGATCACCTTGACATTCACGGTATCCCCGGCCCGCAGGCTTTCCCAGCCCAATCCAAGGACCGCCGCTGTGGGGTCATGGAATGCACCCTCACCATAGATCGCATAATAGGTAGCGGTATTGCTTTTCGCTGCCAACGTCCTATACCTGTACGGGCCATAACAAGTATTCAGACCCCGCGAAATACAAGCGGGATTATTCCAAAGTGCAATAATGCCACCGCCGCGCTTGTGGCTCTGTTTGCCCATCCTGCCAATAATGTCGGGGGATGAACCAGAATAGATCCCAGTCGTGGCACCATACCCATAGAGAGAACCTTCTGCCCCACAGGCCGGCGCCGACAGGGTTGTTCCCGCTACCAGTGTGTAATTCCCGAACTGTTGCCAGGGTCCTGACAATGATGTCATATCCGTATCGATTCCCCCAAGCGTTGCGCTCCCGTTGACCCCCGGCCCTCCCCCGAAAGGTGCAACATGGAGTCCGTCCCCTATGGGGACTTCCGGGTCTCCGATGGTATCAGTGTTGTTAACACCCGGTAATACCGTAACACCGTATCGTTTCGTGCTATCATTCGCAATGACGGATGTAGTTACTTGGAAGTTCTTAGCCGACCACGATGTTACGATCTTGAGGTCTTTTGTCGGGATCGGTTCGCTCACCGAGGTAACGGTGGCAAAGAAGCCGCTCCCGCTCCACGTTCCCGTGTTGACGATCTGCGTATCCATGGTAAGTGTCGGGGCCTTTCTGGCGGTCTCCCCGAGCATCCCACCAGCGAATCCACTTACTACCGCCGCGATGATGACGACGATTACAAGCATCAACATCACCCCTACCACCGGTGAGACGCCCCCGTCACCCGTTCCTCTCGTCCACTTCTTCAGATACTGCATGGTTATCTCCTCAACTCATCCTTCATGGAGTTTTTACGGCGAGATAATGACCGTGGTCCTTGCCAGTACAGCTCCCGAACTCTTGTCGCTCATAAGGAGGGTAAATGTCTTGCCGACATTGTCGGGGTTGACAAAGCACAGCGCCCAGTAAGATTGTTTATTTCCCTCATAACCCCAAACCCGTCCTTTCGGATTGTTGAACGGAGTGTAGAGTGTACCTGTCAGAGGAACAACCCCAGGCTGGAGTGTACCGCATGCTATATTAGACGAGTTGATGTACAACGTCTGTCCCGGTGAAAACGAGGTCAGATTCGTTGTCCCGTCTTGGTTGACCAGTGGGTATCCCCGAACATCCGTGATAGTATCCTTCTTAACCACCTGCACGGTTTGCGTCCCGAGAGATGACGCGCCAAAGGAGGGGTCATTGGACACAGTGAAGATGACATTTGCCGTGGGAAGGACATCGCCACCGGCATGGATGATCTGCATCCCGCCATACTGGCTGAAGACACCTTTGATCGTTGCCGATGGGGTCTTGACGGTATTCCCCATCGTTCCGCTGGCAAACGCCGATACTACGGCCGCGATGATGATCACGACAACGAGCATCAGCATCACACCAATCACCGGTGAGACTGCATCGTGTCTGGCTGGTCTCATCCTCTTATCCCTCCGTTACCGGTATATCTTTCTGGAAGATGACCGACCCGGTTGGCATGTAGATCACCTTCACACTTACTCTGTCTCCTGCCTGCAGGCTCTCCCAATGAGGACCGAGGACCGCAGATACGGGATCGAGATACGTCGTTCCCTCTGGTTCATATTTAAACATATTTTTTACTCCATATCCGTTTTCGGCGCTCGGGTATTCGTTATCCCATGAGCCTCCGATAGTGTCTAAACTTGGCGCCCCGCACGGTTGTGCCGTCAGGGTGGTCCCCGACATTAGTGAATAATTCCCAAACTGCTGCCAAGGGCTCAAAAACCTTGCGCTGTCCGTACCGACAATCGTTGAAGTCCCGTTGATCCCCGGTCCGGTACCAAACGGTGCAACCAAGTTGACGGGGATTGTCGTGTTCCCGAGCGCATTAACATTGGTCATCCCCGGCAGGGTTGTATTCCCACCGGAAATACTCTGGAAGGCGTTTGTGGACGACCTTGAAGCTGTCCACGACGTTACGATCTTGATATCCCGGGTCGAGATCGGCCCGCTTACCGAAGTAACGGTTGCAAAGAACCCGCTCCCGGCCCAACTCCCCATGTTGATTATTTTCACGTCCATTGTGAGGCTTGGTGCCTTCTCGTCGACCTTCCCGATCAACCCTCCGGAGAACCCGCTAACTACTGCCGCGATGATGATCACGACAACGAGCATCAGCATCACCCCTACCACCGGTGAAACAGCTTGCTCGATTCCGGATGTATGGTTCTTATGTGTCATACCTGTCATCTCACCGGCTGATCGTCACGATACTCTGCCCAATGGTCTTCCCGCTGGAATCCTGAAACTGAAGTTCAAACGAGAGGCCGAGGTTGTTGGGATTGGCAAACCCAAGCAAAGGGTCATTCGCGTCGCTTGTAATAAGATCCGGCCGTTGCTGCACATAGCTCAAATTGGCTGCACTGATGGAAACCGTGTCGCCCGCCACGAATGCCCTGGAGGTAGCCCAGGTCTGGGACGTATTGGCAAAGATCCTACTCTTGTTCACCGACCATGAATACCGGGAGGCATCCTCCCCGAACGCTCTCGAAGGTTTCACTATGACCTTTGTCGAAGCAACAGGTATCGCCTCCCCGCCACTGTGGGAAATGATCATGCCATATGTCTGGCTGTAGGTTGCCTGGATCATTGCCTGAGGAGCTTTCTCGTTCCCGCTCACTGCTCCCCCGCTGAATGCGGAGACCAATGCCGCAATGATAATGGTAACAACGAGCATCAGCATCACCCCTACCACCGGTGAAACGGCCTGCTCATTCTTCGGCATCATGGACCCTCCACGATGACATCCTGGTCCACGAGTACTTTTCCGGAGTTTGCAGCCATGATGCGTACGGTCACGGTATCCCCCGCCCGCAGGTTATTCCATTTTCCGCCAAGGATGGCTTCCAGAGGATCAAGGGTTGTGTGAGGATTTGAGTTGTACCAATAAGCTCCACTTGTTGTTCCAGTTCCATAATTCACGGGCCTATCGAATGTCGAGGTCCCGGAAGACAGGGAGAAATTCCCCCACATTGTCTCCGACGGGTGATACGTGTCGGTTGCCCAGTTTTGGACGCCATTGCCATAGCCGGTAGGTACGGCTATGGAACTGGCACCGGTTACTTCATCCGCAATAAAGACTCCTCCAAATCCGGGGTTAGTCGTGTTTCCCCCACTGAAGGGTTTGTTATAAGTACTCGTATCTGCAGGATCCTTACCGGTCGTTGTCCACGAAGTTATTATCTTCAGGTTACTCGTCGGGATTGGTTCGCTTGCCCCCAGTACTTTCATGGAGAAGTACGAAGTGCTAGCAGTTCCCCCGTTCTTGAGATGGAACTCAGCAGTGATTGAGGGAGCTTTCTGTGTCGTGGTTAATGCCCCCCCCGCAAATGCGGATACTACTGCTGCGATGATGATTGTAACGACCAGCATCAGCATCACACCAATCACCGGTGAGACGCCCTCGTCATTCTTTTTTTTCGTTAGTCTCTTCAGGTAATGCATAGGTACTTCCTCTTGCTCAAATTCCCATGAGTAGTATCATGACGGAGCACGAGCGGCAGCCGGCACGACTGCTAACAGGTTCGCCATGTCCACCAAAGGTATTAATTAAAATTATTTAACAATGATCATTTGTAAATGAATTAAAATTGATCGAATTGATTCCGGCGTATTATTCGGGAGTAAATACGATCACGTGGAACAATGCCATACCAATATCTTCACGTCTCGTGGACAGGATCTCAATCTCCCGGGATTCTCCGTCGGAGAACGATCCTGCGGAGAGGTGAGATCCCGTACGGGAAACCATTTCTCAAAATAGCCTTATTTCGCCAAACGGAGTTCATTTTGAACGTTTAGTTCTGGCCCGGAAGATTTAGGGTACCCGAAAAACTTCGTAATTCACCCAAAACACCCCCGGAATTCATTTTAAATCGATCTATAATGACCCGGATTTACGGATTTTACGCCGGATGGGCAAAACTTCGCTAATAGACCCCTTGTAATTTGACGATCGGGCATGGACGCGGGGGTTAGGAGGGGGACCGAGGGGCTTCCATTCACTAATCACATGAAATGAAAATTTTTCACTCCTCTCTCAATTTTGATTCACAGAATGCCCGGACATTGATGAGTGGGCATATTATGAGCATAACTTTTGAAAAAATGCTCATGATATGAGCGCGAGCATTCTGTAAGTATTGCAATTTAAAAACGAACTCATCTTACTGGAGATAATCTTGCCATTTTTTACAAAAATCACGCATGAGTATCTGAATAGAAGTACTGAGCGCCACGATTCGTTCCCTCTTTTTTTATGGATGGATTCTCCTGCATCAACTCGTTCATAAGACGAGTCACCGGGTGCCGGTTGAGATGGGTAATCTGCCGCATCCCGGCATTCTTCAGGTACATGTCTGTCCTTCCCTGTTTTTGCTGCAATACACTCAGGATCCGGGTTTTCCCTGATTACCCGGTATAGTCAAAATTTTTCTTTTTCCCGATGGTGATAATCTCGATGATGAGTCTATTGTGATAAATAAAAAATGTTGCCCGGTACTCCCCAATGCGAAGCCGGTATCTCGGCGCATTCTTCGGGCTGTCCTTGACCTTCACAACATCATGCCGCTGGTCCGGGTGTTCAGCAAACTTTTCTAATGCCAGCTCAATGTGTGTCCGGTGCTCTTGAGGGATCGTTACCAGGTCTTTCTCTGCCTTTCGTGACAACTTGATCTGATACACGGAATCACAAATTCCTGGACTCGATCACTTTGTCATCGCCCAGGTCCTTCATTATATCGCGGAGCGACCGGACCCGGCCTGCCTTGAGATCTGCTATC
>Ga0172381_10007694_pt1 | contig 10629 bp, 9 predicted proteins | sample Leawel6488metaG_FD_119754 | JGI IMG/M metagenome (GOLD analysis project Ga0172381, IMG submission 119754) | Leachate microbial communities from a municipal landfill in Southern Ontario, Canada - Leachate well 64-88 metaG | ecosystem: Engineered > Solid waste > Landfill > Unclassified | place... | reverse complement strand
GAGCGTGAATGCGACTAAGCGATGGAGCGACAAGGCGACGGGGAGATGAGCGTGAGTGCGACTAAGCGATGGAGCAACAGGGCGACGGGGAGATAGAGCGTGAATGCGACTAAGCGATGGAGCGACATGGCGACGGGGAGATAGAGCGTGAGCGCGACTAAGCGATGGAGCGACAGGGCGAACGAGGCGACGAGGCGACATAGCGAGTATGTGATGAACTGACAAGAGTGATTGTATTATAAAGCAGGTTTATATCACCCAGTTTTCAGGTTTAATACTCATATTCACTAACATGGCTATAATGTGATCGTATTTGTCATTTAATACAGCATGTGTTTCTTTATCAAGGTAGCCACATTCTAAAGCATAATCAATCCACACTTGTGTTTCTGCTGCTTCTCCTTCTGAATCTGATAGTTTAGAAACGAAAGCTTTGGGGTAACGCCTTTTCCGGAATGCTTCTGCTAAATTCCCTGAAACTGATCTGGACGACCTTCTAATCTGATCTGTAAGAGAATACAATTCTTCTTTAGGAAATAATTTAGTAATTCTGAATATCTCCATTCCTACTTCAAAGGATAATTGAAAAACCTTTAGCTCTCTATGCGTTTTTATCTTTTCCACGATTTTTTGCTTAAAATTGTTGAATAAATTTCTTTATACGAACATTCAATTATTTATTTGCCATCAAACATATTACAAAATTCCTTTTTATCGCTCAGTCGTTTCGTTCGCCCAGTCGCTTTTTTTCGCATCTTCGCTCCATCACTAAGTTCGCCCTATCACCCCCTCGCTTCGCTCGGAAACTTCAACCACTTCCGCACTCTTCCAATCGAAAGCCTTATCAAACGTACGCAAGTCAGTGAAACGGAAATCGGTAAGCCATCGCCTTAGTTTTTGTTCTGCACCTTTTATTCCGTAATAGGATTTGAAACGACGCATGGGTGATAAACCCGGGAGGATGGGTTGGCCGGCATCCACATCACGGGGATGGATATAAGACATCAAATATCCCTGTTTCTGCTGTGTCCAGTGTTTGATCAGGGGATAAGGAAAGAGCCGGAAATAACCGCCTCCGCCAAAGACAATATCATTGCCTAATAAATTAGTCGTGGTGATGGGGAATTCTTTGATGGTGATACCGTTATAATTGTTGATCGTTGGTTGTTGATTGTTGATTGATCCCGATCTTTTCAGTATTGATTGATCCATATCTTTTCGGAAATAATTGACGATTACCGGAGTATGGGAAGGGAAAGACGGAAAACCACCGTGTGCCCTGTGGGCAGGAAAGACAGAACTATCGTGGGTAATGCCTGCTTCCGCCAGTATTTCAAATGCCCAGGGAGTAGCTTCGGTAATGGAAAAACCGGGAGCTCGGTAAGCGGTAACTTTTTTGCCGGTAATATCTTCGATATGACCGATGGCTTTAAGCGTATCCTGACGGAAAGCTTCCTTGTCCATACGGTAAACAAGCCGGTGCAGGTCGCTCTGGCAGGCAATTTCATAACCCAGAACATCCAACTGACGGATGATATCCGGATACCGGCGAGCCATCCAGCCGACAACAAAGAAGGTTGCCGGGGTTTGCGTTTCTGCTAATATCCCAAGCAGGATTTCCATACCCTGATGAATGCGGGAAGGATAATGTTCCCAGTCGTTTTCGGTAGCTGTTCCTTCATGGTCCAGGATATGGAACCAGTCTTCGAGGTCAATGGTGAGGATGTTCAAAGGATAGTATAGATTGAATTTGTTGGATGCAAATATAAGAAGTAATAGATGATTTTGGAGACCGTTTATTTAAATAATCGTTAAGATGAAGGGGCGATTAAGTGATAAAGAGATAACTCGAGGGAGAGACTGAGTGAGAGCGAGAACGGGAGAAAACGATATAGCGACTAAGCGAACTAAGCGAGTGGGCAAATTACGATTTACGAATTTCTGAGCAATGAGTTTGGAGCGGTGGGCAGTGAGTTTGGAGAATGGGCGAGGGAGCGATGGGGAGATGGGGAGAATGGGAGAATGGGCGAGAGGGCGAGAGGGCGACGACGAATTACGAATTACAAATTACGGAACGGGGAGCTTGGAGAAGCGACGGGGCGAGGAAGCGATAGAGCGATAGGGCGACTTTGCGACAAGATGAGTTGCGTCTTTGCGACTTGGCGAGAGGGCGTCTTAGCGAGAGGGAGAGGGAGCGAATTACGATTTACGATTTACGAATTACGAATTTTTGAGCGAGGAACTATGAAAAGGCGATGGAGCGACTGAGCGACTTAGCGACAGGGTGATTCGCGACTTGGCGGCTTTGCGACTTTGCGAGAGGAAGAGGAGGTGATCCTGAAATTACGAATTACGGAACGGGGAGTTTGGAGAAGCGACGGGGCGAGGGAGCGATAGGGCGACAGGGCGACTTTGCGACAAGATGAGTTGCGTCTTTGCGTCTTTGTGAGAGGGAGAATTCTGAAATTACGAATTACGAATTACAAATTACGGAACGGGAAGCTTGGAGAAGCGACAGGGCGACTTGGCGGCTTTGCGGCTTTGCGACTTTGCGACTTGGCGAGAGGGAGAATGGGTGATTCTGAAATTACGAATTACGAATTACGGAATGGTAATTTGAAAATTAGGTAATTTGAAAATGAATAAAGTAACAGGTACCTTATAATTTTTAATGAATTTTTGTGATTATTTTGGTTATACTTATTTTATTGATAGTTAATATATTATCTAATTATTATAACGTATACTACTGATATATTGTTTATTAAATTTATTTTAGTTTATCACGATCGTATATCTCTGATTTTGTTTGGATAATCATATTTATTGCCGTGCTTTTACAAATATTTTTTATAATTTACAACTTTTTTTAATTTATTTAACTACTATTTTATTATTTGTTTTAAATTTGTGAATTAAAAAAACGTAAGGCTGTGATTGATGGATGGAAATTTTAGAAAAAACAATTTATTAAACAAAATACTTTAATTCATTAAAATTAATAACAAATTAAATTTAAAGATTATGAAAATTTTAAAGAAGAGCATTACATTCCAGAATATGGAAGATGCAAGAGAAAAATGGGCTAAAAGGAAGATTATTATTTGTTTAGCCATAGTTGAAAAGAATCTTATTACTCAAGGAATGAGTGGTCAGATGGGTGGAATGATCGTATTCCGCCAAGTAAAAGGAAGGACTATCGCTACTTCCATGCCTACCCATAGCGATAAAGTAAGTGAAAAACAGGCAGCCCACCGGGAACGTTTTCAAAAAGCGGTAATCTATGGTAAAACAGAGATGGAGTCACCGGAAGCAAAAGCAATGTATGAGGCCGGTAAAGGAAATAAATTTCCAAATGCTTATACGGTAGCTGTTGCCGATTTCCTAAATGCACCGGATATTCAATCTGTGAACCTGAGCGGCTATACTGGCCAGGTTGGAGACAAAATCATTGTAGCAGCTACCGATGATTTTAAAGTAATATGGGTAAAAGTCTCTATCTTTAATGAAGACGGCTCTTTAGTAGAAGAAGGAAACGCAGTGCAAAAAGGTAGCACCCAGGAATGGGAATATACCGTAATGAATGCTAATCCTTCACTGACAGGGGATAAGATTGTTATTCATGCCAGCGATCTGCCCGGTAATGTTACCGATGAAGAAGCCGTAATTTAATAATTAATATGGATAAGGCAGGGACTGTCGTTATGGCAGTTTCTGCCTCTTTTTTTTTACTTTGAAAGAGTATAGGAGAGCGAAGGAAGAGCGAAGCTACAGTGAAGAAAGGTACAGTGACAATTTGGCGGAAACGAGGGCGCGAATTAGGTTTGTAAGGTTTGTAAAGTTCTTAAAGTTTATAAGGTTCTTAAGGTTTGTAAAGTTTATAAGGCTGAGCGGAGTCCCTGTATAGAAGCGCTTAGAGGGAAGGACTTAGCGAATCTTCATCGGGAATGGGGCGAATTACAAATTACGGAACGGGGAGCTTGGAGAATGGGTGATTTGCGTCTTTGCGAGAGGGAGAGTGGGCGAAAGGGAGAATGGGTGATTCTGAAATTACGAATTACGATTTGAGCAATGAGTTTGGAGCGGTGGCCTGGAGAATAAGCAATTGGCAGTGAGCGAAAATAAGATTTGAATTAATTTCTATGTGTCCTAATGTGGCTATTGTGGTTCAAAAAAAGCAGTAGGTAGTAGGTAGTAAGAAGTTGGCAGTTGGCAGTAGGCAGTTGAGCGAAGCGAAATCCCGATATAGAAGCACTTAGGAGGAACGACTTAGCGATTCTTCATCGGGGTTGGTAGTAGGTAGTAGGCAGAAGGCAGTAAGCAGAAAGCAGTTTGATTTGAATTAATTTCTATGTGCCCTAATGTGACTATTGTGGTTGAGAACTACTTCCGGCTACGGGCTGAAAAAAATTGAATGATAGACTTTTTATATCACAAAAAAAGATGGAAATAGTTAAGAGCGGAATTTTGGGAAGGATATCGGGCAAAGTGAATGATGCCGTTTGGGTAAACCGGGGAGGCAAAAATTATGTGCGCAAACTGCCTGAGCATTTCAAGGATGCAAATACTGAACTTCAGGCAACTCAACGATTGAAGTTTGCAGTAGTAATGGGGTTTCTCAAACCAATGAAAGATTTTATCCATATCTGTTACAGCGGTTATGCGATGAAGATGAATGCATTTAATGCTGCATTTTCCCATACATTCCATCATGCCGTTACCGGAGAATATCCGGATTTTGTTATTGATTATCCATCGGTATTAGTAAGCCGGGGAAGCCTTGCCGGGGCATTGAACCCAGCCTGTGAATCCTCCCGCCCAGGTGCGGTGTGTATACGTTGGGATAATAATTCGGGTATAGGTAATGCTTCGGAAAGTGACCTGGCAATGGTATTGATTTATAATCCTGATAAACGGAAAGCCATCTATTTAACTGATAGTACTAAGCGGGCAGAAGGTAGCATAGAAGTAGAAGTGCCTCCTGAATTTGTAGGCGATACGGTACATTGCTACCTTGGGTTTATGAAATCAAAGCCTACGTTTGGACGAAAAACGAGAGATGCGATCTCTGACTCGAGGTATGCAGGAAGTATAAGGATAATGAGGGATAAGGGATGGGGGACAAAGGACAAGGGACAAGGGACAAGGGACGAGGAACGAGTGAAGAGGAAATTATTTGATGGTTATTTTAACGACTTAGCGGCTTATTTTTTCTTTTCACCGCAAAGGCGCGAGGACGCGAATTATTTGAGTCAACGAATGACGCGAATTGTACTAATTTAAACTTCACAGCGATGAGAAATGAGGCAATTTGAAAATTTGAAAATGTGCTAATTTGAAGATATCCACTGATTTCACGATTTTTTTTGGTCAACGAATTACACAAATTTCCACGAATTTCTTTGGTCAACGAATTGCACAAATTAAACAAATTTTTTTGGTTCGCTAATTACGCAAATTTACGCGAAGTTTTTTTGTCAACGAATTACACGAATTTCTTTGGTCAACGAACTATACGAATTATACGAATTTAAACCACAAACGATGAGAAATGAGGCAATTTGAAAATGTGAAAATGTGCTAATTTGAAAATATCCACTGATTACATAGATTTTTTGGTCAACGAATTGCACAAATTAAACAAATTTTTTTGGTCCGCTAATTACGCAAATTATTTGAGTCAACGAATGACGCGAATTGTATTAATTTAAACTTCAAACAATGAAAAATGAGATGATTTGAAAATGTGCTGATGTGCTAATTTGAAAATTAATCTTTCTTAGAAAGTTTCTTTAAACTCTAAACTCATGGCTTCTTTTACTCTTGTTTTTTAAAAATCACAAAGGCACAAAAAATAATAGGTTGATTTGAAAATGTGTTAATTTAAAATTCCGAACTTAAACAAAATGCAACTAAGAGATAGAGCAATTTGGCGATGGAAGAGTGAATAACGAATGGTGATGAATAAATTTGAAAACGTGCGAAATTAGCAATATACAAAAATAGAATATTGATTATTCATATGCAATTATGAAAATCTTAATAATTATCTTCTTTACTATTTTAACAATTATTTCAACTAATTGTATTGCCGATACTATATCTGACATAAACGGCATCCGGAATAAACTGATAAAGAAAGGTTATGAAAATATATCTGTTGGTTTTAGAAATGATACCCTGTTTATAATTTACGAAAACAGGGTTTACCATTGGGAAGCTATGGCAATAGTTGATATCATTGAGAGTGCCATGCCATTGATAAAAGATAATGAAATAGTATGTCTTATTTGCCTTAAAAAAGGCATCCCTATTATTTCGGGCATTCTTAGCAAAGCGCATTATCTGAAATATATACGGGGAGAAACTACCCAAGACGAGTTTTCGGCATCTGTGCAGATAAACTATGATGTTGGCCAATATAAAAAGAATGCCGGAGATAATCCTTCCTTTAATAAATTTGATATTATTGTTCATCCTCAAGTTTATGCACAGTTTGGAAATTTTTCCGATCCCCTTGAATCGCAGGTAAACATAGCTCCTGCAATGAATATCTCCTTCTGGAAAGGGATGAACATCACCACACAAGTAATTTTTCCTCTGCAAAACGATCTCGATAAAGAAGGTGATAATATTCGACCGGGATTACTAACAATCAATCAAACCTTACGATTACCTTCTACTATATTTTCATCAATTACCGTTGGATATTTTACAAAAAACCGGTATGGAATAGACATAGAAACAAGAAAATTTACCAACAACGGAAAGATTTCGCTGGGCATACGTTGCGGATATACCGGAAATGCCAGCGTACTTGCCGGGAGATGGACCTATTCCGAAGTTGATCTGTTCACCTGGTTTGCCGATGCTGGCTATCGCTATGCAGAATATGATTTAACCGTGAAAGCCGGATACGGAAGATTTATGGATAAAGATGAAGGCTGGCGTTTTGATGTTTACCGGCAGTTTGGAGAAGTAAATATAGGATTTTATGCCATAAATTCCGGAGATGTTCTGAACGGAGGTTTTAATTTTAGCATCCCTATTCCACCACGAAGGTATTCCACCAGACATTTACTACGCATACGGCCGGCAAGCAGTTTTGCCTGGGAATACCGGGCTAAAGGATTGCCGCAAAAGGGGAAAATATATGAAACGGATAATGGAATGGAAGAGTATTTAAACAATCTGAACCCGGATTATATAAAAAAATTAATAGTAAACAAATTATCTATTCATTATTAATGTGAATCAAAGGTTAAAAATAATAAGATATGGAAATTAATCAAATTACAGAAAAGGTCATAGGGTGTGCAATAGAAGTACATAAAAACCTTGGTCCTGGTTTACTTGAGTCAGCATATGAGGAATGTATGATTTTTGAATTAAGAAATGCAGGATTAAAAGCAGAAAGACAAATTGCTGTTCCTGTGATTTATAAAGATATAAAATTGGATTGTGGTTACCGTATTGATATTTTGGTTGAAGATGCAGTGGTTATTGAATTAAAAACGGTTGATGTATTTAATCCTGTACACGAAGCTCAAATTCTGACGTATATGAAATTTGCCTCTAAAAAGACAGGCCTCCTTATTAATTTTAATGTACTATTATTAAAGAATGGAATAAAAAGATATAAATATTAAACTCTGTGGTTCTCTATGTAATTTAATATATTATAACACAGAGTTACACAGAGGAAGCACAGAGTTGCACAGAGAAGGTTTCGTCCCTTGATTTGCATTATTCACTAAATATTAACCAATGATTCCTTTGGTAATCAATAAAAACAAGAAAGGAGGTTTAATGACTCGTAATTTTAATTCACACTTTTATTAATTAAAAAATTCAACAATTATGAAACTAAAAATTTACATTTCAATGGCATTAATAATATTAATGTCCATTGCAGCAGTTTTCTGGATACAAAGCTGCAGGAAACCGGTAGGGACAATTGAATCACACTCTATCAGCTATATTACTAAGGAACTAAATGATGCCACTACACCTGAAAAAGCAGAAATTGCTATAAATCATTTAATAGAAAAAGCAGGAATTGGAATAGAAAAGGGAAACAGCGACTATCAACTTTATACGATTGAAGAAGATGGTATTGCAAATTTAGCTACTGCTCAATCAGGATATAATAACAAAGATACTTCTGTAAATATTGGGACTTATTTTACCATTTTTTCCCAGATAATGGACTCATTACAATTAACATCAAATAATGAATGGATATTTAATTGTGATTTATCAACTGCATTATCAGATCTCAGCACCTTAAGCAATGTCGCAAAAGATAATCCTGAAAACCCCAATAATGCATTAATCCTAACCATAATTTCTGTTAACGGAAACATCCCAAATCAAATAACATCATTTGATTCAACAATGATTATTTCCCCTGTACAAGCTTTTTGTTTTAATCTCTGGGTAGCTAATAAATATGGTAAGTATAATACACTTAAAGAAGGTGCCAGAACAGACATTAACTGGTGTAAAGTGGGATGTTATGCCGGCTATATTGCAGGCACTGCCCTTTGTAGTGCACTAACGGGATGGTGGACTATTTTCCTCTGTAAACAGGCTTTTAAAATTGCTAAAGATATTTGTCTTGCGAATTGTCATGACCAGGGAGGAGGAAAATAACTATGAAGACAACAGTAAAAATCAGTTTAATGGTAATATGCTTTATGGTTGGTGGCATATTACCTTCGCTTCAGGCACAGGAAGAGGCAAACACAGCACAACAAACATTTGGAATACGCACGGCTGGTATTACTGCCGGCTGGTATAATCCTGCCATGGATTACTGGAATGATACTTATTTTAAAGATAATGACTGGGAAAACGACTTTAAGGGTTCGGCATATTATGGGGCTTTCTTTGACGTAAATATTATCAAAAATCTCAGGGCAAGGATTGGATATACTTACTGGAAAGAAACTGTGAAATCCGGAGACATACCAATAGGTGGCCATACAGGGAATGAAAAACTTGCTATTTCTCTTTCTTCGATAAGTATTAATGCTCTGTATAATCTTACTTTTCTTGCTTTTGAGAAGTTTAAACCCTATGGTGGTATAGGAGGCAACTTCATTTTTGTACAGGATAAATTAACAAGAAATCTTCCTGATTTACTTGGAGATAATATCAAGAAGCAGGGACAGGATTTCACCGGAAACATCATTTTGGGAGTAGAACGACCTATCATTAATCATCTCTCGGCAGGAATAGAATTTAATTATGTCCTGGGAAAATACATCCAGAAGATGACCGATGATTATGGTAATACCAAAAATAAAGACGTGTCATTATCCGGACCTAAAATCGGAATTACTATTTCCTATGTATTTTAATTAAAAGCAAATGGCTAACCTGACAGCATCTAAAGAGCTATCAGCGTTAGCCATCTGTATCATTTGAATTATTCATTCATGAGAAAACAACTTTTTCTTTCTTTTATTTTTTTAATCTTTATTTCATTATCTGTTAATGCCCAATCAATAACGGGTATGCCGGGCTATATCCATATTCCAACGGCAAATTTCAATCCAGATGGATCTCTATATTTAGGAACAAGCTTTTTACCAAGAAAATATCTTTCGTATACTAAAGATAAATATGATGCAATGGCATTTTATTCCAGTCTTACCTTTCTTCCTTTTTTGGAAGTAAATTTTAGGGCAACACGAATACTAAATTTACCTCATGATGTCAATTATACAGTGGATAGGATGCCAAGCATAAGAATCAAATTATTAAAGGAACAAAAATATCTCCCAAGCATGGTTATCGGAATCCATGATTTTATTTCCACTACTGATAATGGTACTGCCAGAAATTTTGGCGCTACATATCTCGTTATGACAAAAAAATATACTAATCCTGTATTTCCTATAAATATTGAAATCTCTGCAGGCTATGGGACCGACTGGCTTAATTCTAATCATAATGAGTTTCTTGGTTTGTGGGGTGGAATGGCGATAAGATATAATAAATGGGATTATTTTTCTTTATTGACAGAATATGATGGAAAAACTACCAACACTGGTGTGCAACTGACCTTCTTTAAACATTTATATCTTACAGCAGGGTTATTAAATTTTGATTCATTTGCCGGTAGTGTTAGTTACCATATAAACTTGATAAGTGTTCGTAAGGGTCATAATGTATTGTGAAAAAGGGGAAAGGTTGACAGAGAAATTTTGCGATGGAGCGAATGAGCGACTGGGCGATGGAGGATAGGGCGAGTGGGAGAATGGGTGAAGGGGAGAATGGGTGATTCTGAAATTACGAATTACGATTTGAGCAATGAGTTTGGAGCGGGCAGCTATGAAAGGGCAACGGACGAGGGACGACTGGGCGACTTAGCGACTTTGCGAGAGGGAGAATGGGTGAATGGGTGATTCTGAAATTACAAATTACGGAGCGGGGAGCTTGGAGCGACAACTTGGCGAACTTAGCGGCTTAGTTTTTCACCGCGAAGGCGCAAGGGCGAGAGGTGTTTTTGTCAACGAATTACACAAATTTACACGAATTGATTGAGACAACGAATTACGATTTGAGCGAGGAGTTTGGAGCGGGGAGCTATGAAAGGGCAACGGGCGAAAAGCGACTTAG
>Ga0172381_10007693_pt1 | contig 10629 bp, 27 predicted proteins | sample Leawel6488metaG_FD_119754 | JGI IMG/M metagenome (GOLD analysis project Ga0172381, IMG submission 119754) | Leachate microbial communities from a municipal landfill in Southern Ontario, Canada - Leachate well 64-88 metaG | ecosystem: Engineered > Solid waste > Landfill > Unclassified | place... | reverse complement strand
GTCGTAATGAAACCTACGAATTTCTATTTCTTTCTTTTCCGCAATTGTTTCTTCAATGTGTTTAGCCAACTCACCAACGCGATTCCTGAAACTTTCCAAATCCGGAATAAGAATACGTCGGTTGTTATTTTCTTCGCCGGTGACAACTTCAAGAACCAAATTTTCACGCTCCAAAAGTTCAAAATGAGGAAATCTTCCATCCCTCAACAACATGAATTCAGCAACAGAAATTTCCATTGGATTTGCGATGATTTCCAAACCTTGCGAATTTTCAGGCACATTCGAATTCATTTTCATCCTCGGCAGTTTCAAGATTTTCAAGAATGTCTCGGAGATTGATTCGTTCCCGCTGAATTGGAGGCATCTTGAAATCCTTGGTCCGAGTTTCGATTGCCTTGTTTCTCTTCCCCTTGCTATCTGCCATTTTTCCTTTTCCTATTTTTGAGTGAAGCAGTCTTTCCTGCCTGTTAACAATATACAAAATTTTCAAAAAGAAGTCAAGCTGGAATTTCTTTCGGTTCAACTTTCCCGAATCAAAGAGTTAATCAAATTCCAATCGCCTTCCGTCTTCATCAATTCATCAAATGAGATTTCTTTTTCATTTCCGGCGAAAATAATATAAATCTTTCTCTCACAATTTCCGGAAAACAAAAGAGACGAAACCGCATTAAGAAAAGAATTAGAAAACAAACTCTGTTCATATTGCTTGTTAAATGTGGTATTCATCTTTCGGAAAGTTTTGGCAATATGTTCCAACTTCCGATTATCAATATATGTAAGGTGATGGCAATGATAAACAAGCCTATCACATCCATACAACTGTTCCGAACTATTGATATTCTTTTGGGCTACGATTCCATAACTCGCATCGTCGTTACCTTGAATCATTGCTCGGAAACAAACGAAATTCCCAACAAATTCCGAAAGCAAATACAACTTATTCATTTTTCTTTCCTTTTGTGGAAGTTCAGTCCCGCCGCCCAATTTGCCCTTCAGCAGTTTCAATCATTTTTAACGCCCCTTTCTAAGAATGTTAGCACAAATGTTTCGGCAATTCTTCGCAACAATTTGATTCAATTCAATATTCTTCTTGTGCTCATTGTGCCGAATGTTCATAACGCGATTCTGCTGAAACTGTTCCTGCTTCTTTCGAAAATCCTTTGTAGCAGAAATGATTTCGTCAGCATCCTTTTCTGAAAACGGTCCCTGAATTGTGCCATTGGAATAAACCAAACAAACAATTCCAGAATCTTGACGCCACTTACAAACACCATTCTTTCTGGCATTAGTAAGAACAATGGTAGGAACCTTGAGATTGTCAGTGTAGCTCATCATTTTTCCTTTTTAGTTTGTTTTGTGGACGACTCTCTTACTTTGATAATATACAGGTTAAAAGAGAAAGAGTCAAACTGGAATTTCTTTCGGTTTTAATAGGAATTGTGGAAAAGAAAAGCGACAGATGTTAATTTCTGTCGCCACATTTTAAACTTCGTGTTGAGTTACGGAAAATGCCTCAACTGCCTTATTCATCCCTTCTTCGGAATCAACGTTGAATACCTTCGTATTATCTTCAAAAATATTACTCTCAGAAACTTGAATTAGAATAGCGACTTTCATTTCTACCTCTCCTTGTGATAGCGAATGACATAGTTTAGACAAATGATAGCGGAATGATATAGGTGAAAATTGTGTCTGTTCACCCTCAACTTATCTTTTGCTTCAGTGGAAAATTCAGAACACCCAATTGCCGAAATTTTGTAATCAGAAAAAGTCCAAGGTCTACCAAAAACCCTCTGTGCTTCCGATTCCAAAGTATCAGAATATTCATTTTCCAACAGATTCTTCTGTTCACGGAAATATTCAATCATTGTAAGCATTTCCGAAACAGACAACGAAAATATCTTCAAGAAATGAATTCTCGCCAAAGACATATCTCCGTAATGAACCAATGAAGAAATAGAAATCCGGTTGCTATACTTCCTTGAGTAACGAACCTTCTGATATTCTTCCAAAAACTTTCCAATTTCCATTTGTTCAACCTTTCTTATATCTACAATCTACTCAAAAAATGGAAGAGAGGCAAGCTGGATTTTCCTTCGGTTCGTCGATGAAGTCAGAAATTGAATAATCTGTTCGGCACAGTTGGTTTAATTCTTTTATATATTGTTGTGTTTCGTCTTCCCAATATTGTTTTTCATCTTCATAACCATCTTGATACGCAAAACTTATTCCTCCGCGAATCAAACCCAAGAGTCCAATTGATTTGTGAATATCAACATTTGGAATTGTTTGAATATGAAATAAAACCAAATTAAATTTTTCAAGATTGAATTTTCCAATGTTCATTTTCACTTCTCCCAATAATATTTGAACACCCAATATGGATAACCATTGCTACGATTTTCCTCTTGAATAATTTCCAAGAGAATCAATTTAGAAACTTCATTATATTCCTTCAAGAATGCTTCAATCTTTTCAGGTGGCCTATCTTCATAAAATGTTTGATATGTATTTCCAAAATGTTTCTGACAAAGACCGTTAAATCTCTCAGGATTTCTTTGCCAAAGTCTATCCGACCAATCAGTTCCATTTCGCTTTTCGTTGGAGTCTAGATTCTTCCAACAACCATTATTACTAATCCACAAATTTGTTTTTTCGTCTTGATACATATACATTTGTTAAATCCCTTTAAGAAAAGTCAAAACAATCCAAATAATTGCTAGTCCGTAGTAATATTTCTTCGCAATCTTATCTGGATTCTTTGCTAAAACTGTCAACAATCCACTAATCAAAAACCAATGAAGATTTTGATTTAGAAGATTGTAAAGAAATGTTGCGATTTGATTCACTTCTCTTCTCCTGTAAGATTGATAATAACATCCAGATATTGTTTATGAATCTGTTCTTTGTTCATTGTGTTGCCTTCCGCTGTTGTAAATCTTTTTGTCAATCCAATTCTTTTGTTTTTGTCGAGCGCATTTCAAACAACCTCTTCCAGATAAATGGTCTTTTGCTACTTGTTCAAATTCTCCATGAACAGAACAAATAATTACAACTTTATCCAAACGAGAAACGTAGTTGACTTTGGAATAGTCAAACTTTGTTCCATGAACTTCTTTTGCTTTTGCGATGAATTGTTCTGTTGAATTTACCATTTCAATTCCTGTTAAAAAGAAGGATTCCGAGAACAGCGCATTCCTTCATACCAGCGAAATGCCGGCTTTGTATCACCAACAGGATGCCAATATTCTTTCTTGAAACTCTGAACAATTGTTTCATGAAAATTGTAAATGATAATTCCCGAACAATCTTCCTTATACTTTTCCCGCAACATTCCAAGAATTTCTAAATTAGGCAACAACAAAGAATTCGCACTTTCTCCTTTATACATATCATAAGAAGGAATGATTTGAATGTTGTCTATCAATGTAGGAATAGCAAACAAATCACAAACCTTTCGCCCCCTACAAATTGCCGTTTCGTGGACAATATAAGGATAACTATCTCCGTTGAAAGACTTGTGACAAACATCCCCAACATTCAAATCAAACATTTTTTGCTCCTTTGAAAGTTTTACCGTTGGATAAAATATGCCGCCAAAAATCAAAGAAGTCAAGCTGGATTTTCTTTCGGTTTTTAAGAGGCGACGGACGAAAAGAAAAAGCGAAACTGTTGTTCCGCTGCGGTTTAATTAACGACAATCTTTAATTGGATTGAACCATTCTTTAATTATGTTTCCAACAATCGTTTCATTCCCATCAAGATTTATCTTTTCTAATTCCCAATTAACAAACGCATCGATATATTGTTGTTTTCTTCCTGAGAAATTCGCATCAAAAGAAAGCTCAAAATCCAAATCGTTGTCGTTCGAATCCATTTGCCACGGTTCTTTTTCAGAAAATTCGGCAGCAATCTTTCGGTTTGTTTCTGTCATATTAAAATGAATAAAAAATGTAAATCCCCCATCTTCGTTATCCGAAACTTTTAATAATCTCCCCCCCCGTGAATTTATTATCAACTGTTTGTAAAATCTTTGGAAATTTTCGTTTAGAATATCCCATTTCTAATCACCCTTCAGATAGAAAACTTAAACGGTTTCTTTGAATCATTCCATTCCTTTCCACACTTCCGACACACAAAATGATTGTATGTTCCTCTTCCCCCTCCATTGAAACTAAAATACTTTTGCTCAACGAAAGCATGATTTCGGCACAAATGAAATAGATTCTTTATGAAATTCGGCATTTTCAAACCTCTTTCTTTTTAATGGTAATGACAACTCGGCTTGTTGGAAATTCTTCATCGGGCGTTCCAATAAAATCACCAAGTTCATTCAAAATATCAATCAAGTCTCCAAGGTTGAAATGAACGCAGTAGTAAAATTCAATTTCTACATCCTTATATTTTCGTTCAACCTTCTTTTCCCAAACATTATTATAAATATCAAGAACACAATAATAAACATCATATTCATCTGGTGTAAGAGAAAACACCAACGAAATATTTTTCAAAGCATTCAAAACATTTTGTATGTTCATTTGTATTGTTCTTTTAGAAAGTTTCAAACCCCAAAGTTTCTAACAATTCAATATTAACCAACGGCAATTGAATTACTTCCATTAGCATATTAACACAATCTGATTCAGTATTGAAATCTTTAATCATTCCAAAATCATCATTGCCCCAAACCCCAACTCGATATTGTCCTTGGCCGATTTTTGGATTTGGTCCCGTCCAACCAAACTTAACTTTAACAAACAATTCCCCATCCATTTTATAAGAACCGCACCAATTATCCTCTGTTTGTTTTAGAAACTCAAAGTTGTTATTCATCTACTTCCTCCGCTTCTTTCTTCCATTCCTTTCCTAGAATCAAGTCAACCGCCTTTTGAGCATGTTGCGCCGCCCTCGGAAGCAAACTTACATCATTGTGAAACTTTCCGAGCCAACTTTGAAGATAAGCAACAGAATTATCAAACACCTTTTCGTTATCAATTCCAATTCTATTACAAAGAAAGCAACTTCCGATTTCCGCAACCAATTCTTCAAAACTATAATTCTTTCCACCAAAACCGTCCATTTCTTCAGCAATTCCCTTTCGCTTCAATCGCTTTTCGTGACCAGTGGAATGAACCAATTCGTGAATTAGTGTTGCGTAGTAATGTTCCGAAGAAATGAAGTTTTCAATATTAGGAACAGTTACCTTATCAATAGATGGAACGTAATAAGCACGATTACCACCAAAACCAATTTCCGGTCCCTTATTATATCCGGCAATAATGCGCTCACAATCATCAATGAAATTGTTTTTCTTTTCTTCCTTTTCCTCTTCAACAATCAAATTGGAATCAGGAGTGTAAACATTTTCCCAATCCTTGAACTGAGAAAGATTGTAAACTCGGAAATAACGGCACCCCTTGTAAATTGTCTTCTTATCTTCAGTCTCTTCAATAATCCAACGAACAATAGGAGTGTATGGCTGGTTAGGCTTCAAATACAACTTCAACTTCTTTGCCTGTTCAAATGTCAACCAGAAAGGCGAAGAAAAGCCAGACATCGTGGTCAACATATAATTGATTCCACGATACGGCTTGTTTGTCGTTAGATTTCTCTGTTCAAACAAATTCTTTCCATTGACAAACTTAGAACCACCAAACCAAGGACGCATCCAAGGAAGTTTCTTGTTTTCTTCAATGTTTCGGGCAATTACCTGCGTGATAATTCCTAGAACCTTTTCAGACATTGTTTTCCCTTTCAATCTTCTTGTTATGGTCGTTCATTTCGCGAAAAGTCTTCACAGATTTGTTCTCGGAAATAACAGACTTTCTGTTATTGGAAATACAACTTCCGTCCTTACGATACTTTGTTGCGTCCTGGTCAAAAAGAAAACCAGATTCCTCGCGACAAATGAAAACGATTCTTCCATTGGCACAATTGTAAGTTTTCCCGATTTTGATTTCCAATTGAATTTCCTTTCTTGTCTATACAATATACCGTTGTTTTGAGGAAGAGTCAAGCTGGATTTTCTTTCGGTGTTTAAGAGGTGGTTGAAAAGAAAAGAGGAAGATTGTTCCTCCGCTAACATTCATACGCTTTTCAAATTCCATCAATATTATAAACATCCTTGATTTGACATTCCATTCTGGATTCCTCAAGAGTCATTCTAAAAACTTCATTACTGTTGTTTAGAATGCGTATACAAGGGAATCGCCCATCTACAAATGTGTATTGAATGAAAAACTCAATTGTTGGTATTTCCTTCTTTTCTTCCAAACAATCACAATCTTCCGAAATCAAATATTCTGGAGAATTCCACGAATCTTTCAAGTTATGAAATGCGTCTGGATTGTCCTTATTCTTTTCAACCCATTCAAGGAATTCTCCCTGATATTCCAAGAACCTACTAAAGATTTCCAAATTCTTCTTAATCTTTTCAATGTTTATTTTTCACACGTCCTTTTCAAATGGCATGTCAACCAGATTTTCCTTTTCCAACCAATCTACATTTCCTCCAAGTTGGTCATTAGTCAACATAGAAAGAATTGATAGGTTAGTTCTAATCATCAATTGAATTTGAGTCAATCTTTGTTCTCTCGTAAACAAATTCTCACCAAACCGACAAATTTGAAAATAGACTTCGTTCCACTTATCAAAAGTCATAGTTGGGAGGAAATGTTTTACGGCAGCTTCTGTATGGTCGTAAACATAACTCAATCGTTCGTGTTGTAATTCCAATCCATTATACTTTGTCGCAAGAATCAACAAAGCATCCCAATAGTTCTTTTCTGGAATTTTATACCATCCCTTAGAAAACAAAATATAATCCTTGTAATACTTTCGGTCAGACATTTTTATTCTCCAATTCTATGATGCGAATTCCTAATCCCATCGTCATTATTATAAACGATACAATACCCTCGCATACCCTGCCAGAATTTCTCAAACAACGTTTCAAAAAATGCTGGTCGTTCACTGTCAACATTGGGTAAGGACAATTCAGATTTAATCCAACGTTCCCAATCTTCCTTATCCAAAAGAAAATCAGTAGTTGTCTTTCTGGTATGAATCAAAATATACTTTTCCGAAATCTTCAAACAATCATTCGGAATATAAACCTTGAATTCAATCTTTTCGATCAACATTATTCAACCTCCAAAAGATATTCAAACAAATTTTCTTCAATCTTTTTGATTCTTACAGATACATTGCTTGAAATACAATAGATACATTGATAACCAATTTCCGGAAGAGGAAGAATTTTGGAAATAGCTTCTTTCTTGAACAATTCTTCCAAAACTTTATTCAGGTCAATTTCCGAAAGATTGAATTTTAGCTGGTCCATTTCAAGGAAGCCTGTCGTAATTCTTAATGGTCATATTCGTTTCAGTTGGAGAAATGATATATTCCATCAAAAGAGCATTGTCACTTTCAAAGGTGATAATACAACTATACTTGATACCTTGCCGACATTCAAATTTGACATTGAAATAAATATACTTCGGCTCAGTCGTTTCGTCAATTTCGCCATCGTTCATTGAATCATTGGGAATTCCCCAGCCGTCCCGAAACTTATGAATTTCCGACTTTGTCTTTCCTTCGCACCATCCGTGAAAATTGTAAAGGTAATCCTGAAGTTCGTTGTAAATCTTAATGCTTTTCATTTTCTTCAAACCTCCAAAACAAGTTGATTGTTAATCATTCCGACAGTTTGCCGAACAAATTTCTGAACATCTTCTGGCAACTGATTCAAACGAACACTCTTTCCTAAATGCTTTCCACAACTACATTCAATTGTTTGTCCAAAACCCTGCGGGTGGAAAGGATGTTCACTTGAAGCCAAAGCAAAATGAACCTTTCCAAAACGAGTCATACGAGAATCAATGCCCGGAAAAACAATGGTGTATCTGTCAAAACTTCTTCCGCCATTGTCCCTAATTGAAAACCTAACCCGATTCAAAGTTTCCATTTTGCTCTCCCTTTCTTTCCTATAAGATACCGCATTTTCCAAAAGGAGTCAAGCTGGATTTTGCTTCGGTTAAAGTAGAAGTGCCGAACTAATGAACAGAAATCTCAAAAAATTAGGATCGTTTATTTCGTGGTCAACATAAAAATTCTCAGTATTCTCTGGAAGAAATTTTGGAATATTCAAACATTCCGAAAAAGAAAATTCATCATCCAAATCTTTTCCAAGCAAATACGTCTGTTCATTAAAAGCGTGATATTTTTCATATTTCTTATCAAATACCAAAGAAATCAATTCTTCGGAATGTTTGATAATTGTGTAGCCTTTTCCACTTGTAACACCTTCAACAGGTTCAATAATTTTTACTGGAATGAATTCAACAACAATTTGATCTTTTTCTCTAAGAATTGCTGAAACTACCGGAACATTATCTGGAAGAAATGTTTCCAATTCATATTCCTTTTCATTTACCTTAAACTTCATTGGCGAAATTAGTTCAAATTCTTGCCATCTTTCGTGAGTGTTAATAATTAGCTCAACAACCCCACTTGTCTTATATTGAATGTAACAAAACCAAACATGCTCGTCATCGAAATCAATCTTTCTATCCTGCATACTTAAACCACCAGATTTGGGTTGTTATTAATCCTAACCCGCTTGTTCCCATACAATTCAACAGCGGTTTCATAATCATCAATATTTGTAACAACATGAAAAGAAAAACGATGAAGAAAATTCATTTGCTTTTCTGTTCCTTGCGCCAAATATGAGATGGTTCCGTCAGCATTCCTTGAAAGTAAAAACCATTTCATTTTCTTACCACCTATTCCCGACAAGAACATCGTCAAACAACTGTCCGAAACAATTCTGAAGGGAAACAAGCAATTCCTTCTCTTCCGGCTCAAAAACCTTTGCTTGGTGAATTGATTCAACCCAATTTCCACTTTCAGAGAAATACAAAGTTCTGTTTCCATTATATCCTTCGCGAACAAGAATCAATTCATCTCCCTCGTTCCGAAAAACACAATCAAATTGCTTATGAACTTCCAAAAGAAATTCTTCATCGTTTTCGTTCAATTGCTTCTCAACAACAAATTCGTTGTAGAACTTTTCAAATCTTCCCGATGTCAATATCGAGGCGATCCGAAAGTTAATCAGATTCAAATTCTTTTCAGTGCTCATTTTATTATTCCTTTCTCAATCGTTCAATAAATTCCATTGTTTCTTTTGACAAACCAAGTTTAATATCTTTCCCTGATTCGTCGGTGTATGCTACATATTCCGAAATTCTCAAATGTTCACACGCTCCAAAATAATCACAAAACATTTGATAATTTTTAATAGATATGGTATTGTTGGCAGTTAGTATTGAAACGCGACAACCAAGAGCAAATTCCGAAATAATCCCCTCGTCATAATACTTAATTAACTCTCGGAGTGGTTCAATATTAGATTCCAAATTCATTTCAAACCCCCAATTCTTTCTTATGTTTCTTGAAAGCCTTTCGTGCTTCTGTCAAATTTAGAAATGTTTCACTTGTGCTAGTTAGTTCGGAATTGTTCCTTACTCTAACACGATAAAAACGACATCCGCTTTCACGCTCCAACAGAACCGCATTCTTTCCGTCGTAATACTTATTTGTTCCTTCCGAATTCCAGACTTGTAAATATCCACAAGCCAAAGCGTAATCTGTCAAGTCTCCATTTTTCAGATTGAATTTCTTTTCCATTTTGCTTTCCTTTGGATAGATAGAATATACCGTCTAAATTGAAGAGAGTCAAGCTGGATTTTCCTTCGGTTTCTGATAGGGCGAATTCGGAAAAATAAAAGCCAAAAGAATCATCCTTTGGCTCCCTGTTCAAACTTCCAAAATTTCCCATTGCTCCGACAACATATTTACATTCGCTCCTAAAGAAAGAATATCAAATCGTCCTCCGTCAACAAATCTTCCACAACATTCATACCTCTTGTGATAATGTCCGTGAATTACTTTTGAACAACGAACATTCTCACAAATCAATTGGAGTTTGTTTCTGTTGCCAATAGTTCCAATATCCATTCTAAAATCTAACAAATGGTCAATATCACTACTGGTAGGAGCATCGTGAGAAAACAGAATGTCAACTTTTCCAATTTCCTTTTCTGTCAAATACAAAGGAATCTGTTCTTCACGAAACCAATCAATTCCCTCAGTTCTATACATTCTGTCAATTGAAAACGCGCCGCCAATTCCTACAAATTTCTTTTCACCCCATTGCCAAACAAATCCGTCAGAATGATAAAACAAATTCTCTCGGATTGAATGAATTCCAAAACCAAGTTTGTTCAATGAAACAACGTCGTCGTGATTGCCACGAATGAAATGAATAGGAATTCCTGAACGATAGATTTCCGAAGAACAAAAATCAAGAAATGAATTAGAATCTTTGTCGTTGGGAAAATATCCAAAATCTCCAACTTGAAAAATCTTATCACACTCATGAGAAATAGCAACAGCCATCAAATTAGAAATGTTATTTTTGTCTCCGTGAGTGTCGCCTATTACCAGAATTCGCATTTTGCTTCCTTTTCTTTTCCTTTTTTCCAAACCACTTTTCAAGAAACCTATTGATTTTCAAAATTGTTTCAAACATCAATGTTCCTTGTTCTTTTCAGGATCGTATTT
>Ga0172381_10007692_pt1 | contig 10629 bp, 24 predicted proteins | sample Leawel6488metaG_FD_119754 | JGI IMG/M metagenome (GOLD analysis project Ga0172381, IMG submission 119754) | Leachate microbial communities from a municipal landfill in Southern Ontario, Canada - Leachate well 64-88 metaG | ecosystem: Engineered > Solid waste > Landfill > Unclassified | place... | reverse complement strand
GCTATTTGGTCTAGGACGTATTGGGCCTGGGGTTCGGTGTTAAAATCAAACGTCTCAACATATATTGTATCTGCGTCGGCGTGAAAATATCTTACATTTGCCCTTAATTTACTTTTCTTCTTAGGCTCAGGCCATATAGATATTATTTCCCTTATTCCGTGTTGGTCATAGATCGCTATCATCGTTCTTCCCCCAATCTCTTCCAACTACAAGCCCTATCCGTAACATGCCTTCGCTTTTCCCTTACTCTCGTTCCTTCACACCGACATGTCCCAAACCATTGACTATTTTTATCAAGTTGCAGGTGCTTACATCCATTGCAAATTTTTTGTTGGTTGTAGGTGTATTCAATGATTCCCATCTACTTACCGCCTCCGATCTGCCTATTCCATTCTCTATCAAAGTCTAAAAAGGCTTTCTCGGGTGACACTCCAAATCCGGAAACTCCTTCTTGGATATTTTCACCGAACAATGCGCACCATTGATCTCCATCTTTAAATAATCTCGGTTTATAAACACTGCTTGGTCTTGTTGCAATGTAATTTAAATTTTCATAATAAAGTTGAATTTGTCTTTGTTCTTCATTAAATTTTTCGTTCCAAAATAATTCTTCAGTGCTGATCATTTAGTTCTCCTCCTATCTGTTCAAAGTAGAATTTGTCGCACCATGGTTTGACGGTTATAATCCCGTAATCCTCCGCTACTTTGCAGATGTAATTTTTTCTAATGCGTTCGTGTAAGGTTTGCAGCATCCGTCTAAACACTTCGATACTGGCGGTCCTTTTGTAGTGGTTACAGCGACGGCAGGAAGGGGTTAGATTCTCGATTCGATCAGCAATCTTTTTATCCACGTATAGCCTTTGTGGATCTATGTGGTCAACCTGCATATCTTTTAGCTCTATTCCTTTGCCGCAATAAGCACACCGATAACCGTATTTTTCATAAACTATAAGGCGTGTTTGTTTATTCATTTCTGCCCTCCGATCTGCTGTAGGGCCGCTTCTGCCTCGGCTTTGGTGAGGAATACGGTTTTGCCAAATTCATCAAAATTAAAACATCCTAACCATTTTTTCTCATATGCGCCCCTGATATATTTTGAATCGCCATGAAAAGAAAACTCGATAACCTTATACGGTTCAATCTCCTTGTATGGATTTATTCTCCATATCATATCCCCCAATTTACACGGCAGCACCACCAGCCGATCCTCCGCTTTCGCCTGGGCAAGTGTGGCAAGTTCAGAAGGTAAAATTCCAAGGTTAGCACACCATTTAGCAATAACTTTTGCTTCTTCCTTTTGTTTCAACTCATCATACTGGGCTTTTAACCGTTTATACTCGCTCATCCCTCAACTAACTTTCTCCCGCACATTGGGCAGTATTTGATCTTGAAAATAGGTTCATCGTCATGCATAAGGTAATGGCAGACTGTTTTATCTTGATCTATTCCAACTCCTATAAATTCTGGTTCGTGATCAGCATCATCAAGACAAAATTCGCAATCAAACATTGATATAACCTTTTTACTCATTTCCGGCACCCCTTTCTCTTTTTAACATCTTTTCCATGTCTAGGCATAATTCATAGCGCAACGCTTTTGAGCCTTTATAGTCAAGCGGTTTATTCCAAAAACCACAATGTTCTTCTTCCTTGCCGTTCAAGCCGAGACATGGGCATCCTTCGCAGTATTTACCTCCCGGTATTTCTATCGTTATTTTCACTTTCTAAGTTCCCCCTTTCTATTCCGCGCCATTGCTTTTTGCACCTCGCTGCTATATCTCGGCAGCATTCTTCGTCGCACGCATAAACATCCATTGCAAGGTTGTAGTAATCATCACCGAGTACGAGACTCACTAGAGTATTAAAACATCTGCGTAGATTTTTATACTGAAGCATTGGTATTCTAACTGCATCCCGTTCAACCTTAAGGCGGTCGATTTCTTCTCTTGCTTTTCTCGATGCATCAGCAATCATTTCGGCGTAAGATTGGTTTTCGTCGCAATAAGGCTTTAAGTACAAGGCTATAATCCGTGCTGATGATGCATGGGCATCAACTATTTCTGTAAGACGGTCTATTTCGGTAAGGAGATTTTCTGTTCTTTTAGGAGGAATTCTCGCCCAAGTGTCATGCCTGTAGGCATACTCTATCTCGTTCCGTATTGAATCAAGTTCTTGGTTGGTCATTGTCATTCCCTCCCGAGGCTTTATTTATCGCAGTTAAGGTCTCTCTTATCCAGTTATGCTTTTCGTAGCCTAATCCACCATGATTATTTAAAGCTATAAAAGTGCATCTCGCCATCTCTAAGGCTTTATCTTTCTGTTGCATACATGACAGGTGTGTTTTTGTTATTTCTTCGATTACTTTTACTGCGTTATCATAACTTCTTTCCCATCTATCCGCCTGGTCCGCAAACTCATCCCGGTTGCTTATCAGGTCATCATAGAGTTTTTGGAGGCCGGAGAGTTGCTGTTTCAACTTCGACATCGGGTGTTCCGGGCATTGCTCAATATGTGCCTTAAGCACGTCGGCCATGCTTACGGGAGTATCTTTTTCCGGCCCGTATCTATGTCCACAGTAAACGCAATTCACGTACATACCGGATTGCAGGTCGTTTACCCATTGTTTTAGTCGTTTAATTTCATGGGATTGCTCTAGCCAGCTCAATTTCATTGGCCTACCTCCTCACCATCAATCCTTTTTGCAAATATTTTCATGCCGACAAGTCCATCAACAACCGTCCTGCCTGCCGCATATCCAGCAATAAAGAAAAACCCGGCTAAAATTATCCCTATCGAAACATTGTCGCAAATCTTTTCTGCCACGCTCTGTGCGGTCATGTTCCATCCGAAAAATGCCGTTTCGGCAAAATTAAAAGCGTATCCTGTGGCAATCCAGAAAAGACCTTTTTTAAGCATCTTTATCCCTCCATCGTCTTGATAAGGTTAAAATCGCAGTTTTCATAATGTCCATATTGCTTCTCATTTCTACACAGCGGACACATTTCAATTTCACCGCCAAATTCACCTAGATTAACTTTTATCCATTCGATTTTTGCAATAATCTCATACAGGGTTAGGGCCGTTTGGGCTAAACTTTGTACCACCTTTCCGTTTCCGCATTCTCCACTAAGTAAGCATTTGTCGCAATCATAAATAGATTTCTTTGCTTTTAGGCAATATAATATTTTTTCAATCAGCTTTTCCGTCAATATCTCAGGCATCTTTCTTCACCCTTTCAAATAACCTTTCCGTGCTTGAATTCCCGTCCCTCGTTATACTTCATCTTTAAATCAATGGCTTGCTCAAGGTCAATCCCGTAATGAGCACAGGTATCAAAAATTCGGATTAGGGTGTCGGCAATAACGTTTTCAGGGGTTTTATTCAAACTTCTTAAATTGTTGCCTTGATACAATATCGTTAATTCTTCCAGTTCTTTTTCTTGTTCTATCTGGTTGAAGTTATTTCTTCCAGAATTGGTTTTTATTATTTCCCTATAAAGCAGTTCTTGCTTCGGCACTCTAGTGATATCAAAAACATTTCCGTTTTTTCCAGCGTGTTTTCTGAGAAACTCCATTTCTAATGCACATTTAGCAGAGTAAATTTTATCTCCGTTTTTTAGTGATGGCAAAATAGCCAATAGAAACTTTTGCGCTTCTCTATTGTGAATTGTCCATTTATGGATAGCTCTTGCGTTTTTATTCCACCTAGAAGCATCAACTCTAATAACATGTCCGCCAAAATAAGTAAAAGGTTCTAATAATTCTTTTTGTTTTATAGCGATTTGCACCCTTGTAATGTATTGGATTCTCCCCTTCTCTCTTACATATCTGCAAACGCCAACGTGCCCTTCACCATCGAAAAGGCCAGCCGCATAATCTTTTGAGATTGAAATATTTGGCCATTCTCTCGCTCCCAATAACGCCAGTGTCGAATATATTTTTGCAAGTTGCATTTCAAAATACATGCCCTTGGCATTCTCATGGGCTTTCTTGCATAACTCGTTAATGTTCATAATTCCTCAGTTCTCCTTCTCAAACCTCTCGCACCGGCAGTAGTGCGTCATGTCGTCGCAGGTATCACCAGCTTTGCAGGTGTTGTATTTTGTGCGCTCAGGACAAGTACCATCTGGCTTAATAAATTCTTCCATGCATTCGTCCTGTGGTTCGCAAGGCAGCCACCGATGAATGCAGTTGCGGCACTTCTCTTCTCTCCACCACTCACAGATATACTCGTCGCAATACCCCTCATCCGCGCAATCCGACTCGTTAAACTCATCTATAACCGGCTGGCAGGCTTCGCATTCCTTGTCGTGCCATAGATCGCTATCAAAGGTTAGCCCTGCTTTATCGTGGTACTTTTCTCCAATCTTGATAACCCCGTGGCATAGATCGCATTTATGCTCTTTCCGTGCTGTTCTGATGGTATCCCGGTAAAAGCTCATCTTTTCACTACCCCTTCATCAACCTGTAATATGCTTCCATTACCTTCGTTTCAGCCTTCTTGGATAAAAACGCTTCCGGCTTACATCCATAAGGGCATTTCAGCTTTCGGGCCGTCCCATAAAGCCTGCAAACCAGCGGCCTTTGTTCGTATATGTCACACCGTCCGTTTACGGCGTATGGGCAAGTTATGCCGATTCCCTTCCGCTTATCTTCAATCCGTTCCCATTCCCAGCCAGTAAAAGGAACCGGGCCGCAACAATCTGTGCATCCTTCTTTGCATTCAAACTCGGGAATTTTTGCATAAAGGTCAAGGTGTTTTTGCTCTGTTGTTCTCATTTCTTCTCCTATTCGATAAACCATTTGCCTTGAGTGAAATCATGCCTATTGAAGCCATTTGCCCCGTCCCCAAAGATTCCGAATCTATATGATTCGGATTGATCTATCCTTTCCCCGTTTTCTCGTACTACGTAAATATCCTTATCGTTATCCAGCCACGCCTGAATCGCTTCCTGCCAAGGTACGGGTTGTTTGATTTCTTGCCAGTCTTGGTCTATTTTATAGGCATTGGCCCCGTTTATTTCATCACCATTAGGAGCAAATGCTTGAAATACAATATAGCCGTTTCTATAACTAGCCGTAAGTTTATATAGACCATCATCAATCGCTTCATACTTTTTCTTCGGATTCTCACTCAATTCTTTAACAACTTCCCAAAGTTTCATTTTTCTCAATTCCCTTCATTTTTTAATAACTCCCGGTACCTCTCCACTCCGATCAAAACCGCCACAATCTCCCCTTTCCGCTCGATAAATATCGGTTCAGCCTTGCACTCCTCCAAGTATCGTAGAAACGTGCTGAAGGTACGGGTTAGTTTAGTTGCTGATATAACCTCACTCAAAACAGTTCGCCTCACTAACCGGCAATCCAAGCCCCATGTCCTCATCTGTCCTTACATATTCCAAGCCGTCATTTCTCGCCGGAAGTCCAGCATAAAAGTCCGCCCTAGCCTTCTCGAACGCTTCCCAGTCCGTTACCTGATATACTATTGTCGGAATCGGTTGTCGCCCTGTAGGTTTCACTTTGGGCCTCTCCTCTGCCAGTAGTTCCTTACCCATCTTGTGAATCTGAGCGTAACCTGCTTCCCCGAAAAACTCTGTTCTAAGCGCGGCTACGTCCTGAGTGATTACCCTGTATTTTTGCGCTATCTTGTGGCTTCCCCCGCAGATAATAATTGCCCTGGCGAATTCCTCTTGGGTACTCAGTTCTTCTCGCATCCGATCTATGTTTCTCTGCCGTCTGAGGGAGGGATTGAGCTTGTAATATGCTATTCTTTCGCTTTGCGCCGCTCTCTTCAGCCTGTTTGCTTCCTTGCGGCATTTTGGCTTGTTGCACGTTGCCCATTTGCTTGATTGTCCTTTTGTTTGGGTTTGACATATGCAGCATGTTTTCATATGTCTGCCTCCAACTCGTATAATTCAACTTCAACCCTGGGTTTATCGGAGTAAAGCTTTTTCACGGTGCATTCGGTGATGTATGCATCATCACGATAAGCAAGGCCGTTAAGCGAATCACATATTATTTTCCCAATATTATCCCAATCCGGTTTAACGGTTGGTCTTATTTTTCCGGACATCATCATTTCGTATTTCTTCTTGCTTGCCCCTTTTGGTATTTGAAAATAAGCTATAATTTTGCCCTTGATGGCTCCGCTCAGCTGTCGTGAAAAGTTCTGGATGATATACAGTTGCCGAACTAATGTTTCGTAGTTAACGGTCTCTTCCGGGGTATAACTGCGTCCGGATTTAAGCGTTCTAGCCCTTTGTTTTCCCATGGGTTTTCCCTGGATCTCAAACCTTATTTGCACTTCTCATTCCCCCATTCTTTCCACGCCGGTCAATTCTCCAATTTCATTCCGAAACAAAAGTAAACACATATAAGGGAGAGCAGAATATAGTCCCTGATCAAATGTCCCTTACCCGGCATATAATCCAGGAAAATCAGGCCTACAACCTGGGATAAGTAGCACAATGCCGTTATGAAGAATAATACTTTTATCACTTTTTCAATGGTTTTCACTTTAAACACCTCTCTATCTCTCCACTGGTTTAAATTCAGCCATCTTGCACCCGCAACAATTCTCCGTCTGCCAACACTCAACATCCCCGTGTTCGTGTTTCGGGCAGTAGGACAGGGTGACTTTTTCGCATCTTTCTTTATCAAACCAAGCTCCGTCTTGAATTTGTTTTATCATGGGCCTTATCCGAATGTATTCCATGTTAGACCTCCATCTCAGCCCTCAAATCTTCCTTGATGTAATAGTTGCGCCCCTTTACCTTGCATAATCTCTCACATCTGCTTCCAAAATCGCCCCAGTTAATTATTGAAGGATAATAATTGAGCAAGCCGATCTTGAAAAGGTCAATATAATCAGCTTTTTCTATCAGATAAAGCACATCATCTGTATTAAGCACTGGCTCACAGCTAACCCATGTCTTTATTCCCTTTTCTTTTGCTGCTTTGAGTGCATACAATCTACCGCGAGGTTCCCCAGCTCCCGGCTCATCTGGAGATATGCCGTCAGCTATATTTGGATATCCTGCATATGTGACACCGAACCAATCCCCACTATCAAAAAGGTCGAAGTCGCGCGTTGCATCCTTGCCATTCTTGGTTAAAAGTTGCACATGATTCCCTGATTCCTTAATTGCTTTAATAACTTCTCTTGTCGGCACAGAGTCATAACCTATCGGGTATGGATCTACTGTAAAACAAAGATGTATTATCTTGCCCATCATCCCTGAATTATCTAATTGCTTTTTAACAGCTTCAACAATGCCTTTTCTCGGCTCTATATGGCTATGAAATTCTTCTTTGTCTTTACGCAATACTGATGGTGCGTAGCAATAAAAGCATTTATGCGGGCAACCGGTATAAATATTTATTGCATACTCGCCATATTCAGCAGCGCGGCCTTTTGGTTTATAAATAGGGTTATTCATCGTCTCTCGCACCTCCAATTTTGCCCTAGAATCGTTTCATCCCTCAGATTAATCCGTTTATATTAATCGACTTGTTTAATTAATTCTGAGTGCCGTTTTGCGCGTCTCGGGTCATTCTGGAACTGGCTGTCTATCTCACAATCAGAACTCTTTTATATTTCTTGTTCCCACCTAATTTTGTTTTGTGTTGGGTGCAAATCTACCCTTGGCCTGCTCGGAGTGTTCCAACTATGTCCCCTTATTTCGCCAATGCATTTCCATCCAACCGCTTTCATGGTTGTTCCGCTCTCCTCAAGTAAGGTATAGGTAATTAGTTTTCTATATCCCATTTGCCGGGCTATTCTCCAACACGCACCATAAAGCATGCTGTTTGCATTTTTTGTTCCATCCGTGCAAGTTCTTCTTACCTCAAGAGTCCATCCGTCCATTAACGACCTTGCTACCGGTTGCCCAACAATTGCGACGCCAACTATTTTTTCATCATCTGCGACTGCTACGCAGAACTTATATCCCGCTTTAACCGGTTGATGATGGCGGTGGAATTGGTGAACAAATTCATTTGCTTCTCTGAAATCGATCGGGACAATTCTTAGATTCATCTCACTACCAGAACCTTCAAAGTCGGCCTTCCCCACGCCACCGCTTCCGCATGACTATCCATGCACAAATCAATTAAGTCCATCCTCCCTTGAATCATCCCTCCGGTATCCTCGGCCCTCGCCCAGCCATAACCCGGGACAAATATCATTGTGCCGTAAGGAATCTCATAAGGATTTACCGCCGCTACACCCTTCCTGGGTATCGTTCCGGTTGCCGTACTCATTGGGGTTCCGTCGTTGCAGATTCCCGACTGGTTATCTCCCGGCGCGTATGCTGATGTTTCCATTTCTTCTACCCCAAGAACGTCCAGAAGGGTTTGCACCTTTTCCTTTGTCGCGTGATATTCCATTTCCGTCTGAATTTGCTGCCGTTTTAGTTCAGTGAATTCCGTCCGCATGAGGTTGAATTCCTGAAATGCGAAGTAGGACATTGTGAGGGTTGCGGCTAGAGCGAAGGATAGAATTAAAGTTTTAAGTAGATCTTTCATGGGTTCATCCCCATATCAAATAAACTCGGTTCAATCTGCTTAAATCTCAGTTCTGCCAGGCTATCATTTCTCCTACGCGCCTTATACTCGTTATAGCGTTGGCGGTATCTATAGCTGTCACCAAACACATTCCACGCAGCCCTTACTAAGTTCGGCTCAAATGGCCGTATCTTTTCCAAATCATCAACTGCACTAGCCGATATGGAGCACCCACAACAGCCTGTGCGTTTTAGTCCGTATACCTCATAGGCGTCAGAATAGCGGATTCTGTGGTATTCTTTATACCACTGTTTATCCGCATCCGACACATAAAACAGGGGTCGAAGTCGGTACTTTCCATCAGTTGTTTCAGAAAAACACATTGACGTATTATCCTTGCGCGGGACAGACCTCATGCCGCCCTCGTCCCGTCGTTCCCCCGTGATTATCATGCCAAACGGCTTTTGCACGTTGTGTGCCACTTGTTTTTTGCAGTAATCACAGCATCTGTTACTGACTTTGAAAGAGATTGGATTTTCAATGATGAAGTCAAGCAGATATTTTGACGAACCAATGACAAGCTGGATGTCTGGCCGCGGCTCCCCAACAGAATTGCACCCGCATAAAAAGTTAATTGTTGATTCACACTTTGGGTAGCGTTCGCGAAGCTCTGCTCGCTTTGCCGCCTTGTCCTCCGCATTTGCGTATTCTGCGGCGATTGATAGTGGAATGTTTTTCTTCTGAACGCCCTCCAGTCCGCTTGAAACAATCTTGGATATAAACGGAATCCCATGCTCTCGCGTGGCCTGCACTATACCCTTTTTGGGCCGGTGCTCAGTGATTGTGACACCGTACAGTTCCTCCATCTCGGGGATGTGGCGTTTTATCGCGTCCATCTCAAGCCCGGTGTTAAAAAAACAGTATTGGATGGGTGGGAGATTAAAGCTTTTACGCACCATCTCGGTCAGGTGTAACATAATATCGCTGTCACTCCCGCCAGAATAGGAACAGATCGCATTCGGATGCTCAACCAGCCTCTTCGCGATTATACTTTTAATGGCCTCAAATTTTGCTGGCGCGCCAAAATCCGCATATGCCGGACGGTCTGTGTATACCTTGCTTTTAAATGTGGTTTTCATGTTCTTTCTCCTTGTAGTAACCGCGGTTGTCCTGACCTGGACAAACGACATAATCGCAGAAATATCTATGCTTGCATTGTTTTGTTTTGCGTCTGGATGTTTGCTGCACCGTAGGTCCCAATGATGTTAGTTCTTCTCCGCAGTTGTGGCAGTTTTGGCCAGTATGTTTATTGCCTTTCATTTCACCCCCCCAATCCTCATCCTCAGCGACTAAGATATAATTATCAAAGCCGTCGTGAATTGTTTTTCCAGTATGCAGTCGATTATGTCTTTGTCCTTTAAATCATCCGGCTTAAGCTTCATTACCAATTCCAAAACTTGTTCATCCTCAATGTTCTCAGATAAATTTGCCAGTATTTCAAATTCTTCTTGCGTCAGAAGCTCATTCTGAAGCATTGTTATGATTGTGTTTTGGAACTGGACTATTAAGTCATTCATGCCACATCCACCACTTGAAGGATTTCCTTTCTGAACAGAACCGGTATCTTAACTTCTCCTTGCCCTTCTCGATTTTTACTAAGCAATACCCAATAGTTTGGGTCTTTCTTATAACCCTTAGTTTTAGCCTCCGACAAATCTTCCGGTGTCATTGGCAAGAGCTTGATAAAAATATCCGATTCGTTTTCCATCCGCTTGGCTGCCTGTAGCTTTTGGTCATCGTTTAGTTGGGCAAGAACCATGATGGATATTTTTAATTCCTGAGCCAGTGTTTTAAGAGTTTTGCAGATATTTTCAAGGACTTGCCATTCCTTCAGGTCTTTATCCAGCTTGTTCATCCGGCCAACATAGTCAACCACCACGAACTTAATTCCTTTTTGCACGTAATACTTTCTGATCATGCTGACAACCTTATTCAGGGCTAAATCAGGTTTCGGGTAGTGATAAAACGGTGCGTATTCCATAATGTTCAAACAGGAATCTATTCTCTCTTTTTCATGGGGCTCTATTTCCCCGAACCTTATCCGATCGGCGTTGACCTCCGAG
>Ga0172381_10007691_pt1 | contig 10630 bp, 12 predicted proteins | sample Leawel6488metaG_FD_119754 | JGI IMG/M metagenome (GOLD analysis project Ga0172381, IMG submission 119754) | Leachate microbial communities from a municipal landfill in Southern Ontario, Canada - Leachate well 64-88 metaG | ecosystem: Engineered > Solid waste > Landfill > Unclassified | place... | reverse complement strand
TAGCTATGTTCTAGTGGATAAGCGCTGAAAGCATATAAGTGCGAAGCCAGCCACAAGATTAGATTTCTTAGATCCCTCAAAGAAGATGAGGTTGATAGGCTTTAGGTGTAAGGACAGCGATGTCCTCAGCCGGGAAGTACTAATTGATCAATTAAAATATTATTTATTTATTTCTTGACTAGTGATTACTGGGTTATTCCAGTATCCTTCGAGCGTTTATGATACTCAGTTGTGGCGTTTCACTCAACTTTGGCTTTGCGTCAAAGAAAGGGGTCTCGCTGTTGCTTGAGATCTAGCTCAATCTTGTTTTCAAATGTGGGTGGGGTTTTATTATTAAGCCTCATCCTGTGTGAAAGCAAGACAATAGATCCTGAACTAAATTCAGGACGACATAAATGTCGATTTTGCAGCTTAAATGCTGGTGCTTATGGCGAGATGGGTACACCTCTTTCCATTCCGAACAGAGAAGTTAAGCATCTCAGCGTTGATGGTACTCGGACTTCGAGTCCCGGGAGAGTAGAACGGCGCCAGCATTTAAGCTACAACAACAAAAAAAGACTTTGAAATTCAAAGCCTTTTTTTGTAAGTGCGACTAATGTTTGGATTTAGCATCCGCTGCATCCGCCGCAACCTTCGCATCCACCACCATTTGGATCAGACATATGTTCTCCTTATTTTTAGTAGTAAGTTGTAAGTAAATAAGTTGTAACTACTATCTATGGTAGCTTAATCCTTACTCGCTTACAACTTAATTCTAACTTATAGCATTATTGCTTCTCGAAGCAGAGGTATTATCTCGCCATATGACTTTGCTGCTGCACGATGAGCGCTTCTGCCTTTTTCAGTTAAGATATAAACTTTCCTAATCCTTGATCCGACTGAAATTTCGTTTGAATGCGCATAACCTTCTCTTTCAAGTTGGTCTAAGGCTGGATAAATTGTTGATTCGGTTGGACGGCAAGTGCCTTCTGAAAGCTCTTCTATTCTTTTTACTATTCTATAACCATAGCTTTCTTTATCTTTATGCAAGACTTTAAGCAAAAAGAATCGAATTAATCCTTGGTTGATTAGTTTTCTCCAATAGCCTTCTGAGGTCAGATCCATCGAAACTCCGTTTCGAATTAAAAAATCAAAACTAAAAAGTAAAAACTATCATTTTTACTTTAATTTTAACTTTGCTTTTTATTTTTTTGCATTCACCATTGAGTGGTGACCCTCGTCTTTCGATGCACATTTATAGTATATGATGCCTAATATTTTGTCAAATTTGCTCTAATCATGCTAAACGGTTATAATTTGAATGTTTTTTAAAAGAAAACAATATGAAAATTAAACTTTTTATTGATTTTGACAACACTTTATTCGATGCCCGTAAGTTAAAGGCACCCTTATTTGAGGCCATTAAATCGTTGGGGTTCTCTGAACCAGAAATATTGTCTTCCTACAAAGAAGCTTCTTCTGATTATAATTATTCTCCGATTGAACATCTAAAACTTCTTCAAAAGCTTCAAAAATTTAACATGGAGAATGCCATTTCGAAGGTAGATAAGCTTTACGAAAAAACTCCGGAATATTTGTTCGACGATACAGAGGATTTCCTAAAAAATATTGACCGAGGAAAGTTTGAAGTAGATCTTCTAACTTTAGGAGATCCCGATTTTCAGAAGAAAAAAGTGGAAGCTTGCGGTGCTGCAAAATTTTTTGACAAAATTTATTATTGCAAGGACCAGAAATGGATTTTTCTTAAAACTATTGTAAAATTAAATGAACAATTTTACATAATCGATGATAGGGGGGATGCTTTGTTTAACATTTTGAAAGATTTTAAGCTTTGTCATACAATCGAGATAAACAGAGCTGCAGAGCCGTTGGATAATATGGAACAGCCGGCGCCGTATATGGGAATAAAGGTTAAAAATTTTGCAGAGGCAATGCCATATTTAAAATAATGTAAGGAAAATTATGCCGGAGTTACCTGAGGTAGAAACCATTAGGCTGGGATTACAAAAGGCTATAGTGGGCAAAAAAATTGTTAAATTTGAATCAAAAGATACAAAAGTTGTTCAATTTAAAGCGGAAGATATTGAAAGATCAAGCATAAAAAGTATTGATCGCCGTGCAAAAATGCTTATTTTAAGCTTAAGCAATGATAAATCAATTTTGATCCACTTGAAGATGACAGGACAATTAATCTGGGAAGCTTGTCCTGGCGGAACTGAATTTTGTTTGAAAAAATCTCGGGTTGCAGGAGGGCATCCTTCACCTGATTGGGTTGCTAAATTACCAAATGTTTATACCCGAGCCATTTTTCATTTTGACGATGAATCGGTATTGTTTTTTAATGATTTAAGACGTTTTGGGTATCTAAAACTCTATGGTTCCGGCGATATAAAAAACGAAAAAGAGCTCAAAAAAATTGGGCCTGAGCCTTTCGACTCGCGCTCAGGGCAGGCCTCTTCTGATTTTACAGCCGAGTATTTAATTAAGCGAGCTTCTAAAATTCCAAACAGAAAAATCAAGCAATTTATTACCGATCAGGAAATAATCGCCGGAGTTGGAAATATTTATGTGGATGAAGCGCTTTTTTATGCTGGGATTTTGCCAACCAGGCCAGTGAAAGATATTCAACTGTCGGAATGGAAGAAGATTAGAAAATCAATTATTGAAGCTTTAGAACTTGGTTTGAAATATGGCGGTTCTTCTGAAGACACTTATGTTGATGCGTTTGGCAACCAGGGGACAATGAACAAGCATTGTAACGTTTATCGAAGAACGGGCCAGAAGTGTAAGAGGAACAGCTGTGAAGGAACTGTGAAGCGAATCACCTTAGGCGGCAGAGGAACGCATTTTTGTTCATCCTGCCAAAAATAGCAATAGACAAACAGTTTTATGAATGTTATAATAAATCGAATAAATTACTAGGGCTTAAGGAGCTATATGGAAATTTTACGAAATATGTGGCGAAGAAAATTTAGAACTTTTTTGACTGTTACTGGAATAGCAGTTGGAATTTTTGCTTTTACAGTGATGGGAAGTATGGCTCTAAAACTCAATAAAATGATTGATGGCGGCAAAAAGTATATCACTGGACAGATTACAATTATGCCCAAAGGAACAGATTTTGTCTCTGGGCAAATGAGCGGCATGTTGCCGATAGATACATTAAACAAGATTGCTAAAGTCGATGGGGTTGAAGCGGTCGAAGGATCGGTTAGCTTATCAGTCGACGAACCTAACCCAGACGAGCCAGTCGCTATGAGCATGGGTACACCTGCAACCATTTATTCTTTGGATACAAATTCAAATTTTAAGAATAAAAACTGGGAAACTTTGGATATGAAAGAGGGCAAGCTAATAGATAAAGACAGCGCCGACAATGATATCTCAATTGGTTCGACCGTTGCTTTGGATAAGAACTGGAAGTTAGGCGATACAGTAAAGATACGGGGAAGAGAATTTAAAGTTGCTGGTATTCTTGAGAAGACTATGACTGGTCCTGATAGTTATGTCTTTATAAAGCTGCCGGTAGCAAGAGAAATGTATATTGATTCCAATCCTTTTCTAAAGTCTCTTAGAGACAGGGCTTCCGAAGCTGCAAATATTTCCGATGCTGAGCTCAAAAAGCTTTCAGAGGAGACAAGAAACCAGATTTTGCAAGCCAAAGCATTTAAGGTTGAAGATGTTTCAACAGGGGCATCTGCCTCATGGAAAGAGGGAGTAGACCCTGAAGCGGTAGTCGCGCGAATTAAGGATCAATACAAAGATGAAGTTGTAGTTCTGTCGCCCAAGAAAATGGGAGAAACAATTGATAAAGCTTCGGCAACTATGAATGCAATTATTTATGGAGCAGCAATGTTGGCGTTAATTGTTGGTATATTTTCTATAACAAATACAATGATAATGTCGATTTCCGAGAGAACTAAGGAAATTGGAATTAAAAAAGCTATCGGTGCTTCTGGCAAATCGATTTCTTTGGAATATACTTTAGAAGCAGGAGTAATCAGTTTAATAGGCGGCTTTATTGGAATGGGAATAGGAATACTGTCTATTTCGATTATAAATTCAAAAATGGCAAGTAAAGGCGCAGAAATATTTTTAATCGAACCTGCATTTCTAGTTGAAGTGGTTATCTTTTCGTTTGTTATCGGCATCATTGCGGGCATTATTCCAGCAATGCGAGCATCAAAACTTAGAGTCGTAGAAGCTATTAGAGAATTATAATAATACGAAAGGCGAATTGAACTAATTAAACTAATAGCGAAAATTTCGTTTGATTTGCTCGATTAGTTATTCGTATCGAAAGGAATATTATGAATAAAGTTATTATAGAAGCAAGAGGACTTAAAAAGTCTTACAAAATGTCAAAAACAAATACGGTTAGGGCGTTGGATGGCATCGACATCGTGATAAATGAAGGCGACTTTTCGGCGATTGTTGGACCTTCTGGCTGCGGAAAATCAACATTGATGCATATCCTAGGTCTATTGGATCGTCCGGATGAAGGCCAAATTACTATCGACGGTGTAGATGTGAGTAAATTGAAAGACAAACTCGCTTATAAGCTGAGAGCGCAAAAAATTGGTTTTATTTTTCAAGGTTTTAATTTAATTCCTACTTTGACAGCAGTGGAAAATGTTGTTTTGGCTGGAAAATATGGCGGAATGAAATTGGCCGATAGAAAAAAGCGCGCGGTTGAGTTGCTCCAGCTTGTTGGTCTAAAAGATCGAATGAATCATAATCCAAATGAACTTTCTGGCGGACAGCAGCAGAGAGTAGCGATTGCGCGGGCTTTAATGAATAATCCAACTGTGATTTTAGCAGATGAACCGACTGGAGAATTGGATAGTAAAACCTCTTTGGAAATTATTGATATTCTAAAGAAGCTAAATAAAGAAAATAAGCAGACTTTTTTAATCGTAACTCATAATACTGAAGTAGCGGAAGCTTGCAAGAAGACTATTCGGCTTAGAGATGGAAAAAACGCTTAATTGATTTTATTTCTCCCCCTGTCAGAGGGGGTGGAAGATGTTAAGTATGGATTTAACCACCCCTAGCCCCTCCTTAAAAAGGAGGGGGAATATTTGACAAACGGAGAATAAAAAACTATTATGGGAACATAATGTTAAATTGTATCGCCAAAACTTATTCAATGAGAAAAGATCTTCTAGTGAAAGATCTCATTATTGTTTGGTTTAAAAGAGTTGGCGGTTAGCATTTATTAAATAATTTCATATTTAGATAATGTACCGCCAACAGGGCGGTTTTTTTGTTTTATTTATATGCTGCAGTCATTGCGGTATGTAATGTAGAACGAAGAGCGAGGAGGAACACTAGTATGGAAGCTTGGCCAAATCAAGTTTTTGAGGATGGCGGCAAAGGTGAGGCTGAGCAGCCTCAAGACAAAGACGGGGTCTACGCCGAGTATCTCGAACGTAAGAGAGCCGGCAAGGTTATCAAAGTTCATGAACCTGACGAGACGGTTCTTGAAGAATCCGACATTACCTTACTGGGTGAGAGGAGAATGGTATGTTAGAACTGCTAGAGAGAGAAGAGGAGAGTGCTGGAGACCTGATAACAGGAGAATGCGACCTTCTGTTGAAGGGCGGGGTTGTCCTGCGAGTAAAAGTCTTAATAGATGATGGATTCGTTCCAAGTCAGCTATTAAGCCTTAGACGTCCTAGCCGGAAGCCGCTCACTAAGGCGTTCTGTTCTTTAACCCGCTACCGATATTATCCTGGTGGTGACGGTATATGGCGAAAAGCCAACGATAGACTGAACGGGGCTTGTTCTATCTAGCGGAACAAGAGCAATTATTTCCGGTGAGCCGGCGCATCCTGCGCCGGCTCGATTTCTTTCTATTGAATTTTTGAGAAATTTCCGCTATTATTAAACCAATGAGTTACTATACGAAAAATTACTTTTTTGGATTCTGGTTTAACTGGCACTCGGCCAAGTAGTTTTTTGTTTTAGATAGTATTGATTGAAACTACTGGCCACAAGCCAGTTTTTTTTGTTTATGTGCGGGTTGATGGATTCGTCTATCGGCTGGCAATATGAATAAAATCTATGAAGGGAGTCTGGAGCGTTGGAGAAGGATCACGGAGGTTTTGTGGGAAGTCTGGTTCCTGAAGGCTTAACGGAAAAGACTTGCTTAATACACAATCGTGCAATGATGCGAGTGCCAAAAGGATCAAAGACTGACTTTGGCGGAAGCATTCTTCACTACGGCAGATCTGGTTACTATTGTCCTGCTTGTAATACATTTCACCCAGATAAACAGGAGAAAAGAGGGTAGATTTATGGGAATGGAAGCTGTAATAAAGAGTTTCGAACCTGCTATGATGGATCTTGCTCGCCGAGCAAGTCAGGGAGACGAGAACGTGCCTGTCTGTTTGATCGGCTACATGGGTGCAAATCGTATGATTGCAAATGAACTTCAAGAATTATACGATACTTGTGCAGAAAAAGTTGCACGGGAACAATCAGTTGCTGCATAAATAGTGCAGTAGAATGAGTATTTGGGCGTTTCGACTTAGGTCAGAACGCCCGACTTTCTTTTTAAAGACATTTTATTTTGTTATACTTGCCTTGAAGTATTATTAGCCAAGCTGGAGAGCTATATGGAAAAATATGCAGCGGTTATATTGGCAGCGGGCAAAGGCACTAGGATGAATGAAGGTTTGTCTTCGCCAATTCCTAAAGTAATGTTTCTTCTGGCAGGAAAACCAATTATTTATCATAGCGTTAAATTAATAAAAGATGCCGAAATCAATAAGGTAGTTCTAGTTATTGGCTATAAAAAAGAGCTAATAAGAGAATATTTTGGAGGCGAAGTAGAATATGCGGTCCAGGGAGAACAGCTTGGAACCGGTCACGCTGTTTCCACGGCAAAAGAATTATTACAAGGCAAGACAGATGCGGTAATTGTTTTTTATGGTGACAATCCATTATATAAACCGGAAACAGTAAAAAAATTGATCAGTATTTTTGAAACCGAAAAGCCGACAATAGCAATGTTGTCTGCGGTCTCGGAAAATCCTTTTGGCTACGGAAGAATCATCAGGGATAAAAATGGTGAGGTTTTAGGGATAAAAGAGCATAAAGATTGTAATGAAGAGGAACTTAAAATAAAAGAATGGAATCCCGGATTTTACATATTTGATTCAAAATGGCTTTGGTTAAACATCGATAAGTTGGATTCTAATAATGCTCAACAAGAATATCTTCTAACTGATCTAATAAAAATTGCTAAGGAGCAAGATAAAAAAATAATTGCCATGCCGGTATCTGAAGAATCGGAAGCGCTTGGTATAAATACAAAAGAGCAGTTGAAAGAAGCGGAAGCAGTTCTAAACAATAGCGAATAATGTTCATTTGCAAGCATCATCCTAGACTTGATCTGGGATCCAGAAATTATTGTATAGATTCCGTATCAAGTACGGAATGACATGGTGAATCATGAACTATAAGACCCAAGGGATAGTATTAAAGCGGATGAATTTTGGTGAAGCCGATCGGATTTTAACAATTTTAACGGAGAGATTCGGCAAAATAAAAGCTATCGCAAAAGGAGTACGCAGGGGAAAATCAAAATTGGCAGGCTATTTGGAGCCATTTATGCTTGTTGATCTGCAGCTTCACGAAGGGAAGACTTTTTACATTGTAACAGGAGCAACGATCGCCTCTGATTTTTCAGAAATTCACACTGAATTAAAAAAAACCTCGCAGGCTTTCTATTTGGCGGAATTGATTGACAAATTTTTACCTGAACACCAAAAGTCGGAAGAAGTGTTTTGTCTTTTTTGCGAATCGCTAAAATATCTAAACGAAAATGAAAAAAGTTTATTTCTTCGAATTTTTGAGTTGAAGATTGTTGAGGCTTCAGGATTCCATCCGGAATTATACGAATGTGTTCATTGCAAAAATAAGCTAGAAGAAAAAAGTAACTTCTGGGATGCGATAGAAGGCGGGGTGATTTGCGGGGAATGCCAAAAAAAGTTTCAACATGGCAAAAGCATTTCAAATGAGTTGATAAAATTACTTCGCTTAATAGAACAGAATGGATTTTCAATCCTACAAAAGTTGAAGATACCGAGTGCTTTGGGGGCTGAAGCAGAGGATGTTCTCTCTGGATATATTCAATCAGTTTTAGAAAAAGAATTGAAAAGCAAGGGATTTATGAAGTTGTTGAATTGATTTATTTATTGAAAAAAACAAATAAAGATTGTAGAGTAAACTTAAAAGGCAGGAATAAGTAGTAAGTAAATAAGTTGTAACTGGATAAGGAATTTATGGCAAAAGAAAATGATAACTTAATGGATAAGATAATTTCGCTCTGCAAAAGGCGGGGATTCATCTACCAAGCATCAGAAATTTATGGTGGGTTCGCAAATGCTTTTGATTATGGTCCTCTTGGGGCGCAATTTAAGAAAAATATTAAAGATGAATGGTGGCAAAAATTTGTAACCGAACGCAACGATATGGTCGGCTTGGATTCGGCGATTATTCAAAATCCAAAAGTTTGGGAGGCTTCAGGACATTTGAAATCTTTTACCGATCCACTAGTAGAGTGCAAGAAATGTCATAAACGTTTTCGCCAAGATCATGTAGAAGAGGCAAAAGCTGCTGACAAACCATCAGATGAGCAGAAAGAAATGCTTTATTGCAAAGGGACAGAGGAACATGAATTCACTGAAGCGAAAAATTTTAATTTAATGTTCAAGACTTTCATTGGTGTATCGGAAGATTCTGCTTCGACTGCATATCTTCGACCGGAAACTGCTCAAGGTATATTCATAAATTTCCAAAATGTAATCCGATCTACTCGCCAGAAGCTTCCTTTCGGAATTGCTCAAATTGGTAAGGCTTTTCGCAATGAGATTACTCCCGGCAATTTTATTTTTCGAACCAGAGAATTTGAACAGGGAGAAATTGAATATTTTATTAAGCCGGAAAATGAGGAATCAAAAAAGTGGTATGAATATTGGATTAAAGAAGTTGATGAATTCTATACTGACTTGGGAATCAAGCGAGAGAATCTCTCTACACGTGAACATTTAAAAGAGGAGTTATCACATTATTCTTCCGGAACCAGCGATATTGAATACAAGTTTCCTTTCGGAATTTCGGAGCTCGCGGGCATTGCGCAACGAACTGACTTTGATCTAAAAGCTCATGGGCTTCATTACTTTAATGAAGAGACTGGCGAAAAATTGATTCCTTATGTTGTAGAGCCTTCTATGGGAATAGATAGAGCTGCCTTGGCATTTTTGATTGACGCTTATGATGAATCAGATGGCAAAGACGGTAGAGCAGAAGGAGAAATAACACTTCATCTACATCCAAAGTTAGCTCCAATAAAAGCCGCGGTATTTCCTTTGATGAAAAAGGAAGGTTTGCCAGAGATAGCTAAGAAAATTGCTTTAGATCTGAGAAAAGCTGGAATCGAAACTTACTATGACGAGAGCGGATCAGTTGGCAAGCGGTATAGGAGGCAGGACGAAATTGGCACTCCTTGGTGTATTACTGTTGATTTTGATACAATAAAAGATGAAACAGTTACAATTCGGAATAGAGATACAATGAAACAGGAAAGAATCAAAATTTTAGAAATAACTGATCTAATATCATCTAAACTAAAATAAGAGCGAAAAGGAGGAGGATGGGGCGAAGATATAAGGCGTTTACTCTAATTGAACTAATTATAGTTGTGGCGATAATTGGTATTTTAGCTACAATTGTTATGATAAATTTGTCAAGCGCTCAAGCTAAGTCTCGGGACGGAAGAAGAAAAGCAGATGTTACAAATGCAAAAAAAGTGGTCGATTTGTTTTATTCAGAAAAGAACAGATATCCTTATTGTACTCAAGTTCCGGCAGGTAGCCACTGTGCTTTCAATAATCTAACTACCCAAAGCACGGAATCATTTTATGGTTCGACTGTTAATGGCGTATATAGTACTAATGGTGATGCAGCCTGGTTGGCAAATTATTTCACGGGTGGGTTTCCTATAGACCCGAAATTAAAAAAAGACGGAGCGAGCGTATATCTTTCTTATGGTGATGGTGATCAAACCTATGCGTTTGGGGTTTCCCTTGAAACCAATGATGGAGGAACTCTTACGAATAATACTATACCTTCTGATTTTAATACGAATTTTGGAGTACAATATTACCATTGTGTCTCGTCTAGTAATGCGGCAAATCAGTACACTTATGCGGGGGGATATCATACTAAGTGCCAATTTTAATTTATTACTCCAAAACTGATCGTTTATAAAAATACAATGCAGCAATGGTAAATTTATAGATTTCAACAATTGCCCACAGGTTTGTGGGCTTTTGTTATTGACGGCAAGTTTTTGTGGACTTAGAATGTGAAGTAGTGGGATCAAGTGGGATAAAGTGGATGAAATATCGATTACAAGTCTTAGCTAATTACGAATGTACAAATTCATTTGAATGTTAGTGATTTATAATCTGTTTAAATTAGTAATCTGTATTTAATATGTTTATTGGAGAATATTCACACAGCTTAGATGAAAAAGGACGAGTATCGCTTCCAGTAAAATTTAGAGGAAAGCTTGCTTCTGGTTGTGTTGTCACCAGAGGGCTTGATCACTGTTTGTGGG
>Ga0172381_10007689_pt1 | contig 10632 bp, 7 predicted proteins | sample Leawel6488metaG_FD_119754 | JGI IMG/M metagenome (GOLD analysis project Ga0172381, IMG submission 119754) | Leachate microbial communities from a municipal landfill in Southern Ontario, Canada - Leachate well 64-88 metaG | ecosystem: Engineered > Solid waste > Landfill > Unclassified | place... | reverse complement strand
CGGCCACTTGCGCCCGGCGAGTTCGACGGCGACGCGATAAAGGAGCGAACCCTCGAATTCGGCGCGCGTCTTGTCGTCTTCGGCCAGCTCCGGCGCGCCGTCGAGGTCGTAGTCGAACGCGCGGCGCTCCTTGTCAAAGGCGAAGAAGCGCTTGACCTCGTCGTCCCAGTATTCCTCCATGTCCGGGTGGACGGTCGAGGGGCCGTAGAAATCGCGCGCGTCGCAGTGCGGCGGCACGTGGGAGTCGGCGAGGTAGTGCGAGAGCATCAGGAAGTAGAGGGCGAGGTGCTGGTCGTTGAACATCACGTCCGAGCCCTTGGGCAGGTCGTTCTGGATGAGAATCATGTCGCGCAGGGCGTAGCCGAGCGCCTCGCACCGGTCGGGGAGCGTGAACTTGTCGTCGTAGCAGACCTTCTCCTGGAGCCGCGCGGCCGGGATGCCCACGGCGCGCAGGGACGAGAGGTGCGCCGGCAGGCGGCCAGTGACGGCGACGGCGGACTTCTCTTCGGCGGCGGTCTTCGGCCAGCGCATCTTGAAGGTGTGGCCGCCGGTCAGGTTGTCGGCGATGACGCTGTCCGGGAACCACGCGCCCTGGAGGAACGAGTCCTTGTGGTCGTCGAAGAACGAGGAAAAGGCGGCGGCCTGCTCGTTGAAGTGGACGTCGAAGGACGAGCCGAGGTAGAAGCCGCGCAATTTTCCGCCGAGCCAGCCGGTCGTTTTTTTAGGTGCGCTCTTCAGCCGCTGGAGGGCCATGAGCGCGAGCCATGCGTGAGCCATTTGTTTCATAGGACGTGCGGTTTAATGATGCATAATCTTGTTCCCGCTTAATTGCGGGAATAATAAGTTGTGTGATTCAGGTTTTGAGGTTCCGGCGAACAGCCCGACAACGGTTCTTGATATAGTGACGTGGCCGAGTGAATTCGCTGCTTTATTCCGCCGCGCTGAAGACTTCCTCGATTGAGGTGACGCCCTCGAGCGCCTTGAGCAGGCCGTCCTGGGCCATGGTGATCATGCCCTGTTCGACGGCGATTTTCTGCATGTCGTATTCCGAGACTTTGCCGGAGAGGATGACCTTCTCGATTTCCGGCGACATGGCCATGATCTCGTAGATGCCGATGCGCCCCTTGAAGCCGCTGCCGTTGCAGGCGTCACAGCCGCGTCCGTGCCAGAACTTCATGTTGTCTAGATCGACCGCCTGGCCGGACTTCGGGGACAGCGCCGCGATGGTTTCGCGCACGCGCGCCAGCTGTTCCGGCGTCAGGACCGCCTCCTCCTTGCAGTCCGCATGGATGCGGCGGACGAGGCGCTGGCCGATGACCGCGTTCAGCGCCGGGGCGAGCAGGAACGGCTTTACGCCCATGGAGAGGAAGCGCGGCACGGCGCCGGCGGCGGAATTGGTGTGGATGGTGGAGACGACGAGGTGGCCGGTGAGCGCGGCTTGGATGGCGACCTCCGCGGTCTCGAGGTCGCGCAGCTCGCCGACCATGACCACGTCCGGGTCCTGGCGGAGGATGGAGTTCAGTCCCTTGGCGAAAGTGTAGTCCTTGCTCTTGTCGATCTGCGACTGGACTATGCCGCCGAGGTGGTACTCGACCGGGTCCTCGAGGGTGATGATCTTCGTCTCGCCGTCGTTGAGCTTGGAGAGGACGGCGTAGAGCGTCGTCGTCTTGCCGGAACCGGTCGGGCCGGTCGTGACGATCATGCCGTTGGGCCGCTCCACCTGCGCCTTCAGCTGCTCGTAGGCGCGGCCGCGGATGCCGAGCTCCTCGAACTTGAGGGCGATGGTGCCGGGCTTGAGGAGGCGCATGACGACCGACTCGCCGTAGGCCGAGGGGATGGTGGAGACGCGGACGTCCACCTTGCCGCCGGCGGTGAAGATGGTGAAGCGCCCGTCCTGCGGCACGCCGGCGACGTTGAGCTTGAGGCCGGAGAAGAGCTTCACGCGGCTCACGAGGCGCGGCCACTGCGCGGCGGCCACGGCGGCGACCTTCTGCAGGACGCCGTCGATGCGGTACTTCACGTCCACCTGGCTTTCCTGCGCCTCGACGTGGATGTCGGAGACGCCGGAGGAGAGCGCCGTCGCGATGACGAGGGCCATGAAGTCCGTGACCGACGCCTTCTGCAGGGCGGCGTCGAGCTCGCGGAAGTTCCTGACTTTCTCCTGGACGGCCTTGATCTCGGCCTCGGTGATTTCCACGCCCTTCACGATCTGCCTGATTTCCGGCAGGACGTCATAGACCTTCAGCGCCTTGTCGAGGCCGCGCTCGGAGACCATGTAGACGATGGCATGGGCATGGCCGCGCTCGGCGACCTGATAGCGTATTTCCTCGACGACAGGCCGGTCTGGGTCCGTCGTCGCGATGCGCGCCTCGTCGCCGTTGTAGAAGAAGCAGACGACGCGTTCGCGGCTCGCCTGTTCGCGCGGGATGAGCTGGATGGCCTCGGGGGAGATGGGGAAGCCGACGAGGTTGAGGTACGGAAAACCCAGGCGCTCGGCTTCGCCGGCCGTCAGGCCCTCAAGCGTCTTGAGGCGCATCTCTTCCATCTTGGTGCCGAATTGTTCCTGCGGCGTCGCTTGGTCGCTGGCAGGGGCTCCGCCTTTGGCCGGGGTTGGGGCGGGTTTGGCCGCGCCGAGCTTGCGGCCGAGCAAATCTTCAATGGAGGCCATACAAAGCAATTATAGCATTTTTCGCTTAAATTGGGGAGGAGGTCTGACGAGCGGCCCGGCGGGCGTTTGGACGGCGGGCGGAAAGAGAAGCCCCGCACCGATTGGTGCGGGGTGTTCAGGTCGTCGTGACGCGATGGCCGGGCGGCCGGTCAGAAGACAATCTTGATGTCTTCCGGGCCGTGGACGTGAATGTGCGTGATGGGACGCGTCTCGTAGGCCCGTCAGTTGAGTCTGGTGAGGATCTGGGAGAACCTCCGAACCAGTGCGTTCACGGCGTCGATGAAGGACGGCGTGATGGACGGTTGGGCGGCCCTTTCGACCGCCGTCATCTTCCTTTCCGCCCACTTCAGCTTTTCGGGTTCACGTCCGCGACGATGGCGACGTCCTGGACGGGGATGGGCAGGGTGGTCATCACGAGACGGCCGTGACCGTGCGGATGGTTGGTGTACATCACGTACATAGGCGCCCTGACGCACAGCACTGCCTCATGGACGCCGCAGTCATGGCGGATTTCCTTCTCCCGCAGTTCCTTGACTTGTTGCCGTCCTGACGGCAGGGACAGTTAATAACTTGTGCCTAAAAGAAACAAGGGCCGCGTGAGGCCCCTGTCTCGGCGGCATAAGTTCAGGCGCGGCGCAGGATGTTCTTGCGCACCCACTCGCCGATGTGGCCGACGAAAGTGCGGTGCGATATCTTCTGCCAGTAGAGGTTCCAGGCGGCGAGTTGGGCGACGCCCATGAAGCCGGAGGCGACGACGAGCGCGGCGAAGACGAGGGCGAGGGTGAGGGCGGTGAGTAGGGCGACCGCCCAGGCGAGCTTCAGCCACGCGGCGAGGGCGACGAGGAAGATGATGGGTACGGCGAGCACCATCACGGCGAGCAGGGCGATGAGGTACACGGCGACGTCCGCGAGGAGGAGAAGCGCGGCGAGTTCGAGCGCGGCCAGCCAATGCCGGCGCAGGCCGCCCCAAGCCATGACGACGGCCTCGCGGAGAGGGCGGTCGGCGACGGTGATTTCATAGAGGGCCATGACCGTGATGACGGAGACGATGACGGCGACGACGCCGAAAGCGATGAAGGCCGCGAGGAAGGCGACGGCCGGGCCTACCCCGCCCGACCGGACGAGCCACTGCAGGGCGCCGGCGGCGAGGCCGAGGGTGACGATCGCGATGAGACGGGCCATGACGAGAATCGTGAGGACCGGCCAGATCTTGGCGAGGCCGCGGCGGAGCGCGTCGGCGAAGGTGATTTTGCGTCCTTCGTCGGAGGCGCCGATGGCGCTCGCGACGCCGCCGATGGCGACGGCCAGCGCCGCCGCCGCGACGAGGGTGATGGCGAGGGCGAGCACGGCGGTGAGGGCCGTGGTGAGCAAGGCGACGAAGCCAGGCGCATGGGCGGCGGTCGCGACCGCGCGCCAGGTGTCCCCGAGTGGGACGAGCCGGTCGAACCAGCCGCCGAAGCCGAGCAGGCCGCCGATTTCGCCGCCGGCCGGCAGGGCCTTGATGACGGTCTCGAAGACGCCGCCCACGTCGGCGAGGACGACAAAGATGCCGAGGAGCCAGAGGGACTTGTTGCGCCAGGCGACGGTGAGGGCCTGCCTCACGACGGGCCAGTGGGGGATTTGGTTGACGCGGTCGGTCATAGGAAGAGGGGGTGTATTTGACGCGGTGATTATACCACGGAGCGGGTCGGGACGGGAAAACTGGCCCGTCCTGGTTTTGATTTGGGCTAAGTCGAGGTGCGCCCTTGGTTCAAATGGCGCGGGGACTGGATTCCCAACCGTGCACGATTGACGAGTGAATCAAAGCCGCCCGGTTAGGGGCGGCTTTCTACTCACTACTAGCTAACCCCGTCCTCCTTCTCCGCCATTAGCTTCTCGAACTCATCCTTTTCGATCGTCTCGTCCTTGAGGAGCTTGGCGGCGAGGCGGTCCATCGTGGAGCGGTGGCCGCAGATGAGGTCGCGCGCTACGGCCTCGGCTTCGCTCACCAACCGCCCGACCTCGGAGTCGATCTGCTCGGCGACCTTCTCGGAGTAGTCCCGCTGGTGGCTGATCTCGCGGCCGAGGAAGACCATCTCATGGTTTTCGCCGTAGGTGCGCGGGGCGAGGGTGTCGCTCATGGCGAATTCGGTCACCATGCGCTTGGCCGTGCCTGTCGCCCTGCGCAGGTCGCTCGATGCGCCGGTCGTGAGGTTGTCCGGGCCGAAGAACTCGACCTCCGCGACGCGTCCGCCCATGGAGACGGCGATGTCGGCTTGGAACTCGGCACGGCGGTGCATGCTGCGGTCTTCGGACGGCAGCTTCAGCGTGTAGCCGGCGGCCATGCCGCGCGAGATGATGGAAATCTTGTGGACCGGATCGGAGTTCGGCAGGAGATGGGCGACGAGGGCATGGCCTGCCTCATGGTAGGCCGTGACCTTGCGCTCCGCCTCGGACAGGATGTGGCTCTTGCGCTCCGGCCCCATCATCACTTTCTCGATGGACTCGAGAAGTTCCGCCTGGCCGACGGTCTTCTTGTTGCGCCGCGCGGCGAGGATGGCGGCCTCGTTGATCAGGTTGGCGAGGTCGGCGCCGGAGAAGCCGGGCGTGCGCTGGGCGATCATCTGGACGTTCACGTCCTTCTCAATCGGCTTGCCCTTGAGGTGGATCTCCATGATGGCCTGACGATCCTTGATGTCCGGCTCGTCGAGCACCACGCGGCGGTCGAAGCGGCCGGGGCGCAGGAGCGCCGGGTCGAGCACGTCCGGCCGGTTGGTGGCCGCGAGGACGATGACGCCCTGGTTCGGGTCGAAGCCGTCCATCTCCACGAGGATCTGGTTGAGGGTCTGCTCGCGCTCGTCGTGGCTGCCGCCGAGGCCAGTCCCGCGCTGGCGGCCGACGGCGTCGATCTCGTCGATGAAGACGATGCACGGGGCCTGCTTCTTGGCCTTGGCGAAGAGGTCGCGGACGCGGCTCGCGCCGACGCCGACGAACATCTCCACGAACTCCGAACCGCTGATGTGGAAGAAGGGGACGTTGGCCTCGCCGGCGACGGCGCGTGCGAGGAGCGTCTTGCCCGTGCCCGGCGAGCCCATGAGCAGGACGCCCTTGGGGATCTTGGCGCCGATCTGGATGAACTTCTTGGGCGTCTTCAGGAACTCGACGACCTCGGAGAGCTCCTCCTTGGCCTCCTTGTTGCCGGCCACGTCGCCGAACATGACGCGGTCCTTGGCGTTCTTCGGCGTCTCGCGGGCGCCGGACTGGCCGAAGGACATGGCGCGGGTGTTGGCGCCCTGCACCTGGCGCATCATGAACCAGATGAAGACGACGACCATGAGGATGGGGAGGAGGAACGGCAGGACGGCACCGAGGAAGATGGCGAGGCCGGAGTCCTGCTCCACGGTCACGGAGACGGCGCGCATCTTCTCGGGATCGACGGCGTAGTTGTCGAGCAGGGTCGAGAGCGTCTGGCCCGGCTCCTTGAAGGCGACTTCCTTGCTTTCGTCGACGAGGGTGATGTCCAGCCGGTCGCCCTTCACGGCGACGGCCTTGACTTCGCCGGCGTTCACCTGCGTCACCACCCGGGAGAGGTCCACTTCCTCGGCGCGGTCCCGCGAGAGCGAGTAGTTGCCGAGGATGAGGGCCAGCCCCAGGAAGACGACGAGGGAGATGACCAGGTTCCTGGTGATTTGCTTGGTGGAGTTTTTCATAAGTGTTTGGGAAGGCGCCGAGGTGCCGGCTGGCATAGGCCGCCCGGCGCTATAGGCGGCGGGATAGGGCAAGTATAGGGCTTTTTACCCCAGCCGGGCAAATCTTTCAAGGGCTTCCCGCGCGGATCGTCCGCCGCTTGCGTAAAAAGCCCGCTGCATGGTGTTGCGGCGGGCTTCCCGTGGGTTTGGGGGATTATTCCCCGCCCTTCTTCTCTTCGGCGGTCTGTTCATCCTTCGGCTCTTCCGGCTTGTCGTCCGGCTTCTCTTCGTTCTTGACGTCGGAAGACTCGTCGCCGTCGGCCTTTCCGTCGGGGGCGGACCCGCCTTCGGTGGGCTCGTCCGACTTGCGCTTCTGCTGGAGTGCCTTGAGGGAAAGGCCGAGGCGGTGCTGTTCCGGCTCGATGGAGACGATCATGAACTCGCGCTCCTCGCCGGCCTTGCCGAGGGTGTGCGGGTCGGAGACGGATTTGGTCGAGAGCTCGGAGACGTGGGCGAGGCCGTGGATCTCCGGATCCAGCTCGACGAAGAAGCCGAAGGGGTTGACCTTGAGGATCTTTCCCTTCACCACCTCGCCGACGCGGTATTTCTCACCGACGCTCCTCCATGGGTCAGCGATGAGCTTCTTCATGGAGAGGAATATCTTGGAACCCTCGATGCCGATGACCTCGGCCTTGACGCGGTCGCCCACCTTCAGGAGGTCGCGCGGGTGGTCGATGCGCTGCCAGGCGATCTCGCTGATGTGAATCAGCCCCTCGAGGATGTCGAATTTCACGAAGGCACCGAAGTCGGTCAGCGCGGAGACCTCGCCCTCGACGATGTCACCGACCTTGTACTTCGCGATGACGTTCTTCTGGCGGCTCTCCCAGACGGCCTTCTCGGAGACGATCAGCTTCTCCTCCTTCTCGTTCATGTCGATGACGCGAACCTCCATCGTCTTGCCGACGAAGGTCTTGAGTTTCTCGAGAATCTTCGACTTGTCGCCGCCGGAGACGCGCGGATAGTTGTCCGGCGCGAGCTGGGAGACGGGGAGGAATCCGGGGATGTGGTTGAGACGGACGAGCAGGCCGCCCTTGGAGGCCTCGGCTACCTTGACCGCGATCGGCTCGCCGGAACGGAAGAGCTCTTGGATGTTGTCCCAGGCCTTGCGGTGGCCGGCGAAGCGAAAAGACAGCTCGACGTCGCCGTTCTCGTTCTCGAGATCGACGACCGTGGCCTCGACGGCGTCACCGATCTTGACCTCCTCATAGGCGAGGGACGGGTCATTGAGTTCCGGTCCGCGGACAACGCCGGTGCGGTAACCTTCGATGTCGATCTTGACCTCGTTCTTGGCCGTGGCGATGATCTTGCCCTTGACCGTGTCGCCGACCTTGGGGATGCCGAGGAAGGCCTTGTCCTCAAGGAGAGTCTTGAAATCTTGGTTCTGGTCGTCCATACAAACAAAAAACTTCGCTTAACCCTGCGGAATTTTATTCCGCCGAGTCCGGCCTGTTAGATGTTGGCCGGTGAGTCCTTCTGGTGATTTAAGGAAGAACGCATGAACCTTATAGGAAGGCGGCGGGGGAGTCAAGCGGCTGTTGGGGAGGGGTGGTGGGAGTGGTTTAGCTTGAAGATCTTTAGCGGTTGAGTGGCACGGCTAAACCGCTCAACCACCCCCCTACGTACCCGTCCTCATTGTCATCCCGGCCCCCGAGCCGGGATCCACACCCCCGCCCCGCTTGGTTGGCGATTGAGCTTGAAGCTCTTGAGCGGTTGAGGGGCACGGCTCACCCGCTCAACCGCTCCAAGCTCAACCACCCCCCATTATCATCTCTGCCCCTGCCCGTCGGCCGTAGATTAAGCGACGGCGGACTACGGCATCCAGAAAAATGTATAAGTAAAAAGGACCCCCGGCGGGGTCCCTTAAGGAAGAAGGGGCGGTCGCGTTTGCTTCAGGCGCGGGCGGGGGAGGCGGCGGTCGCGGCGCCGGGTTCGCCCTCGAACTCGACGTCCGTGATGTCCGCGGGCGCGATGCGGGAGCGCGGTTGCGTTGCACACGCCTCGTCCGTCAGCTCTCCGACCGCCTCATCGAGCGCGGGGTCGGCGGCGTCGAACTCCGGGGCCATGGTGGCGGCGTCGAGCCGCACGCCGGCGAAGGCGACGTCGATGCTCTCGGCGCACTCCGCGGCGGTGACAATTCTCGATGCCGCGTCTTCGGTGGATATTATGACGTCGAGCGTCCGGCGTGTCAGTTCCGCCTGGACGGCCATCTCGGCCGAGACGATGAAGTGGCCGAGCCGTGTCTGGAAGAACGCCGCCCGTGCCGCCTCGATGGCATCGGCCTCGCGGCGCATCCGGGCGGCCTCGCGGCTGCATCTGTTTGCAAGGCGTTCCGTGCGGATCCGCCCATCCTGCGCTTCGGTTGCGTCAAGTTGGTGCGCGCGTTCATCCAGGTTGTCGGCCGCAGAACGCAGTTCACCAGCCCGTTGCGGACCTTCCTTGACGATGGCTATTTGCTCCTGATTGAGAAACAAGTCAACTAGGTAGTCTCGGACAAGATGCTTGTCCGCTTTTCGCGTCGGCCACCTTGTCTCGAAGCGATTGCTCCTGAATAAGAGCACAGCCAGGCCGAGGAGAAGGATGCCCACGCCGATGATCATGGCACGCAGTTCGGGCGGGTTGATAGGTCCGAACAAGCCCAATACCGTCATTGGGACGGAGAAAACGGAGAAAATCAACGATCCTAGCCGATCTTTTCTGTAATTCGGGTCGTGCATCCTCGCCATCCGCACCAGCGTTGGCAGGTCGGCGTCCAGAACCGTCGCGCGTTCCAGCTCCACGTTTCGTTTTACCATCTTGTACCTCTCTTTGTGAACGACCGCCTCCCGCCAACCGGGAGGACAGGCCACCTTAGCGCATCCCTGCCGCGTAGTCAAGGCCGGGCCGTGCCTATGGATGCTCCGATTGTCAAGAAGTCACTAGTTGGCGTGGGGCATTTTTATGGATCCCCGCCGGAGCCTGCCCCGGCCCATGAGCCGTGAACACGGAATCCACCCCCTCCGTCATGCCGGGCCTGGACCCGGCATCCACCCCACCCGCCTGTGGATTCCGGGTCAAGCCCGGAATGACGGCGTGAAAATCTTTTCCAACCCACGCCCCACGACTCATGCCTTATGCCTCATGCCTAATTCTGCTACAATACAGTAGTATGCCGCTCCGCCACCCCCATGCCGCCACGCTCGAACTCCTGGCGCTCGCTCTCGAGAAGCTGCCGCCGACTTTTTCGGAGGCCAGCCGGGCGCACTACGAGGAGCGACTTCAGGCGTTCCTCGCCGACCCGACCGTGTCTTACGAGAGCATCCACGAGACGCTGGTCGCCCTCGGCAAGGAGTCGTGGCCGTTCCGCCGCGCCTTCGAGGAGATGTATGACCGTTACGGACGCGCCTCCGAGGAGGCGCATCTTCTCGAGAACCTCGACGCCGGGGTGCGCGGCAAGTACGAGCGGTTCCTGCACGAGGGCGGGAAGATCAATCATATCGAGGCGGCGCGTTCCGGAGAGGAGCTGCACGCCCCGTCGCCTTTCGAGAGCTACTTTGACCCAGAGGAGAAATTTGCCGTCCAGCAGGCGCTCGTCGAGGCGCGCGTGGCGGCGCGGCGCGAGATAGGCGAACTCGTGACGACGAGCAAGAAGGAGGAATACGGCGCGCTCGTTTCCGCCTTCGGGGAGGAACAGCGTCATTTGGAATCGGCGCTCGGTGAGCTGCGTGCCCTCTCCGCCGTGAGTCGCAAGTGGCGGCCCGAGATGGCAAACCGCCTGCGGACACTGGAGGAAGGCTGGTCGGTCGTGGAGAAGCCTCTTTCCCTCGCCGAGGCCCAGCATGAGGTGGAATATTGGAAGGGGACGTTGGAGGCGTTTTTGCCGGCGGCGTAGTCGTGAGGCAAAAGGCAAAAGGCAAAAGGCAAAAGGCAAAAAAATCCGCCGAAGCACAAATCCCGCGGAATTTCAAGGAAAACACGTGCTCGTGCCTCGTGACTCTTGACTTGTGACTATTGACCAGTGATTAGTTCTATGTCTCAAGAACCAACTTTTTTTCGGAGTCTGGTCGGGTACGTGAGATCCGGCGAATTGCCGTTCTGGCTCGCCTTCGCCGCCGCCTTCCTGTCACTGCCTTTCATCGCCTGGATTGCCTGGGCCCAGCCTTCCGGCCCGGTCATCACGTCCTCCCCGTCCGTGAGTGCCACCACCGAGACCAGCGTCGTCATTACTTGGCAGACCGACCGCCTTTCGACGAGTGAGGT
>Ga0172381_10007688_pt1 | contig 10635 bp, 12 predicted proteins | sample Leawel6488metaG_FD_119754 | JGI IMG/M metagenome (GOLD analysis project Ga0172381, IMG submission 119754) | Leachate microbial communities from a municipal landfill in Southern Ontario, Canada - Leachate well 64-88 metaG | ecosystem: Engineered > Solid waste > Landfill > Unclassified | place... | reverse complement strand
ATGAGAAGTACAATGCAGACCTATAAAATAAGCATTCTCGGCAAGTCGGGGCGTGTCGAACACAAAGTTTGGCACGCAGAGACGATGTCAAGCGCCATGCTAAGTGCGTGGCAGGCCTGGGGAATTGAAAACGTTATTAAGGTGCGCCTCGTGCGCGTGTGGGAGTAGAAAATGGATAGAATAGATGCAATATATTTGGCTCGGCATTGGCCACGCTCAGCCGACCTCACAGGCGCCGACCTCACATGCGCCGACCTCACAGGCGCCTACCTCGGAGGCGCCGACTTCAGAGGCGCCGACCTCGTAGGCGCCAACTTCAGAGGCGCAGACCTAGACTTTTCCAGCTTGCCGCTGTGGTGCGGCGGGCAGGGAGCAAAAATTGATCCAAAACTAGCAGCTCAATTTTTACTGCATGCACTCGCTTTCGAGTGCGACGATCCCCGCTATCAGGCCGTCCGAGAGGCGGCACGTGATCTGTGCAGTGAGTCGCACCGGCGTGCCGAGATACGATGGCCAGGTGACAAAAAGGAGCAATCATGAGCTACTTTTTACAAAAATATGGTAAGGTCGTGCCGTTCCACGAGGCCGAAAATTGGCCTCTGGAGCTTTGGCGAGACTCACCGGAGCTTATACAACTCGGCACCTCCCAAGACGCGGATGCGGTTATAGAGCTAATCACAGAGGATTTATTAAATCTCGACAATCTCACCGTGCCACAAACTCGCCGCATTGCAGAGGCACTTGTCGCGTGGGGCGGCCTTGGTCGTGATGATATACGTATTGTAGCAAATAACTCTCCGCGATGGCTACAGGCCATTTGCCGCACTCCGGCGGAACGGCTAGGTGCGCAAATTGGGCATACGCGAGAATATTTTATCTATGCGCATCCGCGCAAGTTAATTTGAAAGGAGGATTTCAAATGCAAGGTAATGAAGCAATAAAAAAAGTAAAACATCTAGTGATAAAACATGGTGCGGAAGCTTTAGAAAAAATTCAAGCGCAAATTGAAAATACTTATGATGACACAGTTTCTGACATGAATGAATATGCCAAAATGTCGGCGGCGTTCGCGCTAATGGATGCTGCGCTTGATTGCATTGAATCTTGTGAAAATCTGGAGTTTCATGGCAAAATATGTATGCTAAGCACCAGACATGGCATTGCAATATATTTGGAAAATGCCAGACTGCGGATGGATTTCGTATCAAAAAACTAGAAGAGCCTATTTAGCGCCGTTTAATCCCGTCTAATTTTTTATCAATTTTTTCAAGGGATGCTTCAATTTTTTGTAGCGATGTCTCAAGCCTGATAACACGGCCATCTAGGCCGTGCAGCTCATTAGCATTTTTGGCACACTCGACAGCGTACTCTACGCGGGGCACGTAGGTAGGCGCGATCATGCGGTCAAGGCCAAATGCCGCGATAGTAATAAGCCCCGCAGCCAGTGCCAGCAACCAAGGTAACAGTTTCCACGGGTTTTGTTGTGGCGCTTCCGTATCTAGTGTAGGTCTGCGTATTGCGTCCATGGTGCTACTCCTTTACAAGCTTGATCTTAGGATCTTTTTCCACTTTATCTTTATCTTTACTTTCGATTACTACAGCCGTGAGGCCATTTGACGCCTTTTCCAGGCTTTTCGCATTTAGGTCGATGATGATATTGTGCCTCATGCTATCGCTATTGCAATCAGTGTCAAAAACGTGTTGTGGCCGTCCGTACTTATTCGTTGCCCATTTTGGCGCGGTTAAACACGAATAATAAACAACGCCTTTTAAAGCCTTCAATTCGTCATCTGTTACGTATGCATGTATATACGTGCCAGTGCCATCGCTTTTTGGCACTACGACAGACGTTTCGAGCTGATAATCGAATGTAACAATCTCTTCACCATCCTTGACTTTTAGTGTCGTGACGGCTATTGCGGTTATCAGTATCGCGCCGCTGATGGCGGTTACTATAGTCTTTGCGTCCATTGTTATCGCCTTATGATTTGTGCGGGGCCGATTAGGCCGTTGAATTGATTTGCACCAGAGTACCCACAACCAAAATAAATTTTATCTATCGTGGGCATGTCGCAACTTGTATCAATCACCCCGTCAACAACTCCATTTGTTTTTTGCGCTAATTTATTAGTTTTGAAAGTGGCCTCGTTTCGCTTAATCAAATTCGTGTTGTAAAGCTGCCCAGACGCTACAGCCCCATTGTTGCCTCCGGATTTCGCAGATTGTAAACGGCCATACAATAGCGTGTCAAATCGCAAATAGGCTATTAGGGCGTTGTCGGTTGATGGCGATGTTGATTTGTACAAACCGATACCGGCCTCCGCACCAGCAATCTCAAATACATGCCGATTCAAAAAGCTAGATTTGACCACATATTCAGTAATAGGATTCAGCGCGTAACTTAGCACATCAGCATTCAACGTCGCCGCGCTTCCAGCAGTAAGCACACGGCTAGCCGGATAATACACATCATACTCATGCTGTGCTGACCACGCATATATAGCTGTATCTGCTGCCCCCGCGTAATCAGTCACACCGTCACCAGTCGCAGCGCCGATATAATGCGTATGCGCGCCGGCTGGGCCATCATACGACATCCAAATTTTGCACCAGCCGTTGCCTTCGTCCTCGGTGCCCCAAGTAAGAACGCTAGCGCTCGACCTGCTGCCTTTTGTGCAAGTCGATAGATTAAACCAGGCAAAAATGGCCAGCGGTGCGCCAGTGACGCTTTCGAGGTAGGCCCATGTCTTTGTGCCTGATTTAGCAAGCACACTGTATAGATGTGGATTGGCGGTAGCTGGGCTTAGTTGGTATCCTACGCGGTGTTGATCGGTTACTGCATCGTCTATGATGCCCAGGGCCGTAACGCCATGCTCGGGGCTTGCGATGCCTGTTGTGTCTATCGTGGCATTGTCTAGGCTCCATTCGTTGAGATCATCGCTATAAGGGAAGCTGTTGGTTCGTGCTAACTCAGCGTGATAGCCTGATAGAACCGCTCCGTTTGCATCTGTCCAGCGCTCGACACGTGGCCAGCCAGCGCCGACGCGGTGGTATGAATATTGGTCAGTGTTCCATTTTTTGAGATAGGCCGTTGTGGCACGTGTAAAGGTAGGCACTTTCGAGGCGTTATAATTCCTCGCCGCGTAGGTGCCGTTGAGGCGTGCGAAAAGCTCAGCAGCTATGGCTGGCTGGAGATGGGTGTCTAGCCAATCTGTTCCTGACCAGATACTGACTAATAAAATATTCGAGTCGTAAACGGTTAATCCACCTTGAGACCCAATAGCTGGGACGATATTGTTATCCAAATTCCCCACCGTACTACATGCAGCCGGTATACCAAGTATTGCATTGGAATACAGTGACAAGGAGCCAGATCTATCTATAAACCCAATCAAATGCACCCAAGAGCCTGAGACACTCGCTACGCTTGCGGTTGCGGTATTCGTACCGTCTCCTATTTGCAAATACCAACTACCACTTGCGAAATATAGTTGATACCCTGCGGATGATTCTCGTTTAGAAAAAGCTGTCATGATGTCTGACGGTGATCTTACAATCGCCTCGATCACCACATCCTTTAACCCCATGTTTAACGCAGACGTTGTTCCAGCATAGTATTTAGCACCATTAAATTTCACGCTTTCATCATCGCTCAAAAGTGGCGTATCCTGTCCAAGTGTAGGAGCCGCGCCCGTTCCAGCAATTGCCAGCGTCTCACCGTAGCCCCACGCTGGCCAAGTGGTCGGTGTTGCGTCTTGACCTCGGTAACGGGCTATGGGTAGATGTGTTTCTCCGTTTATGGTCAGGGCTGCGGGCAGGTTTGATATGCCGGATTGCATTGGCAAGTAAAAATTCAGCTCGTTTTGTTGAACTCTTTTTCGCGATCGCGTAGTGCTTAAAGCGCTATCAGACGCCACCAGCGCTAACAATATAAAAAGTAATATGCGTTTCATTGGGCAATACCTTTTAATTGCGCTCGTACTTTCCCTGCGACACTAATTTGCAGCGCGTGTAGAAATACATTGGTTGTGCCGCTGCGAATGGTGATGATCACGTTGGCAGGCAAGATCATGTCGGTGTCAGTCGCCGCGTCGCCTGTCGCTCCAAGGCGGTAGTAAATATCCTCGGTTGCTACTACATCATAGTAACTATCGCTTACTAGCTCGACTTTCGCGCTTGCTGCACCTGATACGATGGCCTTGACGGCTCCAGGCACGGGATAGCCTTGCATATAGGCCTGTGTGCGTTCAAATCCGTGCGAGCCGTTAACAGCACCAAGAACTAGCGCCACTGCAACTGCGAATACAAAACCAATAGCAAACTTTTTCATGACATTACCCTCCTAGTTTAATAATAACAAAATTTTGTCAAGTTTCATATAATACATCTCTTCGTTGGAACCGCTATTTTGATATGATAAAACACCATCATTATCGATCTCTATATAGTCTGGATCAGTAATAGATGCCGTCATGTCGCCACTGAATTCAATCCAAAATTGCTGAATTGTGGCAGGTGTAAGCGCTGTTGGTAGAGTGAACGGGTGTGCCATGCTTGACGGCGTTTTTATGCTTTTTATTATTCCCCGGAACTCGACGCAGCCAAGGATTGTGTTATAGCGCCATTGTGGACCAGAATACGCGCTAAATGCCGACCACCCGTCTGCCAATGATATATCCTGCCAGGCAGTGTCAAGAGCTGGCTCAAAGCCATCTAAATCAAACGATTCAAAACTGCCAGGTTCCGAGACTGTATGAGAAGACACCCATTGATGGCCTGTCTGGGTGCTAGCAGACACCTTTAGATCAACCATTTGCAAGATCCATTGTATCTTACAGCCGTCTAAATCAACATTTTTACTTGTAACTTGGAATGTGTCGCCCGATAAACCGTTATAATTCCATCCAAAAAGTAACTTATCCGTAATGTCAACAAAATCACCCACTTGTATGTGTATCTTTGACAGATTGGTGGAACAAGATATTGTAGGGCATCCCCATTCATAGCGCGCCAACAAAAGCGCGGCAGATTCGACGGCCATCGTCACGTCGAGCACCGTTGTACCTGCTGGCCATGCGTAAGCAGTTCCTCGCCATGCGCGCGTTACACTTGTTGCCGTTACAGTCAGCGAAACTTCTTCATCAGCAATACTCGTTAAATCTTCACTGCTAATCGGCATAGTGCGATTTACAGCGGTTCTTGCAGTCGCGCCGATTTTCACAATCTCTACATTTCCTTGATAGTCAAAAAGCATAAAATAACAATAGCGCTCGCTTGCGCTAGCTGCTTTTCGCGCATCTGCATGGCTCGCCGTCGTGCCGCCGAAGCCACTCACCATATTATCGCAGTAGTAGCGCGCTATTCCTAATATATTTCCAAAATACATTGTCGTAGCGCTGTCTGTGACGTCTTCTTTTAGACGCGTGCTTCCTGGCGCCCAGTTGAATGATTTTCTATATTCATATATTTTACTATCTTCGCCTTCATCCGCAAATGCAGCCTGGCTGGCTCCAGTCATACACCAAACTTCACAATCTATACTCGGAGGCTTGCCGTCTTCGAGCGTTTTCCAATACGGCAGCATTTTTTTTAGTGTCATATTTACGCGGTTGTATATTGTTCCAACTGGATCAACAACTTTAAAATCTGCTGTGTCAAATTGTGTCCACGTGTCTACGCTTGCACCGGCTAGATCCAGGGGCAGCAACGAAAGCCTTCCGTCTTCGCGCTCGATTAGTGCCGTGCTCGACAGCATACAAAGTTCAGCAATGGCTGCATTCGGATCGATAAATTCACCAAGATTGCTTGTGTCGAGTGTGAGATAATTTATTGCACTTCCACTTATACTGTCGTCGCTTGTGTTTGCAGGGTGGAACACAACGCTTCCAGAGATGCCCAGCGGGTCGAAATAAGATTCGCGGATGTTTTCGTCGTTTGTTCTATACAATTTTTTTGGTTGTAGCGATATAACCTGTGGGAATGTCCATACCGGCATATAGCATGATTCTATGCCTGTTACTGGTGTGTCATTTTTTGAGGCATTTTTATATGCTAAAAGCTTGAAAACAAGGTTCGTGAAGCTATAATCTGGATATATCTTGCCGTTTGTGGTGTTACTTGGCGTCGCACCTTGCAGATCAAACGATAAGATAGGGTCGTTTGAATCATATTCGCCAGCAGGAATTACGATTCTAGTAGTAGCGCCATATGGTATCGCGTCAGGCTTTCCTGCAATATAATGGCTTCTCGGTGTGCTGTAATCGTATGCGAACGAATCCGTATCGATAAAGCTTGTGCTAACACCGCTATTAGTCAAAATGTCAAGCATTATCTCGTATGGGTGCTTGCCTAGCCATATAGCGCGGTATTTTGGCGCTTGTGGCGATATTCTCACGCGCCCCTCGCATCTCAGCGCGAAATTGCCCTGTTCGATGTTGAATGTATCGATCAAACCGCCCCAAATTGGCACGAAATCGGCTACATCAGTTTCAATTGTCCCGATTTTTACAGTTATGGCACGGCCTTTTATGAAGTAATCGCGTACAATTTGACGCATAAAATACGTTGTTGTATCAAGTATTGAACCGTTACTGTCATCTATGATCCCTATCTCAACGCTACCGCGCGCACCTTGATATGTTGCGGGGTCGAGTTGATACGCTATGCCGGATACATTTGTTATATTTGTGTCATATTCTTGGTGATCCGCAGGCGTTCCACCCATACAAAAGTTGAAAGTGCGCGTCGTGGTCAGTGTTCCACGCAGGCGACCGCTGAATGTCACAAGTACCGACAATTGCACACCGCAACCAAGCATATGTAGTAATGTAGCGTCAACTGTCAGCATTAGCGCGGCCTCAAGTAGTATGGCCCTTGTTGTGGCCCTGCGATTGACAGCACATGGCCATCGGGCGTGTTTCGTATTAGCGTAATTTCTGGTTTGTACATCCCAAAATGGCCGGTATAATCATCAAAAGTAGCACCGTTATAATTCTGATGGCCTTGATCGAAATACATCAGCGGTTTTGACTTGCCCTGAGAATTATTACCGTTCATATCGAGTATTAGCGCTTCAATCAGATCTGCTTGCGCATCACTCGTGATTAAAAAAGTGTGTTCGAGCTCTGGACGTGGTCGCATAACGTTGTACGTCGTGATTATACCTGTCTGGCTTTCAAATACCTTTGATGTAACACCATATTTTTTTGTCATATCTGGGTATTGTGTGCGTGTGGGGAGTATAATGCTCTTCCCTAGGCACAGCTCCCACACATAAGCAATGGTCGAAAAATCACTCAAAATATCGAGCAGAAAATATGAAGCACCTGTAAAAATACCCCTCTGCGTTCCAACGCCTGGATCGTCTGTTAAAATTCCCAGATAGTGTGCATACCTCGACGCGCCATCAATTAGCTGAATTAGCTCATCGCCTCCCTCTAATTCAAAATACACCGGCATTTCAGGATTATCCCAGCCTGTCGAAGCGCTATCCAGATACATTCCCGCAGCAGCAACTGCCCCAGATCTATTGGCAATAAAAAATATATCACTTATCTCGTCTGTTGCAGATATTTGTACGGCTAGGCGTGCTGCGCCTGTATCCCCATAAGTAGCCACTGCGCAATGTCCGTCATACAGTGCTGTTGTTGGAGCTGCTGCCAGTGTAAGATCTGCTGCAGCGTAAGATGTAGCACCAGCTCCAAGCCATTTCGCGCCAATGATATTAGCTGGAGCGAATATACGAGGCTTATTCGTTTGCGCCACCCGTGAAAATGATACGGCCATTAGTAAGCCCCTGCCAGTTGTGCACGTTTTAAGGCTGGTATAAGGCTTTCACGTACAAGTTTGTCTGTTTCAAGTTTGCCAGTGAGGCCTCCTTGAATATTAATCACAATATTTTGTGCCATGCCTCGCCCTTGTTTCTCTCGCTCAAACTCCTGCGTCTCGCGCTTGTTTAACACCCGTTCACCAGGCATAAGCCGCGCGGGTACACTGTCAACGCCAAATGCACCGCCTTGCACCATTCCACTTACTATACCACCTTGCGCCATGCCTGTCGATGTGTCCTTTGGGATCTTGCTGCTATATGCGGCCATGATGCCCATCATCGCGGCAGCGGCCGCAGCTCCAAGGGCAGGGCCAATAATTGGGATCGCAGACATTGCGCTTGCACTGCCAGTAACGGCTGCAATGCTGTTTGTCAGCGCTGTTTGAATGCCCCATTTTACTATGCCTTTTAACATCGACTTCATTGTGTCTCGAAAAGCCTCACGCAACCCCTTTTGCCCTGTAATGAGACCTTCAAAAGCGTTCAAACCAGCGTCTAGCATTGTGTTGAAGACCATGTCACCAAGATCTTTTAGTTGATTCAAGTGCTCTTGCTGCGCGGCTTCTTGCTCACGTATTCGCGCCAAAAACTCTTCTTGTGCCTTCTTATCAGCTTCATCTTGCTTATCCTGCATGCCTTTTCTGTAGTCTTTTACTTCGTTCAAATGCTCTTTTAACACTCCTGCATACCACTTGTCAGCCATAGCCTTGCGCTTTGCCGCTTCTTCTGCTGCTTTTGCGGCTTCGTCTGCCGTTCTTTTTGATTCTTCGGACGCCTTCGCTGTGGCGTCAAACGCAGCTTTGCCGCTTTTTTCGCTGACTTCATTCGACATTTTCACCATTGCGTCTGTGACTTTTTTAAGGATAGGCCTTATTTTTGCAGCGCCTCCGCCTATAGCATCAAATGCTCCTGTCATGCCTTTGGCGACATTCAACGGTAGATTAGCCATATCATCCGCCGTTTCGCGCATGGTGATAAACAGATTCGTCATCGTTTCATTACCAATTTTTTTTGCAATCATCTCAAAAACTTCTAGTGATTTGGTGATCGGCAAAAATGTTATATTCATGAATTGCGATACAACAGCCGCGAGTGTTTCTAAAACTTGTTTGCTGAACCCGCCAAGGGCTTTTCCTGCACCTTCCGCGAGTTGCAGTGTGCCTTCGACAAAATCACCGACAAATATCATAAGGCTAACCAGATCTTTTTTGATGCTGTTATCCTTACCCATTTTACCTAGCTCTGCGTTAAATGCACCCACACCAGCGGTCACAACTTTAAAAAATTGCATTACAGGTAAGTCTATGAGGCCTCCAAGTGCCTCTTTGGTGTCTCCGGTTGCGTTGCCGAATTGTTCCATCGCTCCTTTGCCGGTTTGCGATGCTAGTACCGCAAGACCTCCAAATTTATCATTGACTTTTCCGATTATTACCGCCAGACGATCATGTTCATTACCATTTTTTACAATATTTTTTTCGTTTTCAGTCAACATTATTCCGTGGCGTTTTAATGCATCTGAGCTTCCGTCTACTGCCCTGATCATTGTTTTCATTGCGCTGGCCGCATCTATGTTCGCACCCTTTGAAAAATCTAATGCGGCAAGTGTTAATGCTTTTAATTCTGGCACTGTTTTGGCAATTGAAGCACCAAGGCCCTGTATCGGCAAGATAGCCTCATCACCGAATGTTGTTATATTTTGTAGATCGCTAGCGTATTTTTTTAGCTCTTCACCATGTTTAGCCAACGGGCTATTGCTTAGCGCTACGGCAAATTTTTGCTCTGCCATAAATTGCTTGTCGTACGCAAAAACTAGGCTTTGCACTGCCTGCGCACCTACTTTTAATGTATTCCAGCCCTTTTTTAGCAATTCAAGGCCTTGGTTCAAGTCCGTGACGCTGATCTTCGCCTCTTTGACGCCTGTAGTTTTTAGATTGAGATTTACGGTTGCGGCTGGCATCGTCTAAACTCCATGATAGCGCCTGCTATCTCGGCGCTCGTTGCGCTTAGATCAAAATCAAATTCATGCCACGCGGCAGCTAATTCTAGCCAAGGTTCATCGCACTCATGTGGGCAACACTCTGTGATAATGCTCCAGGCATGCACGTTATGGCCGATCTCATGCTTGTAAAAACCATACCGGCCATTACCAAGCGCGTGCGTGCATCGTCCAGCATCGTGTTTAGCATGGCTCGCATCATACAGCGCCCTCACAATTGCGTTTTTTTTACCTGCCTGTTTCGGTAGTCATCCCATTCGTACTCTGCAATGCGGCCACATACTGCCCCGGCGTACACTTCATCAGCGGCCATGAGTTCGGCAATAGTGGTGATTCCGTCCACACCATCGATCTTCTTGACGCACTCTTTGACGATTGCTAAAATACTTGATCGCTCGTCAATCGTCAGCTCGTGCGCTTCGGCTGCGTCGAAAACTTCAGCCGGTAGGCTGCCGATGTCCACGTCCTCACGATTTTTTCGCGCCATCTCTGCCACACCGGGCACGGCCAGGATCTTCTTTTGTATGTCACGCACGCGCTTGTCCCGCGCGATAAAAACGCAATCTAGGCTTGCCATCTCTGATAGTGTAGGCCGTCTTATAGTCACGCTGATCGGGCCATAGTCCGTGTCTAAATTGTAGCTTGTAGTAGTATGTAACGTTATTGCCATTTTATTACCCCTCAGAAACAGGCCGATGAAGTGCCGTCAACTTTTAAATCTTGGCTTGAGCCGTCGCAATAGCACATGACGCTTGCTGTCGCGTTGAAGAATATAGTGCCAGGTCCACCGGCTACCGCGCAAGGATCGCTT
>Ga0172381_10007687_pt1 | contig 10635 bp, 7 predicted proteins | sample Leawel6488metaG_FD_119754 | JGI IMG/M metagenome (GOLD analysis project Ga0172381, IMG submission 119754) | Leachate microbial communities from a municipal landfill in Southern Ontario, Canada - Leachate well 64-88 metaG | ecosystem: Engineered > Solid waste > Landfill > Unclassified | place... | reverse complement strand
GTTGTTTCCAAAGAGGTTTTGTCGGGAATATTAAGGATGAGGGGGGATATCATGGATTCGGGCGGGATAACCGCGGCGGCGGCAATCATTGCCACTTCCGAGCGCGTCAATTTACAGACGAGCGAAGGCTGGTATATTTATTTCAATCCCTTGAAGGGTATCGACAGCCAGTTGTCAAAATTGGCCGCGGTTTTAAAGGATGATTCTTTTAAAGCGAAAAGAGCTAATCTTGAATATGTTGACATCAGGTTTACCCGCGTTTATTTAAAGGAAAAAAACAGCCAAACATCCAGCGATGGCATTGATGAAAAAAAAGAGAATGGCGGATCATTGGAAGCGGGCGATTGATATACGTTTAATTTTTCATTATAGAAAAAAGGGGCTCATTTCATTTGAGCCCTAACAATGCGAAAAGCCAATTTGCTAGCATCGGTAGAAAATATAGAGCAAACAAAATGCTCACCACGATCTGCCATGCCGGCACGCGACCTCTTACGTCGCCCCAACTAAATCCAGGCTTCATGTCAATATTATATCATATTTTTAATAATTAGTCAATATTTGCGTAGCTCCATTGATGGAATCAAAAAGCGGCTTGAAAAGCCGCTTTTAAAATAAAGTGTTAATTTTTTTTACTCAATATGGTAGACGAATATTGAATGGCCAATGATCGCGACGGGTGTATATTTGTTGAGCCATTCGTAGGCACTGGCTTCCAGGCCTGATCCGGGGACCGGAGTGGCGCGCTGGCCTTGCAGGAAGGTCGCGGAGACTGCCAGATAGCTGCCTTTGGGCAATTCATTGCGGTCGCGCGATGCCCACCAGCCTTGTACCCGGTCGCCAAAATAATATTCCTGGTCGGCGCCGCCAAAATAATCCAGATAAATTGTTTGAACGCCGTTTTTATCTGCCCAATTTTTGAGCCGTTTCAAATCCTGGCCCCAGTCAAGATTTGAATCAACCGCGATTTTGTAGCCATTATTGATTCCCCCGGAGATTTCGTTAAAGTAGGCCAGATAATTCGGGTAGGTTAGAGCGACGGAAATCGCTTGCCACCCGCAAAGCGCGGCGACAAGCGCCAGTTTCCATTTGGTGTTGTTCGCAAACGCCATGATGCCGCCGGCGGCTAGGGCCATGGTAAACGGAAATACCGGCATTAGATGGCGGACGCCGATATTGAGATTGCCACTCACGCTGCTTGTCCAATATATCGCCAAAAACAACAGCATTGATATTTGCGGCAAATTAGCCACAATAAACATCTTTGTTTTTTGCGCGAAATTATTTTTACGCGGCTGTTTAATTTTTGACAGGGCGTAAATTATGGCAATCAAAACAAAAATATGGAACGGCGCGGTTTCTTTTGATAGATATACTACCGGAAAATAAGTTTTCCAGCTGGTTTTGGAAACCTGGCCCAGAAAATAGGTGGTGTTGCCGCCGACGACGCGCTGGGTAACCATCATCACTCCGAGGAAATATTGCGCGTAGGGGCGCAACACGGGTTTATCGGCTGCCCAAACCACCAGATCGGCGCCAAGCCCAAAGCCGTGGCTGGAAAGGATTTCTTTTGAATCGCTCACCTGGCGCGCGGGCGGGTAGTTCCAAACATGAAACTGGTAAACCGGCCAAATGACCAAAAAACAAATTGCAAACGATGCGAACAATATCTGAAACGCTTTTTTAAAGGTAACCATTTTTATTAGCCACCACAAACCTGCGATTAGGATAAACATCGGGAAAAGTAAAATCATTGAAAATTTTAACAATTCCGCGATACCTAATGCGACTCCCGAAATTATGATATTTTTCCAACTAGGATTTTTGAGGCATTTTACAAAATAATACGTAGCCACAAACGCGCCCAGTGCCGCGGCCACGTCGGTGGTGACCAAGTGTCCGTGCGCCAAAAATGTTGGTGAAAACGCGAGCAGAAACAACGCCAGCAATCCCGCAACGTTTCCAAAAAGTTCGCGCGTCCATTTGAAAAGGAAAAAACCGAGGAGCAGCAACATTAAAATCATCGGGACGCGGCCCCAAAAAATCATTTCATCGGCGGGATTGCCGGATTCGAACAATAGGGTTTTGCCAAAATCCCACTGGCCATTGACCATGGTCGTCCAGGCTTCGGAATCATACGGAAAATTGATTCCGGGTACAGCAAGCTGGCCGATGCCGGCCAAATCCTTGACCAGCGGCGGGTGTTCCGGGTTTATCCGCATGTCTTGCTGGGTAATATATGAATAGCCCGCGGGCAAATGGCTTTTTTCGTCCATAGTCAGCGAGTCGCCGCCCATAACGCCAAAAGTAATCAGAAGCATTATTCCCAGGAGAATTGCTGCCGCGATATTCGCGATTTTATTGGTTAATTTCATAATATTTAGTGCTGTTTATTTGTTTTATTTGTCCAAGGGGAAATAAATTTTCAAGCTGTTCAAATATTTGTATTTCGTTTTTCATTGGAATGATCGCGGTTTTTTCGCCGATTATAATTTTGTCGATTTGACCGGGAGTCAAAAAGGATGATGGCGAGGCGCAACCCGTCCAGTTTGCGCCTCGGCCAGATTCAAAGCACTTGCTCCTTTCGATAAATTGTACGGTTTGGGCGGGCATGGGTATCCCGTCGGGATAGGGCACGGGCGTACCGTTTTGATTGACAATTATGACAGTTTTCCATCCCTCACGGTTGAGAAGGGATGCCATGTTGCCAATTTCGACAAATTGCGCCGTAAATGCGCTGCCAATTTCATTGCTTTTTGCCCAGATGTTGAAATAATTTTGATATGCATAAATAATCGTGGAAGCGATAAAGACCGCGGCTAATGCCATAACGGTAATTCTTGGCCAGCGCGATTTTAGCCAATCATAAATTCCAATACCTCCGGACGCGGCCAAAATAATTGCCGCGGGAATTGCTCCGAACGTCCTAAGAGCGTGCGGAATGCCTTCATAAGTTAAAATTCCCGGAAGCAGCATTATAATTAGCCATGACAAAACAAAAAAATATGATTTAGTCTCATAGTTAAAAGTTTTCCGCTTTAACACATTGATAATTGCCGCCGCCGCTTGCCAGATTCCGGCCAAAAAAAGCAACCCTACCGGCAAAAAAAGTTCGGGAGCGCCGGGATAGTTGTGGCGCCAATTGCCGTCACCGTAAAAATTGAACATTCCCAGATGCAAAAGCAGGGATTTTCCTAGTTCAAATAACGGCTGCGAAGTTGAAAAAACCGATGTCTGCCCGGCGCGGCCGATAAAATCAGATGGGTTTTGCAAAAAATAAAGGCCGATGGGTAGAGCGGTAAAAAAGGCCGCGGCCAAGCCCGCAACTGTAATTTTTAATCCGGGAATTTTATTTTTTTGGTCAAAAAACAGCCAGAGTGCCAAAAAAACAAACATCAGCAGTACGGCCAGGCGGTATCCGGTGTAGGTATAGAAACCGAGGCCAAAAAAAATTCCGCCAAAAATAGCCCATAAAATCCTGCGCGAGTTAAAGGCTTTCAGGAAAAAATAAAACGCGAAAACCAAAAAAAACGGCAACAAGATTATTCGAAAACCATCGCGGGAAAAGATTAAATGCCAAAATGATGTCGCCAGCAAAAATGACGCTAGAAGCGCGATTGCGTACCGGCGGCGGACAAACATTTCGGTGGCGAGCAAATAAATACCCAGTACCGTTAAAACGCCGAATATGGCTCCGGGAATTTTAAGTGCCAGCGGCGTGACCCCGAATATGGACATTGAAACCGAGTCCAGCCACATTATCATCCCCTCCCGGCCGTTATTGTCGGTATAGAAGGGTAAAAAATTTCCAGTTTCGAGGCTTCGCAACGCGTTATTGCCATTGATCGCGACATCCGGATAAAGCCCGGGCGGAATCGAGTCAAGTTCGTAAAACCTAAAAAAAACCGCGATCGCTATTATCGCCAGCAATGATATAATATTTATGGACGCGGTTGTTATTTTCATTTCAATCCTTATTGTAATTATACAATTGATATTATTTTTTGAAAAGTTACCCGAGAACCTTTCTTTTTCGCGAATTGAAGCTATAATGATCTATTGAATAAACAAAATAACCGATGCCAGATTTCCAGTTGTCATTTTTTGATATTTGAAATTGGAAATTTGAATTTTTTTTGAATATGGTTATCCAACCGATAATATGGCGCCGCGCGATCAGGGAATATTCCGATGAGCCGGTTCTCGACGAGTCGATCATTGAAATCATCAAGGCGGCGCAATTCGCGCCGACGGCGATGGGCAAAAAAGCGGTGGAGTTTATTGTTGTTAAAAAACAGGCCGTGAAAGATGGTCTGTATGAAATTCTGGAGCAGGATTTTATTAAAAAAGCCCCGGTATTGATAATCCCGATCGCCGACCCGGGTCGCGCGGTTTTGCCCCAGACCGATCTTGCGGTTGCCGGCGGATTCGCGATGATACAGGCCGCGGCTTTGGGATTGGGGAGCGTTTGGAAGCATGTCGACGAGAAGCAAGGCAAGAAAGTGCGCAAAATACTGGAAATCCCGGAAAATTACGTTTTAATAAATATAATTCCTGTTGGTTATCCCAAGAATGACCTGCCTGACCATGACGATGGCGAATTCGAGGCCGGAAAAATCCACCACGACAAATTTTGACAATGAAAGCGCTGGCAAAAGGATTTTTTACTATTGTTATAGCTGCGTATATCGTTGCGCTTGCCGGCGCCGCGGTTTTTGAATTCCACCTGGCTCCGCGCCAGCAAAAAGATACGATCATGATCTTGCGGGGCGAAAACGCCCTGCAAATCGCGAACGATCTTAAGGCGGAGGGCTATATTAAAAGCAAGGTAATTTTTATTTTCTTGGTTTTAAAGGAAGGAAATTTGAAAAAATTGAAAGCGGGCGAATATGATTTTAAGGGTTTGGATTACCGGGCGATCATCGATAAATTGTTGAAGGGCCAGGTGATTGTTAAAACCGCGACCGTCATCCCCGGGTGGACCATACGGGACATCGCGGCCAGCCCGCAAATAAAGGAAATTATTCCTAATGAAAATTTTTCCGGCGCGGCATCTGATGAATTGAGGGGAAAATTTGATTTTCTCGACAGCTTGCCCGCGGATGACGATTTGGAAGGGTATCTTTTCCCGGATACCTACCAGTTTCCGAAAGATACGGATGCCGACGGGCTGGCGGTTCTGATGCTGGAAAATTTCGATAAAAAACTGATACCAGCATTCAGGGACAAAATCAAGGTACGGGGAATATCTATTCATGAGGCAGTGATTATGGCTTCGATCCTGGAAAAGGAAGTTATAACATTGGAAGATAAAAAGATCGTGGCCGGCATTCTTTATAAACGGTTGGAAGTAAAGATGCCGCTCCAAGTGGATTGCACCTTGCTTTACAGCAAAACCGGCGAACTTAAAGCATTCGATAGGGAAATTGATTCGCTTTACAATACTTATAGGTATGCCGGATTGCCGCCTGGCCCGATCTGCAATCCGGGTATCGAAAGCATTGAGGCCGCGATTGAGCCGTTGGATTCGCCGTATTGGTTCTATTTGAGCGCGCCCGAAGGCACGACGTATTTTTCCAAAACCTATGACGAGCATCTGGCGAACAAGGCAAAGTATTTGGATAAGTGACGCAATACGCGATCAAACAAAAAACGCGGCATTGTCCGCGTTTTTCGTTTGCCAATGAGGAGGGGCCGCTACAGGATTTTCCACCAAATGCCGGGGAAGCCGATTGTCTGCAATAGCAGGCCCACGATTATCCAGGCAAGCAACAATAATCCGAAACCGATGCCGATCGCTTTCCACATGCTCCTGATTTTTTCCCATATTTCCGGAGTTTTTTGCGCGAAATAGAACAGTAGCCCGGTGATTAGCAGTAAGATCGGCAAGAGGTAGATCGAAACTTTAAAGATCACGAAATTGATCACTACTTGAGCCAGCAACAGGATATGTTTCGGCTGGCAGTCTTCGCGTTCGTTCCAGGAAGTGTCGGGCAGGTCGTATTCCGTGCCGCAGACCGTGAGCATCGGCCGAAGGTCAGGGATTTTTTGCCCTAGCACGAAATTCCATTTGCTTTCCGGCCCCATGCTTTGGCAATTGCGGTCAATGCAAGGGCGGACGGATACCTCGTATGTTCCCAAACATTTAATATCGATCGAATCAATCGGGCTTTGAACGGTTTTTTCGATCGACTCCTGGGTGCAATTTGTTTCCGTGGGCGTGACCAGTTTTAAAATATAATGATAGGCGGACGCGCCGGGAACTGCGTACCAGGAAACATTCCGCGGATAATAAACCGTTTCGATCGGGTCGATCGGGTCGATCGGGTCAGTCAATTCCGGAGTGGTAAACGATTTGGTCTCACTCCACGCGCCACAAATCGTGCCGTCGGAATGGGCGCAGGTTTGCACCTTCCAGATATAACTTTTCGCCTTATCGATGCTCGGATATCCAACGGTGGCTTTCGGGCTCGCGAGCAAAGTTTCGCCGCTTATGGTTGATGTCGCGCTTTCGGTTCCTTCGGTGATCGTCGTGGTTCCGTTCGCAGTCGTTGCCACCCCCAAAGATAATTTGAAATTGTATGATTTCGCTCCCGGCACCGTTCCCCATGAAAAAGTTTTTGGGATGCCGTCGGTATGCGCCATTGATTCGGCCTTGGGCGGCCGCCCTGTGGTTTGGAAATAGAACCATTCCGAGAAAGCGTCGCAAACCTGCGAATTGAATTTCGAGCAGGCTTTAACGCGCCATTTATACAGTTTGTCGGCTTCAAGATTCGGCGCGTCAAATTTCTTTTTTAAAGCGTCCGCCGTTTCCAAATTCGGTATTGAATTTATTTTTAAATTTTCACCGCCGGTGGTGAACGTAGATTCAAAAACGAATGAATTTGCTCCGCTGGGTATGCTCCAGGATATGCTGACCGGCATTCCTATCGGTGTTGTTGCAGCGGTATCGTTTGGCGGCGTTATCGGTTCGGGGACGCCGATGGAGTCGTTTTTTGTGATAAAGCTCCAGGCCTGGCCGTAATCGCCGCACTGCGCCGAGCTTTCATCGAAACACATTTTCATTTTCCAAACATAAGTCAAATTGCGCGTGAAAAAGTTGTGGTCGGTGCGCCCCACAACCGGATAGAAATGCCGCACTTTGTTATCCGAAGTGTCGGCGACAATATCCGTGGCGCGGCACTGGCCGCCGGAAACCAGCAGTGGATGGCAGGCTTGGGCGCCGTTTTCGTTCGAAGTTGCCATCAATTGGAACGATTTCGCCCAGTCATTGGGCGATTTCTTTGTCACCCAGGCCTGGCACCATTCAAGCTTGGCGCTTTTAAACGGCACGTCCGTGGCCGCGTTGGGCCCGTTCCAGTCCGGATCCAGCGGGCTCTTGGGTTCGGGAAAATCGCCTGTCGAAAACTTCCAGTCCACAAATGGCCCGCAATCATTGCAATCGGCGGTGCAACAGGCTTTGACGCGGTATTTTATATCTTTTTTTCCGGCGCGGAAAAAACAAGCCAGACCATCGTCGCGGCTGTTGAAAAAATCATTAGTTAAACACTTGCTGAAAACTTTTTTAGTGGCGTCATAAGTTGAATTGGGAACTTTTTCCGGCTCGAAAAGCTGATTATCGGGATTGTCAATTTCAATTAGAAAGGAATTGGATCCATAGTTAGATTGCGCCATTGCTTTTAACGATCCATTGGGATTGTACTTGCCGCCATCTTTCCAACTATCAAGTTCCCAGTCGAGAACGATTGGCAAAGCATTGTTAGTATTGCCTTTGTCAGCGGTCGCATCATTGTTTTTCGTCGGATCATCATACCACTTTGGATTTTTTGGGAGCTCGGCGGCAGGCTTCAAGCAAGCTTTGTCGCAATAATGTTTTCCAGTAGTGGGATTGCACTCTTGCCAAGGCGAACCTGTGCTTTGCTGAGCAATTCTGTCGGGACCATTACAGCACGTGTCGCATTCCCAATCAATCAAAACTCCGCCGCAGGGATTATCGCACGTATAATAGCAGTGTTTGTAACAAGGTGTTTCCGGCGGGCATGCGGCTTTTATGTCTTTTGACAAAAAAAACGAATAAAAAAATATTGCGGCGCAAAACAAAACCTTCCATAATTTTATATTTCGCATAGTTGCGGACGCATTGCGCCCATATTAAAAAATATCATTATTATATTATAAAAATATTATTTTTTTTTAGCAATGGCGGTTGTCGTAATTTATCCACAGGATCGCTGGATTGGTATTTTGCATTTTGGGGTCTATCCCCTGTGTACTCGCGGGGGTTAGACCCTTGGAAGGTCGGGAAAATTCATTAATAGCAGTTGACAAAGTGGGACAAATGGAATAAATATTATTAATTGCGGTAGTGTCCTAGGACATATGTATTTTATAGAGCGCGATTCTTGTACCCGGTTAATTTTTCCTCCCTAACCGGGTACGAGAATCGCGCTTTTTTTGGATATTGCATATAACCGCCTTTATTTGCTATCATTGATTAACTCGCGAATGGTTCGCGGGCAGGTCGACAAAATTATGTTAAGAATGCCAAGCGCAATTCCATATAAAGGTAATATGCAAATGAAAACTAAATTATATTCAGCGTTATTGATCGCTATCACCGGTTTGCTCTTGGGAGGAAATGCCAGTGCCGACGGCGCCCAATTACCGGCATCGGCAACACAAAATACCGGGGCGCAAATACAACAAATTCGCGAACGTATTGGCCAGCTGACCGACCAGATGCAAAGTCGTCGGGCGGAATTGTCCGCGCCTGTGGCGCTGTCGCAAGAGAAACTCAATTTTATCCAGGCGCAAGTGAATGTTATTGCCAAGAAGGTTGAGCGGATTAAAATCGAGGTAAGCATTTTCGTGACTCTTCGTCAGATCAGGGAAAAGACTGCGGCATTGGCTTTGGTGATTTCGCCGTCAACTGTTGCGGCAACCCCAGTTCCGGCGCGCGTTAATGCAACCGTAAAAACGCCAGTTTCCACAGCCACTCCGACGGCCGAATCAATGACTGCGGCGAAGAACGATAAGCGGGCGATTGAAGAACAGATTGCCAAAGTCAAGCAGCAGATTGCCGATTTGACCCAGCAACTGCAGAAGAAGACTGCGGCTAATACCGCGGCAATCAGCGAGGCCGGCAAATGTAGCGGTTCAAACTGCGCCGTTTCGTCGTCGCAAACCCAAACCGGTGCGTCCGTTGCGGCGCCCGTGGCAAAAACGAATCCGGTTCAAAACAAAGGGTTCTGGCAATCAGTGGGGGATTTTTTTAAAAAAATATTCACATTCTAACTCGTGATATTGTTCCCGCAGCCTGTGCGGGAGGAGAAACAACAAAAGCGCGGTGGCAGGCCGCGCTTTTGTTGTTTTTAAAAAAGATGGGAGTTATAATATGTCAATCTGGGAGGAACGCATCAAGTTTGATCGATCGGAAGCGAGGTTTGATAAATAATCCACTATTATGAAGATAAAGGAAAAATTGGAGATCGTAAAAAAAGGAGCTGCGGAATTTTTTTTGCCGGTGGCGGAAAATGATTACCGGGCGAAGATATTCAAGGGGAATTTTTTGATATATTTTTTCTTCGCGGCGGTGATTTTAAAATCGGGGTTCGCGCTGTTTTTGTATACGTTTTCAAATAATCCTTTCTATGCCGACATCACCAAAACCGCGCTGATCGAATTGACGAATGCCGAACGGGCAAAGCACAATCTTCCCAAGCTTAATGAAAACGAAGTCCTCAGCCGCGCCGCATATATGAAGGCGCTTGATATGGCAAATAACGGTTATTTCAGCCATGTCAGTCCAGCGGGCATTGACCCGTGGCATTGGTTTGAAAGTGCCGGGTATAATTACAAGTATGCCGGTGAAAATCTCGCGATCGGTTTTCTTGATTCCAGGGAAGTGCAGGATGCCTGGGCGGCGTCGCCGACGCACAAAGCGAATATCGTGAACGGCAAATATCGCGAGATTGGAATCGCGGTATTGAAGGCCAATTACCAGGGCAATCCGGCAACGATCGTGGTACAGATGTTCGGATCCAAGCTTGGGGCGAGCCAGAATCCGCTGGCTTTTACTGCCGCGGAAACTTCAAGCGGAAAAACCGGTGACATCGTTGAATTGGCGGCAAAAGATAAGGAAGTCCTTGGCGCGGCCACGGTTTCCGCCGCCGAAAAAAACAAGTTCGCGTTCAAAGTCGCGGCGTTCTTCGCGCAAAGCTATTTTAATTTGGTACAGGCGCTGATTTACGCTTCACTGGTTTTGGTGATACTTCTATTGCTGGCCAATTTTGCCTTAAGGGCGGATTTTGACCACGCGGATCTGCTGGCCAAAGCAATGGGTTTTATCGCGGTTATGGCGGTTTTTTCCTTGTTGGATCGGAATCTGGTCTCGGCGTTGATACCTCATTCGTTCCTGATCCAGTAAAGATATGAAGAAAATGAAGGCAAAAAAAGCGAAAAACGATTTTGTGACCTTTGGATTGCCCGCGTTCCTGCTGGTTTTTTTCGTGCTGGTCGCGGTGTTTTGGAACAATATTTCCTGGATCGCCAACGGCGATGTCTGGCGCCAGCATTTGTCGGACGCTTTTCCGCAGTTGTTTCCGCGGCCGTATGTTTTGGTGGTCAAGAATCCGG
>Ga0172381_10007686_pt1 | contig 10637 bp, 10 predicted proteins | sample Leawel6488metaG_FD_119754 | JGI IMG/M metagenome (GOLD analysis project Ga0172381, IMG submission 119754) | Leachate microbial communities from a municipal landfill in Southern Ontario, Canada - Leachate well 64-88 metaG | ecosystem: Engineered > Solid waste > Landfill > Unclassified | place... | reverse complement strand
CCCGCTCCAGTCGCCAAGCCAGAGCAAGCCGCCCCAAAAGGCGGGGAAGTTGCCAAGCCCGCCGAATCTGAAATGAAAAAAGGCGGTTTTATTACCACTCTACCAGGAACAGAACGAGTTGGAGATATAGTTGGTTCTTTAACTACGAGATTACGTCAGGATTTTACTTCAAGTCAGGGCCAAGATGTTGACTGGAATGTCATCAATAATGCCAATAGAGCACAAAACGATGTTGTCAACATCCATCAAGGCGTAGTGGCGAATAGTATTAGAATGGTTGTTAATGGATTGAATAAAACATTTCCCAAAAATACCGTGCAACAAGAAGTCAATAATGTTTTGGACGGAGTTAATACTATTGCTGATTTGCAAGCCAAGTTTAGTTTATCTGCAACCGATCCGTTAGTTAAAGAAATGGAATGGATACTCAATGACCGCGCCGTTGCTTCCGAACGGATTGCTGTGGAATTAGAGAAACAAAACAAATTTGATTTGGCAGAGCAGGTTCGTGACAATCAGGGATCGTATATGACCCGGTTTTATTTGAAACACATAATGGGTGATAGTTTTGAGCCAAACAAGGTTGACTTTGATATAGCAGTTGATTCCGTCAAAAATGACATGGTAAAGCAACTGGAAAAATTAGGAAAACGAGCAAGCAGATTAGGACGCATCCTAAACAAAGCAGGCGGAAGCGTCCAAGATGTCACGAGTTACCTGGAAGCAGATAATGAAACTGCGATTTCGGGTCTAACAGATCGTCAAAAAGATTTTGCACGATTACTAAAAGACCGCTTTAGAAGTATGAAGCGCGTTGTAGATGCGGTTACTATTGACCCAACAAAAATAAACAAGGGAAGTTTGGTGGAAATTACAGGAGACGCGAATGCCTTGCAAATGGCGGCAAAAGATACTGTTGATTACATGATTGGCAAAGACGTTGATCGAGGGCAGGGGTCGTCACCTATTGATGTGAATCATTTAGCCAGGCGCGTTCTTACCCCAATTTTTCGGCAACTATTTCAAGAAGTTGGTACTCCAATAGAACGGATGCAACGAACGGCGGAGGTTCAGGGCAATATGCTTGTTGGTCTTGAAACCGTCAATAAGATTTACGAGCAGGGAGTAAATAAGTGGTGGTCAGAAGGGTTGGATAAGGCCAAGGGATTAGATGTTAGATTAGATGGAAAGCGATTTGGAACATTAGATGGTCGTTTTGTTAGCAGAGCTACGGAACGATTACTTGCCGAAGGTCACGAAAAAGTTTCGGCTGTTATGCGGGCTTATTTTAATATTGTTGGATTCCAACGAGTAATTCAAGTTGGTACGTCTTTACCTACAACTGAACGCAACTTGCTTTCGGGATATGCCAGTTATGCTGTTGGTGGTGGCGACGTATTGATTGAACCTATTTTTGGTCGTAATGCAAGTTTTCATGCTAATCTCGGTCGAGCGATAAAGTTTGTTTCTCAATTGGCCACAACCAAAAAAGGAACACCTGATCGTGGAATATTATTAAAGGAATTAGAAAAATTAGCCGGAATGGGGCTACATGTTCGTGAGTCAGGAGTAACACGAGATATAATGGTTGGTAAGGGCAATTATGGGCAGTCCGCAAATTTCCTTGAGCGATTGTTTTTCCCACTGGGGGTATTGCGTGACAGAATTGGAAAAACATATTCTTACGGCGATTTCATTACAAAGTACGCATCGTTACTCACTCAAAAGCAACTTGGTAAAACGGATATTGAAGCCGCCGAGCATGTCAGGAAGTTATACCAGCACCCATCATCGTTACCGATTGGAGTTAGAGCGATTTCAAAATTGCCATTTGCTGATTATCCCACCTTCTTTTTTGACTCCATCCGTATCAAAAAGAATCAGATAGAAAACGCTATTAAAGAATCAAAAACAGGAAATATTGCGCCATTGATCGGGTTTGCTTTGTCCAATGCTTTATATGCCTTGACTGCTGGCCGCGTAACTCAATGGGTTGGAAATATATTTACCGATGAAGTCAACAAAAAGATTAATGAGGTTATGCCCACCGAGCAGTTGGTTGCCATGAAAGAGTTTCAACCCGATTACTGGCAACACAAACCAATGGTGGGGCGTTATAGTAAAGACGCTACCGGCAACCCCATTATAGATTATGTTGTGGCTGGAAACATATTCGGATTTCCGCTTGATGATTCAATTGTAGGTGCTATTCAAAACAAAGACTTTATGGGTGGTATAGAAGATACACTTGAAAACTTGGGCAGAACAGGAATGACATGGCAGACAATTTCTAAGTTAGTGGTAGGGCAAGAAATCGGCATGGGTGCTTCCTATTTTAAAACCAAAGGACTTATAGATGTAATGCGATCTACCGACCCTGAAAAAACCACAAAAATGATCGGATTGGTTATTACCGCCGCCTTGGAATTAGGGGTCCCAATCCCCCGTCGTGTAAAAAATAATTTTGCAAGATGGAAACAGTTAGATGCGAAAGTTGAAGCAGGTCAAATAACTCCCGAAAGTGCAAGCGAACAAAAAAATGATATGATTTTTTCAGAAGTGTTGCCAATCAAAGTCCGTACTATAACTAAGGACATAGCGGAAAACATGATTTACAACACATTAAGACCGGATTTTGACACAATTAAAGATTTGAAAATCACCATCGGTAAAACCGCATTAGGACTCGCTCCTACACCAGATCAAATCACGGAAGCCAACGAAGCCAGAAAAAATTTAGGGGAAGTCTATCAATCATTATCAACCAAATTTAACAAAGCGGAACTGGCATTTCATGGCGTCTTATCCGAAGTTGATAGAATTAATGTTTTAGTCAATATTGCAGGTAGAGAAGATGCAATGTTACTATTAAATAATCAACTGGATATATTGACTAATTATCAACCTGAACCGAAAATACCGACACATGCTCCTCTGCCTGTAATTAAAGACCTCGAAAACAGGTTTGACGTTCTGAAGACATTGCGCGATGCCGGTGGAAACAAGTTTACTGAAAACGCCATTCGCTCTATATTGGAACAATCGTCAGAAACAGGTAATAAAGCCCACTTCAACAAAATGGATTCTGCCGAAAGAACTGCGGCAATTGCATTATTAGACCGTACTATTTCGGAAAGAACCGTTTCTCCTACTATACCACAATCTAATACTGAAAAGGTTGTTCGCGAAATAATATCGCGGGGTGGTGAAAAAAGTATGAAACAATTTGAATTGCGAAATCAAGCCGGGCGCCAAAACTTTCAACCGATTGGACAAGCATTGGAAAACAATAAAATAACACGTTCGGAATATGACTTAATCAGGCGGGAATCAAGCATCCCGCCACTCATACGTGAATTGCATTATATGGATGCCAAAGATGCTGTCTTGGTTTGGAATGTTGCTACGCCGAGTGAACGTCAAACGATTCAGCAGTTCTTACTTCATAAAATAGCAAATGCTGAAAATCTTTCACCTGAAAGACGGCGAAGTCTGCTATTAAAAATATCAAAAGAAACGGTTGAACCATAAGTAATTTCAGGTATGTTTTAGATTGGACAATTATTTGTGCCATTATACGGTTATTTGGTTGACATTCGAGTGGAATGGGAGTATAAGTAAACCACGAACAGGAGAATGAAGATGCCGTACAAAGTTCAAAAATTACCGTCGGGAAAATATCGAATGTCCGGGCCGAGTGGAGTTCACATGAAGCACGGCACAGCCGCCAATGCTAAGAAGCAGTTAAATCTCTTGAGGGCGATAGAACATGGATGGACTCCCACAAAGCGGTGATGCAATGCAAACCAAGCGATGTTCTATATGCGGGATGGATAAACCGGTAGCGTGTTTCAGACTTAAATTAGTTTCTTGCAAGGCTTGTAACTATAAAATAACAAGGCAATGGATTTTAGGCCATCCTCTTGAAAGGAAACAATATTCCGACCGTTATTACAAAAATAATTCTAAAGAATGTAAAGAGCGATCCGTGCTTTGGAGAAAAAACAATCCCGAAAAAGTGACGTTAATTCAAAAAAGGTGTCGCGAAAAAAGAAGTTTGAATCCAAAATGCAGTCTCGATAAAAGAATGTCGTCCGCTGTTCGCAATGTTTTGCGTAGCAATAAGCGAGGTCGTAGTTGGCAGGATTTAACTGGTTACACAACCGAAGATTTAAGGCAACATCTTGAATCATTATTTACTAAAGGCATGACGTGGGATTTATTTGTTCAAGGCAAGATTCACGTAGATCATATCATACCCGTAACACGCTTTAATTATCAAACCGCCGAAGACCCGGAGTTTAAGATTTGCTGGGGAATGGCCAACTTGCAACCCCTCTGGGCGCATGATAATCAGTCGAAATATAACAAAACAATGTCAGAGTGGAAAGGTATAAAATAATTATGGGCAGGCCAATTACACCTTATTTTCCACGTAGCAGTCCATTGTTTAGTTCTGATTTTAACATGTGGGAGCCTTTTGATTGCCCTCCCCGACCTCAATGGCTACTCGATACGGCGTCTAAATACGATGTAACCCTCGATCCTGCTGGTTGCCCTTTTCAAACTGGACTATTGCTTGATACCACGGAAACACCCGGATATACACTTTCGATAGCAGGCAGTCATACTGGTAAAAGCCGTGCCTTGCTTATCGAAACGATTATAATGTGCATAGGTAAGGTGCCGATCTGTTTGGCTTATGATAAAGGAGTAGATACTGGTATTCCTCGTAAAGTAACTCCGTGGAATATTAAAGCTTTTGGTCAATTACCGGATGGCTCTTGTGGCACGATTAAAGGAGTCGGGAAATATCCTGTTGAAAAGTTAAATCCTAAAGACGGGAGAATGGAAGTATGGATAGGTTCCTACAAAGAAATTAAGGAAAAAATGTGGCGCAAAAGACTGGAAGAATTGATACCGCCTTCTTTTCTAAAAGATCATCGCGGAAATAATGGGTGGAGTCATAATAGGCAAACTTATTCTTTTACAACAGGGGCATTGATCCGTTTAATTACCTTTGAACAACAATATAAAAAGACAGAAGGTGATTTCGCAAACCTCATAGTGCTGGACGAGGAACCGCCGGATCGTCAATACTTTATTTCCGCGACAGAGCATTGCACATATTTGCGACTGTGTTTTACGCCAATCAAAGGAATACTTGGCTGGAGTTATTTTGACTGCTATCTCCCCGCCATTCAAGACAAGCATAGTCCCGTAAAGATTTTTTCGGCAACTCAATACGATTCACCATTTCAAGACCGCGCAAAGATTGATGCAAAATTATTGACGTATAAGGATTTTGAAATAAAAGCGAGGGTTTTTGGACAGTTCAGCGAAACAAGCGGTTGCCCTTACTACGTTTATGAAATTACCCAACAAATTTTGAAGGCATATGTTCCACGTCATACGCTGGCGAGAATTATGCCTATGAGTCAGGTAGAGACTGCTCGTGAAGCACTTGAAGTTAAGATGAGATTAGAGCCAGCAGAAAAGAAAGAAGATGATGTTTGGGAAATTTACGAACGCTTGGGTGAACACGATGCCTATTGGTTGAGTGCGGATGTTGCCGAAGGTAACGATGATCCAGATAAAGCCGCTAACGCGAGTGTAGCTTATGTCCGGCGACTTCCACGAATAGCTGAAGGTGAAAAAGACCCGGTAATGGTAGCAACGCTTTATACACATATGCGTAACGTAGAATTTGCGTGGATGTGTTTGTATGGTGCGGTCTATTTTAATTGCTGCCTTATTGCCCCCGAAGTAGGAGTAAGTGCAGACGGCGCGGTGTTTACGACAACTATTATTGATTATCCGTATCTTTATCGCCACACTTCGACTAACAGCAAAACGATGCAGGTGCAACAAAAATTAGGATTCGATTCACGGGGCGGGGCTTCGCGCAAGTATGCGTTTGACTTGATTGGAACATGGATATATTCGCATATGGAGCGAAGTGGAATATATCACTATCAACTTCTCAAGGAAATTTCCGAGTGCATTCAAGGCAAGGGCGGACGACCAGATCATCCAGAGCGCGGTTCGACAGACTGTTTGATCGCGTTTGGCGTGTCTGAATATGTCAGGGACTTGGCTTTGAACCAGATTCGCTGCAACCGCCAACCACTGAAAACCGAACATGCACAAGACAACGGTATGCGATTCCCTAACATCCTTGGGCTGAACAGGCAACCGATGGAAACGCGGAAGGTAATCGGGAGTTCGAGGGGATTAGACGCTCGTTTTGGAACACAGAAATCCGCAATGCGTCAGGCAAGAGAACCGGCAATGTCGAATTATTAGGAGACTACAATGGCAACAAAAAGTGTAATCATGGAACAGTCGGGTGCTGATAAAAAATTATTGAACAGGTATCTTGATCTCTTTCAACTCGCTTGGAAAGAGGCTCGCCCGTTTTTTGACATGGCCCAAGAAGATTCCGACATGTACGAACAGAAACCGGACTTAAACTCCGCCACGTTGTCTGATATAACGCTCGCGGAATCAAAGAAGTTTGTGGACCAGGCGTTGCCTCCGATCTGGTTTCACCTGATGGGTAGTGAGAACCCCTTTGAGTTGATACCCGGCGACAAGACTATTGACTACGAAAAGGCTCGTAACGTGCGCGACTGGATTCTTTACAACATGAATGCCGTGATGGAATTGCAGACGGAAGGCTATCTTACCGTCAAAGATGCCGTGAAGCTCGGCAAAGGATACGGCATCCTTGAACCCAAATTGGTCACGCCGCCATCGTCTGAAGAAAAGATTGTGTTTGCTGGCAACGAGCAAATCAGGACGCGAGACATGGATGTTGGCGAGACGGTCATGGTGCCGGGATACACCTACATTCCGTTCGGGCAAGTGATTCCTACGCCTGACGGCAAGAATCCTGACGAAGTATCTTGCACTTTCGTTTTGAGATTTTATCCAGAAGATGTATTTCGCAAGATGCTTGACAAGAAACTTAATCCCAACACACCGTTCTCTGGCAACGCCGATGAGATTATCAAGTATGCTCGCGCTAATTCGATGGACGGGTATGTACGAAGTCCGCGTCAGATAGCGGCGCAGATTGCCAACCGTTCGCGCACCACGGCGGACATGATGAATATGCAGAGTACGGGTGATACGCCTGTTTCCGTGCCTGTATTACAATGCTATGCGCAAAACGAGCATGTGTGGTTCGCGTGCGATAAATTTAACGTTTACCACAAAAAGTCAAAGTTTCAAACGCTACGGTCTCCTATTGTGGTAGCCACGTTCGACCCTGATGGCAACAACTGGTTTACGCCAGGAATTATCCGCCCACGTCGTCGCATGATTATGGGAGTGGAGTCGTTTTACAATGCCATTATGGACATTCTCACCATGCACCTGCACCCTCATCAGGTAGTCAACCGCGATGCGTTACTCAATGCCGGTGAGTCACCTGACCTGCAACCCTACGGCAAGACGGAGATTACCGGCTCGCAGAAGTCCGGCGATGTCATTTCGTGGGTCACGCCACCAGCGTTGCCGCAGTTTCTACTTGAAGTCGGCAATCGGCTGGAGGAGTTCAATGATTCATCTGCTGGACAACCGAAGGCGCTGCATGGGCAAGGAACGCCGGGGCTGGTGCGCGGTGGAAGCGGGGCAATGGAGTCGCTGTTGCAATCCACAAGTGGCCGTGAAAAACTGGCAACGAAGCACATTGAGAATGGATGGTACGCCTCGGTGATCGAACAGACCCTCATATTATGCCAGATGCTTGCCGATGATTCGCAAATGCTTCCTAAGTTGCAATACAATCCTACCACGGGCAAGAATGACTTGGGATGGGTTGAGATAACGAAAGACGATATTCGCCAAATTTACAAAATCCAACTTAGCTTTGTTGAGAAAATGGCAAATCCTCTTTCTGAGTTGAATAGGATGAGCATGATTTATGATCGAGCGATTCAGAATAGATTCTGCAATCCCAAGGAAGCGTTGGCGTTGCTTATTGGGAATACCAAGCAATATCTCCAACTTACAAGTGGCGTCAACCCAGAGGAGAACTTGGCGGTGATGCAAGCGCAGGCAGGCAAACAACCTGTTGCTGGTGCGCCCGGTGCGCCACCGGCAGTAGGTGGGGCTGGTATGGCACCGGGAGGGTTGTCAATATGACAAAAAAAGAAAAATTACTTAGATTTTATTGGGAAGCAGGAAACCCCTTCAGAGGAATGAAAGGAAGTTCAATGAAAAAATCAAAATGGTTTTCAATTCGTCGTTCTCCTTTGATAGAATTTGGTATTGTATTTACGGGTATGGGATTTTGTGAAAACAGTATATTGATAAAAAAGAGAATTGTTCTTACTATTCTAATAGGGAGATGTTATATTTTGATTGGCCCACAGGGATAACAATCAACGAAAGGGATAACGATGAAAAAATCTAAAACATGGGAAGAATGGGACAGGCTATTGGAGCCTTATTTTAATAAGCCCAAAAAATTGACACTCAAAGACTTGATAGAGATATTTGTGTGCATGATAACTTGGAATGTAATAACAGGAGAGTATTCCATGAAGACCAAACGCAAGACATTCGTTAAGGGGTCACAGCCTCCTATCAATCGTTCCGAGAATATGGGCCACGCCATCAAGGTTCCACACGCGCAAGGGTGCAAGCACAATAAAAGGGGATAATATGATTGCAATACTTGTTGGAATAATTTGTTTATTGGGTGGAATTTGGATTGGTCGTGTTTGGACAAATTATGCAATGTTGAAATTTATGAATAAAAAAATGGAGAAACTATTACGGAAAGGATAATTATGAAGATCGAGTTCAAGAGGGGGATATTCCGCATTAAGAATACTCTTAAAAATCACAAGATAATCAAAGCCCTGCGTTCACATTCATCGAAAGGATAGCTATGAAGGCACTGGCAATTATAGAGACTACGGATAAGGGAACGGTTGTTACATTTGATGAAGCAACTGTTTTTGATTTATCCGGCGTAAGTAGCGTTACACATGAGATGATTAAAGAGATGGTCGAGAAAGTAAAAAACCCAGAGGTATCATCCGTAATGTTACAATACATATGGAGGAATCGTAATCCAGGGCCAACGGTTCAAACCATTGTAATTAATAGTTCGCATGGGTGTAAGCCGGGAGATCGCAATGAAAACAAAATTAGAAAGACATAAAAAAGAATGTCTGAACTGTGGTAGTAAGCCTCATGTTGGCCGGTGGAATTTATTTGGCCCTCCTTTGTATGTAATGGTGTGCAAAACATGCGGAGCGCGGCTACCGCTTTATTCAAAGTCTGTCAATGATGCAATCAAGGCTTGGAATCAAAACATTAAAAAGACGGTCAAGGGAACGTACCCGGCGTTTATGTATGGCCCTGCAAAAATCATAAGCATGTATTAACCAACCAACGAAAGGATAACCGATGCGTTCACAGAAACAGATTGAAGCACAGATCGCGGATGTCAAACGCCAGATAACCGAGAAGCAGGAACTCCAGGCCATCGCCCAGTTTGCTGGCTCCGACCGTTTGCTTGTCCTGTTCAACAAGACCAAGGACTTCTACGTTGACGCCATGCAACGGCTTGATGAAAGTGCGCCTGCACTTGACCGCGAGTATGCCAAGCATCGTGCGTGTCTTACGCTTATCAACGGTTTCATCAACGGGATGACGGGCGCGGAAGTGGCGATTGAGAAGTTAAAGAAAACTTTTCTTGACTTGAACGGCGAACTGCAAATCGCGATGGATAATGAAGCTGACCGCCAAAAACGAGCCATGTAAAATAATTTAATTTTGTTATTGACAAATATCATGGAATCTGCTACACAAGAGGCAAAAGGCAAACTGTCCCGCGACTTCGTTGACCGCAGTATGCTGGAACTGCATGACGAGGCGGTGGCGAATAAGCGATGGGGACACCTGGGTTTTGTGGTAGTTTTCAAAGACGGCGTAGCGCATCAGGTTAAACGATACTTCGAGGAGACACTGACAACGGAAAAGTAGAGAGGCACGGCACTTAGGTTAAAACCTAAAGAACGCATGTGCGTGGAACCAAGGATGGTTCTGGGGGGTGCACCCCCTCAGGCGCATAGAGAATACTAAACACATTCTTGCCTCTCCGATCTTTGTAATTAAATTTCAATAACGTCTTAGTAGAAAGAATCACAGGACGCTTTCCCGAATAGTCGGGCGAGCGTCCTTTTTGTTTTGATAGTGAACGGGAATGGTTGGTTAAACGACCCCCAAAAGGAGATACGAACATGCCCGACCCTAACGGAACGCCGGACAAAGAGAAGTGGGAAGAAGCCGGATTCGAGAGCGAACAGGCCATGATTGATGCCGCTAAAGCCGCAACTGATCTTAGGAGTAAGATCACGGAAGCCGAAGCAACACTCAAAAAAGAGCGTGACGCTAAATCGAAAACGGACAGTGACTATATGCGGCAGGCCCAAGAAATTGGCGACCTACGCAAGAAACTGAAGGAAACCGAAAAGACGCCAAACGCCTCGCCGGACAAGGATGAAAAACAGGACGACGTGCTTGAATCCCTGTCTCAAGAAGAAGTGGCGGTGCTGGATGGCGTGCTTAACGATCCTAAAAACGCGGAACTGAAGAAACGTGTGGCTCTTGGCGGT
>Ga0172381_10007680_pt1 | contig 10641 bp, 18 predicted proteins | sample Leawel6488metaG_FD_119754 | JGI IMG/M metagenome (GOLD analysis project Ga0172381, IMG submission 119754) | Leachate microbial communities from a municipal landfill in Southern Ontario, Canada - Leachate well 64-88 metaG | ecosystem: Engineered > Solid waste > Landfill > Unclassified | place... | reverse complement strand
TTATAAAGGTCAATGCGAATTTTATTGAAGCATTTGAATTATTTGACCTAAATTTTGATGATTCTCTTTATATTAACTTCTTTGTTGATGAACTTGGAGGACAGGGAACAATCGTTGATAACGAAACTTATTTTCAGATCAACTATCCTACCGGTGATGTTATTGACGTTGGAAAAGATCAGGTTGTTCATTTAATTGCCTCAGATGATTATGTATTTATAATGAGCTCTGCTAAATGGGGCTCTGTTTCTGTTGCTAAAATCATAGCCATTAATGCTATAGATTTCGGTTTTTTAACCTCCAGTGCTCTTCAGAATTATTTATCGAGGATTTGTTTCAATTCATATAGGATAGCGTACACCTATGATGGATCAGGTAACCTTAACACAGTTCGTAATTACATCGGTGATAGTCTCATGTTCACAATTACTTACACCTACGACGGATCAACCATTACAGGGAAATCAGCACCAACACATTAAGCTATGAAGAAGTATATCATATTAATATTACTCCTTCTGCCTGTACTTAGTTACAGTCAGAAGTACGTCATGAATCCGGAGACCGGTAAGTTCGATTATTACATACAGGTGATTCCAGGGTCTGGTACAGTAATTAATTTCGGATCAAACAACACGCTTTCCGGCGATCCGCTTAATGGTGTTGTTGGTCACAATTCAACTGTTAACGCAGCCAGGTCCCTTTCAATAGGACATAATAATACAATTACTCAGGACGATAACATTGTATTTGGCACATATCTGGCACCAACTGTTCAGCACAACATTACAATTGGAAGGGGTGCAGACGTATCATCTCCGATGGTGAACTCAAAGTACGGAACAGTTGGTATTGGATATTTCGCTACAGTACCAACGCTCTATGTTCATTCAGGCTACGAAGTGGGAGAAACTTACGTTGGAGATATCGGTGGAGTGAGTATAGGCGGTCCGGATCTTGATACACTAACTGCCTTGCAGCTCACTTCGCACGCAAGCGATGGATCCAGCTATTTTCTGAAAATGAAGGACTCAACAGGCGTTGAATATATGACTGTTGATGATCTGGGCAACATGGTATTATCAGGGGTATTGACAGTCGATTCACTTGTATGCAGCCATACGCCAACAATTCATACAGCAGTAGGGGATACATCCAATTATCACACTCCCAATAAGGTGGGGGATATGTTTATTGATTCATCAGGTGGAGGTGTGTATGTCTCTACCGGGACTGCCAGGGGTGACTGGGTACTACTTAATGTATTGCTCCCACTTGTATTTGTAATTAGAAGAAAAAGAAAAACGGCATGAAAAGGATACTGATCATATTGCTATTATCAATTTCGCTGGCCGGTTATTCACAGAGCAGGCTGCAGCTGAACCCGATTACCGGGGATCTGGAGCTTTCAGCAAACATTGCATTCATGGCAGATACACTAATTAATCTCGGTGATAATTCCCCGGGGCAATTCCTTGTAAACAGCTTGATCGGGCACAATAATAGTTCTGTATCGAAAAACTCCATGATTATAGGATTCAATTGTTCAGCAAATTGTGCTGATAATTTTGTCATGGGATCATATTTCAAATGTTCAAGTGATCATGGGTTTGCTATATCAGGAGGAAGCATGGAAGTTTCACAAACATTCAATCAACATGGAAGAATCCCGGGTTCAGTTGGAATAGGCTACTTTTCACAAAGAGGGGCAATGCATGTTCATTCTGGCTATAACAGTGATGATACATATTGCGGAGATATAGGAGGGGTTCTGATTAACAGATACTGGACCTTCAAGAGTTACATTAATAGATATCAATACTATGCAGATTCAGCGCTCGCACTCAGCGTCTATTCTCACAACGTAGACGGCAGCAGCTACATGATGAAATTAAAGGATTCAGAAGGGGTAGAGAAATTTTCTATCAATGACCAGGGCGCCACAACGGTAGCCGGATCTTTTGAGGCTGGAAGTGTTATCAGCAACTACACACCGATGGTCTACCATGCTGCCGGCGATACATCATATATCCCGGTGCCGGTGAAGCTCGGGGATCTCTATATAGACACTTCTCAAAAGGATGTTTATATAAGTAACAACACTGCCCGTGGAGGGTGGCAAAAGGTGAATGAATGATGGACATTGATATAGAGAAGATAAAGGCGGGCGACCCAGACGAGTGGGGAAGATTCTTTCCTGATCTGTGGAGGTACCTTATGGGAACGGCACTAAAAAGCAAGCTGTTTGTACAGGATGATGATATAGAGCAGTATTGCGAGGACCTTGTATCAGATGCAATTGAAAAGGGATTAAAGAATGCGACTAATTTGTATGCTGAATCTATGCCTCAGCTTCTCGGCTTTTTTCGAAAGATCCTTTTCAACGTAGCATACTCTCAATTTGTCTTACTGAGAAATAAAACTGGCCATGACCGGCCGGACAATTGGAACACAATTGATATGATAACCAATAACCGGGGAGAGCTTCTTACTTCTTACTCGGAGATTGTTAAGGAGATTAACCTGCTACCGGAAGGTATGCATCAGGTACTTTGGATGTATGGATACGAGGGATATACTCATGTGGAGATTGGAGAGAAGCTTGGTATAAGTATATCTACCAGCAAGACGCAGTTCTTGCGGGCACGAAAAAAGGTAATTGAAAGGCTAAGCACATGAAAAACTTACTTGTCATACTACTTGTCATTTTTTGTCAAGACATTTTTTGTCAACAACAAATTAGATTTGAAACAGGTGACTTTATAATCTGGTCACATGGACCTTTGGAGGATCCCCGCACTTACTCTGTTGATCGGGAGAATGACTTGGAAGGACTGGTCGCCCTGACAGATACGATCAATCAATACGGCGATGCTTACTTAATTACAATGATCGATCCCACACGTGAGGACCTTTTTTCAATAAGGACTGAGGGAGACACCCAATATGTACAAGCAATACAGGATGTGTACGGGGGGGTGAATTTTGCTTATAATCAAGATCATGATATGCAACCTTTCTACCAGGATGGGAAGATCGTATTTCTACAAGGTACGTATCTGGAAATTCCAACCAGGTGGTTTCCTCATGCCAAGAACATCTGGATAAAATCACATCGCCGGGTCATTGTGCTGTTTACTCGTAACCCTTATACTAAGAAGATATGATGTCAATTATGGTCATATCGATCCTGTATGCGCTTGTCAGGGCGAAACATGACAGCTACATTAATAACGGTCTCTGGAAGCTTTGGGCCTTCATTGAGGGGGTTTTGGTTGCTGGATCGGTTGGTTTTCTGGTCGGGTCTTCATGGATTGATTACATATTCCTGCCGGTAATATTCGGCATGGTCTTCTGGATTGTCTTCGATATTGCATGTGGAATATTTAGGGCAGGAAAGTTATTCTATTTTGGATCAGGAAAGTTTGATCAATACATGAGACGCATATCAGGAAGTGCTCTTTGGCTTTTTATTGGAAAACTAATTGTACTGTTGATTATTAATGGATTGTATAATGGATTAATTAACTAAAAATAAAGATATGAAACCAAAACAGAGAGTATTAAAAAACTGGATTACAACAGTATTCGGAACACTGGCAATGTTTATCGCTCTTGCGATGCTTATTGCAAACCGAATCCCGGCAGTGAATGTAGACTTTTCCTGGCTTGAAATGATTGGAACAGCACTGTTCGGATGGGTATTTTTAATGGCAAAAGATACGCTTATAGAAGGGTTGTTCATGGGAATTTTTAAAATTAAAGAAAAGGAATAATCTTATAATAGTTCAATTTTGTAGTTATGGAAGCAATTGTATTTAAGGTTCTTGCAATAGTATTAGGCGCTATGCTTGGCATCATTGGTTTTTTTACAGCTTACTTTTTTAAGCGCCTAATGGATTCAACAGATGAATTGAATCAATCAGTGGGTCGGCTTGATAATAGTATTACCGGTATGAATGGTATCATACTGGCCAATGATGACAAGTTCATTACCTACCGGCAGGAACATGAGAAGGATCATGGAGCTGTTGAGCGTAAATTAAATAAACATTCTGAATCAATTTTGTATCATGAAAAGGAGATCATCAGGTTAAAGGAAAAAACTCTTGGCACTTAATGGCACGCTATCTATATACCTGCCTGCACTGTTCCGATACTCCGCCAGAGATTACTGTCGGAAATCGTGAGTTAAACCATTGGCATATGGCTCCATTTGATTTTGATGATGGCAGGGTAAGGTATAAAGGAAAGATCTATGGATCAAGATTAGTGTTGCCTGATGAAAATATCAATGGGTCTCATATCAGGGAGCTGAAAGGAAGAGGTTGGGATAGGAAGGGATATGAATTAGTCATTCATCGTGATGGATCCATTGAGATAATTACTGAGGTTAATGATGATAATTACATTGAGGCCCATGAGATGACCTGGGGGGCTGCAGGAATTAATCAGCACAGTAAGCATTGGATGTTAGAAGGTGGATGGAGCGAAAAGGAACAATACGGGATCTTTGATTTCTTTGAAGTATTTACAGAGCAGCAATATCTGGCACTTGAATTCAGGTTAAAAAAGGAGCTTGGCAGACATCCAAATGTTCAAGTATTAGGTCACAATGATGTGTCAGATAAGACCTGTCCAAATTTTAATGTACAAAAGCTCTGCAGGCTGCTTCCAATTCCGGAGGCGAATATTTATAAAAGAGATTCAATATGAAAATATTAAACAGGATAATTGCAATAATGGCCTTGGCGATCGTATTGATAGCTGCAGGTATATGGTTGTATAGATCCGGGCCTCCAGCAGATCCCTGTCCGCCTGAAGGTATGATTCTGATATCACAGTCAGATATCGATTCAGTTAACCTTTTGATTGCCTCATACGTCGATTCCGTGCGAATTGACACCGTTTGGTTGCCATCTGATACAATATATGTCCGAAGGACTGAACCTGTCACAGATCCCACGAGTGACCCTGAGATCAATATATCTTCAGACAGTCTGATCACGGATTATTACAAAGTTTGGATTCAGGACTTTTACCTGGGCAATTCAATTATGCATCGTGAATGGCAATGGACAGAACCCAGGCCGATAATAATCACTAAGACAATAAAAGTACCTGAAATACAATTCGTAAAAGAGAAAAAGATTGTTCCGGCCGGTCCATTGCGCCAGGTTCTTATTTCAGGTGGTGTTGGGGTAGGTACAGCAGGCGTCCCTGTTATGGTTAGAACTCAGTATATTAATCAGAAACAGATATCCTATGGCATTCAATATCAACGCTTCATGGATAAAGGATTCGTAATGGTGGATGCAGGGTTCGTTATTAAAAGTTGGTAGTTTTTTCATAGTTAGTTTAGTTTAGTAGTTTTCATGGACCGGGGTGGGTTCCCGGAATTTGAGTGAGGGCCCTGGTAGAGATACCAGGGCTTTTGCATTATACATTGCACTACTATTGTGATACTATTATATTTAAACTACTGATATATAGATTGATAAGGTATCAAAATAATCCTTCCGGAATCACAAGAAAAGGGGCGTTTTGCCCCTTTTACTGTTTTGATAATCAGTGTATTACGCATTGACCCACGTAAATGAACCCTTGTTATTTTTTACCATTTTACCCTTCTATAGCTCACATTTTTTTGTAACTTGTGGTACTTTTACGGTACCGTGTGGTACCCATTCTACTACTGATTATGAAACAGACAACTTACCGCCCGGTGTTCAACCGGAAAAATAAGCTGCGGAAAGATGGTACTGCCCTGGTGCAGGTCCGTGTTGCCCTTGCACGCAAGCGAAGATACTTTTCAACCGGAATTTATGTGGCATCCGATCAATGGGATCCTGATCGATGGGTGATCGATCATCCGGACCTGGACAGATTGAATCAGCAGATCCGTAATCAGATCCGGGAACTGGAGGATTATCAATACAAAGCAAGGTCACGTGGTGATATTTTTACGCTTGACATGCTGCCAGGCAATGATCACAGGGGGATTGATTTTCTTGTGTACATAGATCAGGGGATTGATGATGAAAATATGTCCATAGGTACCAGGCGGCAGCATCGATCCACTCTTAATCATTTAATCGCATTTGGGAAGATCCAGCAGTTCAATGATCTTACCCGGGTAAACATCCTGGAGCTTGATAATTACTTTCGTAAGGTACTACCAGCACAATCATCCGTATATGGATCTCATAAGCGTGTGAAGAAGTGGGTGCGAAAAGCAATCATTGATGGTCACCTGCAGCAAGATCCGTACCTGGGTGTAGAGATACCTGTTGGTAATCGTAATACCATCCGGTATCTGGAAGCAGAGCAGCTTCGATTATTGGAGCAGAAGGACCTTCCACTGGAACGTCTTGACCAGGTTCGGGATGTATTCTTATTCTCTTGTTATACCGGGTTGGCTTATGCAGAGGCAGAGGATCTGCGACCGGATCAGATTACTGCGGATGATGATGGGGTGATGTGGATCTCCGGTACCAGGAAGAAGGTGGCCGGTAATTACCGCACCGAATCTGTAGGTGATTATTTGATTCCGCTCCATGAGAAAGCGGTAAGGATCCTGTCGAAGTATAAAGATGTCAGAGCTGGTTATTCCCTGCCGGTAATAACAAACCAGAAGTACAACGGATACCTGAAAGAGATTGCCAATCTATGCGGTATATCAATGCATCTTACAACGCACGTTGCACGACATACATTTGCCACTACATTTACCCTGGCTAAAGGCGTAAGCATAGAGACCGTTCAGCGGATGCTGGGACATTCATCAGTTAGGATGACAGAGAAGTATGCAAAGGTTCTGAAAGACCGGGTAAGAGAGGATATGAAGAAGGTGTTATAACTCTTCGAGAACGGTTTTACTTCTTATGTTATCGAGAATCTCACCATAATTCGGACTTTCATAGGTTATGGTGTGAAGTATCTCATAATTTTCACCAGTTAAATTTGTTCCAATGGTTTCTCCTCCATCTAAGTGCCACAAAGCATAATATACTAAATGGCCCAAGGAAACAGCAAAGCCATAATCACTGGGGTCGTCTTGATAAAGATCATCTTTCCATACTTGTTTTTCTTTTTTTGGCCTTCCATATTTCTGAACTAATAGTTCCTTCAAAGTTTTGTAATCATCTATATAGTCATTACGATTACTATGCTCTTCTGTAATTACGTAAGCGCACCTTACAAGCATATTGTCTGCTAAACTATAAATAACGAGAACATCAAGTCCCATTAAAGTAGTTTCCCCATATAACATTTCAAAACCTTGACTTTTTTGTTCAGTTAATTTTATACTTTCAGATGCAATGATCTTAGATTTTGAGTCATTCCAATTAGACTTTCTAAAAATATAATCCTGACCTGCTGTACTCATTAAAGTAATAAGCATAAATAATAAAGTTAAGTGTAAAGATTTCATATTTTTAATATTTAGGGGTTTAATTTTCTTGTTCATCGTGTTTTTTCTGACATTTATGCAGCAAGCTTCGATACTTATCTACCTCCATTTTTAGTAAACCTATGTGGTCAGATTTTTCCGTAAGTTGCTGCTGAAGGAAAGCAATTTGTTTTTCTAAATCTTCAATTCGGTTAGTTAATTCATCTTGATTTTTGCTATCAATAAGCAATTCAAATTTGTCTTTCAACTTAAAATCTGCAATGCCGGCTGCTTTTAGAATCGATTCAAATTTACCAGTTGTAATATCTTTTGAATTCAGCATATTGCTAAACTGTTGTGGACTAATTTTCATCTGACGTGCTACATTAGCCATAACTACGCCCTTATTCCTTAAAAAATCTTTAAGGTCTTTTCCCTTCATAATCAGTAGCTTATATTGATATACATAAATTATGTGAAAATAATTCATTAAAACTATTGACACGTAAATACATTTCATGTATATTTGTTCATGAATTATATAAATACTCATATGTATACTAATACAATATCACAAAATTATGGACAGAAAAGTCAATACCGTAAATGGTGTAAGGTCAATTTTTGATAAAGGATACGTAATGCTTCCGCAAATAAAACAACCAGAGGTGCGAAAGTACTTAATGGAAAGATGTAGTTGGTCGCATCAGACATTTCATCTTAAAAAGAATGGTCTTAGAAAAATCTCTCCTATTGAAGCTGATGAAATTGAATCAGCATTCCATAAATACTATGTAGATCCTTGGACCGGTAAGCAATTGATATAATGAAAATATCACAAAGAGAATATCAGATTGCAGAACTTATTGCCTGGGGAGCTACGGACAAAGAGGTAGCCTGTGAGTTAGATATCTCTCCTGAAACGGCAAAAACGCACCGCAAGAATATCCTTCAAAAAATTGACGGACACAATGCGGCAGACCTTACAAGATGGTTTTTCTCCTGTAAAAGCAAGGTGTCATTCGGTATCAATCCACGTACCGTTCGGCACCTTGCTTGCTTCATGCTGCTACTGATTGGTATAAGTGAATATACCAAGACTGACATAATCCGGACAAATATGGTAAGGGTATCCAGGGCACAGAGAACATCCCGAAGATCCTCTTCCAAAAAATCATATAAACTTCAAGCGGCATGAACAGAATGAGTCCCTTAGTAATGGAGCATAAGATAGTTAATATGGAAAAGAAGCTATCAAACATTGCAGAAACCGATGGATTCTTAACGGTAAAGCAGGTGTCTCAGATTCTTCAAATATCTCTGAATAAGGCTTACGATCTGTTTAACATCCCATCCTTTCCGGGAAAGAAAATAAAGGGTGTTGGACTACGTGTACGTGCATCACAGCTATATGAATATTTTGATAAATATAAATCCGATTAATATGGAGTTAAGAACATCAAATGCACCATTAGAATTCTCTCCTGCCTGGTGTGATTTATTAAGAAAGCATGTAATCAAATTAATTGGTGACGGACTGCAAAAGGATCTGGCATTTAAAATAGGAGTTAGCCAGGCGCACCTTTCATTGCTGATCAATAAGAGGCTTGTAAGTAGTAAGGTGTTAAAGCAGATTGCAACCGGCACTGATTTTTTAAGGGGAAAACAAGAGAAGGCGGTTGAATTCGATAATACCATGCAGAGGGAAAGAATGCCGTCATCAGGACCTGCCTGCAAGCCATCAAAACCATCTATTGATCAAGATCCAAAAGCTGACATTGAAGCGGTTGAAAAGTATCTATACTGTAGAAAATCAGTTGATAACCTGATACCGGAATTAAAGCCAAGGATGTTGGCAATCCTGATAGATGATCTTACGAGTGATCTTTCAAAAATTGATGTCCAGGAGCTATGTTAAACAAGATCGAATCCATAAAAAGCATAGTTCATCAGATCCTTAAAAATCATCCTGAAACAAGGGATAATGATCGACTTCTGATGCTTAAAGTATGGGCAATTCAAAACCCCAGGCTAAGGGATGAACGATTCAATTTCATTAGCTTTTCACATGGATTTATTAAGGCTGATTATGCTGATCCGGAGAGTATTAGAAGGGCCAGGCAGAAGATTCAGGAGAATCATATTGAGATGAGAGGATTGTATTATCACAATCGAAAAGAACTGAGTACAAAGACAAGATGTGGAATCAACCAGATGGGTTGAATATATATAAAACTACTGATTATGGCAAAAAGATTCACAGATACAGAAAAGTACAAAAAGCCCTTTATAAGGGGCTTACAAGGGGCTTATAAACTTTTATGGGATTATCTATATCATGATTGCAGTAATGCTGGAATATGGATAGTTGACTTCGAAATTGCACAGATCTACCTGGGTAAAGATATGCCGGTGAACCGTATAGATGCATTGAAATTTTTCAACCAGGATGAACAAAGAATAATTGAAATTGACGAGGGTAAAAAATGGTTTATCCGGCCGTTTATTGATTTCCAATATGGAGAATTAAGTACTGAAAACCGGGCACATAAATCTGTTATAAATCAACTTTTACATTATAATTTATGGAAAACTGATAAGGGGCTTGTAAGCCCCTTACAAGGACGTAAGGATATGGATAAGGATATGGATAAGGATATGGATAAGGATATGGATAAAGAAAGGGGGTATGGGGGAAAACAAAAAACAGAGGAAAATTCTTTTGAAAAATTCTGGAATCTCTATGACAAAAAAGTGGGTGATAAATCGAAGTGTGAAAAAAAGTGGAACAAGCTATCAGAATCTGATAAGAAAAAAATCATGTCTGTGCTTCCTTCCTGGTTGAATCAATTCAATGATAAACAATTCCAACCCTATCCTTCCAGCTTCCTGAATCAAAAGCGGTGGAATGACGAAATTAGGATCAATGGCAAAGCGAACGCTAAGCCTCCATCACCTTCAAAGTTTGAGAATTATGACCCTTATCAACATTACAGAGATAAAAAATCATGAAAGTACAACGATTGAAATGGGAATTTACAGACATCAACCTGGCTATTGCTTTTTTTAAGAAAATAGCTGAGAAGTACATCAGGGATTATCAGGTTGATAGTGATAATCAGAAGGTTATTGAAGTACTGATTAAGTATTTTCACGGCTATACTGAATTAATTCTTCCGTCGGGAGTGTATGGGGATCCCGGGAAAGGGATTATGCTGATGGGGGCACCTGGTACCGGGAAAACTATG
>Ga0172381_10007679_pt1 | contig 10642 bp, 8 predicted proteins | sample Leawel6488metaG_FD_119754 | JGI IMG/M metagenome (GOLD analysis project Ga0172381, IMG submission 119754) | Leachate microbial communities from a municipal landfill in Southern Ontario, Canada - Leachate well 64-88 metaG | ecosystem: Engineered > Solid waste > Landfill > Unclassified | place... | reverse complement strand
TGTTCCTCTTCCGGGTTGACCAATGTTACGGTTCGGGCATTTTTTCCCTGTTGGAGTGCCTCCCGGTACCTAAGCAACAACCCGGCGAGTTTTGCCGCTTGTTTATCGCCACCGGTTACGGCTTGTTTTTGCACTTTGGCAATGCGGCTTTCTACCGTTTCCAGGTCCTTGAGCTGCAACTCGGTATCTATGATCTCTTTGTCGCGGACGGGATCCACCGAACCATCTACATGCACTACATCCGGATCGTCAAAACAACGCAATATGTGAAGGATGGCATCGGTTTCCCGTATGTTGGCCAAGAACTGGTTTCCCAGTCCTTCTCCTTTACTGGCTCCTTTTACAAGGCCGGCAATGTCCACAAAATCAACCGTTGCCGGAACTATACGTCCCGGATGGACCCGGGCAGCAAGTTCCTCAAGACGTGTGTCAGGGACCTGTGTTGAACCCAGGTTGGGTTCAATGGTGCAAAAGGGAAAATTGGCCGCCTGGGCCTTTCCCGAAGAAACACAATTGAACAAAGTGGATTTACCCACATTGGGAAGTCCCACTATACCGCATCGTAAAGCCATCTGATCTTTCTTTAATTATGAAGGCACAAAACTAACAACTTTTTACGAATTGTCCTTTTGGTCTTCAACGGGCATGTTATATTGAAAGCATGTTTAAATGGATATTGTGTCTGGTCGTATTCTGGAACGTGGAAAATTATTTTGACCCGTTTGCCGACCCGCTTACAGGTTATGATGAATTTACCCCCGAAGGTGCTTATTCGTGGACCTGGGACCGTTTTTTGAAAAAGAAAAATGATCTGGCAAAAATAATTATTTCTTGCGGTACTCAGGAAGACGGGACATGGGAAGCTCCCGCTATAGTCGGGTTATGTGAAATTGAAAACAGGTATGTTTTATCCCTGTTGGTAAACGATTCTCCCCTGGCACCGTTGCAATACGGAATCATACACCGGGATTCTCCGGATCCGCGGGGAATAGATGTAGCTCTACTGTACCTGAAAGCTCGTTTTCTGCCCTTAGAGCGGGCGTATTACCCGTTACAGGGAGAAGACAATATTGTGCTAAAGACACGCGAAATCCTTTATGTAAAAGGAATTTTGGATAACCGGGACACACTCCATTTTTTTGTGAATCACTGGCCGTCCAAAAGAGGCGGCGTGCTGGCGGAAGGGTATAGGATGTGTGCTTCCGAACTGTTATTGCAGGTCATTGACAGTATTTACCGGGTGTCTCCGCAGGCACGTGTCATCGTAATGGGAGATTTCAATGACCCTCCTGATTCCCGGCCGTTGATGCACCTTTCCGGGAAGGGGCTTATCAATGTTTCCCGAGGGGCTACTTACAAATACCTGGGTGTCTGGGAATGTTTGGACCAGTTTTTGGTTAGTCCTTCTGTTCATAATAATATAGAATACGTTAAAGTACACAAAAACAACTATTTAATGGAACGTGATGAGACACATCTGGGGGACAAGCCAAAAAGAACGTACCGTGGTCCGGTTTATCACGGTGGAGTGAGCGATCACCTGCCTGTAACCTTAAAATTTATTACCTTTGCTTCTTATGGCTTCACAACCCGTTAAGACCCCATTGATGGACCAGTATTTTGCCATTAAGGCAGAATATCCCGATGCACTGTTGCTTTTCAGGGTAGGTGATTTTTATGAGACGTTCGCGGAAGATGCCATCAAAACTTCCAAAGCATTGGGAATTGTTCTTACCCGCCGCGCAAACGGGTCCGCATCCTCTGTGGAATTGGCGGGTTTTCCCCACCATGCCCTGGACACCTACCTGCCGAAACTGGTTCGGGCCGGGTACAAAGTCGCTGTCTGCGATCAGCTGGAAGATCCCAAACTCGCCAAAAAGATTGTGAAAAGAGGGATCACGGAAGTGGTGACTCCCGGGCTTTCCTACAATCCGCAATTGCTGGAAGCCTCTGAACACAATTTTCTGGCCGGTATTTTTTCCGGCCGGACACAGGATGGAGAATTGACGGGCATCGCCTTTACGGATATATCCACGGGGACCATACAGGTTGCCCAGGGAAACCGGACTTATATTGAAAGTCTTTTGTCCCAATACAACCCCAGGGAAATACTGGTATCCAGGGAGCAGGAAAAAAAATGGAAGACAGCGGCGGGTTCAGCATCTTATGTTTCTACCATAGACGACTGGGCATTCGTGTACGATGCGGCACAGGAAAAAGTAAAAACACAATTTGGCGTTGACAGCCTGAAAGGATTTGGTGTCGAGAACCTTCCGCTGGCCATTTCGGCGGTGGGAGCCGTGCTTTTTTACCTGGAAATAAATAAATACGCCCGTTACGATCATTTATGCACCCTTCAGCGAATAGATTCAGGACGCCTGATGTGGTTGGACAAATACAGTATACGGAATATGGAACTTTTTCCGCGACACGATAATCCGGAAAAAGGGGCGAGCCTTATAGAAGTTATTGATAAAACGCATACTCCCATGGGGGCCAGGCTGCTTCGTCAATGGGTGGTAATGCCCCTGCGGCATAACGGTGATATTCAGGAACGGCACGATGTCATAGAAGCTTTCCTGGAACAATGGGACCTGACGGGTAAATTGCGTAAGATGCTCTCCCAGACGGGTGATATGGAGCGACTGGTATCACGTGCGGCTGCCGGAAGGCTTACTCCCCGGGAAGCGGGACAGCTCAAAACGGCATTGATTCAGACCTCAAAGATTAGGCAATTACTTGCTAAAAGCGAAGAAACGCATGCCATTCGTAAAGATACAGATAAGCTGGACGATTGTACCGAATTGGTGGAAATCCTGCATCGGACACTAGTGGCCTCTCCTCCTGCCCAATTGGGCAAAAGTCCGGTGATCGCTCCGGGATATGATCCGCAGCTTGATGAATTGCGCCATATTGTGTCTCACAATAAAGAGTACCTGCAGGAAATGCAGCAAAAAGCTGCCGACGCTACGGGAATCTCTTCCTTGAAGATCAGTTTCAATAATGTTTTCGGATATTATATAGAAGTCAGGAACACCCACAAAGACAAAGTCCCTGCTTCCTGGATCCGGAAACAAACCCTGGTAAACGCCGAGCGCTACATTACCGAAGAACTTAAATCTTATGAAGAAAAGATCCTGGGCGCTGAAGAACGGATTGCTGTGTTGGAACAGGAGCTCTTTGCACAACTGGTGGAATCGGTAGGTCGATTCATCCGTCCCATACAGGAAAATGCCCGTATCCTGGCAAAGCTGGACGTGTTGCTGGGATTCGCCATCCTGGCCCGGGAGCAAAAATACTGCCGGCCACACATGGATGAATCCAATGTAATTGATATTCGCCAGGGACGCCATCCCGTTCTGGAGACGCTTATGCCTCCCGGGGAAGCCTACATCCCTAACGACGTTTATCTGGACAATGACAAACAGCAGATCATCATCCTGACCGGACCCAATATGGCCGGGAAATCGGCCCTTTTACGCCAGACGGGATTGATAGTGCTTCTGGCACAGATCGGTTCTTACGTACCGGCACGTGAAGCAACGCTGGGCCTTGTGGATAAATTGTTTACAAGGGTGGGCGCTTCGGACAACATGGCCCGCCGGGAATCGACATTTATGGTAGAAATGCTGGAATCGGCCGCTATCCTGAACAACATAACAGACAAATCCCTGGTCCTTTTTGATGAGATCGGACGCGGGACAAGTACTTACGACGGGATATCCATTGCCTGGGCCATTGTAGAATACCTGCACGAAAAAGCAGGGGCACAGGCCAAAACGCTTTTTGCCACCCATTACCACGAACTGAACCAGATGGCAGAACAGTATGCCCGGGTAAAAAATTTCCATATTGCGGTGAAGGAACGGGGACAAAAGGTATTATTTTTGCGTAAAATGATATCAGGAGGCGTGGAGCACAGCTTTGGCATCCACGTAGCCGGAATGGCGGGTATGCCCCGCCGGGTTTTACTGACAGCAGAAGAAATCCTCAAAAGAATGGAAGCCGGCAGGGAACAGCCGCCTTCAGTTGAAAGGCCTAAACAGCTTTCCTTTTTTCAATTGGAAGATCCTTTGTTGCAAGCCCTTAAAAGAGATATTGAATCACTGGATTTGAACAAAATGACACCCCTGGAAGCATTTGATGCCTTACGGGAACTGAAACGAAAAATCGGACAAAAAGAATGAAAAAGATCGTAAAGAGCATCAACATCTTCTTGAAACTTATGGGGGAAAGCTTCTCGTTTGCTTTTGACTCGATTAAAGGAGACAAGTTCAGGGCTTTTCTTTCCCTTTTGGGCGTTACCATAGGGATATTTTCCATAGTGGCCGTATTCACGGCAATAGAAGGCCTCGAAAAAAACGTACGCAACCTGTTCTCTTCCCTGGGTACCGATGTGGTTTACATAGACAAGATCTCTTGGGAGTCTTTAACAGAAGGAGAAGGCATAAAATGGTGGGAATTCAGACAACGACCCAACAACACGTACGAAGAGTTTCTTTTTCTGCAGAAAAACCTGAAAAATGCAGATATGATGGCTCTCTCGGCCATTACTTCCGCACACGTAAGGTATGGAAGGTCCACGTTGCGCAATACCTCCGTTCACGGAGTAACTTATGATTGGAACCGGATCTCGTTTTTTGAAATTGACAGGGGCCGGTATTTTACGCCTGCAGAAGCCGCAGAAAATGTGCCGCTGGCCGTCATCGGAAGCAACGTGGCGGAAGAGCTGTTCCCGGAAGGCATATCTCCCGTCAACAATTCCATTAAGATCGGAGGTTTTTCAGTTCGGGTCATAGGGGTTATAAAGAAAAAAGGAGAATCAATGTTCGATCCGGTAACCTATGATGATGCGGTCATCATCCCGTTGCCGTTCATCCGCAATTACATTGACCTTCGTCGTACTTCCCCCAGCATTGTGGTACACAAGGATCCCGGGGCAGATGAAGAAGAATTTATGGCCGAGTTGAGGAACGCCATGCGTGCAGTTCGTCGTTTGAAACCGGTCCAGAAAGATAACTTTGCACTCAATAAAATGTCGTTCCTGGACGATGCCCTTTCGCAGCTTTTCAGCGTTATCTCCATAGCGGGATGGGTCATAGGAGGCTTTTCCATCCTCATTGGAGCCTTTGGAGTTGCCAACATCATGTTTGTATCGGTTAAGGAAAGAACCCATATTATAGGCATAGAAAAAGCCATGGGGGCAAAAAGCGCGTTCATACTGGTACAATTCCTTTTTGAAGCCGCTCTCCTGGCCATGGTGGGTGGTTTTGTCGGGATCTTGATTGTCTGGGGGCTGACCGTGTTTGTTACCAATCAGTATGATTTTGTGCTGACCATGTCCTTTTCAAATATATTGCGCGGAGTGCTGATTTCCGGAGCGGTAGGTCTTGTGGCCGGTTTTATTCCTTCACTTCAGGCAGCCCGCATGAATCCGGTAGAAGCCATTAACCAGCATTGAGAAGGGCTAAGACTTCTTTTGTCAGCTGAACAAAATCACTCACATCCAATTGTTCCGGTCTTAGATCCGGGAGGGCAGACCCCGTTATCTTACGGTTTCCCAGGATCGGCTTTAAGCTGTTACGTATGGTTTTCCGCCGCTGATTAAACGTGGTTTTTACTACTTTCAGGAACATGTCTTCCGGACAATCCAGCGTTTTCCTGTTATTCCTTACCAGGCGGATGACTCCGGATTGCACTTTAGGAGGAGGAACAAAAGCTCCCGGGGGAACCGTGAAAAGGTATTCTGTATGGTACCAGGCGTGGAGCAAAACACTTAATATACCGTAAGTGCGGGATCCGGGAGAAGCGCAGTAACGTTCCGCAACTTCTTTCTGGACCATACCCACTACCCGGGGGATCCTGTCCTTCAATTCCAATACCCGAAAAAAAATCTGGGATGAGATATTGTAAGGAAAGTTTCCTATCAATAAAAATTCCGGAGGGAACACTTCTGCGGGCAAATGCAGAAAATCTCCCTGTATAAGTCTTTCTCCCAGTCCGGGATATTGTTGTTGCAGGAAAGCCACCGATTCACGGTCAAGTTCAACGGCGTAATAGTCAATACGGGGATGATCCCACAGATACGCAGTAAGAACGCCCGTTCCGGGACCCACTTCCACAACCGGGACCTTCTGCCCGCCTTGTATTACCGACAGGCTGTTAACGATTCTTTGGGCAACTCCCTGATCTCTAAGGAAATGTTGTCCCAATGCTTTTTTTGGCCTTACCTCCATGGTTCAAAGATAGTTTTTATACCTTTATGCAACTCTAAAGGCGAACGTTATGAAAAAAACTATTTTTCTTTTATTGGTTTCCCTGACCCTGCTTTCCTGTTCCGGCAGGCAGGCACGGCAAGCAGACCTGTGTCTGCAGCAGATCGCACAGGAAGTCAATGCGGTAGGTCTCTCGGTGGCGGTGATCAGCGACAACGAAATTGTATATACCGGAGCCTGTGGCCTGAAAAACATTCAAACGGAAGAAAAACTCAGGCCTTCGGATCTGATGCGCATTGCCTCCATATCCAAAAGTTTTACGGCAACGGCCATAATGCAATTGCACGAGGCCGGTTGTTTTGACCTGGACGATGATATAGGGGTTGCCCTGGGGTTCCCGGTGAGAAATCCCAACCATCCCGATATTCCCATAACTTACAGGATGTTGCTGTCTCACACTTCTTCTTTGAGTGACAAAGGAGGATATTTTACCCTGGATGTGATCCGCCCCGGTATAACCCCTGATGTTTCAGGATCGTTCAATGAATACGCCCCCGGTACCGGGTACCAGTATTGCAACCTGGGATTCAATACATTGGGGGTTCTGATAGAGATCCATTCGGGAGAGCGTTTTGACCAATACATCCGCAACAACATCCTGGATCCCCTTGGCCTATACGCCTCGTTTAACGTAAATGACCTGGACACCAATCGTTTTGCCACAATTTATGCTTTTGAAGAAGGAATGTTTGTGCCTTCACCGCAGGCATACAATCCCCGTAAAGAGGAGATAGAAAATTACATGGAGGGTTTTTCGGCTCCCATTTTTTCGCCCACCGGTGGCATGAAAATCAGCGCACCTGATCTGGCGCGTCATGCCCTTATCCAGATGAACGACGGCTATTTTAACGGAACGGAAATTCTTTCCCCGCAAAGCGTTGCCTTGATGCAAACGCCCCAAAGTCCGGGAAGCCGTTCTTCCGAAAACGGATCATGCGGGTACGGTTTTGCCCTGGAAAAAACGGACAGGCTCATTGACGGAGAAATCATGACGGGACACACCGGGAGCGCGTACGGTTTATACTCGGCCATGTTTTTTGAGAAAGATAAAAAGTTCGGGTTTGTTGTATTGTGCAACGGATGTGATTCGTCGCTTCCCCGCCGGGAAAACGGATTTATGCCGGTCCAGACCGACGTGATCAACGCGTTGTACGATATATTTGTCCGTTAAAAGAACGGTTTTCAGGAAAGACCCAGTTCTTTCTTTTGCAACGCATCAATTTCTGCAGGGGCGTCCAGCATAACATCCCGTCCGGCATTGTTCTTGGGAAAGGCAATGAAATCCCGGATGCTTTCCGATCCGCCAAAAAGGGAACACCAGCGGTCAAAACCAAAGGCTATTCCGCCGTGTGGAGGTGCGCCGTATTGAAAAGCGTTAATGATAAAGGAAAATTTGGCTTGAATTTCTTCCGGAGACATCCCCAGAACCTTGAACATACGTTCCTGCATGGCCTTATCGTGGATCCTGACTGACCCGCCGCCCACTTCGGTACCGTTTAAGACAAAATCATAGGCATTGGCACTGACTTGTTCCAGCTCTTTTGGATCATCGTTGTAGAACTTGTCCAGATCCCCGGGTTTGGGTGCTGTAAAAGGATGGTGTTTGGCATAGAAACGTTGGGTTTCTTCATCCCATTCCAACAACGGAAAATCATATACCCAAAGGGGAGCGTAACGGTCTTTATCTCTCAGGCCCAGACGGTTTCCCATTTCCAGCCGCAACACACCCAAAGCTTCCTGCGTTTTTATACGGGCACCACTCATTACCAGGATCAGGTCTCCGTCACCGGCTCCGGTAAGGTGTGCCCAGGATTCCAGGGCTTCCGGGTCAAAGAATTTATCCACTGAAGATTTGTACGTCATAACGTCATCGGACCCTTTTACACAACGCACATAAACAAGCCCTGTTGCCCCTATTTGCGGCCTCCGGACCCACTGGGTCAGTTCGTCCAGTTGTTTTCGTGTATAGGAAGCTGCACCTTGAACGCAGATGGCTCCCACATATCCGGCATTTCGGAAAACACTGAATCCCGTATCACGGGTCAGCGGGGTAAGATCGTGGAGCAACATTTCAAAACGGATATCCGGTTTGTCACTCCCGTATTTTTCCATGGCGCTTTTCCAGGAAATACGGGGCAGGGGAGCGGGAATATCCTTCCCGAGAACGGATTTGAAAAGATGCAGTATCAATCCTTCGAATTGTGCCAGCACATCGTCTCGCTCAACAAACGACATTTCGCAGTCTATTTGTGTAAACTCCGGCTGACGGTCTGCCCGAAGGTCTTCGTCCCTGAAACAGCGTACTATCTGGAAATACTTGTCGTATCCGGATATCATCAGCAACTGTTTAAAAGTCTGCGGACTTTGGGGCAGGGCATAGAATTGTCCCTGGTTCATGCGCGATGGCACCACAAAATCCCGGGCTCCCTCAGGGGTGGATTTTATTAGAAAAGGCGTCTCAATTTCCAGAAAACCGCATTGGCTCAGATAACTCCTGGTTTCCTGCGCCATTTTATGACGAAGCATCAGGGCTTTTTGCAGGGGAGGCCGCCTCAGATCCAGGTAACGGTAACGTGAACGTAATTCTTCCCCGCCGTCAGAATCTTCTTCTATGGTAAAAGGCGGAGTCTGTGACCGGCTCAGAATTTCCACACCCTTCAGCAGAATCTCAATTTCCCCTGTAGGAATTTTTGGGTTTTTGCTGCTCCGTTCCACGACCGTTCCTTTAGCAGTAATGACATACTCGCGTCCCAGGTCTTCCACGATGTCTGAGATCTCCCGGGGAGAATCTCCGTTGACAACCAGCTGGGTGATGCCGTAGCGGTCACGAATATCAATGAAAGTCATACCTCCCAGTTTCCTGATACGCTGTATCCATCCGGCCAATTGTACCTCCCGGCCTGCGTGGGAAAGAGTAAGTGCTCCGCACGTATGTGTCCTGTACATATTGATGATTTTTTAGGCAACAAAGGTAATCAGAAAATGGCTACCTTTGTGTGGCAATGAAAAACTATTTGGATCTCCTGCAACACATCCTGGATGACGGGACGTACAAAAACGACAGAACGGGAACCGGAACAAGGAGCGTTTTCGGGTACCAGCTGCGTTGCCCTCTTTCAGAAGGATTTCCGTTGTTGACGACAAAAAAGGTACACATAAGATCCATCATTTACGAACTGCTCTGGTTCCTGAAAGGCGATACAAACATAAAATACCTGAACGACAACGGGGTAACCATTTGGGATGAATGGGCAGATCCCGGCGGCGAACTGGGTCCCGTATACGGCAAACAATGGCGATCCTGGAAGGCATCAGACGGAACAACCATAGACCAGGTATCCCGCCTGGTGGAGGGTTTGAAAAAGGATCCCGACGGCCGCCGTCATATTGTGAGTGCCTGGAATGTAGGAGAAATACACCGCATGGCCCTGCCGCCATGCCATGCCCTCTTCCAGTTTTATGTGGCTGACGGGAAGCTCTCCTGCCAACTTTACCAGCGCAGTGCAGATGTCTTTTTGGGCGTGCCTTTCAACATAGCCTCCTATGCCCTGCTTACTCTCATGGTGGCACAGGTTTGCGGGTATGAACCGGGGGATTACATCCACACGTTCGGAGACGTACACATTTACAACAACCACATGGAACAGGTACGGCTGCAGTTAAGCCGTACGCCGCGTACTTTGCCGAAAATGGAGCTTAACCCTTTGCGGCAGGACCTCTTTTCCTTTCAATATTCAGATTTCAGCCTTCGGGATTACGATCCCTGGCCGTCCATAAAAGCTCCGGTTGCCGTATGAAAAATCAGGAAACGAAAAGACCGTATACGCTTTCCCTGGTGGCCGTGGTGGGGCCGGACCTGGAATTGGGCGCAAACAATCAATTGTTGTGGCACATTTCTGAAGACCTCCGGCATTTCAAAATGCTTACCATGGGCCACACGGTGATCATGGGGAGGAAAACCTCTGAGTCGTTGGGAAAACCCCTTCCCGGGCGTAACAACGTGGTCCTTTCAGGAACCGGAAAAAGCCTGGAAGAAGTGCTTTCACAGATAACCGATCAGGCCGAGGTGTTTGTCATCGGGGGAGCGCAGATCTACCGGCAAACCATTGGCATGGCAGACAAACTATACCTTACGCACGTTTGTGCCCCCCTGCCCGATGGAGGCGCCGATGTGTTTTTTCCGACCGTAGATCCCCTGCTGTGGAAAGAGGTAATGCGGGAAGATTTTCCGCACGGGGCTAAATTCCCTTTTCCCTTTTCTTTCGTGACATACGAACGCATCCGGTCCCGATAGCAGCCAGCAGAGCCAGGAGCAAAGCCCCGGAACTGATGCGCGAGATGACAATACCGGTTGTATATGAGGAAGG
>Ga0172381_10007678_pt1 | contig 10643 bp, 12 predicted proteins | sample Leawel6488metaG_FD_119754 | JGI IMG/M metagenome (GOLD analysis project Ga0172381, IMG submission 119754) | Leachate microbial communities from a municipal landfill in Southern Ontario, Canada - Leachate well 64-88 metaG | ecosystem: Engineered > Solid waste > Landfill > Unclassified | place... | reverse complement strand
TTTCTTGCCATTAGGTTCTCACCTCATGTCCTACTATTGCAGCGCATATCAACTCTAACAGCTCACCATCTTTTTCATATGTCCTTATAATTGCATAATCTTTTGAATTATACTCAATCCTAGGCTCATTATTATACTCAATTGCCCTTATTACAAAAGTTTTTTCAGGCTTTAATCCTGTCGCATGAGCTTGGTAAAATTCACTTTGTCTTATCCCTTGAACATCAGCATATATAGTTTTTTTAGTCTCTGTTTCTGTGCTATCTCCATAATCATTAGTACTATAAGCAATAGATACTAAGCTTATTACATCTCTAAAAAACATAATATCACCTCTAAGATGTTGTCATCACAATATTTATAGTAGCACTTGCGGAAACATCAACGTTATACCATTCATTATCATCATCTACATAATCCTGATAATCATCATGTGTAATTTGATATTCATAGTTATTTGCAGCTCTGACATAAAATATAGCAGTTCCAGCACTCCCAGTATATTTTGTTTCTCCGTTAAAAATTATTTTTGCTTCATCAATCGCGACTGCTGAAGAATTTTTGACTGAAAATGTAATAGCATAAAATGCATAATCTTGGCTTAAAGACATATGATTTTTAAGTGCTTCATATGAAAGTCTTAATCTATCTGAATCTGGATTATTATATCCAAAATTAGCTTTACAGTATGTCATTATTGCTCTTTTTACTAATGTATCACTATCACTTGTGTTATAAAGTCCTGATAATGCTAAATCTGCTTTACATGCTGCAATTAAATCTGTTATTTCTGTATTATATGCTGTTGTTGTTGAAGCAATCCTGAGAGATATTTTTACATCATCTAAAATAGCCATATTAGTTATCCTTTTTTTATTATTTTTTTTCGGCTGCTAAGTTTTTTAATGCTTCATTTGAAATTTTTTCGTAACCTTTTTATCATTTTAACTAAATCTTATAAATATCTTCAGGGTCATATCCGTATGCAACTAAGTTAATCCAAATATTTTGACCATATAAACTAGTAGGGTCAATGTATGCCTGTGCTGTCATGTCGTATATTTTAAATATAAAACTTGCTGGAATTTCTGTCTTGCACTTTATTATATATTTACCGTCGTTGGTAGCTGATACATCTCCTCTTGCAAATCCGTTTTTATAGCTTGCGAATGGTATTTTATGCGTCACTGATACTTGTGTACTATTTACAGACAAAGTGCAAGAATCTTCGCCATAATCAGTTTGTACGTTAAACGACGATGCACCGGAAAGCAATGTATAATGTCTGATTGATTTTCTGTATGGATTAACAGTTTTTATAGTTACATTTCTTATATAATTATCACCTATATTTCCTGTAAAAGTTCCTATAACAATTGTTATAGATAAGTTTTTAGTAACTAAAAACTTCCCACCTATTTCTTCGAATTTTCCAGAGCCTTCAGCTGCGAGAATAAATTCATTCGATGCGTCAGAATAATCCATTGCTATTTTTGCTTTTTCTCCAGACACATTCATTATCTCGGCTTTTATATCGATTACATCTCCGATATATGCATTGCTAATAGGTATATGTATAGAGCCTTTTAAGGCTGCGGATGCGTCGTTTATTCTAAACGCATTGTACGTGCTATTCCAGCTATAAGTATTATCTGCTATAGTCTCTGCGTCTTGGGTTGTAAGCGTAAATGTTGCCGATGCCATTATTTGAGAGTAGTCAACTAATGATTTTAATTTTATTTGTCTCATCATAGCACCTCAATTAATTTATTTGTCGTAATATAATCAGTTCCATATCCAATGTATGTTTTTGCTGTTTGGGCAACATCTACAGTCCACACATTTACTTCAATCCCATTACTATGACACGATTCAACATTTGTTTTAGATAATGAATCTGTGTCAATTCCACATTTTTTTAACTCTTTACATATATTAATGTTAGTTTCTGTTATGGATGTAAGATATTGAATTTTTATATTTTCGCTATATTTTCTTATATATTGCAATATTGTTAAATAAAACGAAATGATTATGCAATCATTTTCGAAATTATACAATTTAATTTTGTTAACTAAGTCAGATATATTTGTTTCAGTTGCTGATGAATATTTAATTTCTATTACTGGTACTAAATTAAATTTTTTGCATGTAAATAAATATTCTTCAAATGTAGGAACTTTTAATCCAGGATATGTTGCTATATTATTTCCATAATCAACTGTTAGCGCCATAATTTCAGCTAATGTTTTACTTATCACTGTTCCGCTTCCATCTGTTGTCCTATCTACGGTATCATCATGCATTAAAACCCATTCGTCGTCTGCGGTTGTCATTATATCGCATTCTGCCCCCCAATACTTACCTCCAGCCAGAACATAGGCTGGTATAGTATTTTCGGGAGCTATCCCACTTAATCCTCTATGCGCAATGTATCTTATTTTTTTATCAATTAATGGAATATTTAAATTTTTAATTTTGTATATAGCTGCTTTTTCTAACATTCCCATTAACTCACCGCCTTGCCTTTTACAGTTACATTTCCACCAGCAACAGCACTTAAATTTATGTATAAACTTGTAAAACCTTCAATATTTTCAAAATAATATGCTGTTTCTTCCGTGGTACTTATCGCCATTGTAAAAGTTGTATCGCCAAGTTTTACCCCAACTAAATCATAGACATTTCCATCAATATCCTTGCCTTTAAACTGCACTGTTCTCGATGTTGATGTTCCTGATATAAACACTGCCAAAGACTTATTTACTCCCACTGCAAACTCTGTCCCTACTCCTGTTCCAGTAGCTGCATTTTGAAACACATGCTCTGTATATGCTTTTTTTGTCGGCAATGAATTAGTATTACTTACATCAGCATCTCCAACTTGCAAGTTAGCATTTACTGTATCATCACTAGTTTCAACCCAGTTAGTACCATCATTATAAGTTACATACCATTTTCCAGTATTATACTCATAAAATTTAGAACCAATTTTAACATTACTTCCGCTTGGCTTTGTATCTGTACTAGCTCCGATATATAAGTTTGTTTTTTTTATTAAAGTTGCTGCCATTTAAATCACCCCTTATGCCAAATATGCACCAGCAGATAATCTTTTGTATTTTATATAAAAGTTTGTTGTTCCTCCTGCACTTGTTGCAGCATCGTCACCATGTATATATAATTTTTTAGTACTTTCTAGAACGAATGGTAATTGTTTTGTAGTTCCATCAATACTTAATATTCCAGTTGTAGCAGCATTAAATTTTGCAAGTATAGCAACTCCGTTTGGTGCTGCTGCACCTGTTAATCCATCGACATTATCCGTAGAAAATTCATAATTTGTAGGACCAACAAAATTGTCTGCTCCTCTTTGCCAAATTATTTCCTCTACAAAGATATCGCCACCTGTAGCAGTTGCCAATAATCCTGCTGCTGCCTGTGAATTATTTGGAATTGTTGTTCCATCTGCAATAGTAGTCTTTTTATATCCATCCATTAATGATTCAGCAACAGAAATATTTTTTACATCTCCGAGTATTCCACCAAGTGTTGCAGTTCCACCTGTGTTTGAAAGTGTTCCAATGCTTGATTGAATTGCTGCTGTTTTTACAACTTCACCAGCAATCTTATCTGTTTCGGTTTTTATTGCTGCAACCTCTGTATCTGTAGCTGCTAATATTGCTGCTACTTCTGTATCTATATATCCAGCGATAGTTGACATTCTATCTTTTAAGCCTTCTAATCTTTCCATTATTGATCCATCTTCATCATTTGTTATTGCAGAACTGTCAAATCCAGTTCTTAACATATCATCTAAACAACTATTTGCAGCATCTACCATTCCAAGCATTGCTTCTATAGATTTAAAATTAGTTCTTGCTGATGGATCACCAATATCACTCTGAATTGCTGTTGTTTTAACAACTTCTCCATCAATTTTAACAATTGTAGCTGCAATCTTATCTGTTTCAGTTTTTATTGCTGCTACTTCTGTATCTACAGCTGCCAATATTGCTGCTACTTCTGTATCAAGCAATCCTTGTATATAATGTATTCTTTCAATTATACTTCCAGTTGCATTTGCTGCAACATTGCTAGAATCGTATACATTATCAGCATCATCTCTTCCTAAAATTACTACTGATTCATGCATTATATATATTAAATCTCCAGATGCAACAGTATCTGAAAATGCATCTACTGTAAAAGTTCCAGTCGCAGTAACATAATTTGTTATTTTACGGACTTCTGGTTCTGGTGCTGCTCCTCCAGACCTTACTACCTGCATGTAGAAAACATTATTGAAAAAATCTTCTCCAAAACCTTTCAAAGTATCGCATTTTACATTTGTAGTACTTGCTACAGCTGTATCAACAACTCCCTTTAAAAGAACTTCTCCACTTGTAAACGCAGAAACTAAACCTTGTAAATACTCTATTCGCTCAATAATACTTCCATTCGCATTATAGGAAACGCTGCTAGAGTCATATTGATTATCACTAGTATTATCGCCTAAGATATTTCTTTTATTATCTTTTGACATTTATTTACTTACCTCCTTATAAAAAACTTAACAAAACATTAATCATATATTGCTGTTTCCATTGGTAATCCTATATGCTTTGGCTCAATTATATAGTCAGCTCCACCAATACAACCATTACTAGCCTGAGCAATATTTACCATAATGCAATCAAATCCATTTGCTACATCTAAAGAACTTGGGTCTATTTCAATCCAATATTTTCTATTTGTAACTGCTGGAATTGTAAAGGTACTTGCACACGTACAAGGTAACATTACATCTTCATCTATTCCTATTCCATCCGCACTTGCAGTAACTGCACTTGTACCACCTGTAATTGTTTCAGCATCTACAAATGCTGTAGCATTTACAGTATATAAATACAATGCACTGCCAGTATCTTTGTAAACAACACCACTAGCACCACCAGCACCAGTAACAGTCTCACCTACTGTAAAAGCTCCTGTAGGTGCTGTATACTTTAATTTTGTTCCACTCATCCAGTATTTTGTAAATGCAAGTGCTTTTGCTCCGGAAGCTGCAACATTTTTTGCTTGGTTTACAGTAACAACTGCTGTACCAGTAGTTACACCAATACTAATGTCAATAGCAACTTGTAATGCATTTTTAAGGCTTATATAATCGCCTGCATTTGCTCCTGTATTTAAATCTACAGGCCATATAGCAGGTACTTTTTTCAATCTTTCGATAATATTCATTAAATTTTCCTCCAATTCTTACTTAGATCTAATATAAATGTACCTCTCTATTGTATAAATACTTATACTTATTTTAAATTATGCTCTTGCAGCTAAAGTAACTATTCCAGACCTAGTCTTTGTGCTATTTTTTATAGTCAAAGTTTTATTTGTTTTTGGCATACCATTACCACGCATTGTAAATCTAAATGCTTGGTCTCCTACTGTAAATAATACATGTATACTAGTAGCTGTCTGTATTCCGCCTTTTCTTGCCACAATATAATCTGCAAAATCTACTAGCATAATATCTCCTTCATCTCCTAAAGCTGAACATAAGTCAGATTCAACTATTGGCAATCCCTTCATTGTAGATACTTCACCAGCTTTTGACTCTTGAAGATAAACAGGTACACCACCAACACCCAAAGGAAATTCCATAAAGTCCAATTGCTCTTTTGCGTCTGGATGCATAAGCCAACCAAATTTGCTATTAGGTTTTTTAAGCCTTCTATTGTACATCTTAACAATGTTGTCCCAGATAATAGTATCGGCTGCCTGTCCTGATTCTTTTGCTTGAGATACTTTATTATTAGCATTTAAGAATCCTAAAGGCTGTCCTGCTCCAGTACCAGCAACTATACCATCTTCAAACTTTCTAATTATTCCGGCTTCAAAAGCTCTTGAGTATAAGTCAGAAATAAAATTGGTATCTTCTATCATTTCATCAGTTGCATAAGCAATTCCCATTAATTTTTCTAGCTCTAATTTTCTTTCTTTTAGGCTTGGTTTGCTTGCTGTAACACTTGCTGCTTCCGCTGCCCAATATACCTGTACTCCACCGAATACAGTATTACTTATGCTTTCTTCATCAATATCAACCCATCTTACGCTATTGGCATTTGCTGAAATTTCATAAGAGTCAACTCTGCTTAATATTTCGCCATTTTGTACAGCACTATCCATTAACATTCCACCGAAATCAGTCTGCAAAGCAAATCCGCCTTCGGATGGATTCATTTCATTCATGCCTGAAGCTGCTCTTTCTTCTTTGTTTATCTTCAGCAATCTTTCATCAATATTTCCAGTTAGAGAAAATTGTCTGATAGACTTTAATTGCTCACCAAGGTTTCTATATAGCTTTAATTTTGTTTCTTCTTTTGGAGTTGCAAATATTTTGTTTCTTTCTTCTTGATCTTCTGGTTTAACAATAGTTCTTTCTTCAATTACTGCATTTAAATTTACAGTTCCAATACTATTTAATAACAATTGCCTTTTTTCTATAGTTTCTTTTTCAGCCTCTAAATTTCTTAACTCTAATTCTAAAGCAGCTAAATCAACTTCTGTATTTCCTTCAAGCAAAGTCCTTATTTCTTTTTTTCTTGCTTCAATTTCAAGCAATCTTGGATTCATATTTATTACCTCTCTTTCAAATTAGCTATTATAATAATGTTTGTATTATCAATTTCTTACGCAATTCAGCACTTACCAGTGCTTTTTCCTTCTCGATTTCCATTTCGAAGTAAGACCTAGCCGAAATTGATGTATCTTCATACGCAGGTATCGACACCGCCGCTACATCGTATAATTTCTTTACTTTTCTAATTGTCCTCATATGATTTTCGCTATCATAAGCCTCTTCTTGTGTAGTCCAAGAAAAGCTCATTCTATCTATATATCCACCATCTATTTCCTCGTATAATCTTCTCCCCTCTTCTGTACCATCTAATTTAGCTCTAAAATATAATCCATTTTTATCAGTAGATATAGTAAGAGTTTTATTTCTAGTCCTAGCCATTACCTTTCCTCTATGGTCATAATTAAAAATTACATCACTCATATCGGCTTCATCAAATGCTCTATCATCAATTTGCTCTTTATACTCAATTCCATCATATTCAAACATAACAGTTGGAGAATTGAAAGTTGCTGCATAACCTTCTACAAATAATTCTTTTTTATCATTAGACTCTTTGGATCTAATTTCAAAAGTTATAAAATTTCTGATTTGCTTTTGATTTTTATCAAGATTTTCCATCTTTGTTTTTGACATCTGTTTCATCCTCCTCATCATCAACTGTTTTATCGCCATCTACCTCAGCTGTATCAAGCCTTCTAATTGGCTTGTCTCCACCTTCTATTGGTGCAAGGTTTAATACTTCTCGCCATTCGTTTGGAGTCAATGCACCTCTATCTACTAACTGTACCAAAGCAAGTTTTGTTTGCATACTTGCATAAGCTAGATTACTACTTTCAAATACAATTCTATTACCTAAATTTATTTGCTTTTTAGTAAAAAATATTCTTGTGAATTCATTTGAAAATTGTATTATAATTGGCTCTATTTTACTTTCATAAAATGCGAGCCATTCATTTTCATTATATTTATTTTGTACTATATTCTCACTTACTCCAAAGTAAGAATATAACCTTTGTATAGCCTTTTCCATTTGCAATGCATTAGGTACATAGTTTGTTTCTTTGACCTGCTCAACGTCAAATCTTGGGTCTGTAGCTGCTGCTCCACCTGTATTTGTTATCATTAGATAATTTTTTACAAAGTCTTTTACTTGCAAATCCTTATCCTCTGGCTTTAATACAGATTTAAATTTAAGTATCCACTTTAGTACTGCCGAACTTTTTACAGCATTTACAGTTCCTTGGTCTGTTGTTGTAATGACTTCCATAATATTTTTTAAAACATAAGTTCCTGAGTCTCCATAAAAATCATTACTGTTAAAATCTTTTCTAAGATGTATCAAGTCAGAATATAGTACTTTCATTTCCTTGCCTGTCCAAAATCTAAATTTTGCAATTACTTCACCACTAATTTCTAGCAGCTCAACACCTGCATAAGGTATAGGATATATTTCATAAGGGTTTCCATTTATATCCCTTGATACATAAGCAAAAGCATTGTGTGTTAATTCTCTTTGAAAAGTCATCTTGATAAGAAAATCATTCATACTCATGTATGGATTTGGCTGTCTTAAAATATCTTTAATCCAGTTTGTCGGATTTATTTGTATATTGTCCGAGCCTCGTAAATGTTTAGCATTAAGCTTTCCCGTTGCTGCTGTAACTGGTCTTATTGCACTTCTTACTATATCTGATTCAAATAAATTATTTGTCCATGGATAGAATGCACTAGAACTTGTATTAATAAGCTCAAATGATTTACTAGGTAGTATATCGGTTTTCTTTTTACCAAATATTTTTTCAAGAAGTCCTCTTTTTTCCATGTCTCACCTCCTAAATCATGTTGATATAATCTTGCATTTTATCTTGTAATACTACATAAGCATTTAATAAAGCAGCTGTACCATCTATACGCCTTCTCTGATTGCTAGTTTTGATAGGCTGTATATTATCATTTTTGTCAACATCTATTGCTGTATTACTTAGACACCATTTGTCAATCGGATTATTATTATAAATAATTAATTTGCTTTCTAAATCTGCACCTAGCTTTTTCATTGGGCCTGATAAAGTTTTCTTACCTTGGATAACTGGTATCATACTTTCTTCACCAAAGTTACCCTTCATTTCCTCAACCCAATACTTAGCAGACCAAGAATCATAACCAATCCATGGAAGGTATATACCATATCGATTCATGATTTCTAAGTACCACTCAGTAACATATTTTGCATGTACTGTATTTCCTTCACATGTCCTAAGCAATCCCATGTCACGCCATATGTCATAAGGTATTTTATCTTCCTTAGTCCTTTTTTCTAGTAAATCTTCTGGAAGCCAATACATCTGCATTACAAAAATTTTTAATTGACCTGGTAACATAAAAAGAACCTTAGCAGCCGTAAGGTCGGTAGTACTAGAAAGGTCTGTTCCACCTATTCCGTAATTTGGTTTTAATTCCAGTACATCAAATATTTCTTTATTTAAAATCACCTCAAAAGGTAACCATGCTTCACTGCTTGTTTCCCTGATATTAAAATCTTTACATAATAAATTTTTTATCAATAGTGCATTTGATTTTGCTTTATCAACTTTTGCTTGTAGCTGATCAGTTTTTTTAATTGTGCCAAGTCCTGGATTTGCTTTTAAATGATTTACATTGTCTGTCCATTCAGATCTATTATCTAATTCATAAATAATTGGTAATAGTCTTTCATTCTTATAGCCATTTTCATCCGAGTAACCATTAATTACTAGTTCAGCTTCATCATATTTAATATCATAAATTGATTCTCTTATAGTTCCGGCCGTAGTAGTAACAAAAATTAAAGGCTGGTCTCTTGATGTTGTACCATCGACTATTACATCATATAAATCTTTAGTTTTCCAAGCATGTATTTCATCCAGCATAGCACCATGAACATTCAATCCATCAAGTGTTTCACTGTCTGCGCCCAAAGGTTTAAAAGATGAATCATTAAATTCTGATACCATTTCGCTAACTAAAGGTTTAATTCTTTTTAAAAGTACTGGAGATTTCTTTACCATTCTTTTAGCTTCAAGCCAAATCAATTTAGCCTGATCTTTTTTGGTAGCACATGCAAATATGTCTGCACCATGCTCATTATCTGCAATCATCAAATAGAGTCCAATACCAGCTGCCAAAGTTGACTTTCCATTTTTCCTTGCCACAATAAATAGTACTTCCTGAAATTTTCTAGTACCATCTATTTTATGTACAATTCCAAATGTAGCAGCTATTAAAGCTTTTTGCCAAAGCTCTAAAATAAAAGGTTGTCCACCTAAATTTCCTTTTGAATGCTTGCAAAAATTTTCTATAAATTCTATTGCTTTATTAGCTTTTTTAGAATTGTATTCCCATATAGAATTATCATCTTCTATTATTTTTTTTAGCTCTGTATATACAGAAAATATCTTTGTACATACAGAGCCTCTATTATTCAAAATCCAATCATAATATTCTAAGATTGGATTGTACTTTTCATCATATTTTATTTTTAATTTACTCTTTGCAGAACTCTTCAAATCCATCACTCTCTATTTTTGTTTGCTTTGGTACTAAGTCGGCCAGTTGTTTTATTATTGATTGATAGTTTTTATTTAGGGCATTATAAAGTCTTGCTACTGGTCTCTCTCTTTCGTAGGGGGCTACCTCCTCAGACTGTGTAAATAATTCTACATAGCCAGCTATATTCAAATCATTTTCATATATTTCCAGCTGAATCCTCATATATGCAGCTCTCATTATTAGCCCATCAATTATATTTAATACATTATTATCTTTTATTTCGACATAACTTTTTCTTAATCTTTTTTCTTCTTTCTTGACATTAGCAATTTTAATAAGTTGGTCATTTGCCGAAGTTTTTGTTTTTATTGATTTCTTTTTTCTTGTATAGCTTTTATTATCTTCCATAATATTACACCTTTTCAATTTGGTAGGGATGCATACATATGTCCTGTGTATTCTTCTAAAG
>Ga0172381_10007677_pt1 | contig 10643 bp, 9 predicted proteins | sample Leawel6488metaG_FD_119754 | JGI IMG/M metagenome (GOLD analysis project Ga0172381, IMG submission 119754) | Leachate microbial communities from a municipal landfill in Southern Ontario, Canada - Leachate well 64-88 metaG | ecosystem: Engineered > Solid waste > Landfill > Unclassified | place... | reverse complement strand
TTTTGTTCGCTTGCGCGAACGACTACAACTTGGACGAACCCACCTCCATTCTGGAAGCGATTTGGCAATCGCCCAAAGACGACAGCCGGCACAGCTTTTCCGATCTTTTACAATAGTTTTTTTATTTACTAATTTGCGGTCGAAAATTCGACCGCATTAAGAAAGGGGAAAAACATGAGTGGATGGATTTATCTCATCATTTTTTGCGCGGCCGCTTATTGGTGGTACAAAAAGAATGAAACCAAGCAGTTGTCCGAGGACAACATCATCGATCGCTGGTCATCTTTGATTGAAGGCGCGCAAGGAAAAGGCCCGGCCATTTTTAGCACGGTGCAGAAACGGATCGAATCGTTGGAAGCTCCCAACTTGCACATCGCCGAGCAAAAAATGACTTCGGGCGGGCTAATCGGCAGCCAAAAGCGAGTTTACCTGATGGCGAAAAACAAGCGCCTCAAAGGATATTACATGTATGTCGGCGCGATGGACTACGGCAAACAGCTTTTTGTTTCCTGGTATCTGGTGCAAGAGCCGACCGGCTTGATGAGGTTTATTAAAATCATCACTTCCACCGCGCTCTCCTCAGTGATATTTCTCCCTTTCACTATTTCCGGAATCGCCCTGGAAAAGTTTCAAGGTAAATTGTCGCCCATCAATCTAGATGTCTTCGACATGGAAGAGCTGACCGCCTATGTGACCACCGGCCATCACGCTGTGATGGACAGTGTGGAAAGTTTGATGGGGGAGTTTAACCAGGACTTTACCAAAGTGGAAACCAGATCGCGCGGCTTCCTGAATATATCTTAAACCTATGTCTTGGGAATTTCTGAAAAAAATAATCGGCCGGCCGGCGGCAAAAGAAGTTGCGGCGAATCCGGAAGTAGTTGTGCGCAAGCGTGTCCTGGAATTGGACGAGCTGGCTTTGGGTTGGGCGGAAGGGTTTGATGATGACAAAGAGCAAACCGCAGTCTTCCAGCTCAAAGGCGTGCAGCAAAAACATCGCGACACGCACTGCTATGTCGTGGGTGGATCCGGCACCGGCAAGACGAAATTTTTGGAAACTATGATCAAGCAGGACATCGATTGCGGTTTTGGCTTCGGAGTGATCGATCCCCATGGTGATCTGGTGGAAGATGTGAAAGGGTACCTCTACCTTGCCCAAAATTCGCCCCTGGATGGCCGTAAAAACGATTTTTTAGCTGAAAAGGTAATCTTACTCGATCCGACAGATCCGGCGCTTACAGTGGCGTTTAATCCCCTAGAAAAGGTGCCGGGAATTTCCGCGGCCGAGCAAGCCGGGGAGCTGGTCGGCGTGTTCAAAAAAATCTGGAAAGATTCTTGGGGCGCGCGCATGGAGGATCTTTTGCGCAACTCTTTGATCGCCCTGGTAGAACAAAATCTCACTTTGGTGGAGCTGCCCCAATTCTTAACCGATGATAAATTTCGCCTCGACGTTTTGGAAAAAACCGAACATCCGATTTGTCGGCAATACTTCGATCGCTTCAACGGACTGAATAAGCGCACCCGCGACGAGTGGTCGGAATCATCTTTAAACAAGACGAACGCTTTTTTATCCGATGACCGTATCCGGCAAATTCTCATCTCTCCGGAAAGCTCTTTCAATCTGCGCGACATCATCGACAACGGCAAAATTCTTTTGGTGAAACTTGATAAAGGTCGCCTCAAAGGTGGGGCGGATTTACTCGGCTCGCTTATTTTAAGCAAGTTGCAAATGGCCGCTTTCGCTCGCTCCGACACTTTGCAATCCGAGCGCCGTTTGTTTTATCTCTACATCGACGAGTTCCAAAACTTCGCAACGGATAGCTTCATTGAAACTCTGGCCGAGGCGAGAAAGTATCGCCTGGCTTTGGTTTTAGCACATCAAAATTTGGCTCAACTGCCTCATGAATTGCAAGCTTCCATTTTCACTAATTGTGGTCTACAAGCCTATTTCCGCCTTTCCCGGCAGGACTCGCAGATCATGGCCAAAGAGGCGATGACCTCACTTTACGCCCAGCCGCCGGGGTGGGAAGAATTGATCCAACAGTTGCAAGATTTGCCGCCGCGCTATCTCTTGGTGAAAAATAAACTGGAGGGCGGGGCGGTGATTCTTTCCAGTTTGGATATGGATCCGCCTTATCAAAAAGCGGGAATGGAAGAAAGGGCATTCCAAAATCTGCTTGCCAGCGCCGGCATCGGCGACTATTATCTTCTCGACCGGGAAGAGGTGGAAGCAGATTACCAAAAGCGCTGCCTTGCGAGAGAACAACCGATCGAGCCGACGGAATTTGCGGAGGAGAAAATGGAATCCTGGCACGCTCTGGGAGAGAAGAAATAAAAATAACTTTATGGTACACTTAAAAACAATATGCAAAAAAGATATTTAGGCCCGGGAACAGAGAATTAGCATTACTAACGTAAAACTATAAAAATCATGTTTGATGAAGCTTATTAAAAAATAAATACCATGATTATGGAAGGAGGAGAAGTTGAATAAAATTTTTTATATTTTCTGATACTAAACCTGATGTTAATCGGGTTTTTCCTGTTTTTTAAAACCGCTCCTTTGCAAAAATAGCTTTACGAAAACCCTTTTGAAAAGCGCTGCACTATCACGCCACATTAAAAAATGGCGCGTGATTTTTAAAAAGGGTTTTCTACTATTTTTTCCGCAGTCGCTTTTCCCGAATAATTTTCTTGGCAACAAGAGGCTTGCCCAGAAAATCATCCCGGAAATTTTACATTGGAAAATGCGTGCTTTATGTTTTTAAGGACGCGCTCATTCTTCGCGCCACCTTAAAAACAGCGCGCGCATTGTTTATTTTATGAAGAAAGACCTTTCTCTTGACACTAAAAAGGAAGATGTATATAATAAAGATACATAATAACAATATACTATTATCTTATGTCTGTAAAAAGCACAATATTATCACAAAAAGAGGCTTTGCTCTTAGAAAATCTGATTGCTAATTATGGTTTAGTGGTTACTTTTGAACAAATTTTTAATGAATTAAAGAAAGACAAAAGCCGAGCAGAGATCCGCAATCTAGTTAGTAAAATAACTAAAGCGGGTTGGTTGGTGCGTGTTACCAAAGGTATTTATTACATTGCTAGTTTAGAATCGCGGGGAACGGCGAGCGTGTCTGTTTTCGTTTTAGCTCATTTGTTGGCTCAGGATTCCTATGTTTCTTTTGAGGGGGCTTTGCAATATCACGGAATGTTTGACCAACACTTGCGGACGATTCGTTCTGTTTCTTTGAAAAAAAGAAAAACAGTTGTGCTTCAAAATACTAATTATGAATTTATCAAAACCGGTAAAAAAAACTTTTCTGGATTTGAAACGGTTTGGCAAGAAGGGCAGGAGGCACGAGTGGCCACAATTGAAAAGGCTATTTTAGACATCCTTAATTTTAAAAGAAGTGCGTTCGCTGTTGATCTGATTGTGGAAAAATTGCGAGAGCATCGAGATATAATCGATGAAAAAAGACTAAACGAGTTAAGTAAAAACCAATCTTTGACCGTTCAGCGCTTGCTTGGTTTTTTATTAGACCAGGTGGATATTGAGTCGGGTGTGATTTATGAGCGTTTGAAAAACAGGCAGGGATATAGTCGTATGACGGCCGATAGTACTGAGTTTAATTCTAAGTGGCGATTATATTATCATAAACATTTTCACTAATATTATGCAATTACTACAACTTACCAAGAGAGAGCTTGAAATTATTAACAGAAAGAATTTTGCTTATCCTCTGGCGATTGCCGAAAAAGATTATCTTTTGACGATTGTTTCTAAAATTATTTATGACTCGCCCCTCCGAAAAAAGTTAGTTTTCAAGGGCGGCACAGCTTTGCACCATTGTTATTTGCCCCAGCTTCGTTTCTCTGAAGACCTTGATTTTACCGCTACCGATAAAAGTATTACCATAGAAGAAGTAAAGGCTATTTTTGAGCCGTATGATTTTTTGTCGATCAAAAAAGAATATGTCTCGCCGGCAACTATTAAAATTGAAAGATTACAATATCAAGGCCCCTTAGGCTTGGCTGGTTCTTTAAAGGTAGAGATTGATCATCTACAAGATGTGATCTTGCCTGTTAAAACTTTATCTTATAAAAATATTTGGAAAGTACAGACGAAAGTTCGCGTGATGGACGAGAGGGAAGCGTGCGCTGAGAAGATCCGGGCATCGAGTGATCGAGCCCGCTATCGAGACTTTTATGATTTGGCGATGCTCTTTAGAAATTATCAATTTGATTTACAAGAAATTACCAAACTTATCGGACAAAAAGAAATTCGCCAACCAATTTCAAAAAAATCTATTTTAGCTAATTGGCGGTTTGTTAAAAAAGAAAGAGAACAAGAAGAGAAGACTGTTTATTACGCCGAAGCGGTGACGGAGAATGAAATAAAAGAAATATTGGCAAAATTACCATTTGAGGTTATTAAATAGTTTACAAAAACAACAGCGCACTTTTCTGATCCTATTATTATCCAAACTTCTTTTTTATTGGTATAATGAAAACGAAAAGTAAATGTTAATAAAAATTATTTACGCCTATCATGCTAAACAAAAAACTTTTGCAAAAATTAGGCTTTGTTCCCAAAGAAAATACCACTGGTATCTTTTATAAAAATTTTCAGGAGGCGAACAATTATCACATTGAGGTTGATAGCGTGAAAGAAAGATTTGATTTTGGAACTAAAATTAAATCTGATAGTGGGACAACTTTAAATTTTTCTCAAGAAGAAAATTGGGTGGTTTTTGAGTGCGTGAATCGTTTGCTTGAAAAAGGTTATAAGCCGGAAGATATTACTTTGGAAAAAGTTTATCCAACAGGGCATGGCACGAGCGGAAGGTTGGATATCTTAGTGAAAAAAGATAAACGAGCGTATTTAATGATTGAAGGCAAGACTTGGGGACAAGAATTTGATAAGGCGAGCAAAAAGATGCAAAAAGATGGTGGTCAACTTTTCACTTATTTTCAGCAAGACAGGGATGCCGAGTATTTGGTTTTATATGCTTCAAACTTTGACGATAAAGAAGTAAATTATAAAAACGAAATAATAAAAATCGAAGGACATTACCGAGAGGCTGGAAACGTAAAAGATTTTTATGATCGTTGGAACAAGCTCGTCAAACAAAATGGTATCTTCGATGACTGGGTTAACTCTTATGAGTTTCAAAGCAAGGCATTGACGCGCAAAGATTTAAAAATCATTAGACAGGAAGATAGTAGTTTTATCTTTAATCGTTTCTTGGAAATACTTCGTCATAATGTAGTTTCTGATAAACCAAACGCATTTAATAAAATATTTACACTGTTCCTTTGTAAAATTGTTGATGAAAATCGAGCTAAAGATGAGCAGCTACATTTTCAATGGCTTGAAGGAGAAGACGATAATATCTCTTTCCAAAAAAGACTCGCCGATCTTTATAAGCGAGGAATGAACGAGCTTTTGGAAAAGGAAGTCACGGATATGGGTGATCAAGAATTTGAGCAAAAATTCGGCTCAGTAGATGACAAATATAAGGCAGAATTCTTAAAAATTCTTACGGAGATACGGCTCAAGAAAAATAATGAGTTTGCTTTCAAAGAAGTTTTTGATGACACTTCCTTTGAAGATAACGCTAAAGTTGTCAAAGAGGTGGTTGAATTATTGCAGGGATATCAGCTCCGCTATAACCAAAAACATCAATATTTGGGTGATTTTTTTGAACTGCTTTTAACTACAGGATTAAAACAGGAATCCGGTCAATTTTTTACACCAGTACCTGTTGCAAAATATATCGTAAAGAGTTTACCTATAAAAGAGATAATTAACACTAAAATTAGTAAAGGCAATCCAAGCGATCTATTGCCGGTTGTTATTGATTACGCTGCTGGAAGTGGACATTTCTTGACAGAATCAATGGGGGAAATGCAAAGTATAGTAGAGAGAATTGATGAAAATAGATTAAACCCTAATTCGGCAAAGAAAATAAAATCATGGAAAGACGATCAGTATAGTTGGGCGTTTGATTATATTTATGGAATAGAAAAAGATTATCGTCTTGTAAAAACTGCAAAAGTCAGTTGTTATTTACATGGCGATGGCTTAGCAAAAGTTATCCACGGCGATGGATTAGGAACCTTTAAAAAGACACCAGAATATAGAGGAAAATTAAAAGAATCCGATCATGGATTTCCACAAGATAATAAACAATTCGATATTGTAATCTCAAATCCACCTTATTCTGTTTCCGCTTTCAAGGGAACGTTAAACGAAGAAGATGCTACTAAGTCTTTTGATTTATTTTCTCGGCTCACAGATCAGAGCTCTGAAATAGAATGTCTTTTTATTGAAAGAACAAAGCAGCTTCTAAAGGATGGGGGGGTGGCTGGAATAATTTTGCCTTCTAGTATCTTAAGCAATACTGGAACTTATACCAAGGCGAGAGAAATTATATTAAAATATTTTGAAATTGTTGCTATAACCGAAATGGGATCCGGCACTTTTATGGCGACCGGGACAAACACCATAATATTATTTATGCGTCGGCGCACAAATTATGAATGGGAAAATGTCAAAAGTTCGATAGAAAAGTTTTTTTCTGATAACAAGGACGTGACTGTAAATGGTACAGAAAACGTTTTTTCAAGATATGTTAAATATGTTTGGGATAAGATTGATTTCGCAGATTATCTTTCTCTTTGCCAAAATAAGCCTAATGAAAAAATAAAAAAGCATGATATTTTTAAAGAATATGAAAAGAACATAAAAGCCAGGAGCGAAGAAGATAGGCAAAAAACAGTTTTGGAAATTGAGAAAGAGAAATTGCTTTATTTCATATTGGCATATCCGCAAAAGGTGGTAGTTGTAAAATCAGGCAATAAAAAGGAAGAAAAAGCATTTTTAGGATACGAGTTTAGTAATCGTCGAGGTTATGAAGGTATTCACGCCATACAAAGAAGCAAGGCGATTGATGAATGCACAAAAATGTTTGATCCTGTGAATCAAGAAAATCCAGAGAAAGCCAACTCGTATATTTATAAGGCATTTATTGGCAAACAGAATTCAGAGGTGGTGGAATCAATGAAGAAGCACGTCTTTAATGTAAATCTCATTGATATGATGACTTTTGACAGATTTGATTTTGAGAAGACAATTTCGTTGTTTCTAAAAAAAAATTCAAAAATTAACAGCAAATGGAAACAAAGACCGTTGGGAGAAGTAGCAAAAATAAAAAATGGCTTTGCCTTCAAAAGCGACGAATATGTTCACAATGGCTTTCACGTTATAAGAATAAAAAATGTGCAAAAAGGATTCATAGTCGACAGTGAACCTGTTTTTATAGACAAAAATAGAGAGGCTGAATTTAAAAGTTTTATCTTGGATAGCGGTGACATTTTGATTTCTATGACTGGGAACCCTGGTCGTGTTGGTGTAGTAAAGAAAGAACATTTACCCGCGCTTTTAAATCAAAGAGTCGGAAAGATTGAGATAACAGACGACGAGATATTAACGGAGTTTCTGTTTGCTGTATTAAATACGGAGTATTTTGAAAATTCAGTTATCTCTTTGGCAAAAGGATTAGCTCAGCATAATATTAGTGCTGAGCAAATTGAAAGTATTAAAATTCCGCTTCCACCGAAAGAAGTTCAAGAAAAAATTGCGAGAGAAATAAAAAAAATAGATCAAAAAGAAGAAGAGTCATCTGGTCGGATTAGAATACTAGAGGACAAAATTAAAGATTTCCTGTCTTCCTCTTTAAGCTCTAAAGAAATAAAGATCGGCAACATTCTATTATTGGAATATGGTTCAGCTCTAACTGAAGAAGATAGAATAGCAGGGGAGTATCCGGTAATAGGATCTAACGGCGTTGTTGGATACCACAATAAGTTTAAGGTTAAGGGGCCCACTATCATTATCGGGCGTAAGGGGTCTGCCGGTAAAGTGACATGGATTGAAAAAGACAACTATCCTATTGATACAACCTTTTATGTTAAAAAAACTGACGAAGATGTTGACTATAGATTTCTTTATTATGTTTTACGTGATATGGATTTAGAAAAACTAGTATTAGGTGCCGGAGTACCAGGTCTTAATAGAAACGATGTCTATAACCAAAACTATAAGATACCTTCTTATAACGAACAGAAAAAAATTATTACTCAAATTGAAAAAGTGGAGAAACAGATTTTAGAAATTAATCAAGAATTAGAGAAAGGTAAAAAACAAAAAACAGAAGTTTTGAAAAAGTTTTTATAAAGACAGGAAGCTTTTTGACGAGATTGTTGTTGAAAAAAAGACAGATAGGAAATTAACCAAAAAGATAAATACGAACGAGATAGAAGAGAGAAAGATTAGGAGGATTGACAGAGTTTTAGTCTTTAGAAAGCAAAAGAGAGCCAGTCGTTACCGGTTCTCCTTGGTTTACAATTATGCCATTGATTAAAGATTTTCTTTAATCCATTCTGTGTGTGTTTTGCCACCGATTAGGTTTTGCCACGCTGCGCCATCTCCTGTAACATTAATAACCAGTAAACGATCATTTGAATCAATGTAGAGTTTGATTTTATTGCGTATTTCTTCTGCAGAAAGAGTAGTCTTGATTAACCAAACGGACTCTAGCGGCTTAATATAGTTGGGATAGGACTCGAGATGACTCCAAAGCCGAGCATAGTCCTTTCCGGGAGCCATTAGATCATACGAAACAAGAATTGTATTCATAATGTTTTTAGTTTAGAGTTGTTTATATTGATTTTTACAAAGTGCGACCTTTATTGGCTATAGCCCTACTTATCACTTTGTCATCTTGATATTATCAAAAACGAAACCTATTGTCAAATTTTAACCCACTTGTCAACTCTTATTGAAAAGTGTATATTATCAATATGATGAATATTACTCAAACAAAATACAAATTGATAGGAAGCAGGATTAAGGCTATAAGGGAAGAAATCGGCAAATCTCAAAAAGATCTAGCTGATGTTTTAGATTTTGAGTCCCCAACAGCAATATCTCTTATTGAAGCTGGAGAGAGAAAAGTGACGGTTGAGGATCTAGAAAAAATTGCTGATTTTTTTCATAAGGATATTAAATATTTTCTTGGACAAGAGGAGCCTGTAATGGATGTTAAGGTGGCGTTAAGGGCAGATAAAGAAATGACGAATAAAGACAAAGAAGCAATTTTATGTTTTATTGAATTAGCAAAAAAGAGAAAGCATGGAAATCTCAACTAGCGAACCTAATATTGAAAATGCGAAAAATCTTGCAAAGAAAATATTAAGCGAGGTTGGTTTGAAAACTCCCCCTATTTTACTTAGAAAGATTGTGGCACATTTAAAACCCATATATAATCTTGAGATTTATGCTAGAGAAGATTTTGGTGAATTCCTTTCTGGCATAAGAGTGACGGAGGGAGAATTATCAACTATCGGATATAATCAAAAACACTCTATACACAGAAAAAGATTTACAGTCGCACATGAAATCGGACATGTTGTAATGAGTCATCCAAACATTACTACATTTACAAATCTTGAGAGTAACGATCCATTCGAAACTGAGGCTAATCAGTTTGCTGCAGAATTGTTGATGCCTTTTGTTATGCTTAAAAACGACATAAAAAACGGAATAAAAAACCCGCGATTACTTGCGGATCGTTATAATGTAAGTGAGGAGGCTATGTGGTGGAGAATTTTAGAGTGCAAACTCTTAAACAAGATTTAATACTTAATTATCAATAGAGTTAAACCCAGTGCACACTTGTATAGAAGTGTGCACTCTTGACCCGGTTTGACCCTCTTTTTGGTATGTGCAATAATAGAAATGTGACATTTATTGCATTATAAAAAACAAGAGTGAAACGATATGAAACAGCAAATGAACGCGTCGGCTTATCATCTGAAGCCGGCAGAAATTAAAAAGCTCATCGTCGCGGCCGGAAACTTTCGCGACAGATGTATTATCAAAACTTTATACTGGCTGGGATTGCGCCGGAAAGAGTTGGTCGAGCTGGATGTGCGCGACATCGACTTTGATCGCAAGCGCGTCTTGGTGCGAGAAGGAAAAGGCGGCAAAACCCGGATTGTGCCGATTATTGATGACGAATATTTAAGCGACTTGCAACACCTGCTCGGCAGCCGGCAAGAAGGGCCTGTCTTTGTTTCCAGTCAGAGGAAACAAATGTCACTCCGCATGATCAATCGAATCATTGAAAAAACCGGCGACACCGCCGGCATAAAAAATCCCAATCCCGCTCGAGCTCACCTGAACCCGCATTTGTTCCGACACTCCATCGCCCGCTTTTTGAAATCCAAAGGATTCACGGCCGAATGGATCCAAAATTTTCTCGGCCATCAATCTTATAAAACCACCATGGATATGTACGGCACGATCTCCATCGACGAGATGCAGGAAGTGGCCGCGCAAAAACTAGGGGAATAATCTCAAGTTGCCATTATTGACAAAATAGCGCAAACATAATATAAAGAACGAAACCAAGACAGTTCTTTTCAAAACATCTAAGCAAGGAGTTGGCCAGGGGAAGGTTATTAACAATGTTAATTAAATTGTGATTTCTTGCAGTGACAGCTGCAAAAAATTGTTACTTACTGAATTTATCTCCTCCTCGAGCGATTGCTTCACCCACAGTTTCAGACGG
>Ga0172381_10007676_pt1 | contig 10643 bp, 25 predicted proteins | sample Leawel6488metaG_FD_119754 | JGI IMG/M metagenome (GOLD analysis project Ga0172381, IMG submission 119754) | Leachate microbial communities from a municipal landfill in Southern Ontario, Canada - Leachate well 64-88 metaG | ecosystem: Engineered > Solid waste > Landfill > Unclassified | place... | reverse complement strand
GGGCTCAAGGACGAAGATCTTTGACGTCACCGGGCAGCGTGCACCGGGGATAGAGACCTCAATCCCTGGTGTTCGGGGCTCAAGGACGAAGATCTTTGACGTCACCGGGCAGCGTGCACCGGGCGCAGAGACCTCAATCCCCGGTGTTCAGGGCTCAAGGACGAAGATCTTTGACATGGGTGCCGACTTTGAGACTGCTTACATCCTCGGGGATCCGAACCCAGTGTTTTCCGGACTCACTCTCTTCAGAAAGCCGGTCGCTACAGGGGGCTTTGAGGCAATTGATCTCCCAAGCGGATTTAGAAGCGCATATGGGCCCAACATCAGGAGAATTGTTGTACCTGAACACCGATTCACGTTAGGGGGCAGGTCCGGCATATCCGCCCTGTCCCCTCCAAAAACCCTCTTTGGTATGGGGACCCATAGTCGGGCGATTGCAAACCTCTCTGCACTCGCGGAACCGAGCAAGGTAACCACGTCCCGCAACGCGTCAAGGCTTGCGACCGGCCCCGTCACCACCTCTCAGACCGACAGCAACATCCTCACCGCACTCAACCAGAGGTCTGATCTCGCCTCCCGGCTCGACAGCAACATCTCGGAGATCGCCAAATCCGCTCTAACTCTCAAATCCTCTCTATCTCTCGGATCTGTTCTCCGTTCCGCCCAGGAGCAGGATCAAACTATGATTACTATCTCCGACACCATGCTCGGGCAGCGGCAGCGATCCGACACCGCCACAAAACAGAGTGGGCAAACAATCACGCTCCCGCGTTCGCTCCGGGATACCTTCATTCCCCCGAAGATCACGGCCCCAAAAATTGCGATCGGGCTCCCCGACGAACCGACCAGAAGGAAGAAGCGCAAGAAAAAGACCGGGAAAACCGTGTTCGAAGAATTCCTCCCGCTCCCGACAATCACATTCCCAAAACTCAAAGGATGGATATAATGCCTGAAGACGAAAAAATCACAGTCTACTCCTCCAGAGAGGTGGAACAGATTGCCGCTCAGGCGGCATCTCTTGCCCGGAAACAGACCGTTCTCCTCATCGCATACAGTGAACTTGCCCAGTCACACGCCACCCCGGCGATTGTCTCGGCATTCGAGGAGATCATGGAAGACTACGGGCTCAGGCTTGCCCCGCAGGAGGTCCAGCCGACAAATGCCGACCCTGCTTCATAACGACGATGCTAGTTCAGGCGTTCTGATATACTTCAGCATCACCGTACTGGGCGGTCTCCTGATCTACCTCTTCATCGGACCGTTCTTCGACGCGCTCTTCGACCTGGGGGGTTCGCTCACGACCGGCACATCTCTCCCTGTCTCAGAGGAGCGAATCACAACCCTGGGGATCCTCCGCCTTGCGATTAGCGCCATCCCCTTTGTCGCCATCTTCCTTCCGGCAGCATACCATGCCATCATCACCAGCCTACGACAGGAAGGGGGTTCAGTATGAGCAACGGGTCTCCAACCATCCTCGGCGCCATCATCTCCTGCATCATCGGCCTGGTCGCCCTGGTCCTGATCACCATCGCAATAGGCCCGTTCTGGGACTTCATGGCATCGTACCTTCTCTCTCTCCCGCCGAACCCCTACGTCCCGGTAGTAATGCCGCTCTTCCGGTACCTCTGGCTCTTCATAGCCCTTGCTGCGATCCTGTGCATTGCCCGGGTGTGGTATGCCGTATATCTCCGGCAGGAATACAACCGGATTTATGGCGGATGGTGAATCGAATGCCCCCAAAGATCCCCCTCCTCCTGATACTAACCCTCCTCCTCATAACTCCGGCAACAGCCTACGGCGGTATCCACATCTCGTCAGTTTCAGACATCACCTCGTCGCACGCCACCCTGAATGGCTACGTCGACGATCCCGGATCAGATCCGATCGCCTGGTTCACTCTCGGCACCCAGAACGGGACGTTCGGGTACCGTACCGCAAACATCTCTACAGAGTCGGGGGACTTCTCCCTCCAGATAGAATCATACCCGCTCATTGCCGGACTGACGTACTATGCCCGGGCCGAATGCCCGAACGGGAACAGCTCCGAAGTGGTGTCCTGGACGATGCTTCAGGCAGGCACCGTGCCCACGACAACCTACAGCACCCGCATCGACCTGTTCCAGCTCGGCGACATGTCGCTCGAATCCCTATGGGAAACTGTCGTAGCTGCCGGGGGAGACATATTCGGCGGCGGGAACTTCGGCATCCTCGTCTTCACGACCCTATTCATCAGCGTAGCGTTTATCGTGCTCTTCGGTCGTGCCGGCGACGTAGTAATACCTCTCGGCGTCGGCGTCCTGGTGATCGGGGCAATATCTTCGCTCCTGATGCCGGAACTCCGGGCTCTCGGATACGGGCTGATGGTCGGTGCCGTCCTCGGAATAATCTATGCAATTTACCGGAAAACGTGATCGACATGTCGAAAAAGCAGATCAACCAGCAGCAAGGCGACGCACAGGAACCCGATCTCAGGCGGTCATGGATCCCCGCATTCCTCTCCGGGGCGGTCATCATGACAGCCCCGATCTTTTTCCTGTTGGCCGAAACCCACACAATACCCACGTCCCTGGGCATGCTTGGGTTCTTCGCGGGAATCTCATTCGGCTCACTCGGGATCATGCCGTACATCGAGCAGAAACCAAAGCCAATAGACCGCGACTAATGACGGGGATCTTCTCGCTCTGCGGAAGCCCCCTAAGCCCCCAACACGCCGTCCCCCACCGTACCGTTTCAGCGAGTTTATATCTTGCTCGCGCCCACTTTTCCATATGGCAATATGCCAGCACTGCGGGGCGTTCGTGGCGCTTCCATTTAAGTGCAACTACTGTGGAGGAGAGTTCTGCCCGAACTGCCGGCTCCCTCCTGATCACGATTGCGCCTGGCTCGACTCGTGGAAGAGCACATCCGCGCCGCACGCCTCCGTGAAGATGGACCGTATCCACCACCCGGAGTTGTGGGGGTCCATCCGCCCGGGATCGCGATCGTTTGACGACGAGCGGTCGGACCCCCGGTTTTATCCCCCTGGTGACAGTTTCCCGGATTACTGCCGGCCAAACATCCCCGAGGGACAACCGCCCTGCAATCTTGACCGGGACGAGCAGATATTCAATCCCGGCCCCCGGCTCGAGGAGGGAAGACGGCCATCCACCTATCGGAGGTTGCGGGACTGGTTCCACAAGGAGTATCGGAAGTTTGCATACGATATGTGGCGATTGTGGCGATTCGTCTGGAAAAACTGGTTTTGGCTTCTCGTTCTATGCATTGTCGCATATCTCTATCTGGTATGACCATGCCGTTTTCGCGCCCGCAAGCACACCGCGAGACCGGCGACCATGACCTCACTTAGAAAACATAAGGATAAATATGGCCAATTTGATCTCTAATTTATGGAAATTCTGATCTCGGCGGGGCAAGAGTATATCCCTATTGCCGATTACCTCTTCATCATAATTCTCGCGTTGGCAGTTTATGTCGGATTCATCGTAGGAAAGCAATCTAAAAAACCGTCAAACAGCAAACAACCGCAAAAAGATAGTCCGGTTGAGAGTCTATTACAGGCCATGCGCCATAAAAAGAGCCAGCCTCTGGTGTATGGGATCCTATGGGTCATCTTCCTGATGTTCGTACTGCCCTGGATTGAGTCCGCATACCCTCAACCAGTCGGGGACATCTCATTCATATTTGTCTTAATCTCTGGCCTGATAGGAGTCTATGCCGCATATCCGGTAATTATGTGGGTCGATAGGAAAATCCCTAATACCGATTTCGGCGTGTGGACGAGGAGATTAATTGCCGCTATCCTGGTCTTCGGCGGGTTGAGTCTCACGATGCTTTTAACAATGTCGGCAACTCTCGCCATATCAATAGTGTTAAACAGCGGAACTGTGCACGTTTCGTCAATAGCATCTATCGCAGCGATTACCATTGGCTTCTCGCTCGGGATCGCTATCTTCGCGGGGTACATTGAGTATACGTTTGAGAGAAAAGCCGGATTGCTTGTTTTCCACGGGAGGCAGCGGTTCTAACCGTTCAGGGTCGGCGCCCTCGTCGCCGGTGCATTTAGGTAAGTTTATGCCCCTCCCGTACCATCCCTCACTATGCGCCGGGGCGTGTGGAAAGAGCAACGAGAAACGATACTCGCCATTATCTTTTGTGTAGTGGTCGGAGGGCCGACAGTATGGCTGATGCACCAACCGTTACCCGACGAGGCGCTCCCAGAAACCTATAGCGGGGCAGGGCAGATAACTATCCCCTACTTTGATGAACTCTCCAAACTACCGGCATTGGTCCTGGGCCGCGTCAATACAGTGGATATAGAATCCGCAATTTTACTCTATACCAACGAGGAACGACAGAAACACGGGGCCGCACCCCTTACATGGGATGATCAGCTCTCAACTATTGCACGACAGCACAGTCAGGATATGGTCAATAATAACTACTTCTCCCATGACAACCAGCAAGGGGACGATCCAACGGATCGCGCTCGCAAGCACGGATATTCTCTACGAAAGGACCTTGGTGGCGGATGGTTTTCCGAGGGCATCGGGGAGAATATCGGCCAGATGCTACCGGGGGACGTCGCAGGAGTAGGTATTGTGATAAACACTGCGGATGCCATTGCCAGAGCCCAGGTTGACTCCTGGATGAACAGCCCCGGCCATAAACAGAACATTCTCAATCCCCAATATAGTAAATTGGGCGTGGGTGTGGCGCACGACGGCCACTTATACTATTTCTCCACTCAGGATTTTTGGTAGAGACCCGATATGCAACCTCTGTGTACTAAAAACTCTTATCTCTCTCCAGATCCAGAAAAGCGAATAGGGTAAAGAACGTCACGCCCAGGCCCCGTCCCTATCCCCGTGGAAGCAGGGGCGGCAAATTTCCCTCCCATTAATCCCCTCAAAATCCTCTCATAAACCCCCCCAAGTGTTGCGTCACCCTATTTCTTCGTGTAGTATCTCATCCACAAGCGCGCGCACGAGATCCTTGCATTCTTCAGTGCGGCCATACTCCCGCACCTGCTCTCGAATACAGGGTCGCAGGGTCGCCACCACCCTCCCCTCTACTTCCGCAACGGTTTTCTCACGGTTTTTAAGGATGGCTATCAACCCCCGTAGGGCGTCGGCATCGCTCTTAAATCCATAGATCTCCTTCACTTCTTCGAAGGCCGCGCGCGTGCGCTCATCAATGCGCACTTCAACCTTGTCCTCTTTTTTGTCCTTGGACTGAGGGACCACAAGTAGCGTTAAAAACCGAAGCGGATAAAGGAACCTTTACACGCCCTTGATTTTTAAGATCCTAGTCGACAAGAGTCATACAATTGCGGAATATTTATCTATAATAGACAGAATGTAAGTATCATGGGAAGACCAAAGCGCATTCAGGGGGACAGGAGCGACCCCGACTCAGAAAAGCCCCGCCTCAAACAAGCGGGTGTCAAATTGCCCCGGTATCACAAAGAGATCGTCGATCGCGCGGTGGACTCCGGGCGGTACGGGACTGCATCGGAGTTCCTTCGGGAATCAATCGAAGTCAACGGGAAACAACACGGTTTCGCCCCGCCGGAGGACTCTTCACTTTCACCCCGCGCGCGGCAAGGCGATATATCCCCAAACCAGACAAACCCTCTCATGTGCCCGAAAGGTGAACTATGCAAGGAAACCCCGTAAAAATCGGAGGCAGTCCCACACCACGAACCACCAAGAACGAGGATGGGGAAACTGCCAAAAGTACAAGTAGCGCCTACAGAGAAAAAGTTAACCCTCCGCTCGGCGACGTGCTCGCCCGCACGATTGCTTGCCAACCACCGAACGAAGCGCGTATCAGGGGGCTCGTCGCATGACCGCCCCCTCTCATCCGACCGACGGCGGGAGCGACCGCGTGCCCCCGTCGCCCGTAGGGGCCGCTCGTGCGTTCCTCTCACCGGGCCCCTGTGCCTCGGACATCATGATCGCCAGGTATGGCATCAGGACTGAGGACCAGCAGAATTACAAGAGAGATCATAGAGCTCTCGTAGTATCTGTGCTTCTCTCCGGTGCGCTGGTGGGCCTGGTGGTCGCGGCGCTCCTCACTCTGACCCTCTCTACGGGGTTCCCGTTAATTTGGCCCGAGGACTTGCTCTTCGCACTGCTGATCTGTTCGCTCCCTCTCGCAGCAGGCAGCCACATTCTGCTGGCCCGCGTCCGGAGGGATCGATCATGAACGCGATCAAGATCACCGCCGAGACGATCGAGAACTTCCGGAAATATCTACAGGACCGCGGTTGCTACGCCGAATCGACCATCGGGGTGAAACTATCCATCGCCAGAGCCATGGGACGATCCCTTGACGGCAAGCCGCTCCCCCTCGACGAAGGCGCCGCAACACAACTGATCGGCGATCTGGGGTTACAGGGACGCCGCAAGTGCGAATACAACACCATTGCCCGCGACCTGATAGCATCATACCGGTGGGCAGCACCAGAGGTGCGAGCATGACCCCTCCCGCATGGCTCCCCGAACGACGGAGACAAACCTGGGACATGGGTCTCACCACCGGCGTGATCCTGGGGTTCGGCGCCAACGCGCTTCTGACCGCCTGGGCCCTCGCCACTGGCGACCGACTCGCATCCGATCCTTGTCTGTACCTCCTCTTCGCCGTCATAGTCATACCTATGGCCGGGATCCTGGTGATCCTGTTCCACAGATCCAACTGGTGTGATCAGGCATGACCGCCCCACTCTACATCCGCCGGGAGGCCCACCAGGTCCCGCCGCCCCTCAAGCGTACCTTGGCTGAGTTGAAAACGGCCCCAGTGACCACGCAGGGGGCGGTGTAATGGCTCGCCGAACCCCCATCACCGTCCGGGCGGCTCTGGTAGATCTCGACTTCGCCACCGCAACCGGCCGCGACCTCCCCTTCGTCCGCCCGAATTGCCCTCTGTGCGACACGCCCCTCACTCAGCACGTCAGCGGCACCCGTCGCCCCCTCCGGCATTTCACCTGCCCCGCCTGCGGCTGGTGGCTCAACATCAGCGCCGCCGCGATCCGCGATGTGATCCAGGGTGCAGCCGACCCCGACGGCGATGACACCATCGGTGCCTCGAATGGATCCGTCTGGTTCAACGCAGAGACCGGCAAACTCGTCCTCGACCCCACCGAATGGGACCGGCGCCACGGTCGCCACACCTGCGCAGAGGTGGCCTGAATGCCCTGGACCTGCGAATACTGTGGCACCGAAAACCTCAACGACGACCGCGTAGCACTCCAGGAACCCTCCTGCCCCCGGTGCGGCCACCGACGCGGAGAACGTGCCGCAACCATGAAAGAGCTGCGGGCTGAAATCGAGCGCCTCACCGAAGAAGACCGCGCATACTCCGCCCGGATCCGCCACTATGAGAGCGTCGCCGAAGGCATGCGGGCCGAACTCTCTCAGATCGAGGACAAGCACGATCAGGCCGTCAAAGAGCAGTACGGCAACTTCCTCGACCTCCAGGAAGCCGAGGGCCGGCTCCGGGTCCTCGTCGCCATCAACCCCCGCCCCCGGCAAGTAACCGAGGACCAGAGCACGCTAGGGGTGAGGGCCTGATGCGCTGCAAATGCGGCCGCAAAATGCGGGTCAAGAAAGGAGCGTACGCCGTCTGCCTCAATGGGTGCGGCCGGATCGTCTCGCTCGCCACCGGCGCCGTGCAGCCCGGAAACCCCCTGTTCACGGAGGTGAGGGCATGATCGAGATCATCCGCTCCACCATCGCTCTCCCCCAGACCCGCACCGTCATCACAGCCGGGAGCACCGTCGTGCTGTGGACGAAACCCGACGAGCGCCAGCAGCGCCGCCGGTGGCGCGAGTATTACCGGCCCCTGGCCTGTGCGGAGGCGGATGCCTGATGACACCAGATATCGACGAGTTCCTCCAGAAGATCGCAGGAGCGGTTGGAGAGGACCCGTTCACCGCGTCATCACTAGCCATGCGGCGGATCTTCGTTCCGAAGGGCACCACCCTGCGGAAACTCCACGTCGCCGGCATCCTCGTGAGCACCGGCAACGCCTGGCGGCTCGCCCCCCCGGCCCGCACGGAGGTGCCGGCGTGACGCAGCGCACCCTCACCCGGGGCGACCTCGACGCCATCCTACGAGAGCCCTGGGTCACGCAGACGCACCGGATGCTCATCCAGGACCGGATCGCCCGGGGTGAGTGGACCGTCACCGATCCTCAGCCAGAGACGCCGGCGAGGGCGACCGCTACCGCTACCGCGTGAGGGGAACAAATGTCATCCGACATAGCGGAGCGCCCTCCGCTCACCCTCAATACGGGCCGGTGGATCTGCCGCCCGTGCATGCAGCACAAGACCCGCCCCAGATTCGTCCACAGTGAAACCGGCATGAACCGTTGCCCCGTCTGCGGGGAACGTTCCTGGGTATCTGAGTGGGACCCCGAAGCGCTAGCGGAAGCCGTCAGGCGAAGGGAGGAAGCAGAATGATCCTCTCCCGATGGGACGCCCTTGTCGGGCACATGGTGCACGACGGTTACGAAGAAACGTACCACATCCGGATCAAGTGCGAACGATGCGGCTCAGAGGAGTTCTCTCACCTGAACCCTCCGCACGAGGACTGGGTAAACCCGGCCACAATCCTCCGGGTCTTCGTGGTGCGTTGCGCCCGGTGCGGGACGATCGCGGCCACCGTTGCCCGGACAAATGTGTTCGGAGGCGGGCGGGAATGAACGAATCCCCCCGCATCGACCCGGCCGTCTGCCGCACCTGCGGAGCGTGCTGCAAATACTTCGAGATCGGGTACCCGAGAGACTGCAACCCCGTGGTGCTATCGGAGATCGCCCGGTTCCAGATGCTCCGTGGCATCGGGAAGAAGATCACCGTCCGCGAAGACACCGGGGGGTTCTGGTTGCGGTTCAACTTCCCCTGCGAGCATCTGCGGAAGGTGAACGGCCGGTACTCCTGTGCCATCTACGACAGCCCCGCCCGCCCTCTGCTCTGCAGACTCTACCCGCACCCGGCCTCGACCGACTGCCCGCACGCGACAGGTCCCGGAGGGATACCCTGATGCCCTACTGGAACGACTACCACGGCGCCAACCCGATTGCAGCGCTCCGGCAGGAATACAACCCCCAGCAGGTCGAAAACGGCATCGAATCCGCCCGGCGGGACCTCATCAGAATTCAGGAGTTCCTCCGCCACGCCGAAGCCCGCCGCGAAGAACTCCTCCACCAGGAGTATGTCGATATCACAGAGCTCCGGCGGCACGCGGATTGCTGCACAAAGCGAGTTGAGTATTTCGTCACCGTCCGCCGGCAGCCGGTGATCAACGGCAAACCCTCGCACGCATCAGCCTTCTACCCCCACAGCAACCTTTCCAAGCGGTTCACCGGGAAGGAGCGGAAAGCCGCGATCGCCTACGCACAGGAACTCTCTGCAGCTCACGGCGGATGCTGGATCGAGAGCGACCTCACGGTCCCCGGAGGCGCCCATGAGCAATAAGCCGTTCAGAAAGGGGGACATCGTCCGCCCGCGAGGCCTCCCGCTCCTATCCGACCTCCGGATCGGCACAGTGCACGAGGACGGCTCCCTATGGTGTACCTGCCGGATCGCCGGGCACGAGTTCTCAGGATACGTGCAAGATATAGACGTCTTCAGGGTCCAGGGAGCGGCCCCATGACCTTCATGACCAAAGGGCTGCCGGCGCCGATCGTGGTGCCGCCCGACTACGCGAACAAAGAGTATCCGCTCCTCCAGATCGGCGGCTGGTGCAAATACGCCTGTTACTACCTGGAGCGGTCGTACGGTATCACGTTCTGGGCTTGCGAAGCTCCGAACGGCCACAAGTGCCCCAAACCCCGGTGCGGCCTGTGGCGGAAGAGGAAGGGGGTGCGGAGATGATCCGCACCCTCTGGTTCCTGGTCGGGATGATGGTCGGCGTCACCCTGGAGACGCTGGTCCTCATCTGTTTCCTCGTGGAGGGGTTGATGTGACCGCCGCCTGCACAGTCTGCGAACTCTTCTGCGGTGCCGGTGGGATGGGTCTCGGGTTCTCACAGCACTTCGAGATCATCGCAGCGATCGATATCGCCCGCGACGCCATCCGGACCTACGGCGCCAACCATCCGGAGACCGACGCCAGGCAGAAAGACGTACGAAACCTCTCCGGCGCCCGGGGAGACTTCGACGGGATCACCGGCGTCATCGGCGGCCCGCCCTGTCAGGCATGGAGCCGCCGCAACATCCGCAAAGACGCCAACGATCCCCGGGCGCTCCTGCTCGACGAATTCATGCGGATCGTCGAAGAAGTCCGGCCCCGGTGGTTCGTCGCCGAGAACGTCACCACTGTCCCGAAAGCCGCGAAGCAGAGCGTGACGCAGAAGGCGGAGGCGCTCGGCTACCGCGTGACCTCCGCGTGTCTCAATGCAGCCGACTACGGCGCAGCACAGACCCGCCGACGCTGGATCGCCATCGGGGTCCGGGACGGCGCAAGCCTCGCCCCGATCACCCCTACCCCGGCCCGAACCGTGCGGCAGGCGTTCGCGGGGATCCGGGAGAACTGGGGGGTAATGCAATCATCCCCCGGCACTCTCGCCCGCCTCGCCACCGCCACGACAGACGAATGGGCCGCGATGAACGGCGAGTATCGGAACATGATCCGGCTCCAGTGG
>Ga0172381_10007675_pt1 | contig 10644 bp, 30 predicted proteins | sample Leawel6488metaG_FD_119754 | JGI IMG/M metagenome (GOLD analysis project Ga0172381, IMG submission 119754) | Leachate microbial communities from a municipal landfill in Southern Ontario, Canada - Leachate well 64-88 metaG | ecosystem: Engineered > Solid waste > Landfill > Unclassified | place... | reverse complement strand
TAATAGAAAAGATGATACAGGAATTTGAAGAGAGAAAACAAATTATAGAAGGTTGTATTCAAGTATTAAAACTACAAAAAGAACATTTTGAATTAATGGAGAGAAGAGAGAATTATCAAAGTCACCAACAAATGGAGGATAAGAGCAATCTTGATTGCTTGAAAACGAAAATAAATACAAATAAAACGGATTCAAGCGAGAGCCAACCGACTGGTGATTGTTCAACAAAACAAGGACACTGGGAAGAAATAGAGTATGAAGATGGTTGTCATACTCATAAAGATACTGTTTGGGTTGAAGATAAAGAGCAGGAGATTCAGAAACAATGATAGATGAACTAAAATATATGATTGATGAATCAGAACACATGAGTCCGAAAGTAAAAGAGATTTTATTAAAGGTTGCTCAAATGCCAGAAGATAAACAAGCAGATACACTTAAATTATTGAGGATGATAGTATGACACAATCATTAGCTTTTATCTGTGGAGAAAATTCATTTTTTTATGTAATGCTAATATTTTGTGCTGGAATTATTACTGGAATGATTTTAAATTTTATATATAAAATTACTAAAGTTGGAGAGAATAAACAATAATGGAAGAACAAGAAATAGAAAAGAAAGAAAGAAGATATTCTGACGATGATTACATTAATGTATGCAATTCAGTTGGATGCGATGAAGATAAAGCCGAGGTAATTCTTGATGAAATAGAAAGACAAAAAGGTTTCTCTAAACATGAAGGATTAAAAGAAGGCAAGAGTTTTTGTATAAATATTATTGAAGGAATGTTAAAAGATAATAGTATTTGCCAGAAATGTGGAGAAGATATTATTCAAGAAATAGAATATGGGAGTAAAATATAATGGAAACAAATAATGAGTAAGTTAATAATGCTTTTAATGTTTGCAGCAGGTTATATTTCTGCATTATTTTCAGTATGGATAATGGGAGATTTTAAAAAAAGTAAACTAAATGGAGGTAAAACATGGGAGCAATAGGACTTAATACAGAAGAACAGGAACAGCAGTCTTTCAGCGAGATTATCGCTGCACAGAAGGTTGAAGTTGTTGATTCTTCTGGCCAGAATAAAGAGTTATATTCCTATACGATAATTTCAGATAAAGCGTTATCAATGGGAATATGTAACTTAAATCAATAAAAAAATCAAAAGAAAGATTTAAATACTTGAAAGAATTAATAAACAAAGGTGAAATAAGATGAAAGCATATATAAGTTATCAGGAAGATGGAAATGAGGTAAAAGGTATTTTTGAATTGATTGAACAGAATCAGAACTATATCAAAATAAAATCATCTTCAAATATAATAACCATACCTTATCATAAGATTAATAAAGTTAAATTCAAGGAGAATAGTATATGAATCCAATTGTTTGTAAGGAGGTAAAATTAAGATGTTAGAAATTATAACAATCGTTTTAGCAGTTTTAATCGCTTTATGCCTAATTCTATGCGGATGGATATTTGGCGGATATAACACTTTAGTAAAAGGAGTTCAAAACATTAAAACAATGTTAAGTAATATACTTACTGAATATCAGAGAAGAGCAGATTTATTCTATAATTTAGTTGAAGCTACTAAAAGCCATGCTAGATTTGAGAAAGATACTCTTACCCAAGTAATCGCTATGAGGAATGGTAACTTTAATACTAATCCAAAAGAAGCAATGAAAAAGATGAAAAACTTTGATGGTATGTTAAGCAAGTTAATGTTGGTTGTTGAAAGATACCCAAAATTAAGATCTACTGAACAATACCAATTGTTGATGAAGGAAACTAGAATTACTGAAGATAGAATTAATATTGCTAGAACAGAATATAATGATACCGTTAGGGAATACAACTTGTTTGTTGTTAGCTTTCCAAGTAATATACTTGCTGGAATGTTCCATTTTAAAGAAGAAGAATATTTTGAAGCTAATGATGAAGCAAATAAATCTCCCAAAATGGACTTAAAAATATAATGGCAATAGATAATTATAAGAAGGCAAGAGATAGTTTAACTTTCAGAGAATGTATATCTGAGGAAGTAGAAACAGAATCAGAAGATGAAGTTGAAACTGATGAATCAGATATAAGCTCAGAATTTAAATGAACTCTTGGATAATTGCAGGGATAATCCTTCTAATTGGAATTTTATTTTTTATTTTTTTGTATTTAAGAAGTAAATGGCTACAAAATCCTAGCCATATTAAAGATTATGAAGAAGGTAGGAATAAGACTACCTTTAGAAAGAAAAAAGAAGAAAAGGTTGATGACAGTTGTGATTCCACAGGTTTTTTTCCAGATTTAACTTCGTTAATTACCGGGATTGTAACTTTGGCGATTGTGATATTGATTGGGACTACAATTTTATCTTCATTATCAACAACACTTGAAGATAGTTCGATAGCAAGTAATGTATCCTTTCAGGCCGCAGAATCAATTGGACAATTATCATCTTTTTTTCCAGTATTTCTTGCAGTAGCAGTTAGTTCTGTTATACTTATGTTAATTTGTTCATTTATTAAATATATTCCAGGAATTTATTAAAAATGATAGAACTTATTTGTAGAAACAATAATCCTCAGCTTGGTATGGTACGAGTTATATTAAGATTTGTTGGATTAAATATATTCATTAAATCAAATATAAATGCCCAGGCACAAACATTAGTAAACCAGTTCAAGCAAAGAGGTGCAGAAGTAGAGTGTATTGAGGTGTTTGAGGTGATGGGAGCAAAAAATGAAAACCCCATCCAAAACACAAGAAGAAAAAAATATCTTATCACCAATTCAAGAAATAGTTGAAGTATCTGGAGATATGTATTACAGCCAAGGCAATAGAGCATGGAGCATTATTCAGCTTAAGAACGATATTCTAAAGAAGTTTCCTATTTTGAAAAGAAGAGAGACTAAGTTTACGTATAAGATGATTATTCCTCAAAATCAGGAAGACGTAAAGAAGCTGATGTCAAAAATGCAAAAAGAATCTGATAAGATTCCAGTTTTATTATATTTCAGCAAGAAAGAAATTGGGGAGGTAAGAAACTAATAAATTTGACAGTTTAATACTAAAATTTGTCATAAATTCCTCATAAAATGACCAAAATCACGATTATTACACATAAAAAATGACAAATATACGATTATTGATATTATAATTTTGTCAGATTATATCATTTTTTGACAAAATAGAAATGTTTAAATAGTTCAATATCTGTCATATTTTGTAATAATTTGACAAAATAGCAATTAATAGTATAAATAAATTGTCATATTTTTAAAATGGCAAAAATCGATTTAGAGAATATTAAGGAAAGATTGAAAGGAATAAGAATAGAAGATGTAGATAGCGAAGATTCTATTAGATTAATACAGGATATTAAAAAAGAAGTTTCAAGGATATTGAAAGATACTAAAAAACAAGAATTTAAACTTGAAGAAAAAATGGGGCGAGGAATTCTTCATCATTTTAAGGGGTCGTTTAATGCTGAAGAGCTTTTCGATAAATATCCGGAACATTCGAAAGAAAGTATCGTCAAGGCTTTGAAAAAACTTGTCAGACAAAAAAAACTAGAGCATATTGGATGGAATCTTTATTCTACCCATATAAAAGATTCTGGACCAATTATACGCTTATCTGAAGAAATGCAGGAAATTCAAAGATTATTAAATGATAATGGAATAAATTTTATTATAACGGGTTTAGATATTCTTCAAGAGTATATGAACCTTCTACCTAAAAGAATGTTGCATTTAATTTATGTGGTAAGAGGCTCTGGTGAATTTGCAAAAGGCCTTATTGAAAAAAGATTGAAAAAAATATGTATGCTTAATCCTTCCAAGAGAGAAGTGAGGAACATGCTAGCCCACTATATTGAAGACATAATTGTAATCAGAGAAGTTGGTGAAAGTTCTATAGAGTATCATAAAGAAGGAATTGCAATTACTGAAAAAGCGATTATAGATCTATATTTTGAAACCACTAGAAAAAGAATTCCATTCGAAGAATCGGAATTAGCTTATATCTTAAAAAACACTCTTCCCCGATTGAAAATAGATTACAAAAAATTATTAAGGGCAGCCTCTAGACGGAACATATCCTCGGAATTTCTCAGAATATTGTATGCACTAAATATTAAACTTTCAAATGATATACTCCCATACCCTAAAGGGTAGGGTATCTTAAACAACGATGATAAACAAATACAAACATTTCAATCCAGAAGAACATAATATTAATGTGAAAATAGCAAAGGTAAAAGTAAGTAGCCATTGCAAACACAACATTAATTATCATATAGTCTTTATTCCTAAATACAGAAAAGCAGTTTTAACTGGAGAGAAACTTAAAGAAATTCTAAGCACAATTATCAAAGGACAGATAGCAGATTTGGGTTGTGAATTACTTGCGTTAGAGATTATGCCAGACCATGTTCATATCTTCGTTGGGGCTAAACCAACTTCTATGCCTTGCAAAATAGTTAATCAGATTAAAGGAAACACAGCAAGACAATTACGATTAATCTTTAACGACATTAGATTTTTAGGATTTAAAAATCATTACGGAACTGGCTTTGATAGTTTATGGGCAGATGGTTATTATTGTGGAAGTGCTGGGCATGTAAGCCAAGATAGTGTCAAGCGATATATTCAAGAGCAAGAAGGTAAGAAGGTTTTTGATTATGATATTTATGAATGTCCAGAGGAACTTAAAGGACAACTAAAATTAGGAGAGTTCTATGGTTAGTGAAGATATTGGAAATACAATGGATGCAATAGGATGCACAGAAAAACAAGCAGAAGATATTCTTGAAGAGATTGAAAGACAGAAGTCAATAGCCAGATTTGAACAAACTATAAAGATTTTGAGGATAATTCAGATAAAATGTAATTGTAGAATAAGAGGACTTTCAATAGATATTGAAAATCAGAAAGATAAAGATTTTTATCGTGGTGCTAAGCAAGAATATGAAGAATTACTTAGACATTTATCAGAATTAAAATACATTAAAGCAGATATTAAATGTGCTTGGAAATATCTTAACGATATTGAGAGAAAAGAATATTATGAATTAACTGGCGATAAGGAGATTGAAGATGAATAAAATAGGTTTTGATTTTAAGGAAACTCTTTCATCAAGAGCATATACCCTATTAGTTTGTTGGAGATGGAAGAAAATAGATGAAGAGGTTTTTGGAAGCAAGGAATATCATAAAAGAAAAGTAGAAGATATTCAGAGAATGGAAAATGTTAGACTTGAAATGCACACGAAGGCGATGGAGGAATTAACAAGAATAAAGGGTTTTTCAGAAGCAGAAGCACAAAAAATGTTACAAGATGAGTGTGAAAGATTAATTAAAGAGAAGATTAGAGATTTGAAATCTGATGAAGTTTGGTGTGGATGTTGCAGAGAGATTATGAAGGGAAAAGAGTGGAATAAACATCAAAAAGATAATAAACTTCTTCACGATTATTTATATAAGGAATTAACTGAATTAAGTAAAGAACAAACATTATTAAGAATAACTATGGCAAAAGATACAACTAAATTTAACGGAACTCGCAATTCCTCCCAAGCCTAAAGTCTTGGGTATCCTGCCTAATTTTATATGATGGAGAATGAAGTAAGAAATACTAAAGAAATAAAAGACCTAGAAACAAGAATAGAACTTATAATGGAACAATGGAAATGCACACCATTCCTAACAAGGAAAGACTTTTATGCTAAACAGATACACGAACTTGCTTTTCTAAAGAATAATACTAAATACTGCAAGATATTAAAAATGGAAAGCACTGTTGATGATTTTTGGGTTGAGCAGATGTTCGAGCAAAATAAAAATAATGGATACGTTGCTAGGTTCTACTCGGATTCGAGTTATGCTGGCTTGTATTGTATCTGTTACGCTGGTGATTCGGTTTCGTCTCTCGGGGTAAGATTCGTTCGTGATAAAAAATTCAAGAAGGGGAATAAAAAATGTTAAAAGAATTACTTAATATTTTGCTATTGGGAATAGGACTTGGATTAATAACTTTGGTAATTATTCTCATATTTAAAGAAGAAAATAATGGAAACAAATTAAACTCTTTAAAATATAAAAAATGATACAAGGACAACTTTCAAGAATGAGTAAAGAAGAAAATACAAACTTTATACCTGCACAAATTCCAATTAAATTAGTTATTGTTAAAAGTAAATCTGGAACAACTTTAAACGGTGTTGAGATAAAGCATATTAAATCAGCAGAAGAAATAGTTGGTGAGATAAAAAGATGAAAATACCATATATAATTTTAGTTTCTTTTGGAATAATATCTATAATTCTTGAATTGCTAATAGTTAAACATAGAGGTTACTTTACTTTTTTAACATGGTTTAATACACTTTTTGCATTTATTTTTATAATTATTGGTTCATATAAATTAGCAAAACAATCTGATAATAAAAAACAATGGCAATAGAAACAAATCTATCCTTAATCTTTTGGGACACAATAGCAGGAATATTAAAAAATCTTCCAATGTTTATATTAATCGTCTGGGGAGTAAAAGTAATATCAAGAGAGATAAAAATAGGTATTAAGAATGTTCCAAACTGGTTAGAGCAATACGACAAGATGAAACTTAAACATTATGCTGTTGAAGGTGCGATAGGTAAAAGATGAAAAATAAAAAAGGACAAGAAGAAATAATTATTACCATAGCATTTTTTCTTTTTATTATAATATCAGGTTCTTATGTTATTATGTCAGTTGTAGATAGTAATAGTCAAAAAATCCAATTATGCGAAAATCATAATCTCATATATAATGGAAATGATGCATGCTTATTAAAACTTACAAACGGAAATGTTGAAAAGTTCTGTATAGAAGAATATAATAAAAGATTTAAACTAAATGAGCATCCAACAACAGGAGAATGTTAATATGAAAAGAGCAGAAGAAAAGTCAGGGAAGTTTAAATTAATAATAGGAATAGTTTTAATTTTTTTATCAATTGCTTTAGTATTAAAGTTATTATTCCCACTAATCATTATTTTAATTTCAATGTCTCTAAGTTTGATTAGAATATATACTTTAATTGAAGATGTTAATTTCTTATTCATTGGTGGAGCATTTTTTCTTGTGATATACTGGTTTGTTTTTAGTGCCGTATGTAGAATTGTTATAATAACATTTGAGAAAGGAATTAACTTAATTAATCAACTAAATTTAAAGGAGGTGTTAAAAAATGACAAAACTAAACGATTTCGCTAAGGACTTTGAGCCAGCATCAAAAACAAAAAATATCGCAGATTTAAAGGAAGTCTCAACTGATATAGATTTAATTGATGATGAATTTGAAACAACTGATAAAGAAACGAAGCAAGTAAAAATAGTAAAGCAGAAAGTAATAGTATTGAATAAAGAAAAATTTAGAGTTCCAAATTCAGTAATAGCTCAATTAAAGGTTATCTTAGAAGATAATCCAACTTTAAAGAAGTTTAAAGTTAAGAAAAGCGGAACTACAATGGATGACACAAGGTATCAAGTAATTCCGATTATAGCTTAATAATCTTTAAGCAGATAATTAAATATTTTTGCATTACTGGATAAATTTAGCACCAGTATTAATATTAATAAAACAAAAATGAACAATAAACAAATAGTAAGGTTAATGAAATATGAGTTATCTACAAGAGAGAGATTTAGTTATTTTTTGCAGGGAATGTTAATTGGTTCTATTATCGGTTCTGGAGTATTAGCAATTTGTTTTATAATAATTAAATTGGGATTTTGTAAGTTAATATGACACAAACACCCCAACCCCAAAACCTAACATTAAAAGAAAGAATGAAACTTGACAGGTTTTATTATAAGAGATATATGGAAACTAAAAAGAGAAGAGCAATAAGAATGAAAGAATTAGGAAAGAGTTTAGAAAAGGTTTGTAAAGTTATTAATAAATCTTTTTGGATTTGTTTGGGATTATTAGTTAGTTTGTTGATAGCAGTATTTGCTGGATTAGGTTCAGAACATATCATTTATGTTTTAAATAAGCCATTAGGATTAGGTTATGCTAATTTTGCGTCTTATGTTATTTGTGCATTAACCTTTTATCTATTAAGGAGTAAAAGATGACACAAACAACACCCCAACCCCAAAACAGCAAGGAAGATTATGTATTAATAGTTGAAGGTAAAGAGAGAAATGGAATGTCTACAATGGCATATACTTGTGCTAATTTAATAATAGCTAGTGAAAAATTAAAAGCCCAACAAAAAGGAGCATAAAATATGACACCAACACCCCAACCCCAAAACAGCAAGGAAGAAAGAGCAAGTCCATATGCATCATTATTAGCCATAAAGGTTGGAAATGAAGTATTGAAAGAATTTGATAAAGAGATGTCAAAAAGAAAGTTTACATACAAAGATTTTCAGGAATTACAAGATAATTATGAAAAGGTTGTTGATGATGAAGTATTAAAAGCAAAACAGCAAGGCATAAAACTCGGACAAGAAAAAGCAATAAAAGATGTTCTGGATATTATTGATAAAGAGATATTTGAGGAAGGATTAGCAAAAAGAGAAAGAGTAAATAGAGAATGGAGTATTGTTGAAGAGTTAGAATATGTTAAAAGATTAATAGAAAAAGCCCAACAAAAATGAAAAAGTCATATAAAGAATATAAAGGATTTGAAAGATTAAATAGACCTTATTGGGATAAGATTAATGAATTGTTTTTAAGAGAAACTGGAATAAGTTTTTATGAGTTATTAAAAGAAGAATTTGAGAAATGGGAGAAAGCCCAACAAAAAGGAGCATAAAAATGAACACACCAAATATCCCCCCACAAAAATCTGAAGAAATTTTGAACTTGGAAAGAATAATCGAACATAATATGGTAGAATGGAACTCAACCCCATTCCTTGTCAAGAAAGAGTTTTACGCAAAGAGAATACATGAACTTGCACAGACCTACAAAGAAGTTACGGGGCGATATTTTGTGAGGGGAGCATGAACAAAGAAACAATAATCAACATTCTTGTAGGGCTTGGTGTTTTAATCATTATTGTCTTAGTAACAAGTGTAATTTTAACAAACATGGGGGAAAGAATCAATTATGATTGTTCAAAGCAAAACTGGACAGGAATAGTTCATTATTGGGATGCAGATATTGATTGTGATAAATTGGATTATGCTCTAAGAGAGCAAGTGGGAGAGTTAGTATGAAAAAGTATATAAATAAGGTTTATCTTTATTATTAAAGAACAATGGAAGAAAAAAACATAGATGAGATAAAAAAGGAGAAAGTAGATAATCGTTTATCTTTAACTCCAGTTTGCGAAGGACTGCGAGTTGGAGTTAAGAAGGATGGTGTAAAGTATTCTGTAAGGACAGATAGAAGTTCTTATTTCTTTCCAGAGCGTTGGATTAAATTTGATTCAGTAATAAAAGATGAAAAAAAATCAGTTTTTGATACTTTGATAAGTACTGGGGGAAGGATTGAAGAAGTCTTAAATATCAAGCCAGAAGATTTTGATTGGGAAAGAAATCATCTTACATTAAAAGTTACTAAAACAAAAGCTACAAAGAATGAATCAATCGGAAAGAGAAGGAGTTTTGTTATATCTTCCCAATTTGCAAGGAGAATGAGGAAATATATTTCTGAACATAAAATTGAAAATGGTCAAGTCTTATTTAAAGTTTCTAAACAAGCAGTATCTCAAATGTTCAAAAGAGGATTAAAGAAAGCAGAGTTTAAAGATTGGTATATGTTCTCTTTACATAATATTAGAAAGACACATGGCAACTGGTTAAATGCCCTAGATGTTAAGTCTACAGAGATTTGCATGAGGTTAGGGCATGATATGAACACTTATTTGAAGCACTATGGTTCTGCATCGTTATTTGATAGGAAGGATAAGTTGCTCATGATTAAAATATTGGGGGATGTATATGGATTCAAGTAAACAACAGCTATTTTCAGAAATTTTAGAACAATTAAAGGAGCAGAACAAAATAGTAGAGAGACCATTTTATAGGTTCTTTAAAGAGCTTAAATATTTAAATAAACATAAGAAGCATATGTTTGGTGGCACAGACGATGGTTTTTTAGGACATTTAAACAACATAAAAAAAGAAGAATTAATAATATTTACAACTAATGATAAGAGAATAGATGAACAAGTGATTCCTACAAAGAAAGTAATATTCCCATTCAATAAAATATTTTTATCATATCCTATAATTGAGATGATTGTTATTGATGGTAATCCCATACTTCAGTATACTGATGGATTTTTTATAGATACTGTAAAAAGTGATTCTGGAGAAATAAAAGGGTTATTGTTTGTTTCTATGTGGTTAGATTATGGTAAGAACTTAAAAAATATAAAAGAAGAAGGCGTAGTTCCTAGAGTTATAATGTTGCCGTATAATCAACTTAATGAGAAAGAATTAACCTTCGAGTCAAAATACATTGATGGAGAATATGATGAACAAAGAATTAGAAGTTATACCAAAGAGGAATTCGATATGAGCCATAGAATAATTGATGTTTTAAAAAAGATATGCTTTTTAATACAAAAAAAGGAGTATAAGGAATATTACAAATATAGTCCTGCAGGATTACAAAGAAGAGAAATAGTTTATTC
>Ga0172381_10007673_pt1 | contig 10647 bp, 10 predicted proteins | sample Leawel6488metaG_FD_119754 | JGI IMG/M metagenome (GOLD analysis project Ga0172381, IMG submission 119754) | Leachate microbial communities from a municipal landfill in Southern Ontario, Canada - Leachate well 64-88 metaG | ecosystem: Engineered > Solid waste > Landfill > Unclassified | place... | reverse complement strand
CAAGGGGTGGGATTTTGATCTAATGGATGAGTCCCTTTCTCCCTCTGGTGGTTATAAGGAAGCGGTATTTGAAATCAGTGGCCTTGGAGCGTATGAAGATTTTAAAAATGAGACTGGCGTACACCGAGTGCAACGAGTGCCGGCGACGGAAAAGCAGGGGCGAATTCATACATCGACCGTTTCAGTAGCGGTGATGCCAGTTAAGGTTCATTCGGATATAAAAATTGATCCAGGTGATTTGGAGATTGAATTTACTCGTTCTGGCGGTGCCGGTGGCCAGAATGTGAACAAAGTGGAGACAGCCGTAAGAATGGTCCATAAACCAACCGGTTTGGTGGTGCGCTGTCAGAAAGAAAGAACTCAATTAAGGAACAAAGAAAAGGCGTTGGAAATGCTAACCGCCAAACTCCAGCAATTAAGAGACGAGGAAGCCGCTCAAAAGGAAGCCGCTAACCGTAAGGGGCAAATTGGTACCGCCGATCGCTCGGAAAAGATCCGGACTTATAATTATCTGCAAGACCGTATTACTGACCATCGAATCAAGAAGAATTGGCACGGCATGGAGCGCATTATGGCCGGGGAAATGGGAGCGATGGTCGAAGACTTGAAAGAAGGACTTAAAGAAGTAGTAGGGTAGTACAGTAGTAAAGTAGTAAATGTAGTCCACCAAAATTTTTTTGTAAAAAACTTAGGTGGATAAATAAGTAGTAAGTAAAAAGTAAAAAGGAATTAACCCCGGATTTGGCTTTGCCAAATCCGGGGTTATTAATTGGCCAGAATAAGCCTTAAAATAAGGACATTTTCTGTAGCTATTGACAGATAAGCCTATTTAGGTGTATAATAAGAATAGAGTCAAGTGTTGACCACTGCGGTCATCAGTTCGTTCCACTAGCGACCAGTGGTTAGAGCCACGGCGCAAAGAAGAAAGGGATTGAAGATGGATATTCGGGTTTACTTAAAAGAGGGAACATCTTACACGTTCTCTCCCAGCGAAAAAATACGCCTGTTTTTGGGGCAACAGGTCTTTGGATCCGAACTACTAAGGCGCTGGATTTCTATCTCGCTGGCGTTGGGAAGAAGTAGTTCTCTGCCGGAGAAACTCCTTCCCAATGTCCAGGCCGTGAGCATCAAGGAAACCTTCTTGGACAACGGAGTCCCGCGAGAACGTGGGGAATATCGGTACCGGACGGCTACGGCCGTTCTCGATTTCGTTGTCAAGACTGGAATTTACACTTTTGTCTTGGAGGTTGAGGCGAAGACCCTCCAAGATCTGGAAGAGGCTTATAGCCTGATTCGCGGTGGTCGTCTTCGCCCGGTCATTTCGTACGAGGCACCTATGGTCCCGCCTTTTCCTCAGACCATTCGTCGTCTGTTGAACGAAATGGCCATGGTGGTCAAGCGCGACATCCAGACGTGGTGGAGGAAGAAAGTTCACCGCGTCGCGTAAGCGAGTTTTCAACCCGACGACAAAAACCCCGATGATTCGAGGTTGAGTCGTCGGGTGTTTTTGTTTGGTTAAAAAAACCTAAAATTAACCATCAAAATTTGCCGAGGCAAATTTTGATGGAAGTTGCGCCTATCGGCGTTTTTACCCGGTTAAATAATTTGCCAGGCAAATTAGATTCGCTATTTAACTGGGTGAATCTGCATTGGGTCTGCGTCTGGTGTTTGCCTTTTCTGCCCTTTTCTGTTAAGCTATTCCCTGTATGTCAACAGAAATTATCGATGCCAAAAAGGAAGCTTTAGTGAAAGAAATGTTCAAGCTTGGGGCGCATTTCGGTTATTCTCGTTCCAGCCGGCATCCTTCTTCCAAGCCTTTTATTTTTGGTTTTAAGAATAAGACCACGATTATCGACCTAGAGAAAACTGCCGACCTTTTAGAGTCTGCCAAGGATTTTGCCCGTGAATTAGGCAAGCAAAAGAAGCAAATTATCTTTGTTGGGACCAAAAAAGAAGCTCAGGAGGTGGTTGAAGCCGGTGCCAACCGTGTTAGTCAGCCTTTTGTTAATGAGCGCTGGATTGGCGGTACCTTGACCAACTTCAAAGAAATCCGCAAAAGAATTGATCGTTTGGCTGAATTGATCAGCAAAGAAGAAAAAGGCGAATTGTCCGTTTATACCAAAAAAGAACGATTGGTTTTGGCTAAAGAGCGGAAAGACCTCGAACGTTATTTTGCCAGTATTTCCAGTGTGACCAAAATGCCTGGCGCTTTGTTTATTGTTGATGTTAAGAAAGAAAAAATTGCCAAGGACGAAGCAGTAATTATGAAAGTGCCTGTGATCAGTTTAGCGAGCTCCGATTGTGACCTTGCTGGCGTTGATTTCCCAATTGTGGCCAATGACGGCCAAAAAGCGAGTATTGCATTCTTCGTTGACCAAATCGTTTCTGCTTATAAAGAAGGCTTGTTGCTTGGTGAGACAAAGCCCGAAGAAAAGAAAGACGAGATCGTTCCGGAGAAAAAACCCGCCCAAATTTTATAAGATAAAAATTAAGCAGGTTCACCCGCCAAAATTTTGCAAAGCAAAACTTAGGCAGGTAAATAAAAAATTATTATTAGTTTAGTTGTTTGAAAATTTTTCTATGATAACCACTGAACAGATTAAAGAATTACGAGAAAAAACTGGCATTTCGATTGCCCAGTGTAAAAAAGCCTTAGAAGATTCTGGCGGTGATATGGTTAAGGCCCTTGATTTCTTAAAAGAAAAAGGCGCCGAAGTTGCTGATAAAAAAATGTCACGCGAACTCCACGCTGGCGCTGTTTCGGCGTACATCCACAGTACCGGTAACATGGGAGCGTTGGTTCAGATTCACTCCGAGACTGATTTCGTCGCGAAGAATCCAGAATTCCGGGCTCTGGCTGATGATGTGGCAATGCAGGTGGCGGCAATGGATCCAAAGACTGTCGAAGAATTGCTCGCTCAGCCTTTTGTGAAAGAACCAAGTTTGACGATCAGTGATCTCGTTAAGAATCATATCCAAAAATTTGGTGAAAGGATTGAGGTGATTCGTTTCACTCGTTTTGATACGAGTAGCGCTTCCTAGGGTTTTCTATGAACAATTACATCTTAATCGGTTTATCTTTTTTGTCGTTGGCCGGCTTGGTCTGGCTTCTTGGACAGAAAATAAGAGAAAACCGAAAAAACAATATCGACCATACTCAGCTTGATGATTATGGAGTTACCCACTTGGTCATTGACTATGTGGCTTTCAAAATTGTCCATTTCTGCAAAGAGACCCTGAGTAAGATTTACTTGTTCTCACTCTTCTTCACCCGAAATATTCTTTCGGTTGTCCGTTATGTTGTTTTCCGAGTCGAGAAAAAGTTTTCGTCGGTAGCGGAATCAGCGAAAGAGAAAAAAGCGATTCATAAAGAAGGCCCCGTTTCTTTTTTCTTGCAAGAGATTAAGGAACATAAAGAAAATGTAATGGCGGAGATAAAGAGTGCGGCAGAAGAAGAAGCGAATCAAGGCCGAGAAGAGAATCTTTAAAAATTAAGCCCTAAATCAACCAGAGGTTGATCGGGCGAACAATCTCAAGGATTGTTTTAGCCAGCATAGCTCAGTTGGTAGAGCGCCACTTTTGTAAAGTGGATGTCCGGGGTTCGATCCCTCGTGCTGGCTCCAAAAAAATGAAAACTCATGTATTTAGGCTTCATCCGGGACAGGACTTGAGAAAGGAAATAGATATTTATGTCGCTGATAAAAATATTAAAGCGGGCGTTATCTTGACTTGTGTCGGAAATTTGGCAAAGGCTGTTATCAGAATGGCTGATGCAAATATCATAAAAACGTGGGAAGGGACTTTTGAAATAGTTTCGCTCGTTGGAACCCTAGAAGTGGGTAATAGCCACTTACATATTTCTATCTCGGATGAAAAGGGGAACACTTTTGGCGGTCATTTAAAAACAGGGACAATTGTCGGGGTTACCGCTGAAGTGGTAATTGGCGAAATAGAAGATACCGTTTTTAAACGAGCGTTCGACAAAAATACTGGATATGAAGAACTGTCGGTAGAGTCGTCCTAATTTGAATTTCACCCCGTTTTCGCTATAATCTAAGGAATGGCTGAACGAGAGAAAATTGGACATATCCATCCCTTAACACAAATAATTAACGAGGTCGTTGATGCTTTTCGTGATCTCGGTTTTATGGTGGCGGAAGGGCCAGAAATTGAAGACGAGTACCACAACTTCGATGCTTTGAATGTACCGGCTGATCATCCGGCTCGGGATATGTGGGACACCTTTTGGCTCAAAAATCCAAAAGGAGTTAGTAGCTTTGAGCTGTCAGCTGGTAGCAAGAATTCTGAATCCGAACCTAAAAGCCAAAACCTAAAAGCTAAAAGCTTGTTGCGTACCCATACTTCGCCGGTGCAAGTGAGATATTTAGAAAAAAACAAGCCACCTTTGAGAATCATTGTACCGGGCAAAGTTTTTCGTTATGAAGCCACTGACGCCAGGCACGAGGCGCAATTTTTTCAGATCGAAGGGCTAATGGTTGATCATAAAGTAAGCGTCGCTGACATGAAGGGGAGCCTCGAACATTTCTTGCAAAAGATTTTTGGCAGGGATGTGCAAATTCGTTTGCGCCCATCATTTTTTCCTTTTGTTGAGCCTGGTTTTGAAGTTGATATGCTTTGTCCCAAATGTCTTGCCACGCCGAAGTCTGTTCTGGCAGATGAAGGCGGGTTTGGAATTAAAGCTGATAGCCCGAAATGTTCAGTTTGTGGCAATAGCGGCTGGCTCGAGATTATGGGCGCCGGCTTGGTCCATCCCCACGTTTTCGAATCTGTTGGTCTAGACCCTAACGAATGGCAGGGCTTTGCTTTTGGGATGGGGCCCGAGCGCTTGGCGATGGTTAAATGGGGGATTGATGATATCCGCAATTTTTATTCAGGCGATCTTCGTTTTATCAATCAGTTTTAACTTTTACTACATTACTACTCTACTACTTTTACTACTATGCTTATCTCCTATAATTGGTTACAAAAATATTTTGATCAGAAATTGCCCAAGGCAAGTGACCTTGCTGATAAAATAATTTTTCACTCTTTCGAAGTCGAAGAGGTCGCCGAAAAAGACGGTGACTATCTAATGGAGATCAAAGTTTTGCCAGATCGCGCTCATGATTGCTTGTGTCATTATGGGATAGCCAAAGAAGTATCCGCATTATTTAACCTGGAGGTGAAACCTCCAATTTCCCCCCAACTTAGAGGTGAGGCCTCTAAGTTGGGGGGAAGCTCAACTTCCCGGAAGTTGACAGTCAAAATTGAAGACGAGAAATTGTGCCGTCGCTATATCGGCCGGATGATTGAAAAAATTGAAGTCAAGGATTCATCGTCGGAATTAAAAAAATCACTTGAGATTCTTGAACAGCGATCAATTTATAATACCGTTGATGCGACCAATTACGTGCTATTTGATATTGGTCAGCCACTGCACGCTTTCGATGCCGACAAGGTTGTCGGTGGAATTACGGTGCGTCTAGCGAAGGCTGGTGAAAAAATTACCACCCTTGATAATCAAGAGGTTGATCTGGACGAAAGTATCTTAATCATTGCCGACGATGAGGGACCCCTGGCGATTGCGGGTATTAAAGGTGGCAAAAAAGCGGAGGTCACGCTAGAGACGAAAAATCTGATCTTAGAATCAGCCAATTTTGATCCTGTAAATATTCGTAAAACTTCACAAAAAACAGGCATTCGAACCGAAGCCTCGAAGCGGTTTGAAAATGAACTTTCGACCGAGGTCGCCGATTATGCGATGGACTTGCTGACTGAGTTGATAATTAAAGAAGCGGGAGCGGCTGAGACAAAAATTGGTGGGAAAATTGATGTTTATCCGCAAAAAAATATTCCGACTCCTATAAACTTTGAGATTAAGGAATTTGCCGAACGATTGGGAGTGGAGATTTCTGTCGAAGAATCGGTGAAAATACTAGAAAGTCTAGGAATTAAGGTTGAGACAAATGGCGAAAAGATAAAAGTCAGTCCGCCGGTGGAGCGTGTTGATTTGGTGGCTAAAGAAAATTATGTCGAGGAAGTCGGTCGGATTTATGGGTACGAAAAAATCACCGGGCAAATCCCAGAAAAAACAGAAACGGACTTGTCACGCCGAAGCGAAGCGGAGGTGGAAAAGAGATTTAATTTAGCGAACAAAATCAGAGTAGTTTTGAAAACCGAAGGGTTCACTGAGGTTTATGGTTACGCTTTTACTGGTAAGGGTGAAGTTGAGTTGGCTAATCCTTTGGCGGGTGACAAAAAGTTTTTGCGTACAAATTTAGAAGATTGGTTAACCGAAAAAATCAAAGTTAATTTGTCTTATGTTTTGTTCGACAATGAACCGGTAAAAGTTTTTGAAATGGGTAAGGTGTTCGTTGGGGACAAAGAAGAGACCAGATTGTGTCTAGGTATTGCCTATCGTAAAAAAATTAAAGGTCAAAATGCCAAAGAGGAGCTAGAAAAAACTTGGGAAAAAATTGGTACCAAAAATTCTGGGAGTGGGGATGAAGTTTCGGCTGTTCAAGAAATTAGTTTTGATAAATTAGCCGAGACGGCTCAAGAGGTCAGGGAAATTAAGCTCGAAGAATTAGTAAACAAAAATGCCAGCTACAAAATAGTTTCACTTTATCCTCGCATTATCCGGGACATCGCTTTGTGGGTGCCAGCGGGTACTCAAGCTGAAACGGTCACTGAAATTATTAAAAATTCAGCCGGTGAACTCTGCGTGGAAGGGCCAGTTTTATTTGACGAATTTTCCAAAGACGGGAAAACCTCGCTCGCTTTTCGTCTCGTTTTTCAGTCTTATGAAAAGACCCTCCAAGATACTGAAATTAATGAGATCATGGAAGAAGTTAATAAGTCCTTGACCCAAAAGGGCTTCACTATTCGGTAGTTTCGAGGAGGTTTTAGGAGAGTTTTCCTTGCTGTATTTTTGGTTTCTTTTGTGCTATAATAGACATATAATCAGCTCCAAAAGGCGGTTATTTTTAAGGTTATTTCTAACAAATTTTAAATAATAAACTATGGCTAAAGAAGAAGCAAAAGTAAGGAAATACGGTTCCGACGATATCGTCGTTTTGGAAGGTCTGGAACCGGTACGTTTGCGCCCGGGTATGTATATTGGCTCGACGGGAACTGACGGCCTTCATCATCTCTTGGTAGAGATTTTTGATAACTCTCGCGATGAAGCGATGAATGGTTCTTGTAACGAAATTGAAGTTGCGCTTTTGCCTGGTGATGTTGTCCGCGTTGTCGACAACGGTGCCGGTATTCCAGTTGGTATCCATAAAAAAACAAAAGTCTCGACTCTGGAAACTGTTTTGACCGTTTTACATGCTGGTGGAAAATTTGGTGGCGAAGGCTATAAAATTTCTGGCGGTTTGCACGGTGTCGGTGCTTCAGTGGTCAATGCATTGTCGGAATGGCTTAAAGCGGAAGTTCATCGTGAAGGTGGAAAATTTGTTCAGGAATATACTCGAGGCAAAAAGAAATATAATGTCAAAAAAGTTTCTTCGTCAAAATTAACCGGCACGATTATTACCTTTAAACCGGATAACACAATTTTTTCCGAATTGATCTACGACTGGAACCGGGTAGTCAATCATTTGCGTGGCCAAGCCTATCTCGTTAAAAGTTTACGCGTGCGAGCGATTGATGCGCGGGAATACAAAGGCAAGATTGATACCGACAAAGCTTTTTATCTTCAAGAGCTTGGCCTAGAAGTGCCAACCAAGACCTTTTATTTCGAAGGTGGTCTTTTGTCGCTGATTAAATTCTATAACCAAAAAGACAAACCGATTCATAAAGAAGTTTTTTATGTGGAAAAGGAAGCCAATGAAGTCATGGTAGAAGTGGCTTTGCAATATGTCGACGATATTGATTTCAAAGAGGTGAGCTATACCAACAACACAATCACACCCGAAGGTGGTATGCACGTGACTGGTTTTCGCACTGCCCTAACCAGAATTTTAAACGATTACGGCAAGAAAAATAATATCTTGAAAGAAAGCGAGGGTAGTCTTACTGGCGACGATGTTCGTGAGGGTATGACGGCGGTGATTTCCGTGAAGCTCCGGAACCCTCAATTTGAAGGCCAGACCAAGGCAAAATTGGGTAGCGTGGAAGCTCGTGGAGCCGTTGAAACAGTCTTTGGCGAGGCTTTTTCTGCCTTTCTAGAAGAACATCCAGATGACGCCAAGGCTATTGTCAGTAAGTCAATTCTAGCCCTAAAGGCCCGTAAGGCGGCCAAGGCGGCCAAAGATAGCGTTATTCGTAAGGGAGCGCTCGAAGGGATGACTTTGCCCGGGAAACTTGCCGATTGCCAGTCTCGTGACCCCGAAGAATCAGAAATCTTTCTCGTCGAGGGAGACTCGGCTGGTGGTTCTGGTAAACAGGGCCGTGACCGTCGGACTCAGGCGATTTTGCCACTGCGAGGTAAAATTTTGAATGTCGAGAAAGCCAGGCTTGATAAAATGATGGCCTATGCGGAAATTCGTTCGCTGATCATTGCGATGGGTATTGGTATTGGTGATTTGATCGATATCTCAAAACTTCGTTACCATAAAATTATTATTGCGACCGATGCGGACGTCGATGGCGCTCACATTGCGACTTTGCTTTTGACTTTCTTTTTCCGTTATTATCGCGAGTTGATTGATCTCGGGAAGATTTATATTGCCCAACCACCTCTTTATAAGATAAAAAAAGGCAAAGAATTTGCTTATGCCTATAGCGACGAAGAAAAAGATAAAAAAATTAAGGAAATGGGCGGAAATGTTGAGCAAGTCGTCGAAGTTGAAGACGGCGAAAATAGCTCAGCCGAAACGGAAGAGGGAACTGAGACTGAAGGCGAAACCTTAAAAACGAGAGTTGCGAAAATCTCAATCCAGCGCTATAAGGGTCTTGGCGAAATGAATCCAGAAGAATTATGGGAAACAACAATGAATCCTGCCAAGCGAATTCTGAAACAGATAACCGTTAACGACTTTAATGATGCCGATAAAACCTTTGATATTTTAATGGGTAGCGAAGTAGAACCCCGTAAACTTTTCATCCAAACTCATGCACACCTCGCGAAGGTGGATGTGTAAAGAGGCTCGGGTCAATTTAATTTAAAACCACGGAAAAAGCCCCAGCGGGGCTTTTTCCTTTGCTCCAAGTCGCCATTTTGCTTTTGTTCCGCTACTTCGTGCGGAACGAGGCCTTTGGCCTAAAAAGCAAAAACCGTGCTGGCGACAATTCCGCAGAGGTTTAAAATTGAATTGACCCTCGCCTTGGTGGCAAGAGCTAAAATATTGTCAAACAACGGTTCTTGTGCTAAAAATACTGATGGAAAAGAAATGGTCTTGATTGGCCAGAAAGGGAATATTCAAATGAAGAAGAATGGTGGGTTTACGATCCTCGAGCTCATGGTTGTCGTCGCGGTTATTGCAATCATTGCGGCTATCGCGATCCCGCACCACGTTTTGAAACCTCTTCGCGAGGCGCAGGGTGTCGTCGAAAAGGCATACCCCGGCTCAAGCGTGATCTCGATGATTAATCTTGGCGGTGGCCTTGCGCCTTTCTCAACGACCTGGTACGGGTCGGATCGCCCGGATATAAACTCTAAAACCGTGAAATTAATCGCCAAAGTAACTGGTGGCGGGGTGGCTGTCGTCTTGCAGAAGAAAGGTGAGGAAAAGAAAGATCTTGCGGTTGTCAAAGATGGCAAGATTGTGGCGACTGGGGTTGCCCCTGATGTAAACCAGGCGGTTCTCGACTCCATTATCTTGGTGTCAGACAGTCCGCCGACAACGACGAAATAAGAAAAGGCTGTCATTGCTATCTAGCCCGAAAAGCCAGCTGTCGTGGTGGTGGCTCCCGACGAAAAGACTACACCATAGCCATCAGGTGAAATCGAGAATTATTTCTGGCCCAGCGCGAAAGTGCTGGGCCCGCGTTATTATTTTCTGTTTTTTATTTCTTCGGAGATTTTAATAATAAAGTCAGCAAGAGAAGTTTTTTCACCTTTTTCTCCACCCCGAGCTTCAACTGTAATCATTTTTTCATCAACCTCCTTTTCGCCAAGAACAATCAAGTAGGGGAGTTTTTGCATCTTGGCATTACGGATTTTTTTGCCGAGGGTTTCATTACTTTCATCAAGCTCGACGCGAATATTATTTTTCTTTAATTCGGCGAAGACTTCTTTAGCATAAGCCATTTGTTTTTCGGAGATCGGCAAAATCTTTACTTGCACGGGTGCGAGCCATGCAGGGAAGTTGCCGGCATAATGTTCGATCAAAATCCCCAAGAACCTTTCTGGTGAGCCAACAATTGCGCGGTGAATCATTACCGGTGTTTTTTCTTTGCCGTCCTCATCAATATATTTTAAGCTAAATCTTTCCGGCATGATGAGATCGAGTTGGATTGTCGAGATTTGCCACTCACGACCAAGCGAATCCTTGGAAATAAAATCCATTTTGGGTCCATAGATGGCGGCCTCGCCGAGACCGTCTTGGTATTCGATTTTGTTATCTACTAAAATTTCTTTGAGTTTCTTTTGGGCCATTTCCCAAGTTGCCTTATCACCAAGATATTTTTCTGGGTGCTCTGGATCCCAGGTCGAGAAACGGATATAGTAATCCATACCATAAACAGTCATTGCTTTTT
>Ga0172381_10007672_pt1 | contig 10647 bp, 8 predicted proteins | sample Leawel6488metaG_FD_119754 | JGI IMG/M metagenome (GOLD analysis project Ga0172381, IMG submission 119754) | Leachate microbial communities from a municipal landfill in Southern Ontario, Canada - Leachate well 64-88 metaG | ecosystem: Engineered > Solid waste > Landfill > Unclassified | place... | reverse complement strand
GAGTACTTTAATAAAGTTATAGAGGCTAACCCTTCGTCGTCGCAGGCTTATCAGCAGATAGGCCGTGCCTATCGGGAAATAAAGTATTATCCTCAGGCTCAGGAAGCTTTTTCTAAGGCTTGCGAGCTTTCTCCGGCTGACGCAAGCATCTATTATGAACAAGGCGTAACTTACCTGGAAGAAGGCAAAGTTAATTCTGCCAGGAAATATCTCAATAAAGCTAAGGGAATGGCCTTAAAAGAAAAAGATTTTAGTCTGGTTAAAAAAATAAACTTCGCTCTTGAACGAGGTTCCAGAATCAAACATAAAAAACCTAAACCGCACTATATTTCCAAAAGAGATGAGGTAGTCAAGCCAATACGAAAATTTTATCCCCGGCAATCTTTGTTGGGCAACCAAGGTTCCTTGAGCCAAGGGTATTATGCCACTGATGTAGATTCGGAAACTCAACCGCCTAAATAGCCCGCCTTCTCTTATCAACATTAAGTTGACAGATTTAAGTTTATGTATACAATTGTATATTATTCGCGGCAGAAATTTACGGCCCCATCGTCTAGCCCGGTCTAGGACATATGGTTCTCAGCCATAAGACACCGGTTCAAATCCGGTTGGGGCTAGTATTTTTGCAAAGCAAAAATACAGAGCAATCGAGAATCGAAATTTGAGATTTGATTAATGAAGATTATCGATTGCGGTCTAATCTCGATTTTCTATTTTCTGAAGCTTGAGCTATAAAAAATCCGCCCGAAAGGGCGGCTTTTTTTATTGATATGCTCCGCAGGAGCGAAGTGATATCTTTAAAGAAGATCGGTTCGAACTCACATCTTTTCTTAAAGCCTAATACATTTTTGGATGCAATACTTGTTCCTTCGGAATTCTTCGCTTCTGGCTTGAAAAATGCAAGTCTCATTGAGAATCCGGTTGGGGCTAGTATTTTTGCAAAGCAAAAATACAGAGCAATCGACCAATTCGACTTTGCTCAGGGTCGATACTGAGCCATGTCGAAGTATCGAGAATCGAAATTTGAGATTTGATTAATGAAGATTATCGATTGCGGTCTAATCTCGATTTTCTATTTTCTGAAGCTTGAGCTATAAAAAAATCCGCCCGAAAGGGCGGCTTTTTCATTTGATAGCTTACTTCGGAAAAAAATTATTTCTGCAGAAGATAGAATCTAATATGGTTAAAAATCTGATTCTTTGATTTAGGGCTTATTTTTGCAAACTTAATGCCCACAATGAAAGGAAATTCAGGGTTGTTGGTTTCGTTACGGCGCACTACTTCACCTGTCGCCAGGATAGGCGTTTTTGATTCCGGAACATATATACCTAATTCGACTGTTTCTCCTATATCCATTTTATAGGGAGTGAGTATGCAAATGCCGTTTTCTGAGATGTCCTGGCTAAGAGCATTGCGTTCCAAGAGGTATTTCACCGAACAGCGGACAACTGCTAAAGGTTCTTTCAATCTGAATGATTTTCTTTGGTTTTTCATAATTTCACCTCACAATTTTCTCTTCGCCTACAAGATAACACATAATCTTTGTAGTTTAAAGGGTGGAAGGCATTACAAAATTAAAACGTTTACAGATAACAGGGGGTATAAAGATTTAAGCTGTTTAATTAATGAGGGCTAGAAAAGAAAAGAGTTGATTTTGCTTTTTGCAGATTTTCTTAGGCTGCAACAGGAGGCGAATACCGCCAGCCACGGGAGAGGTGATTCGCCTTGGCCCTGTTACAACCGTTACATAAAACATTATACTCTTAATTTATAAACATTAAAAGAAAAGAGTGGATAAAAAAACCAAACAGAAACAGTTTTAAGCTATAAGTCGTAAGCGTCGGCTCGCGACATCAAATTCGTCCAATTTAACTAGTTCAACGGAATGTGCGGCTTGCAACTTTAAGCTATTGATTGAACTTACCAATGGGGAGAAAGGAGGGAGTCAAAAAAACGTTTCGCTGTCTTTTTATTTTTGTCATGCTGGATATTATGCTTTACCTGGGTTTTTTTAAGCAGGTTGGTTTGGCACCAGTTTTTTCTCATTCTGTTACCGGGACAGCCGGTAAGCAAAAATATAGACAGGAATATTAGTAGCAATTTCATAAAAATATTATAGCACAAGAAGGGTAAAATGGTAGTTTTTGGTTCCGTAACACTATTTTTTTCTATCAGGGCATTGCTCTAATCTATTTGGCTTTTCTTGTAGTTATGATATAATTTAGCCTGCATTTTAAGCTTAAGAACTGGTAAAAATGACATTTTCGTAAATAATCTTAAGAGGAAAGTCCTATGTTGGCAAAGCGCATAATACCTTGTCTGGATATAAATAATGGCCGGGTAGTAAAGGGAATTAATTTTGTTAACCTTAAAGATGCCGGTGATCCGGTGGATAATGCTAAGGTTTACGAGCACCAGGGAGCCGATGAACTTGTTTTCCTAGATATTACTGCCAGCCACCAGAAGCGTTCGACTACGATTGATTTAGTCAGCCGGGTAGCCAAGGTTGTATTTATGCCTTTTGCGGTAGGCGGCGGAGCAAGGAATATTAATGATATTAGAAGGCTTCTTTTGGCTGGAGCAGAAAAGGTGTCTTTAAATACGGCAGTAGTAAAGAATCCGCAATTGATACGTCAAGCGAGTAAAATATTTGGCAGCCAATGCATAGTTGTGGCAATAGACGCAAAATTAAGATATAGCCCTGAGCAGAGCCGAAGGGCAATAGACGCAAAATTAAGATATAGCCCTGAGCATAGCCGAAGGGCAATAGACGCAAAGTCAAAGTATAGGACGAAGGACGTAGAACGAAGGACGAGCGGTGTTGGATGTAGAAAAAACGTTTCACGTCTCACGTCTTACATCTCGCGGAACGAGTGGGAGGTTTATATCAATGGTGGAAGAACCCCAACAGGTATAGACGTGATTAAGTGGGCTGAAAAAGCGGAAAAACTGGGCGCAGGAGAGATACTCCTTACCAGCATGGATTATGATGGAACTAAAAAAGGCTTTGATATAGAGCTAACGAAAGCTGTTGCTGATACGGTTAATATACCGGTCATAGCTTCCGGAGGGGCAGGCAAACTATCCGATTTCTATGAAGTTTTTACCAAGACTAAAGCCACAGCAGCTTTAGCAGCGTCTATATTCCATTACAGAGAAATAGGCATTAAGGAAGTTAAAAGATACCTTAAGAATAAGGGGGTAGAGGTGCGGATTTGATAGAGAAGCGCGAAATTTAAAATTAAAAATGCAAAATTGAAAATGAAAAAGGGAAAGAAAAACAAGAATAAGGGAGATAAATATGAAGACGGTAAAAAAATCAAAAATTAAGAAAAAGAAATTAGGCCTAAAAACAAAAAGTAAAATAAAACTGAATAAAAAACAATCCAAAATCCCAGATCTAAAATTGGATACGAATGGGCTCCTGCCGGCCATTGTGCAGGATGCAAAAACAAAAGAGGTTTTGATGCTTGCCTACATGAACAAGGCTTCTTTAAAAATTACCTTGAAAGAAGGGCGTACTTGTTTTTATTCACGTTCCAGAAAATGCTTCTGGCGCAAGGGAGAAACAAGCGGACATATCCAGAGAGTCAAGAGAGTCTTTTATGACTGTGACAAGGATACCCTCCTGATTTTGGTTGATCAAACAGGGGCTGCGTGCCATACCGGTAAAAAAAGCTGTTTCTATCGGAAAATAATATAATATAGAGTAGCTGTATTTCGTGGGAATAAAGAATATTTCTATGGACATCAATCCTAAATTATCTGAATTCAAAAAATTAGCCAAAAGTAATAATCTCGTTGTTTTTTCGCATAAGTTTTATTCAGATTGGCTGACCCCGGCTGCGGTTTATTGCGGCCTGAGAAAGAAAATCAAAGGAGAGAGTTTTCTGCTTGAATCAGTAGAGGGCCAGGAGAAAATCTGCCGTTTTTCTTTTCTGGGGTTTATGCCAATTTGCACCTTTAAAACTAAAGGAAATAAAGCTTACGTTAAATATTCCGGCCGGACTCAGGAAACAAGCTTTAAAATTTCCCGGCCGCTGGAAAATTTAAGAAAACTTATGGAGAGCTTTAAAGTCGCCCCAAAAGAGCATCTGCGTTTTTTCGGAGGCTTTCTTGGGTATGTCGGTTATGATACTGTCAGGTTCTATGAACCCATAGGCAAGGAACTGCCCGACCCCTTAGAGACTTATGATACATATTTTATCTTGCCTAAATTCTTAATAGTTTTTGACCATGTTAAGAAACAAATAGAGATACTCTCTTTTGTCCAAGTTGAGAATTCTAAATTAAAAACAGCCCGTTTCATAGCTAACTTATACAAAAAAGAAAAAAATGAGCTCCAAGGGTTGTATAGAATATTATCCGGCCCTTGCAAATTGCCCGAGTTGTCATTCTCTTCTTCCGGTAACAAGAAAATATTAAGGTCGAATTTTAAGAAAAAAGATTTTATTACTGCTGTAAAAAAGGCTAAGCAGCATATATACAAAGGAGATATTATACAGACAGTTATCTCTCAAAGATTCAGCGCTGAGTTTAGGTCTGACCCCTTTTCTGTCTATCGTTATCTCAGGATACTTAATCCTTCTCCTTATATGTTTTATCTTGATCTTGAAGGGCTTCAGGTTACCGGGTCTTCGCCAGAAATGCTTTTGCGTTGTGAAGGAGGGGAATTGACAACGCATCCTATAGCCGGGACAAGGCCGCGAGGCAAAAATGAGCAAGAAGATTTAAAGCTAAAAAAGGCTTTATTAGCTGACATCAAGGAAAAAGCTGAGCACATAATGCTGGTTGACTTAGCGCGTAATGATTTAGGAAAGGTTGCCGCTAAAGGTACAGTGGATATAAAATCCTTTATGGAGGTTGAAAAATTTTCTCATGTAATGCATATTGTTAGCGAAGTAAGGGCGAAATTATCTGCTTCAGAGGATATTTTTTCAGCTTTAGTAAGTTGTTTTCCCGCTGGGACTGTGAGTGGGGCCCCAAAGGTGAGGGCTATGCAGATTATCAATGAACTTGAGCCGCAGAAGAGAGGTGTATATGCAGGTTCTATAGGATATTTTTCCTTCACAAAGAGCCTTGACACCTGTATAATAATCAGGACCATCGTCTTCAAGGGAGGCAAGGCTTATGTTCAAGCCGGGGCCGGAATTGTGGCTGACTCTCGGCCTGAGAACGAGTATAAAGAAACTGTTAATAAGGCAAAAGCTCAATTTTTAGCGCTTGAGCTTGCTGCCGGAGCCAATAAATAACTAAAAGTTGTTTTAATGTTTAAGGAAACGGTAAGAGAGGAGGAAAATCAATATGTTAAGGATGAGATTAAGAAGGCCGGGTAAATCTGTCAAAGGAAGGTATCATTACAAGATTGTGGTAATGGAAGGCAAGTTTTCCCGGGAATCAAAATTTCTGGTTCAAATCGGCTATTACGACCCTTCCAAGAAGCTTCTAAAGTTTGATATTGAAAAATATCAGGCATGGCTGGCTAAGGGAGCGACTCCTACCGAAACTGTAAAGACTTTATTTAAACGGTATAAAAAGCAAGCAGCAAAAAAATCTTAAATTATTTAAGCATCTATTCGTTTACTTTTTAGAAAATTAATAATAAGGAATAACGCAAGGAGGCATAATGCAAGGACCTAACGGCGGGATACTTCAGATAGTTCCTTTAATTTTCATTTTTGGAATCTTTTATTTTCTTATAATACGTCCCCAGCAAAAAAAACAGAAAGATCATCTTGCAATGATACAAAATATAAAGAAGAATGACGAGGTTGTTACAGTAGGCGGAGTGCACGGAACTGTCATAAATGTGAAAGAAAAAACCTTCATTGTGAGGATAGATGAAAATGTAAAGGTTGAAATAGATAAAAGCTCGGTGGCCTATATTAAAAAGGTAAGGCAATGATCAAAAACACAGATTTAAAGCTCAGGGTTGGAGTAATCTTTACGTTGGTGGCATTAAGCGTTTTATACGTATTTCCTTTGAAGAAAAACGTAAATCTCGGCTTGGATTTAAAAGGCGGCATGTATGTTCTTCTTAAGGCTGATACATCTTCAGTGGGCGCCAAAAGAAAATCAGAGGCCATGAGTGCCGCGGTTGAGAAAATACGTAACCGGATAGATGCTTACGGAGTAAAGGAAACGTCAATACAAGTCCAGGGAGAAAACTCTATTCTTGTTCAGGTGCCGGGACTTGTAGATAGGGAAATAATAGACCGACTGAAAGAAGTAGGAAAGCTTGAGTTTCAACTGGTTGAAGAAGACCAGGAAAAGGTTTCTTTGGCTTTAAAGGAAGAGGTGCCTGAAGGGTATGAATTAAAGGAGTATGAAAATTCTCAATTGCTTATACGAAAGAGCCCTTCTCTTGTTGGCAGCGACTTGGCTGACAGCTTTGTTGGATTCGATTCTTATGGTATCGCTGAAGTCCGCCTGAAATTTACTTCTGCCGGGGCAAGAAAATTTGCCAAAGTAACTGAAGAGAATGTTGGTAAGCGCTTAGCAATTGTGTTGGATGGCAACGTTAAGAGCGCTCCTCAAATAAGAGAGCCTATAGCTAGCGGTGAAGCTCAGATTACCGGAGATTTTTCTATGGAAGAAGCAAGGCTTATAAGCTCAGTATTGAATTCGGGAGCTCTCCCGATACCTTTAGTTGTAGAAGAAGAACGCAGCGTTGGGCCTCTTCTGGGTTCAGATTCAATTCAGAGAGGAATTCGTTCTATATTTCTGGGAGCTGCTCTTGTTGTTATATTTGTGCTGATATATTATCTTCTAGGCGGGGTGGTTACGGTTATCTGTCTTTTTTTGGATCTTTTGTTTATCCTGGCTGGCCTGCACCTTTTTAGAGGAACACTGACTCTGCCGGGTATTGCCGGTATGATTTTGATTTTAGGCATGGCAGTAGATGCCAATGTTTTGATATTTGAAAGGATAAGAGAGGAACTTAAGGAAAATAAGCCTTTCAGTATTGCCGTGAAGAATGGTTTTAACCGGGCTAAAAGAACAATATTTGATGCAAATGTTACAACCCTGATAGCCGCTTTCTTTCTTTTTTATTATGGCACGGGGTCGATCAAAGGATTTGCTGCCACTCTATCTTTGGGTATTATAGCCAGCATTTTTACTGCTGTGTTTGTGGGCAGAACAATTTTTTCTTTCTTGATAAACCTAAAATTAAAAAAATTTACAATGCTTTCTGTTATATCGTCTTCCAAGATAAACTTTGTTAAGGCCAGATGGTTTTGCATTGTTGCTTCTTTAATAATAATCGGCGTGGGGATGTTTAGCTTTTACTCTAAAAGAGACGATATTTACGGGATAGATTTTAAAGGAGGGCAAATCCTTGAATATAAGATTACTCCCGCGGTTAATGTTGAAGAAGTAAGGGCGGCCCTTAAAGCAAAGGGTTTTGACAACCTCGTGATTCAGGAATTTAAAGATATTGCCGGAGGGGTGATTATAAAAAGCAAAGATGACCTTTCGTCAGAACTCCAGAGGGCTCTAAAAGCTAATTTTCAAAATGTAGAAGAGCTTAAAGTTACAACGGTAGGCCCGGCTGTAGGCAAAATATTGAGACGAAAAGCTTACATGGCCATAGCGCTTTCTCTGCTGGGTATACTTTTGTATGTTGCCGTGAGATTTAAACATTTTGATTTTGCTTTTGCGGCGGTGATAGCGCTTTTCCATGATGTTTTTATTTGTCTGGGGTTTATGGCGTTAGCCGGGTTTGAAGTAAATCTTTTAACTATAACGGCGTTGTTGACGATCGCCGGCTATTCCATAAATGATACTATCGTGATTTACGACCGTATCAGAGAGATTTCACCGCATATGCGTAAAGCGTCGTTGAGAGATATAGTCAATAAAGCCATCAATAGCACGCTTTCGCGGACAATCATCACTTCCTTTACCACGATTCTTGTGGTGGCTTCTATTTTTATTCTGGGAGGAGAAGCTCTTAGAGGATTCTCTTTTACTCTGTTAGTGGGGGTGATTTTCGGCACTTATTCTTCCATATACATCGCTTCTCCCTTGGTTCTTTTGTTTAGAAAGACCCGTGTTTAATGTATTTAAAATTTATGTGAATAAAGATATACCTCATGAGACAGCAATTCAAAGCCTGTTGTCTCTGGGGTATCGGCGGGTTGATGAAACTCTCGAAGAAGGAGACTTTTCTTTTCGCGGCGACACCCTAGAAGTGTTCCCGGTTAATTTCAATTTTCCTATAAGAATTGAATGGGAGTTTGAAATCATAAAGAATATTTACAGCTTTGATAAAACCCTCGGCAAAAAAATCATCGATTACGATCTTATCATAATTATCCCTCATCTTAAAAAAACCAAACGATATCTAGACGAAGATTTTCCTTTAGACGCCGTGTTGAGGATACAGAATGGCGATTATATAGTTCACACTCGTTATGGCATAGGAAAATTTCTGGGCACGCGTAAACTCCAGGTACGAGGCAAAGAGGACTATTATTTCGAGATAGAGTATTATAACGGAGATAAATTGTATGTTTCCAAAGAGGAAGCGCATTTAATACAAAAATATTCCAATTTTAATTTAAGAAAACCACGGCTTTCGCGTTTAGGCTCTAAGGAGTGGACGAAAACAAAGGAGAAGGTTCAAAAAGGCATCAAGGCTTTCGCGCTTGAAATATTGCGAATGGAAGCGCAGAGGAAGGTCATAGGGGGGTTTCGATATGTAAAAGATGATTCGTGGCAGAGGAAGTTTGAAAAGGATTTTCCCTATGAAGAAACCAAGGATCAAGCTAAAGCAACCCAGGAAGTAAAAGCCGATATGGAAGGGCCTAATTGTATGGATAGGATGATCTGCGGAGATGTAGGCTATGGTAAAACAGAAGTGGCTATGCGAGCAGCTTTTAAGGCAGTAGTCAGCCAAAAACAAGTTGCCTTTTTGGTTCCTACTACAATTCTTGCCTGTCAGCATTACAATAACCTGATAAAGCGTTTAAAAGATTTTCCTTTTTGCGTGGAGATGCTTTCCAGGTTTCGTTCGCAATCTGAGCAGAAGGAGATTGTGAAAAAGCTTAAAGAGGGTAAAGTTGATATTATAGTCGGTACTCATCGGCTGCTATCCGAAGATGTAGCCTTTAAGGACGTTGGTCTTTTAATCATCGACGAAGAGCATAAATTTGGCGTAGAACATAAAGAAAAAATAAAAAAACTTAAAGTAGGAATTGATGTTTTAATTTTAACCGCAACTCCTATTCCCAGGACTCTTTATATGAGTTTGATCGGTATCAAGGGTATTTCTTTAATCAAAACAGCTCCTCGGCAAAGACTGGCAATAAAGACTAAACTGATTGAGTTTGAGCCTGAAAAAATAAAAGCATCCATTTTGAAGGAATTCAGAAGAGGCGGACAGATTTTCTTCATCCATAACCGCATACAAAGTATATATAAGCTGCATGATTTGCTACGCAGGCTTCTTCCGCCGGAAATACGCATAGGGGTAGTGCATGGAAGAATGCCGGCCCATTTAATGGAAAGAATAATGCTTGATTTTATTAATAAAAAGATTGATTGTTTACTGTCGACAGCAATTGTTGAATCTGGCATTGACATTCCCGCGGCTAACACTATTATTATAGATAACGCTCATAGGTTTGGATTAGCTGATTTGCATCAATTACGCGGTAGAGTGGGAAGGTTTAATGTCCAGGCCTATGCGAATTTGGTAGTTCCTTCACAGGGGGGTATTTCTACTGAGGCCAGAAAGAGGCTTGAAATGGTTGAGGAGTTTTCTCATCTTGGTGCAGGCTTTGAGGTAGCAATGAATGATTTAGAGCTCAGAGGAGCGGGTAATATCCTTGGCAAGGAACAGCATGGTTTCATATGGATGGTTGGTTTTGACTTATATTGCCGGCTACTCAGAAAAGAGATAGAATATTTAAAACAGGCTTTTAAAATCGGGTTGAATTAAAATTTAAGCTCAGGAAGGGATAAGTAAAAGGCAGGTATGATGAAAATAAATATTTTCCTTATTTTGTTTATCAGTTTGCAGTTGGGGGTTAGAGCAGAAGAAATAACCCGGATAGTTGCCAAAGTAAATAATCAGGCAATAACTTCCAGGGATTTGGACGATTATTGCCAGGCATTAAATTATGAGATGTCCGATACTCGCAAAAAGATTTCTTCAGAAGGCGAAGAATTTAACAAAGAAGCCCTGAGGCGCTTGATTGAAGACAAATTAATCCTCGATGAAGCTACCAGAGAGAAGATGCAGATTCCACAGCCGATGATTGATAACAGGGTTGATCAAATAATATCTTCTTACCCTTCGCGTCAGGATTTTGAGGCTTCGCTCGTAGAAAAGGGCTTTACTGTTACCTCTCTCAAGAAAAAGATAGAAAGCCAGTATATGATGCGGGAGATCATCGACAAATATGTTAAGTCAATGGTCAGCGTTTCTCCCCAGGAAATATTTGCATACTATTCTGAAAATAAAAATTCATTTCAGTCCCCGGAGATTTGCATTTTTTATATAGCTAAATCTCAGGAGAAAAGCATATTGGAAGATATTTCCAAACTGATTGAAGCCGAAGGCATCATAGGAGCCCAGAATGCTTACTGGGGCCTGCTTATGAAAATGGAATCCACAAAAGAGGAATTAAAGGCGGAGAT
>Ga0172381_10007671_pt1 | contig 10647 bp, 22 predicted proteins | sample Leawel6488metaG_FD_119754 | JGI IMG/M metagenome (GOLD analysis project Ga0172381, IMG submission 119754) | Leachate microbial communities from a municipal landfill in Southern Ontario, Canada - Leachate well 64-88 metaG | ecosystem: Engineered > Solid waste > Landfill > Unclassified | place... | reverse complement strand
TGGTTACTTTTGAATCGTTTAGTAATCATGTGCAGGCATTACTGTGCGGAGGCGTAGACCTTATTGCACATGAAAGAATGCGGCAAAAAACAGAGGAGGGGTTGACGTCAGAGCATGATGATACTCACAATACCGGGGCAATGGCAATGGCTGCTGCTTGCTATGCTAGTCCTGAGCGGTTGTACGTTTGTAGGAATAATAGGAAGACTATTGCGTTTCGAGACCCTTGGCCCTGGGCTTCATGTTGGGATAAGCGTGGAGCTTCTACACGAATTCGAGACCTGGTAAGGGCTGGTGCGCTTATTGCTGCTGAAATAGACAGGCTTCAGCGTCTTGAACAGAAAGTATCTGGCGATGACGAGGGAGAATAATGTGGCAATATCCTGCATTTGGAGGGGGAACAGTTGCACAGTCATCAGGTGTCAGGTTGCCCTATTACTATGTCTATGCCGATGACAAGATACGTGAGCATGTAGCTAGGACTTTAGTTGAGTGGTTAAACGAAGGTAGAAGGCCGGTTTGGGCTAATAGTCTGCACCGTGAGGGTCCGTTAGATGAATTTGTTCGTGGAGAGGACAACATCTGTATAACTGCTACAGGCCCTATGATAATGCTTGAAGATGGGACTTGGGCTGAAGATCCTACATGGCAGTTGAACAGGATAGCGTTGATTGATTTATTGCTGGAGTAGCTAAATGAGATACACACGCGGTTTAGGAGGAATAAGTGAAGTGGTATCACCAAATATACGGCTCAGGTATAGTTACACAGGCGGACCCTTATAGGCCGTATTACATCGTTGATGCCGACGATTATTTTAGCGTCTGTAGTGCGCTAGTTAAATGGTTAAATACGGGTAAACGTCCTGCTTGGGTAGCTACGTTGCGGCGCTCAGGCCCTTTTGCAGAGCATTGTGCTGGGGACTTTGGCATAAGTATTAGTGCTACAGGCCCCTTGGCGTTTCAAGATTACGCCAAAAAGAACCTTGACAATATTAAACGAGCTGCCCCGTTGCGGGTCCAATTGATTGATAGGTTATTTGAATGACAAAAAATTTCGATCACAAAAATGAATTCCGTGGTGGCTGGATAGGCGTCGATTTTGACGGTACTTTAGCTACCTACACTGGATGGAAAGGTTCGGCAGTTCTAGGAGAGCCCCTGATGCCCATGGTTAATCGTGTGCGACAGTGGCTGGCTCAGGGTATAGAAGTTCGCATAGTTACAGCCAGAGCTTGTCCGGTTAAGCCTAAGGGTTATGAGAATGATATACCGACAGGCGTGGCTGCGATACATGAATGGTGTATCGAGCACATTGGACAACCTTTAGTTGTTACGTATCAAAAGGACTACAACATGATTGAGTTGTGGGACGATAGAGCTGTTCAGGTAATACCTAACGATGGCCGGCGGGTCACAAGTCTTTTGGAGTGTTGTGGGAATTGTCGTTTTGCATCGCGAAGACTCCCCGGCCTTATCTGCTGTAATCATGATAAGAGTGAGTGGTGTGGAGAGATTGTTTACGGGGATAACTGGTGTGATGTTTGGAAGATGAAGAGGAGGAAGAGTCTATGACATCAGTATCACGACCTGAAAATCCAACGATAACCCTGAAAAAGGGCCAGCGTGTCAAGCTTCTCTCTAAAGGATGGGAGGGGTATACGGGAACTGTGGGCATGGACACCAACGAGAACGGGGACCTTTTTGTACTTGTGGATAACACCGTGGGAGAGAGTGGTGGTCCTATGAATTTCTGGTGTTGGGAGTTTGAGTTGGAATTGATTGAGGAGGACTAAATGGCCAAATACAAATTCCAATACCCCGTACCCCGCAAAGGTGAGTACGACATCGAAAAGGACTACTACGCCAATGGTGTAATACCGAAGGCGGGTCTTATTGATGGAATGTTGTACCGAGGTGAGTGTCGCAACGCAGATAAAGCTGTGTGGCGTGCAGATAAGAACAGGTGGGAGTATGAACGTACTAAGTTCGGAGAAACCTTTACGGACTTTGTGGAGGCCCTGGAAGATGGCCAGGGGTTTGATGTGTTTCTACCGATAGAGGCACTTAACGGAATACGTGGATGTGGTAATTGCGACTACACAGACGTAGACTACGCATGGCTTGATGGGCCATGCCCTGAATGTGGAGAGGAGGACTAAATGAAAATGTATTTTGTCGTCCAGGAGGATGTGCCCGTGGACCTTGCTATGGTTGGCGTAGCTCACGGGGCTATGATGGCTGAGTTGGTTTGGGGGCAGAAAGGACCCATCGATGGTGTACCGTATTCCAAGTACGAGGCTTGGAAGAAGGAGTGCTTTAAGAAGGTAATTGTCCGGGCTAACACAATACAGTTTGCTCAAGCAGCGGAGTTGACCGAGGGGTTTTATGTTCAAGAGTCTTCTTTAGGGCATTCTGATACTGTGTTTGTGACGTATCCCATGGACTATTCGAGTTTGAACCACGAGTTCTTTGCTAAACTTCCCCCCTATAATGAAGCCTTGAAAAATCAAATTAAGTCCGTTCAGGCAAAAGTTACTGGTGGTTCTGAGAAGACGTTTGGTCTTGTGTTCGACCTGATGGAGTCTTGTTTGATGCAGGATTATTCGGAGGCTATGGCTAAGGCGAGGAGGTTGTGGAAGACTACAAAATGTTTACCGCACGATCAAGCAGTGGTTTTGCGAGAGGTTGCGCGTAGACATGAGGCGAACAGATCAGTTTTTGAGTATCTTAAGAGACGCACGATGGAGGAGTATGCCAAAGAGTTCCAGTCTTAATACTAATCTTCTTTAGTCGTTTAATAACTCTCACAAGTTTTTTAAAGGTGGTGATGTATGGCAAAAATAATCAAAACCAACGGTGAAGAGGTCGATGTTCAGCCCAATAATGGGAGGCATTTTTCATTGAAAGAGATGCAAGACATTGTAGGAGGATACATAGAGGTAATTCCTTACGGTACAAAGAAATTGATGGTTTTAAACGAGGAGGGTAAGCTGCTTGGGCTCCCTGAAAATAACGTGGCCACAGACTTGGTCCGTGGGGCGGACATCATTGTAGGTGATGTTTTACTGTGTAAAGCTTCGGAGGTTAAGTGATGTCCGATGGGATAATCTGCGCAGAGCAGAATTGTACTGCGGAGGCAGAGATAGAGGTTGTTAGGTGTGGTATTGACCCTAAGGATAAGTCCGAGGCGGTTATTTGGTTATGCTCCAAACATTATGAGAAGTTGTTTGGAAGAGAGCGGTTGGCGTTAAAGACTCATTGGCGTATAGAGAGGATGATAGGCGAGATGAAAGCTACATTGCCTGGTAAATACCAATGGGCTTTAGCGGCTAGATTGGAAGATAAGGAGAAATGAGGTAGTATTTAAACATGGAAGATATTAAACAAAGAAGTTTAAGGCTAGAACTCCTGGAACAAGTTGAGACTGGGAAGGCACAGGGGGAGGGTCCGGATGTGGGGTATGAAGTCTATTATGGACGTTCTGAGAACGGGGAACCGGCACTGGCATTGACGGATGTTGAGGTTACTAACTTTCTAATGACGGGGCTTGCGGATATTACAGCGCTGCATTTGGTGACGGTCACTAAGGAGTTTAAGGATGCCTTGAGGTCCGTTGATGGCTTCGTTTTACGACTTCGTAAAGCTACCATTGAGGCGATACAAGCGCGGTATGGGGCTCAAGCGATGCTTGGTATCCAACAAAATAAAGTAGATTTTGTTAAGGGTATTTCCGGAGTTAATAAGGACCATGAGGAAGTGATTGCTGCCTTAGGAGATATTCCTGAATGGAATAAAGAGTTGCTCCGCAAAACACTTAAAAATCCCAAAGGTCAAGGGGATGCTTGATGCGTATTGTAATGGATACAGAGAGCGTAGCCAAGTACTTGGGAGTTGATGTAAAACATATTAGACTCTGGACGCGGTTAGGGGTATTGCCTTGTTGTAAGGGACCACCTTACAGGTATGATGTAGAAGAAATCGATACCTGGGTGGCTGAGGGTAACCTTGAAAAGCACAGGCCCCCACCGCAAACGGAGTTTAAACATCAAGCTGGATTCTGGGTGAAACAATGACCGCTAATCATATATCGTTGGGCATGATACCTAAAACGCCCCAAGCAGAAAAGCCTAAGCCACCCCCGGCTCCTACCATCGCTAACTTTTTGGATGGGTTGGGTATTTTCTGGTCGCAGTTGGATGCCGGTAATGGTTCTATCACTGCAGGTAACTCGCTAATAACGCTACCTAACTACGACATTGGAAAGTACTTCAATGAGTCTACGATGCGGGCGCTTCAGAAAAAAGGGTGGAGTAGACACCCTCTGGGTGGAACTATGTGGGGAGGAACGTTCTGATGGTTTTTGGAAGTTTTACGGATCTTACAAATATAAAAAGTGGTCTAGAGATACTACGGGGGTATAATGCTGATGCAGCTATTGTAGTGCGTTATCCCTTAGTGCATGTTCCTGAAATCTTATTAACTGATTTGTCCGGTTTAGACCAAACAGCTATAACAAATCTTGGATGGATAGATCAGTCTGTTGAGGGTGGTCTGTTCTACACCCTCACTAATTAAGAAAGTAGTCTCCTATTTGGGTATAAGAAAGTAACAATGAGTGTTTGGCGCACTCAATATCCATAAGGAGGATATCATGCAAATTTCTAAATTGGTTGCAGCACTGAACAAGTACAACACCGAAGTGCAGGTTTTGGGGAACGTCGTAACAGAGTCCGACATAGAAGTTTCTACCAAGATATCCGAGATTATCGTCATGGACCCGGGGGACGAAGTTCACTTGGTTCTTGAGTTTATCTCGGAGACGGAGGACAGTTTTCTCGTCGGGGATCTGGTCCATGAGCTGGAGAAGCTCAATGGGAATGCCAAAGTCTGTCTGCGCTTCGGGGATGGAGACATCGTCTCCGAGGTGAAAAGAATCGTTAAAGGGGACGAGGGTGAGCTGCACTTGCAGTGTGCAACAATTAACGAGACCCTGGAAACGCTCTGTGAGCAGACGGGTCTTGAGGTGGAGGATCTTATTGACGAGGAAGACCTCGAGTTCGACGATGATGACGAAGAGTCCTACGGTGTTGTTACTTCCAATATCTTCGAGCGTCTGCCGTTTACTCGTGCACATCGGGCAATGAAAAAGCGGCGAGAGTATCTTGAGATGCATGCGGAAATTGAGTACGACGATAACGGTAAGATGCACGTCGTCGGCTAATCTCACGAAGAGAAGGAGTTGTTTACAACTTCTTCTTTTTTTTGTTACGTTGATTACCCAGTAACAGACGGGTAGATTAGTTTGTTCTGCGCACTCACTAATTAAAAAAGTAGTCTCCTATTTGGGTATAAGAAAGTAACAACGAGTGTTTGGCGCACTCAATATCCATAAGGAGGATATTATGCAGACTGATAAATGGGTCGAAGCACTGAACAAATGTCACAACAAATCTAAAACTTCTGAATTGTTAGAACGTATGAACGATTATAATACTGTGCTGGAAAAGCACAAAACCGAGGCTGAGGAGGACAGTATTCGCCTCAGGAAACTGAGGCAGGAGAATGACGATCTCATAAACAAGGCCAAGGCCATCGTGGCCGAGGCTGAAGAAATCCTGGCGATGAAGATCGATTAATACGTTTCTCGCGGACCTGTTACGTAGAGAAGGAGTTGTTTACAACTTCTTCTTTTTTTGTTACGCTGAGCTGCTATCTAACAAACGGGAGTTAGTGATGAAACTATACGAACAGCTGAAACTTTTTACTGGTGGAGACAGTTCAGAACTGGAAAACCAGTACAACACATGGGTGAAAGAGATGATGGAAGCTCGTAGTAAGGTTCCCATCTTGAGTAACAAGCCTTTTAATATCATCTCCAGGAGACCCCTTATTCGGCAATATAAAGGGGCTGAGACTTATGCATTAGCGATATTTTATGAGTATGCTGAGTTATCAGAATCTGAGCAAGGACCCGATAAGGCGGGCAACTTCGTGGGGGCGAGTGCGTTCCCTGCGCAATCAAGAGGTAAGAGACGATAATGTTAATACCACAAGTTTACATTACCCAAAAACAATCTCCGCGTGAGATCATGAAAGACTTTAACGCGTGGGCGTGTAAACGGGCAGAGCACGTGAAGGCTTTGGAAGCTAAGGATGCTGAAGATTCTTTGGGTATTCCATCAGAGACTCATGTGCAGTGGGATCAAGGCTTGCAGCACTATATAATGACGGTTGTCTATCTGGCAACAAAGGAGGAAATTGAGAGTGCGGCAAATTCAGGGGTTAAGTCTTAGAGAGGCGTATGTATTGGTCAACGGACCAATTGGAGGAATGCAGAAAATGACGGATGGAAGAAGAACCACGCGATTGCGAGAGTCCGAAAAAACTATCATAGAGCGGCAACGCGTAGAGATTATGCGTTTAAAGTCGAAGGTGAATAGCCTTCAGGATTTCATTAAGACCGATACCAAGGAGTTGGATGGTGATTTGATGAAAAGAGAATTGGTTTAATTTGGTATCGGACTTTACAACGTAAATCCTTCTCTAACAAAGTACCATTCTGTACACCTGATAAAAAATAGAAGAAGATTGAGGTTTACCATGAGGTTACTAGATGGAAGTACGATGGGGGTGCCGTTACCGTTGAAGTACAAATATTCCAGAAAAGAAATCCGGAGTATGGTGGATGATGCTTCTGCGTTTTATACTTCTAGAGCTATGTTGCAGCACCTAAAGCAGCGGTATCGAGCGTCGATTGATGCGTATGTTAGCGAGTTCAAAGAGTTGATTGACGTGCTGGCACCGTCTCCGCATATGGAGTATTCACATTTATCAGATAACGGCACTATCTTTTCCTTTGAAGTTGGTAGAGACTTTTTTATGGAGGTTATTATCCCGGAATTGCGTGTATGGGCTAAGCGTTTGGACATAGAAATCTCTTATAACCATATTATGTCTGAAGAGAATCCTTCGTACCCTGCTGGAATTGTGTGTTTCAATTGGGCAGGTACTCCTGGGGAGATGAAAATCATACCCAATCAACATTCGCCAATTGAGGACTGGAAATTACCGGAATAATCGCGTAGACTTCTAGTACCTCTTTTATTGTTGGATGGTTGGAGCTTAAAGGGGCGTTGATGAAAATCAGCGCTCCTTTTTTTTGCTTGTTGCACTATACTTGTTTCGATAACAGGTAACTGGAGGATATAAAGATGTCTAATTCGTATTATAGTCTGATGAAGAAGTTAGCTTACAATGGACCTTATGCGGTTCCAGATGATGAAGCGTTGCTTCAGTACTATTCTCAGATGCCCGAAATTGATCCATACTATTCTCAGATGCCCGAAACTGATACGCCTAAAGGTGTGGCATTAGCAGAACCAGGAGCTGCTTTAGGAACTGGTCTAGGGGCTGGATTTGGAGGTCTCGCAGGAGGAAGTATTGGCGCTGCTTTGGGGTCTAGTGGAGCACTTACTAAGGCTAAACTTCCCCGGGCTCTTGGAGCATTAGCTGGAGGTCTTCCTGGGGCTATTGGCGGAGGTGTTGTTGGTGGTGCCTTAGGGGGGGCTTCAGGTGGAACGGCGGACATCCTTAGAAAAAGTACCGGATCAAAAACAGAAAATAAGATGACACCAGACCTAGCAGCTATTTTGGGTGCTGGAGGTGGCGCTGGAGGTGGTTTAGCAGTATCTCATATTATAGATAACATTAAGTCACACCCTATTAAAACTATGGGAGCTGGAACTATTCCGGGACGTGCACCTATGTCGGGCAAAGCTCGGGCTTTGATGGCTTTATTAGGTGCGGGGGTCGGAGCTGCAGGCGGGGCTGGCATTGGTAAACTTCTCTCCAAGAAGGAAGCGTCTGGTGGGTATGATGTAGCTGAGCTTTATAAAATTGCTAAAGCCAAGAAGGTTATTTCTACGTTGTTTGGTCCGAAGGTTAAGCATAAAGGCAAGATGGCGTATAAATGGAAGGCTGATGCGCAGGAGGCGGGACAGAAGTTCAAGAAAAATCTTTTTAACGCGGTTAAGAAGACTGCCCCAGGTGCTAAATCTAAGGTGAAGAAGGCCCTTCCTTACGCCGCTGCAGTCGCTGGTGGCGCTGGAATGCATAATGCTGTAATGCAGCATAAAGCGAAAAAAGATCAGAACCGCGTTGCGCGTTCGGAGACTAAAGAAGCTTCTGAGATTGCGATGAGAGTTTTGTATAAACTGGCTAGTACTCCAAGAGAGGGTGTAGGTTTTGATACCCGTTTTGGGAGGAGATGAGTAAGATGTTTCACCCAAATAGTACACACGCTTTTTATAAAGCTGCGGTATCTCCGCGAATGGCCAAAGGTGTTATTGATCGAGCACTAACTGGTTTGGCTCAGCGCGGAGGTGTCAATACGCCTAAACGTTTGGCTACTGAGGTTCAGGCGATGATGAAAGCTCGTCCTGGAGTATTTCAAACGGCGTATCCTGAGTATGCGGGTAAAGCTGATGATTTGGCTGCTAGAATGCTGAGAGATGTTGTCCCCTCTGGTAGTGCTAAGTCTATGGGTAAGGCTACTCGTAGTTATAAAAAGGTAGTTGGAGATTTGGCGCAGAATCGCAGGATGACCCCTCAAGGTGGAAATCCGAATGTCGCGTATCGTCCGTATGCTCCAGAAGCATCTCCGGGTCTTATGCGCCAGGTTAAGCGTGAGGGTGGAACTCAAATACCGCGTGAGAAACCTCGCAAGATTCCAAAACAAACACCGGAACAGCGTGGTCAGTTTGTACCTCTGAGGTTTTCTTCTTTGGAGGGAGCCGTAGCTGCTCCGAAGGTAGCACCTGCGGGCAGTGCTGCTGGCGTACCTAAGACAACATCTGCTGTTTCTGAAGGTGCTACTGCCAAAGCAGTGCGTAAAACGCCACCTCCACTTCCACAGACAGGGCAACAGGCATTTATCCCAGGACAAGGGGGAGGGCAGCCTATCCCACAAGCTGCTCGAGGGTCTAATGCGGAGCAATCTGCAGCAGCTTTCGAGGCTACAGGTCCTAAGACGCAGGCTGCTGCGGCAGCTGAAGCCGCTGCTCCGGATATTGCAGCTCAGGTAGAATCAACTAAGAATGTAGGTAAGGAACCTGGACTGTTGGATAAAGCTAAAAATTGGTTCATGACTCCTGAAGGAAAAATTAATCCGACGAGAGCTGCCATAGGTGCTGGTGGTGCTGGACTTGGAGCCTATGGATTGTATGATGCTTTAGCTAGTGATCCACGTTACGATCAAAACCCATACATGGGAGGGTATTGAGATGCAAAAAACAGCCGCGCAGATCGCAGATTATGTTCTTAATAAGTTGGCAACAATAACTAGCGAAGACATTCGAACCTCGTTGGCGGGGGAGGGTGGAAGACCCGTAGATAACTCAGAGATTGATGAGTGGGTCAAATCCACTGCGGAAGCTGCACAGCGCCTGTACGCTAATACACCAACAAGACATACCGTTGGTGGTGGTTTGATGGGTGGGGGAATGGGTGGTCTGTTGGGGGGTATACTCAGTGGTTCTAAGGGAGCCCTTGCTGGTTTGGGTATTGGAGGAGCTGCGGGTGCTGGTCTCGGGTATCTCAGTGGAAAAGCTACGCAAAGATACAATCAGATGCGGGATACGGAGAAAGCACGTGGTTTGGGGATGATAGCTCAGCAGGGAAGTGTTCCGTTGCAGTTACCTAGCTATGTAACAATGCAGGATCTTATGCAGTATGCGACTGACCGTCGTCCTAACGCTGCTCCGGTGAACATGGAAGAACTTATGCGTATGCAGAATGCTCTTCAGGAGCATCATAGGTCCCAAGCAACTATGGAAGGACTATATCGAGGATTGAATCAGTCTAACTTACAGGACATATCTAGAGAAGATGAGGGTCGTGTTATGGGGGATAGACTCCTTAATACGGGAATGACTACGGGATTGTCGGTGACACAAGCGCATTTGGAACGTCGTCGGTTAGCTGCTCTGCAGGCCCAAAAGATACAGGATATGATAGATCGTGGGTATGGACATCTGGCTGAACGTTACCAGAGGGATGCAATGCTCGGGTGAGGAGTATACCATGACAACAGCTCGAGAAGTAGCTATTGCGTTGTTGAAAACAGGATCGAATGAATTCCCAGGGTCGAGTGAATCTTCAGGGTTATCAAAGAGGCATAGAGGAGCTTTAATAGGTGCGCTTGCGGGTGTTCCGTTAGGGGCAGTTCTTGCAGGTGCAGGTACTCCTGGTGCGGGGGTTACTATGCCTGTTTTGGGTGGACTTGCAGGAGGTATGACAGGTTCTCTAGCGGGTATGTTGTCGGCTGATCCTAAAGAAACGCGTCAGCAAGTAACATCGAGACCATCATATCTAAAAGGCTGGAGATACGGCGCAGCAGCCGGTGGGGCTGGGGGATTAGCTTTAGCGCTATTACGAGCTGCTCGGCATGGGCGCAGACCAGCTCTAGCCGATTTATCTTCTTCTATTTTAGGTGGTGCTGGATCTGGGAGCTGGATAGGGAGTTTGGGAGGAGGATTAAGAGGAATTCATGCGGGAGAAAATGAGGAGTATGTTGGGGACGCTTTATCCAGTACACTGTTAGGAGGTGTCACGGGGGGCGGTATTGGGTTTCTAAGCTGAGCACATC
>Ga0172381_10007670_pt1 | contig 10647 bp, 4 predicted proteins | sample Leawel6488metaG_FD_119754 | JGI IMG/M metagenome (GOLD analysis project Ga0172381, IMG submission 119754) | Leachate microbial communities from a municipal landfill in Southern Ontario, Canada - Leachate well 64-88 metaG | ecosystem: Engineered > Solid waste > Landfill > Unclassified | place... | reverse complement strand
GGTAATCCGAAGAATCCCGTTGTTTAGTTCCTCGCACTTTCCCACGGGATTCTTCACTCTCGCTCCGCTTCGTTCAGAATGACAAAAATCATCTCAAATGTGCAGCCATTCCGGCGTTATAATCCGTTAATATTTCTGCATCAGTACGGGCATAGTTATAGACACGGATATCGTCAAGAGTACCATCATAACTGGCAGAAGACAGAAAATTAGAACCCAGCATAAAGTGATTGGTTGTTATATTGATAGTATCTGTTTTACTCTGGGCAGTTTCATATTCAACTTCTCTTCCATTAAGATAAAGTTTTATATATCCAAAATCTGGCTTATAGCTGAGCGCAACATGATACCAGTTGTCTGTAGTGTATAAACCTTGTACAGAACCAGAATATCTCAGGTTATAATCGGCAGTATAAAGATATGCCCTTAAGGTATTAGGATATACAAGTGCGATGTAATAGGCCCTATTCTTTCCAAAGAGGACATGCGTATTCCATGTATCATCTGAATTAAACCATCCTTCTAAAGTAACCTCCTTGGTAATATCTAAACTGGAACCGATTCCTGCATCTACATAATCATCCACCCCGTCAAACTCAAGCGCACTGCCGAATTTACCATCTACCCAAACAGGTGTATAGTCCGCAGTCCCCCCTCCGAGTGTCCCATCATTATCATTGAAGCTTTCATCATACGCCGTGCCTCCCGAACCTTCATCCATTTTCAATTCAAGTATCGGCTTCTTCTGATTATAAAGCTGGCGGATTTCATCTTCGGAAAGCGCGCGGTTATAGATGCGGACTTCGTCAATGGAGCCATTAAAGTATCCCGTAGAATTTGGACCGCCGCCGATTTTTAATGGCCGAGTGGATAGTGTCAGTGGCACGGTTCTCGCCTCTTCTATTATTTTTACACCATCAACATAAATCTTCTGTTTTTGTTCCGTAAGAGAAAAAGTGCTAGTCGCATTATGCCAACCATTCAAGAAAGATTTAAAACCGACAGTTTTTATTCTGGTACCCGGAATCAAGGCAGTCGCCCAAATAACCTGATTTGACCCACTTAGATAGAGTTCATAAGAACCATTAGAATCACTATAATATTCCCCAACCAAACTGGAATAAGCAGGAGTAATATTCTCCTTATAAAACCAAACGCTTGCGGTTATGGCCTGAGTTGTATCAAGACTACTGTCATTTCCGCAATCCAAATAATCATTTACCCCATCAAAAACCATTCCCGTGCCATTCTCGCCGGACGAATCGTGCCCTGAACCGAAAACTGGATCGGCGGAATCTATCGAGGAAGATGAACCGAGCGTGCAGTCATTTCCGTTTCCCGACTTATCATAAACCGTCTGCCCATTTCCCCCTTCCATATCCCAATATCCCACCAAGCCATAATTCAAATCTTGATTGCCCTCTCCCAATTTCGCCGCCTTCCCTTCGTTATAATCCACCAAAATTTCATCCGCCGTGCGGGCGTAGTTATAGACGCGGACATCGTCGAGGGAACCGTTGAAATATTTATTAGCATCCCGAAAATCACACCCAATAGCAAAATCAATCGTAGAATCTATACTGGCGCTCGCAGCAATCTCAACAAAGTTATCTAAAACCCCGTCTATGTAAAAATATGCAGCATTATCATCTCTTTTTAATATGACATGGTGCCAATTGTTATCATTTACCTTTGAATTGGAATAGAATTGAAATTGATAGGGAGTCCCCACATAGGCATATGCGTATAATTCCCCTGTAATACTTATCTGGAATTCATATTCTCCGCCTATGTCATCCGGCGCTCTTTGTGCCATAATCTCCATATTACTATTAGCAGTTTTTACCCAGGTTTCCAATGTAAAGCCGCCCGTCCCTGAGACAGGTCCTGAATCAGGAGCAAAACCGACATACCCAACATCATTCAAATTCAAGGCCGACTGTCCGTCTCTTTCTGTCCACACACTTGAACCGTCCAGTGTTATAGCATAACGAGAGGTTCCATCTGGAAGAATATCCCAATTGGAAGAAATGGTCAGAGTGTTGCTCGTATTAGAAGCAACGATCCTAGTCTGTCCAACACCAGTTCCATAGACAATAGAAACCTCATGCCCCGCCCATTCGTCAGCTATCCAACCAACATTATTATCATATAGAGTATTAGAAGTAAACGAAACCGCCGTGTTTATTTTATTATAAATCTTCGCATCATAATCATTAAAAGATTCATCGCGTAAATTCGCCCCCGACCCCTCATCCATCTTGAGATGCAAAATCGGTTTTTTCTGGTTGTAAAGCAGACGGATTTCGTCCTCGGAAAGCGCGCGATTATAGACACGGACCTCGTCGATGGAACCATCCAAAAAATATCCTGAGCCGATGTTCATTTTTCCTATCAATAAATCTTGGCTCTCTGCTTCCATAGGCCCCTCAGTTATGCTAGTGCTACTAACAGCTCTCCCGTCTATATAAAGGATGATTTTATCATTTGAATCAAAAGTAACCCCCAAATGATACCACTTTTCTGCTTGGGCATAAGTAAAATTATAGATAATTCCATTACAGCTTCCTGTCGTTCCTTTATAAGATATATAAAGATACTTGTTAGAACCTAGATAAAATTGATAGCCGTCATAAGGTAACCAGCTATTGCCTTTTGATACTAACCCTTGATAGGTTGACAAAGCATCAAATTTTACCCAAAAGAAAGCAGAAAAGTTACTTTTATTTTCGCTGGGCCAGATGGTACCTGCATTTATATAATCATTCCTTCCATCAAAAACCATTCCAGTCCCATTCTCCCCCGACGAGTCGTGCCCCGGACCAAAAACCGGATCGGCGGAATCGACAGACGAAGAAGCGCCAAGAACACCGTCATTTCCATTCCCTGATTTATCCTGCACAAACTGTCCATTCCCTTCTTCCATATCCCAATATCCCACCAAGCCATAATCCAAATCCTGTCCGCTCTCTCCTAAATGAGCAGCTATGCCGTCATTATAATCGGTCAGAATCTCATCCGCCGTGCGGGCGTAGTTGTATAAACGCACGCTATCAATAGCACCATCCGCCGGAAACCTGTCTTCTGCGTCTATCCCCACCCTAAAATCATAATCGGTATCTCCGATAGCACTGATGGTTGAAGTCTTTTGATTCACCAAGACTCCGTCCATGTAAAGCTTCTTCCCATTAGCACTGGTAGTCCCATCCCAAGTTGCAGTAAGAAAATGCCAGTCGGTATCATTTATTTCATAATGTAAAATATCTCTTGTTGTCGTACTGTATGTATCCCAATAGATATTACTATTATCATTATAATATGAAAGAAAATAACCATAGTTACCAGAGCCAGTTTGGCAAACGCCCTTACCAAAAAGCGCCATCCTTTGACTCAAATCATTAATTCTTACCCAGCCGGATAATGTGATAGCTCCCGTAACATCCAAACTATCCTCATCATAAAAACCGTATTGATAGACAGAGTCGTTGGTAGCACCTATCGCATACATCTTAGTACCGTCTGGTTTGAAAAATAAACAGTAAGGAACATCTTCCTGCCCTGCAATGCTAAAAGTTTTACTATCATAGGAAGCAGTAGAAACATTCCAGGCGGTTGAAAGAGAATATTGGAAAACAGCATCATTACTAGTACCTATCACATACATCTTAGTGCCATCGGGTCTGAAATAAACGGAATAAGGATTGGATTCTTGTGTACGAGCGCTGAAAAAAACGCTATCGTAAGATGCAGTAGAAAGATCCCAGGCGACAGCAAGCGAATATTGATAGACAGTATCGTTATCTGGACCGATTGTATACATTCTACTTCCGTCACCTTTAAAGAAAAGCCCCGAAGAAGACATTTCTTGACCAGCGACACTAAAACTAACATCGTCATAAGAAACCGTGGAAATATCCCAAGCGGTTGAGAGCGAATATTGATAAACAGCATCGCCATTACTTCCTGCGACAAACATCTTAGTGCCATCGGGCTTAAAGAAAATATTCCTAGGATAAGCCTCTTGGCTGCTGGTACTGAAATATTCTCCATCAGAAAGCACAGTAGAAGCATCCCAAGCGGTTGAGAGCGAATATTGATAAATTCTGGCACCAAGCCCTGCTATATATAGTTTAGTCCCATCGGGCTTAAAGAAAAAACCGCTAGGTATACTGTGCTGACTAGTTACACTAAAACTCTTATAATCATAACTCGCCAGCGACAAATCCCAAGAAGACGGAGTCCCTTTCACTTCGACATAGTCGTCCGTGCCGTCGAAATCAAGGGCCGAACCGGAATGTCCCGTTGTCCAAGCTGGCATGGCCGCAGCAGTCCCGCCTCCGAGAATCGCATAGTTATCATTAAAACTATCATCGCCCGTAAGATTCCCCGACCCCTCATCAAAATTCATTTCCAAAATCGGCTTTTTTTGATTATAGAGCTGACGGATTTCGTCTTCAGAGAGAGCGCGGTTATAGATGCGGACTTCGTCGATAGAGCCATTAAAATAATAGGTAGGAGACCAATCCGCCCCCACTCCGATTTTTATATCATTACTAACAGCAGAAGTAAAAGATGCGGCTGAACCGGTAGCATCCAAATTACCATTAACATACAAATATGGCAATGTGCCATCCCAGGTTAAAACAATATGATAAAAAGCATCTTTAGAAAAAGTATACTTAGATGTAAGAGGAGTACCTGCCGGATCTTGAACAATTATTTTAGACGAACTATCGACCATTAATATTCTTGAATTTTGGATTCCTCTGTTTAAATATTCTACCAACCCACCATACCCCCCCCTATTAGCTCCTGACCATTTCATCCAAAAAGAATAAGTAAAACCCGAGTTAGAAGTTAAATTACTACCGTGCCCTAGATTTGCATAATCATCCCTACCATCAAATTGTAATCCCGCCCCGCCCTCCCCCGACGAATCGTGTCCCGGACCAAAAACCGGATCGGCGGAATCCGCAGAGGATGACGAGCCGAGGGTGCCATCGTTGCCGTTTCCGGATTTATCTTTCACGGTTTGCCCACTTCCCTCTTCAAAGTCCCAATATCCGACCAAACCATAATCCAAAGTGTTCGGTGCCGCCGTTGGACCGTTTGTTCCTGGAGTGCTTCCCAATTCTGCCAAAGTGAAAATGATGCCTATAAGAAAAAACGGCAAAATTGCGAAAATAATTAAGCGTTTCTTTGCGGGAGCGTAGTCTCTGGCCCGGTCCATTGCGGTTTTAAATCTCATAAAAATATATTTTATCATAATGTTTTGTTTGCTATGAAAAGCTTTTATCTTGAAACCGAACATTTGGGAACCGGTCTGGAGACCAGTTCCCGCATCTTGGTTCCCGCATACATAATCTGCGGGAGCGTGGGTCCTTTATGCGGGAGCGTGGTCTCTGACCCGGTCCTTTATGGTTTTAAGTTTCAATATTTTCTACTTTTATAGGACTATCCAAATTAGCAGAAGACCAGAACCAATTTTCTGGAGCTGCAACATATTGCTTGCGAACAGGATTATTATGTATATAATTAATTTTCTGTAAAAAATATTCTTCCGATTCGACAAGTTTTGGCATGTTAGTTTCTTGCCAAAAATTCCATTTCTTCCCGACTAAAAAAAGAGGAAGTAAAGAAGGCTCGGCTGCGATGATATTCTTCTGTATTTCATTCGAAACATATTTCTTAAAATCTCTGACAAACGCAATCATATCCGGAGCAGATGCGACGAGATGAATATGATTTATCATAAAGACATAGGCATAGAGTTTTAGCTCCTTGTTCTTCTGACAATATCTTATAGAACTTTCTAAAATTTCAAATCTGTTATGCCTATCAAATATATAATACCAGTTTTTCACGGTAAAAGTAAGGAAATATATCTGTGAATTTAATTCTTTCGAAATTTTTATCGAAGGCATTTTATTGCTTATTATAAATGGTTCTATCCTGAAATCGAACCATGGGGAACCGGTCTGGAGACACGGCTCCCGCATACATAATCTGCAGGAGCGGGAGGGTCCTTTATGCGGGAGCGTGGTCTCTGACCCGGTCCTCTCTCCGTTTGCGGGAGCGTGGTCTCCGACCCGGTCCTTTGTGGTTTTAAGTTTCGGTGGAAATAATTTTTATCATAATATTTATTTGCTTTGAAAAGTTTTTATCTTGAAATCGAATCGAAGGGAACCGGTCTGGAGACACGGCTCCCGCGCGAGAAATCGAACTGTTGGGAACCGGTCTGGAGACCAGTTCCCGCAGCAAGTATCAAAACGCCAAAGGCCCTCCGCCGCTTACTCCTGTCGCACCGGCACGAGTCGGGCATTTTTCCTCTTTGACAGAGATGGAGGCTGTCGGTTCGGAGGAAATATATTTATGAACCAACGCAAATCCGGGATAAGTCGGCGTGGCATAAACCGCGTTATTATAGACATCAGAAATTTCAGATGGAGATAAAGCCTGTTTATAGATGTGAACTTCGTCTAGAGAACCAAGAAAGAAAGTGTCACTAAGAGGCGCTATTCCTGTTTCGTCCTGAATGGCACCGATAAAAAAACTATTTGAAGTATCGATATTAATGTCAGCATTAACACTGATATCCGTGGAATCTATATATCCGCCATCCACATAAAGAGTCATGTTGCCGTCCCGATCTTGAGTCAGAGTGGAAAGATGCCACTGATTATTTATATATGGAGTCTCGTCAGTTTGAACAGATATCTCAAATGAATTTCCCCCTAGATATCCCCCGCCGAACAACATATCGTATGCAGGAGGGACATCAGCTTCAAGTTTTGTCACCATCCCACAAAAACCGAAAGCGCTGGATACACTGCGCTTAAACCAAACATTTATTGTCATATCCGAAGTGCCCATATCCAGAACATCGCCCGCGTCAATATAATCATCACTACCGTCAAAAGAAAGTGCGCTACCAGATTTTCCCGCCACCCAAGTCGGGCCATTGATAAGTGCCCCCGAGTAAGTATTTCCCGAAGCGTCATAAGCGGTTGTTCCGGTGCCCTCGTCGAAATTCCAGCTCCCCGCGAGGCCGCTTATCTCTCGAATAAAAGTATTTACTGTGCTACTCACCGCACTCGCGTCTGGATTTCCGAAATAATAATAGATGTTCGTATCGGCGCTGGCGGATAGTGTCGGGATTTTCACCCAAGCCTTGCTGTCATTTTCCAGCCAATAAGGAAGCTCTGTCACGCCATCGGCGGAAGTGAAACGGAGATCGTTCAAGTCCAAACGAGCTTTGCCCTCGCCATAAAGCTGCTTGATTTCATCTGCAGAAAGCGCGCGGTTATAGATGCGGACTTCGTCGATAGAGCCATTGAAAACATGAGTACCGTCAGCATTTTTCCCGACTGTCACATCACTGCCTTGATAGGCTATGCCAAGATTTACTGTCGAATAAGAACGCCCGTCTAAATAAAGTGTGGTCATTCCGCTAGTAGTATCTCTTACGACAGAAACATAATGCCACTTGCCCGTATCAACCAAGAGATCGGATGTAATTGAGCCAGAAGAAGTTAAGAGAGAAATATAGCCAAGATTAAGTCTTAGTTGATATTGATAACCGCTTGAATTTCTCTTTCCGACTATTGTACTAAAGGTTGACAAAGAATTGGCATATATCCAGGATGAAATAGTAAAGTTCTCACGCAAATCAAGCGAATGTCCAGAAGCATTACTGTTTTCTATTTTTACATAATTACCATTTCCATCAAAACTTATTGCAGAATTCGCTTCGCCCTGTCTGTTAGTAGTCCAAATTTCACCATTATATATTGTCCCATTATTCCCCTGTCCCGAAGAATCGGCGGCGAAAGTTCCTGTGCCTTCGGAGAAGTGCCAGGAGCCGACGAGCCCAGTGTTGTCGTAGATGCCGGTCGTGAGATCGACAGGGACTTGATAGTCAGTAAGCTCGGAGCCGGAAGTTTCTGTGAGTGTTATTTTTCTCCGCTCATTCCATCCTTCCAGCCAAGTCGTTTCCGTGTCATCCCACCAAGTGGCGGTTGTGGTTTCGATTTCTCCATCAAAAGTTACGGCAATGATTTTCGTTTCATATTCTTTTGTGAGCGTGTTGTGCGCCGTCCATTTTGCTTCCCAGACACCATTGGAATTATCGCCTTCAATGAGTTTAAATGCGATTTCGTCATAACTTCCCTCGAACGGAATTTGAGCGGATATTTTTTCAATACTCTCAACACTTTCAATCTCCACACGCGTAGTCTGGACTTCGCCGACTTTGATTTTGTTGGGCTCGACTGTGACAGAAGTAAAAATTGTCGCGTTTTCTTTTTTTGAAATAATGTCGCTATTTTTTGAAGCGGTATTTTGAGAAAATAAAAAGGCAAAAACAAATAACAAAAAAAATATTGTTAAGATGATGAAAAAATTTTTAGAATTTATTTTTATGGCCATTGGGAAATTTTTATCCTGAAATCGAACTGTTGGGAACCGGTCTGGAGACACGGCTCCCGCGCATAGGATTGCGGGAGCGTGGTCTCTGACCCGGTCCTTTATGGTTTTAAGTTTCGATGGAAATAATTTTTATCATAATTTTTATTTGCCATGGAAAGTTTTTATCCTGAAATCGAACTGTTGGGAACCGGTCTGGAGACACGGCTCCCGCGCGAGAAATCGAATTATTAGGAACCGGTCGGAGACCAGTTCCCGCTTCAGACTAGTCCCCGCTTCAAGAGATACGGTTCCCGCAGATAAATGTGCATTTTCACGATACAAAGTTCCGCCTAATCACTCTCCGAGCTCACATGATATTCGACTTTGATCTTCACCAGACGAGCATCACCAGTCAAAGTGTCCGAACCGTCATCAGCATCACGGTAAACCTTGAATGCGACATAATCCCCTGCCACGAATCCGGAAGCTGCCAGGCTCTCAGTGACCGAGGCCAAATCGTTGGCATCCGCCTGCGCCGTATCAGTTTCACAGATTGCAGTACTGAGTGCGGTGTCGATGTCTTCCGAATTATTCGGCTCGATTCCGACCGTCTGGAAACACCAGATAGTATCGCCCGAAGTCGCCGTCGTTTCCCAATAATATGTCACATCAATCGTTCCGCCGTCATAACTGTCGGGCATCGTCCAGTGCCAATATGCGCTCTCGTCAGTTGAGTCATCAAAATCAAGAACATAATAAGTATGATTTGCGCCGTCTATCTTCACCTGCGATGCGCCGTCAGAAGTCGGAATAGTAGCGCCCGAAGGAGTAAGGATTAGACTTCTAACCGGTCCGCCGGAATTAGGATAATTGATGCTTCCACCAGTGGTATTAGCCGTCGGTAACTCTCCCGCAGGAGTGACAACCGCGCCGGTGTCAGTATAATACAAAGTCGGGACATTGACTGTTGCCATATAAAGCTCCGAGCCGGAAGTTCTTCCATAAATCTTGTAACCCGTAGCACCAGCAGTCGCCGTCCAAGTAATTCGATTATACGCACTCGCGGTGAGAGTTGCGTTTCCAGTAGTCACCTCCACAGTAGCCGATGCCAAAGTTTCTCCGTTGCCATTGATGGCCGTTACTCGATAACCATAAGTTGTAGAGCCTGCTGTTCCCACCACTGCCACTGCCACACCAGCAGGAGTCGCTAAGCTGTTCAAAGTCAGGTTTCCTCCCTGAGTTGAGATATTTCTCTTGACCGTCAAATCCGCATCATTGCTATCCACACCACCGATTACTACATTACCGCTACCGTCGATACTGAACACTTTTGTATTGGTTCCAACCACGCGGAAGCCACTAAGAGAACTAGCTATATCAACGATCACATCCCCCGTACCGGAAGTGGTCAGAGTCAGATTTTCATAAGAGTTGCTATCACCCGCAGAAATCACAAACGGTCCGGCGGAGTGGATATATGAAGTCGAAGTATTCATAAATTCCAAGTTGTATTCGATTCCGACATCTCCCTCGACCTGCAAATCCAGCGGCTGCGTGACTTCGACTGTCGCCTGTCCGACTTTGAAAATACTCGTGCCCGATCTCTTGAAATCAACCAAATCGCCATTGCCATTCTGAGAAATCGTAAGAGCAGTAATCTCCGAACTGACAAAACCGGCAAGCGGTCCGTCCGAGAAGATTCCGCCCGGTCCGACATTAAGGCCATTTCCGACATAAAGATTATTGCCGACAGTCGCATTATCAACGATGTCGATAGTAGAGACGGAGAGATCTCCGATATTAGCAGTGGGAATATCAAAGCCGGAGATGTCGAGGATGGCGAGAGAGTCGCTATTCATACCTGTAGCATAAGCATATTTTCCAGAGACATATACGGAATAAATGTAATTCATGTTTGTTGCATCGATAAGCGAACCGGCAAGGACGGGAGTGGTTGGGTCGGAGATATCGATGATAGCGAGAGAATTGTTATCACGATTTGCTAAATAAGCATATTTTCCAGAGACATAAACGGACCAAGCGCCGTTCATATTGGTTGCATCGATAAGCGAACCGGCAAGGACAGGAGTGGTTGGGTCGGAGATATCGATGATAGCGAGAGAATCACTAAAAGCGCCAGTGATAAAAGCATATTCTCCAGAGACATAAATAGAGGTGGCGCCGTTCATATTGGTAGCATCGATAAGCGAACCGGCAAGGACAGGAGTGGTTGGGTCGGAG
>Ga0172381_10007669_pt1 | contig 10648 bp, 19 predicted proteins | sample Leawel6488metaG_FD_119754 | JGI IMG/M metagenome (GOLD analysis project Ga0172381, IMG submission 119754) | Leachate microbial communities from a municipal landfill in Southern Ontario, Canada - Leachate well 64-88 metaG | ecosystem: Engineered > Solid waste > Landfill > Unclassified | place... | reverse complement strand
GGCAATACTTCCCAATGGTCGGCCCGGTCTTTAAATGCTGCCTGTTGTCGCGGTCCATTTGCACACAAGGCCACAAGTCGGCCCCCAGGGCGGAGGAAAGTCAAGGCGTGGTTGATATGCTTGATGTCAACTCCGTTTTCAAAGGGCGGATTCATTATAATGCGCGGATACTGCCCTTGGAAGTCAGTAACTTCCAAGAAGTCCGCCCTTCTGACTTGGCATTTATAACTAGGGAATGTTTTTTCAAGCTGGCTGCAAAGACCCTGATTAATTTCATATGCTAAAACCTCAGCATCAACACTATCAAGCACGGCCTTAATTAGGTTGCCGGTTCCTGCGCTTGGCTCAAGGACACACAAGCCGTCTTCCAGTTCTGCTAGTTCGGCCATGTGCGCCGCTATCTCGGGTGGTGTTGGGAATAGTTGAGGCGCAACAACCACTTTCACGCCTTCTTTCAATGCTTCTTTCAGGTCGTCAAACTTCGTCGGCTCTGGTGCCTGATAAGTCCTGACAGGTTCAACCCGTTCGGGAGCGTCAAGCTCCACCGGCGCTTCTGTTGTCGGCTTGGGTGGATCTTTCCGCTTTTCGTCGGCGATAAATACCGGGATTGACCCCCATTGCTTATCACTGCCCGGCCCGGTATATCCCCACTTTCGGGCAATAAATGCCATGACCACCCGCCTGCGGTGCCGTCCTGCCGTTTCAGTTTCTACGGTTTCCGTCCCTGCGGTATCTCCCCGGCCCTTGACATGATCCCATTGTTCTTTCGTTGCTTCGGCTATCCCTTCCCCTGGATAATTACACAGAGGGGGCAAAGCCATTGCCTTTTTGACTTTCGCTGCCGTTCCCTCTTCGGGCGCCTGATAGTCTTTCACCTCTTCAATGCCGACTTTAGACACATAACGCCGATTAGTGGCGAGGCTGTTTATTTTGCCCCCGGCTTTATTGATTTTGAGAACAACAACCCATTCCCCCCGGACTAAAACCTTGCCGCCGATTTCAATATCAAATTTGTCGGTTATCAGTCCCCCGCCTTCGGCTAACATGGCCCTTTCATACGCCAAGCGGTTATTGATATGATTGATCCATCTGGCCCGGCGAAGGTTCCCCCTCTCATGGACCGGAACGGCTATGTCTCGCGCCTGTTCGGGTGTGATAATACCATCAAGGGCAGACCACAAAGACATCATCCCCTCATATTGGCTTGCCGGTGCCTCTCGCGGATAATCAGCCAATGGAAAACACCTGGAAATATGGTCAAAGTTGGCAATGCCCCGCGCCCGTTCGAGGGTCAATTCCTTTTCGGGGTTTGCCCACAAAGAAATAAGTTTAGTTGCTTCCGCTGTTGTCTTCTCTGTTTTCCTTAAATCAGCCTCAAGTCCCTTGATTCTTCTTGCCCTTACGTCTGGTCGTTCCTTGTATTTCGCATGGCTCAAGGCTCCCCTTGCTCGTTGTTCCCAATATTTCGAGGTTTCCCACATGCTTATGGCTTTCCGCATCCCGTTTTCAATCCGTTCGGCGTCCTTCCTTGCCCTCTTTTCGCTATGATGACCTACAAGGATAGGTTGTCCCCCGGCGAAGCGTTCCGCCACTCCGTCCACCATAGAGTGCAGCCGTTCAGCGTCCGCCGCCCGTTTATCGCTGTACTCCTCAAACCGTTCAGCCCGTTCTTCGGCTCGATCAACTAGACTGGTGTCCTCGTCTCCAATCTCGCCGCACATTTCAATCAAAAGGTCTTCGCGTCCTGGTGTCCACATAGGCGCAACAAATAACTCCTGTTTAGGTGCCCATATAAACCCCTTCGCCTTCATCCTTGCGTATCCCTCAGCGTCAAGACGGTAAGCCGGATAAAGCCTCAATTTGTTATCTTCCGGTGAATATGTTGCAGTGTGATCCATCTTCATCCCCTCCCGGCTGTCGCCCAATAGAGCAACCAGCCAATAGTCAGTAGTAATATTATTATGTCCATAAGCGCCCCGCCTGCCGTCAGGCAAGCGCCCCCAAGCCCTCGCGTTTTGCAAAATCCGGGTGGTAGTTGACGATTGTGCAGACTGCCGCCTCCAGATTTTCCGCGAATTTAAAAGGATCATTGCGCCCGATTTCAGCCCGGAAGAAGTAATAAGGGATAGCCCAGTCGCAGTCCTCCTCCCACCAAGTCCCAGATTTTAGCCAGTTGTCGGCGTAGTTGAGGCGTGTCCGGTGGGCGCTGTCCAGGTGTATGCCTCCATGTCCCGCCGTGCCACAAGATATAATGCCCGGCGCTATAACTGTTTCATGCTGTACCTCTCCCCAAGGTGATGATTTCATCATTCTTTCTCCTTTCTTAGATTATCCCCATGATATTTAAGGCAAAATAAACACCTAAGCCCCCTATGATATAGATGAGGGTTGCCCAGTCGCAAGCGTTGAGGCGTGTCATGGCTTCACCGCCTGACGGATAGCGCCGTCTCTCCAGGTGGCCACAGTAAAGCGCCCCGGCGTAGCGTTCCAGGCTGCAAGATACGCCTCAACGTCAGCCATATCCACCAACCCCTGCCGGTAGGCGTTTTCTACATCGTTTAGGTTCATGTGCCTAAATTTCGGGTCCATTTTTAATCCTTTCTCCCGCTGTACAATGCCCAACGGGAGGCGTCCACAATATTTACCTCACTCCAAACGCCTGAATTTTCCGTCAGTGGCCCGGTAATAAAGCCGTTTTTCTGCCTGCATCGCGGTCAAAACATCTGCAACATCGGCGATTTCCGCCTCGATCTCCCCGCTAGCCGCAGCGTCACGGGCGCGGCAGTCGGATACCCATTCCCGGACAACACGGACCCTCTCTAATATTTTCTCCAGCCTCTCCCCTACCGTGTCCTTAGTCGGGAGGTTGTTCCATGAGAATGTTCGCGAGTGACGCCCGTATTCGAGGAGCACGTTCGTTTCAGCCGCAAAAAGTTCGGACCCAATGCCCCCCGTGTGCCCGGTGAGGGTGCGCCCGTACTTGGACGGCTCCCCATCAACCCGGTATTCCACCCGCTCCCGGCCCTGTTCTACGATTTTATTAATTGCTAATTTCATTTTCCCCTCATTTCTCCGCGTGATAGATGCGCGGCCCCCTGTCCCTGTGATAATTATTGTGTGATAGCCTCCCGGACCTCTGCCCGGAAAGCTCCATGTCAGCCTCTAATCTCTCCATGATCTCTCGTGCCTCCCCTATCTCCCATTGCATCCATGATACAGGCACGCGCCCCGCAAGGGGTTCAGGCGGTTGTCTAGTATCTGCCATTTATACCACCGAGACCGTATAGCCGGGGTTCAAAGCCCTGATCTTTTTTGCCGCTGTTGTCATGTCCATCGCCGCCGTGTAGGCGGTAGGGAGGATATGCGTCCCAAGCAGCGCGACTACTTCAGCGTCCGGCTCGCCGTTTCTCATCCAATGCGCCATGATCCCGGTCCGCGTGTTTTGCAACATGATTTCTTTTTGTGGTGTTTTCATTTTGTGCCTCCCTCCTCTACTTAGTAGATAACCCAACCATTTTCGCTATATGCCTGTGCTACTGTTTCCCACGCCGCCTCAAATGTTGCAGCAACGCCGTTAGGGTAGATAGTCACAGAGCAAAAAGCGTTTTTCCTGCCCCGGCACTCTCCAACGTAATAACTGTTCTTCCCGACCTTGACTGTGATGTTAGGCAACCTGTCTTTAAATTCAGCTATCGTCATTCCCACTATCATTCCCTCCCCTCTATACACTGCAAGCCATTATCACCAATCCGCGAGCACCTGCTCAGCTCAACCCACGCTTCCCCGGTCCCCCGCAGGGGGCGGACAAGCAGCCGCACTTGACCCCAAGCAGACTTTGCGTCAACCACTGTCATGGGGATGGTCCACGACTCTGCGCGGACGTTGACGACCTGTCCTATTGCCGGTGTCATCATTTTTGTAGTGTGTGTCATCTGTCATGCCCTCCTTAATCGTTGTTATTGGTCCATGATCGACTCTGCGATACCCCCGGCAACCGCCAGGGACATCAAACAGCCTACCATAAGATCGACTCCCCGCAATCCGCCCCGATAGCCTCTCACCGGTATCTAGCCCGACTGCATACTATCAAGTAGTTCCAAGGTCCCTCATCGATCCGTCTCCCCGTAGGGGGGGGGTGGTGGCTCCGGGATGGCAAAGATCGTTTCAGTCAAGCTCAGGGTACGCTTTTTTTAGAGGATTGCAAACTTTTTTTGTAATTAATTTGCAAAGGACTGATTTGGTTCAGGATTTAAGCCACAATTGGAAATATGGTAAATCGGCAAAAAGAGGGCTATTTTGAACCCGGTCTTGTAAGTGAGCGAAAAGGAAGCGTTATTTTTGGGATAAATGAAAAGAGGCAAAATCAGGCCCAAAAGGTTGCAAAAATGCGACTGTTAGGGTCGCAAAAATGCGACTATGCTAAACGGGGCATAAGATAAAAGGCAATAAATTCAAGGGGGCGATAGTAAAGAGGGGCAAAAGAGGTGATAGATAGGGGGGAGATAGTCTCCTCCGCATCACCCAGGCGGCAAATGCCAGAGCCCACCGATAGGCAGTCTCAGCAGGGGCAGCGGCCAGGATCCGGGTCAATATGTCAAAGTGGAGCGAGTCCTCAATTAACCTGTTGATAACTCGTAGTAGCGCAGCCAGGGCAGGGGGTGATAATGTCCGACAAACTGTGCATAACTGCGCTCCACCCTATTCATGCGGCTCTCCGGGTAGGCGTTATGCTTGATAACAAGTATTATGTCAACTTGGCTTTATGTGGGGGATTTGAGACCTCGATTTCAGCCCTAAAGTGGAGGGAGATTAATATTGCCTCGTCTGGTCTGGTCTGCCCCAGGGGGAAAGAATGCTTCTCCTATGGCCCCCGGTATGACCCGGATTTGATCGAAGGCCGGGGTGTTGGGTCCCATTACCCCCTCTACACTTATATTCCACCCTCCTACAAATCGCCCTAACGCTAACATTTTTACCCCTCAAATTACCTTCAAGTGAGGCAAAACACGAGCCTGAGACAAAAAGCATCTCCCCAGAATATTAGAAAAATATCAAAAACTGTCTATCTTATAGAAAACTCCCCCCCAAAAAATTACAAAATAATTTCAGAAATCCCTTGACTTTTGTAATTTATGTATTCATAGTCGGTGCCAGGCAGGCAGCGAGCCAGAAAGGCAGGCAGAAAGATGATAATCAAATTCAAGAGCGGCAGCACATGGGTGGTGTTTGGGGAAGTCGATCATGTTGAATACAATGACATTGACTACGATCCAAAGAAAGTCGGGGTTCGCTCCGAAGTCATTGTATATGATCCGCCAGATGATCAGCCGGTGATTGGGAAAGCGGTAGGGCTTGGATTTTTCACAAAGAACATGAACGCATCTACTGAGGTGATAGCATACAGTCCAATTTACCTCATGAATGATCAAGGGCGAACGGTAGAAACAATTTAACAAGTCTCTCGCTGCCTGCCTCTTAGGGGGATTTAATGGATATCATCGCAGGGCCTCAAGGTTATTACTGGCCGATGTCGGATTGCAGGATAGGGCCATACAGAGACGGGAAGGAATGCCGTGAGGACTATGAGCGGTATTTGAAGACGGGTAAAATAAGCACTGACCAGCAGAGGACGTTAGGAGTGGCGCGGTGTGTTGAATGTGAGGGGATATGATGAGCAAACTAACCAAAGTAGAAGGACAATACCCGAATACTGCTTACAAGTATATCGACCTCTTCCTGGACGGAGTTGCTTTGGGCAGGGCCGATATTGAGAGGGGCGGGCTTGTGGTTCACCCTGGCAGGAAGGTGTATAAGACTGAAGCTGAAGCGGCAGGAGGGATGATCTCCCGCGCCCTGAAGAGCAGCAAGACCGATTTGGGTAGGGCGCAGGATGCCATCGCAAAGTGGACGGCCTTGAGGGAGAAGTTGAATGCCGCGTAAGCCAGGCGCAAAGCCCAAAGATTCATCTATCTCGGACAATTTCAATGCCGCTAAGAAGGGAAACCTCTCTCAAGCCGACCTGAAGAAGGCGAAGCGAGAAGCGAAGTTGGAGCGTGAGCGCCAGGAATTAGCGAATCTCGAACAGCAGCAGGCTCTTGACAGGGTGCAGAAGCGAATTGACTCTATTAAGGGTGCGCTTGAAGGCAAGCCACTTCCTGCTCCAGAAGCCCAAGAGCCAGAAGATGAGTCGGACGATATCAAATCTGCTTACAGGATGCTCAAGGATCTGCGTTATGCCTTCCAGAATTCCAGAGGTAAGGACGGGAAGAAAGGTCGCCAGAGACTCGTTTCTATGATGGAGATGGATGCCGAGTTCAAGTTCATGATAAAGGAGTTGGTAAGGATAGAGACGGCGTTACTATCTGCCAAGATCCGGACGAAGGACGATCCGGCTGGTCAGACGAATAATATGGTCTTCGTGGTCTTGAAGGGACTGGAGGACGAGAAGAAAGTTATGGCGTCTATGGGAAACATAGATATGAAACAGATAGACAATGCCCTTAATCCGAATGCCACTCCTACTTACGAAGCCGACGAGAAGGAGTCTATGAGTATTGGCGGGCAGGCAGCTCCGGAGGGATGGTGATGAGGGTCGGGACTAAAAGTATATTATTCGGAGCGCATCAATTCATTATTCACCCGCTATTCGTTGCGTTGGCTTGGTGGAAACTTTACGGATTCCCTTGGGACCCGAGATTGTGGGCAGCATTTTTTATTCATGACTTAGGGTATTGGGGAAAGCCGAACATGGATGGGCCTGAAGGTGATAGGCATGTAGAGTTTGGTGCCAACGCCGCATGCTTTTTATTCGATTGGAAGTGGCTTTGGGACGAGAGCGCAGGGACTCCATGGCATGATTTTTGTCTATACCATTCTCGTTTTTACGCTAAGAAAGATAACAAACCATTTTCACGCCTCTGTGTAGCGGATAAGCTGTCAATCGTCCTTGAACCTTCGTGGCTTTACCTCCCGCGAGTTCGATGGTCTGGTGAGATCCACGAGTATATGAAATTGGCTAAGACCGGCAAGTACGAAACCATGCAAGTCAGGGCTTTGTCTGGCCAAGAGCAATGGTTTTTTGACGTTCAGGAATATCTCGGGAAGTGGGTGGAGGAACACAAGAACGGGGGTGACGATACTTGGACGCCACGGATAAAAACAGCAACATCGGATTCTGGGGTATGGAAATGAACCCTACCGGAATAAACAACGCCAACCGTTACGATCTTGCCTTTGGAGGCGTGAGGGCACCCCTTGAGTCAGTAAACAGGGGTTGCGACAACGGGTTTATCAAGTATTTCTCACGGAGGCAGTTTCATTTTACGAGTCTATACCACCTTCCTTTTTCAGAAGAGAACATGAGGAAGGTCTTAAAAGAGAGACGAAGGAGGGGATGGTGATCGAACACACGTACCAAGGCTTCAAGTTTTACTTCAACGAAACACCGACAGCACCTGCACTCATCAAGGAAATCTTTTCAGATAATTACAAGATATTAGAGAAGGGATTAACCTTCCGAGACGGAGATGTCATCCTTGACATCGGAGCCAACGAGGGCATGTTCTCAATTATGATGGCGAAGTTGTTTCCTCACACCAGGATCGTAGCCTTAGAACCTGTACCTCGAACCTTCTATCAGATGATCCGAAATATCGGGCTTAACGGCATGAATATTACGGCACTCAATATCGGAGTGGGTGCAGAACGAGGCATTCAAAATCTCGTTGTCTCGAAGGAATTCTCCGGAGGCTCAACTGGGTTCTGCACATTCGATCCCGAGACACATATAAAGGCTGAGGTTGACATCTATACCCTTGACGATATATTCTCTGTGGCCGGGATAGAGCGGGTTAGGATCCTCAAGATTGATTGCGAGGGCGGAGAGTATGAGACGATTTATAATTCTACCGCCTTGGGCAAGGTGGATGCCATGGTAGGCGAATTTCACATCAATAAGATGCTGGCCTCCAAGGGGTACAGCATCGACGGTTTAGCGAAATGGGTGTCCGAAAGGACGGAGCTGGTTCATTACGAATCGTGCTATATGGCGGAGTGAGGGGGTATGGGCATCTTAAAGGATATGTACGAGTTCGCATTGTATTGCGATAAGAAGTCACAATTTATTCCAACAAAAAACAGGTTTAAAAGGGAGGAAGTTATGGATTTCGGTTACGCGCTAAAAGCATTGAAAGAGGGTCTGAAGGTGGAACGCAAGGGCTGGAACGGCAAATCTATGTACGTCGTTCTTCAGAAGGGATATCCTGACGGTATCCCGATCAACAAAAACACGGCAGAGGCGACTGGCATCCCCGAAGGAACTGTATGTAGATTCCTTCCGTATCTGATGATGAAAACGGTCGATGGCGCTTTTGTGCCATGGTTGATTTCACAGACGGACGCCTTGGCCGAGGACTGGTTCGTGGTGAACAACACGCCTTTTGCAGATGACATAGGAGGATAACATGAAACTTGAGGGAACATTTTCAGGAGTAATCAGTAGCGGAGTTGTTCTGGTAGGAGACTTGGTGGGCGGAAATAAGTTGATCAAGCCCAGGGTCTTCCAGGTAATCAATAACGGTCGGGAGATGCAGTTGAGCCCTCTTCCGGGGACGCCTCATTTCCTGAAATTGATGGGAGACTTCATGAGTTGGCCGATACCGGACGACGATAACAACAAAAACCTCATCGACCTGTGGGAACGAGTTACGAGTCCGCCGAAACAAGAGGAAGTACGTCCGACAGGAGCAGAACTTCTCAGGATGGGGATCAGGGGGAATTAAGTGGCGGAAGGCGTACCTTATCAAGTTTTATTCGACTACAAGGACATCCCTACCCTCAAACGGTTTGCTTTGAGCAACAAACGGGTGCGCCTTGCCCTTGGACCGTTCGGAAGTGCCAAGAGCAGTGCCTGCGTAATGGAAATAATTCGGCGCAGTATGGAAATGACCCCAGGACCAGATGGAATACGCAGAAGTAGGTGGGTAGTAGTAAGAAATAGCTATATCCAGCTACGTGATACGACTATCAAGACCTTTCACGATTGGTTTCCCCCAAAGATATTCGGAGAATGGAGAGTTACTGACCATTCCTACTTCCTCACCAAATTCCCTAATTGTCATATCGAAATTCTATTTCGAGCCCTTGACCGCCCAGATCAAGTATCAAATCTTTTGTCCCTCGAAGTCACGGGGGCGTGGTTCAACGAGGCAAGGGAAATACCAAAGACTATCGTGGACGCCATGGACTCCCGCATAGGCAGGTATCCGAGCAAAAGAGATGTGGGCGAATATTGGCACGGCATGATAATGGACAGTAACCCACCCGATGATTCGAGCTGGATTTATAAAACATTTGAGGTACTTAGGCCAGATAGCTGGGAGATATTCAAACAACCCTCTGGTCTTTCCGCGCATGCCGAAAATACCTCTCACCTCCCGAAAAATTACTATCAGAATCTCGCCAAGGGCAAAGACGAGATGTATATCCGAATCTACATCCATGGTCAGTATGGATACCTCATCACCGGCAAGCCAGTATTTCAATCCTTCGTGGACAATGTGCATGTAGCGCCTCATCCTCTCGAACCGCAGAAGGGGCTTGACGTTCTGATTGGGTTTGACTTCGGGCTTCAGCCAGCATGTTCCATCGGCCAAATCACTCCCGCAGGCCAGCTCAGGATCATTGACGAACTTGTTTCTGACGGTATGGGCCTCAGGCAGTTCTGCGAGAACCAGTTGCTTCCACTGCTCCGAACAAAATATTTCGGCATGAACGTCGTTGGGTTCGGAGATCCATCAGGCACTTCAAGGGCACCCACGGATGAGTCAACCTGCTTTGAGGTTCTTCATTCCCCGGACGTAGGGCTGAGAAACATCGAACCGGCACCAACCAACGCAATCATGCCCCGCGTAATGGCAGTTGAGAATTTCCTTAACAAGATGTATAAAGGAGAGCCAGGGTTCCTTTTGTCCCCGAATTGCCATTTTCTAAGGAAGGCAATGAACGGCGGATACCATTACGAAAAAGAGCCAAAATCTCTAGGCGAGGATTACAAGCCAATGCCATCTAAGAACTTTTCGAGTCATATTTCGGACAGCTTACAGATGCTGTGCATGTATATTAGCGAAAAGGAATCCAACGATAAGCGATGGAAGTCGTTTGTTTCTCAACTTAAGAAGAGGGACTATAAACCAGCGAGTTCCGAAGCAGGGTATTAGAGTAGGAGGACACCATGGACCAGATAGAGAGAACATTTTCCAAGCCAGAGCGAAATTCCGATGCCATGAAGTCCTTTGGCTTTCGACTCAAGAATCAATTCTCAGTCAATGAAGCCTACCGAAGACCCAAAGAACTGACATGGCTTGAGGATTTACGCGCTATCAAAGGTTTATACGATCCCGAAGTCAAGATCGACAAGAACGCTTCCAAAGTCTATCCTAAGATAACGAGATCAAAGGTAAATATCGTACTTTCCAGACTTCATGAGCTACTCTTCCCGGACACCGACCGGAACTTCGAGTTTGAGCCGACCCCAGAACCCCGCATGGCCAAGGAGATCATCAAGAAGATAGCGATGACCCTTGTGTATCAAGATCCTACTACCGGGCAGATGGTCCTTCCGACCCCCGAGAATCTACGCCAAGCAATC
>Ga0172381_10007668_pt1 | contig 10649 bp, 9 predicted proteins | sample Leawel6488metaG_FD_119754 | JGI IMG/M metagenome (GOLD analysis project Ga0172381, IMG submission 119754) | Leachate microbial communities from a municipal landfill in Southern Ontario, Canada - Leachate well 64-88 metaG | ecosystem: Engineered > Solid waste > Landfill > Unclassified | place... | reverse complement strand
TGCCATATTGCTGGTTCCCGGACTCAAATGTTACTGTCCCTCCGGCTGATGTTATTGTTGTTGAGGAATAATCTACTATGTTTGCTCTCTGATATGTCGCACTTGATGGCCAATATAAATATGAAATATTACCTTCAATACTTACTAATGTTATTTTTAATTTATACGATATGCTGGTATTTGATTCCCCCAATTTTGGTGTTGATATATAAAACTCAGATTTATGATTTATAGAACCCTTTGCTACTGTAGAAACATTTACAGTTTGATCATTCAAATAATATAACAAATCAGCACTTGCAGATATATTACTGCCAAAATCAACTGATGATTTTGTTTTTAAAATTCCATTAATTGAAGAAACAGATATGATTGCATTATGTGTTATTTCAGCTGGTGTAAAAGTAGAAAATTTTACTTCTGCTGACATAGTTGTAATTTCTGAAGTTGCATATATATATACCGGCATCAATATAATAAAAAAACATATATATAATAAACATAATATTTTTTTTCTATTCATAAGATAACTCTATTGCTATATTAGCTCTATATGTTAAACCATATAAAGCACTTGTAAAATTTGCACCTAAATATATTCGTGGATAAATTTCTCCACTCATTCCATAAAAAGAACCTGCATTTTCTGCGCCATGAAAACCTCTTTTATCCCATACAACAGCATAATCACCGGCTGTTGTATCTAAAACATCAGTTAAATGAAACCAACACCAAAAGCCTGCAATTCCGGGATCTGAAGTTTGATCCTCGCCATCATACAAGTAACATTTATCACCATCTTCACCTTTATATGCACTTTCGGCTATAGTCATACTTTTTTTAATAGTTCTAGTACCTTCTATTACCTCTGCAGGCAAAATAACATCATTTACTCTCCAACATACCGGTAAAACTTTTGAACTGTCTGTTGTAGCAAATAAACCATTTGTCGTTACTGATGAACCACCAACAGTATATATTTTTACAGACCATGCATCTGATTCTAAAATATCTAAATTTAATTCTATGTATTGTTCGGAAGCTACCCATCCTGAACCGAACGAACTTTGGTTCCATGTAATAGTAGTGTTTGCAATATTATCTGAAATGTTTTTTACAGTGGCATCAAAAGAGCCTGGTGTAGCTCTTTTTAATACAATACTATCAAGATCAAATGTGGCTGTCTGCTTAGTTGTAATAAAAAGCATTACATTTTTTATATTTGTTAAATTTACTGATGGCAAAGTTGTTAAATTTAAGCTACATTTTTGCCATGTATGGCTACTATTATTAACACCTAATGAACTTAAAGTAACTGTTCTATCAGCAGCATCTGTAACACCAACACGAATAGAACTTACATCACCTGTTTTAGGCCTAATATAAAATTCTAGTGTTGAAAAAGCACTAATATCTCTTCTTGTTGTTGTATTAGCAATACCAGTTGCAAAAGTATAACAAAACCCCGAATAAGAGCCAGTATCAGTACTACCTATAACAGTGCACTCTTGATAGCATTGATTCCCTTCTTTTGCTGTTAAATTAGGTACATATGGTGCTGTTGGTGTAGAATCCTTAACACCCCATGTATAAAAAACAATATTATCATCAATAGTTCTAGCTTCCTGAGTAGCACCATTAAAATTTTCAGTACATAAACTGTACACATGTTTATCTGTTAAATTGTTAGCAAATGAATAATTTGCAAACAACATCACAAATAGACATATAAACATGAAAGATAATATTATATTTATTTTTTTCACTTAAATACTTTTTATAAACCTTTTTTTATAGCTTACAGTGATAAAAATCATAACTTATCACTATACACTTTTTACATTTATTTAATAAGAACAAGTTTATTCCGTAACTAACTCAAATATTAACTTATCTGTTCCATAACTTGTACCTGCATATATATTCTTAAATCCTGCACCAAAATACATATATGCAGTATTATTTGTATTTTTTGGTAATATATAATTAGGTGTAGGTGGAACTGCAGAACTTACATTTACAACAAAGCCATTGTAATCAGAAACAAGGCTATATGCACCTACTTCATAATTGCCATCACTTTTATCAGTAATATAACGATTTTTATATTGAATTTCTTCTACTGTCGTTTCAGGATCAATAATATAAGTAGAAACATCTAATGTTGTAGTAGAAATTCTGTAACTCATAGCAAGATACCCATTTTCTCCACCACCGGAACCACTTTTTACAAGTCCATTGTACTTTGCTATTGGAAGTGACTCTGTTCCTTCAGTTCTTGATGATGTTGCCACATAATTGCCAACTGCATTTTTATTATCTTGATACATATAAACTTTCGCATTTCCAACTACAGTTGTTATAGTAGAATGTAAAACTGCATAAACATTAGCAATTTGCCAATCAACATTAGGAGAATCTAACGTTATCGTGGATGCATCCCAACTTATTTTTGAAGCCGATGTCGCTGTTGCTGTTGTATAAAAAAGATCTGCACTAAATGATACTTCGCCACCTGTAAAACTAACTTCTGCTGTTTTTGTTATCAATGTTGAAGCAGCAAAAAGAGAACTGCTTAGTAAAAACACAAACCCGAAAAATAGTAATAGGGATACTGTTTTCTTCATACTAAAAACTCCTTAAAACATTTTAGCTATACTTAACTTTGTACAGGCTATAAAAATAAAATACATAAGTCAAGATTTTTCTATTTTTTCACAATTTTTTTACAAAATATAGCTAAAACAGTATATTTTAGTACTTAAAATCATTTTTTAATCGAATCATTTTTTTTATCTTTAAATAATTCTGCAATACCGGCTAAAGATGCTGTAACACCAGATGTTTCCAATGGTAAAAATATTTTTGTTGCTTGCCCGTCAGCTATTTTCCCTAATGCTTCCATATATTTTATTGCTAAAAGATCATTAGTTGGCTTACCTGCATGAATAGCATTATATATTGTATCAATTTCATATTTTTGAGCATCTGCAACTCTTTTTATTGCTTCTGCCTGACCTTCTGCCTCAAGAATAGACTGCTGTCTTTTAGCTTCTGCTTCCAAAATAACTGCTTGTCTTGCACCTTCTGCTTTTAAAATAGCTGCTTGTCTGAAACCTTCTGCATCTAATATATTTGCTCTTTTTTCTCTTTCTGCTTTCATCTGTTTCGACATTGAATCTGTAATATCTTTTGGAGGATCAATTTTTTGGATTTCAACTCTTGTAATTTTTACACCCCATTTATCTGTTGCTTCATCCATTACTGTTCTAAGTTGTGTATTTATTTTTTCTCTTGAAGTAAGAGTAGTATCAAGTTCCATATCACCAATAACATTTCTTAAATTTGTCTGAGCAAGTTTTAATGCTGCCATAGCAAAATTTGCAACATTATACACAACTCTTACAGGATCTGTTATCTGAAAATAGATAATAGCATCAACTGTAACTGTAACATTATCTTTTGTAATAACATTTTGAGGAGCAACGTCCATTACTTGCTCTCTCATATCAATTTTTCTTAAATTTTGAAACATTGGTACAATAATATTGACACCTGCATCAACAGTTGCTGAATATTTTCCCAAAGTTTCTACTAAACCCTTTTCATATTGTTGAACAATTCTTACCGTATTTGCAACAAAAATAATCACAATAATTATTGCTAAAATCCATAAAAACATATTTATCTCCTCTGTCAAATATTTTTTTTAACTATAAGTTTTGTACCATTAACAGAAATAATTACAACTGTTTCACCAGTATTAATTTCTTCTTCGCTTACAGCCAGCCAAATTTCACCGGCAACTTTAACTTTCCCAATTTTGTTAGATTTAATAATTTCAGTGACAACAGCTGGTGCTCCTATTAATGAATCAACATTCGTTTCTATTTTCTTTTTACTGATATATCTTTTCATAATAGGTCTTATAAATAATACTGATACTAATGAAATTGCACAAAAAACTACTATGGAAATATAATCTGATGCACCTAATAAAGAAACCATCATTGCAAACAATGAACCCAATGAAAAACATAAAAAGAAAAACACACCGGTTGTAATAATTTCAATACCTAAAAACGCCAAAAAAGCAAATAACCAAAAATACCAAAGCATATTTTTTCTCCTAAGATATGTATTTTATCCTTTTTATAGGCCAATAAACAATAAGTGCTTGACCTTTTAAATATTTATCTGGTAAAGGTCCCCAATATCTTGAATCAAATGAATAATCTCTATTATCCCCAAGAACCATATAATGCCCCTCAGGCACTATTACAGGCCCAAAATTATCTCTAACAAATGCAGGTGGTAATGTCGCAAATTTACCTTCTTGCCAAGATTTTTGATACTCTTCCTGTGTTTCAAATAAATTAAAAGTTTCATAATTTTCTGAATCTATAAACTGAGCATAAGGTTCATTTATTTGCATATCATTAACGAAAAGAACTTTGTTCTTTATTTGAACTTTATCACCAGCCAAGGCAATACATCTTTTAATATAATCTTTTTTTATTCCTTCGGATTTTTCAAATAAATTTAAAGCTTCCGGAGGACATTGGAAAATAACGATATTTCCTTTTTTTACATTTTTAATAGGCAAAATTCTTTTCCCATCAGAAAAAGGAACTCTTAAACCGTATATAAATTTTGTTGCAAAAAGATGGTCACCTTCTAACAAAGTCATTCTCATGCTACCGGTTGGTATTTTAAATGCTTGTATTATAAAGTACATTATTATTGATGCAATAATAAGTGCTGACCACCCTGTATCTACCCAAGAATATACATTTTCATAAACTTTTTGAGCTTTAGGTGTTTTAATGAATTTCTTTTTTGTAAGTTGCATAATAATAGCTAAACCTAATAAAATACAACCTATGATAAATAATTTTATTTCCATTTACTTTCCTCTTTACTAGTCATCTATTTGCAATACTGCAACAAACGCTTCTGGCGGAAGTTCTACTCTACCAAACTGCCTCATCTTCTTTTTACCTTCTTTCTGCTTCTCAAGAAGTTTTCTCTTTCTTGTTATATCTCCGCCATAACATTTTGCTAAAACATCTTTTCTCATTGCAGATATAGTTTCTCTGGCAATTATTTTATTATTTACTCTGGCTTGAATAGGTATTTCAAACATATGTCTGGGTATAATACCTCTTAATTTTTCTGTTAGAAAATGTGCTGTTGTTTGAGCTTTATCTTTGTGCGTAATAACTGAAAAAGCATCTACAACATCTGAATTAACTAAAATTTCTAGTTTTACTAATTCGCCAATTCTTGGAGCAATATGCTCATAATCAAAAGAAGCATATCCTTTTGAAACTGATTTTAAAGCATCGTAAAAACCAACTATTATTTCTGCTAAAGGTATATCATATTTTAAAATAATTATTTTCATATCAAGATACTTCATATCAAGTTGTTTTCCCCTTCTTTTCTGGCATAAATCCATAATTGCCCCAAGATATTCATCCGGACAAATTACTGTTGCCATAACATAAGGTTCCCAAATTTCTTGTATTTCTGCATTATTTGGAAATTTTGCAGGATTATCTATAACTAACATTTGATTTTTAACTTTAATTTTGTAAACAACATTAGGTGCTGTAACAAGCAAATTTAATCCAAATTCTCTTTCTAATCTTTCTCTGACAATATCTAAATGAAGATGTCCTAAAAATCCACATCTGTATCCAAAGCCCAAAGCAACTGATGTTTCCGGAGTATATATCAATGAAGAATCAGAAAGTTGCAATTTTTCTAATGCTATTTTTAAGCTGTCATAATCTGAAGAACTATAAGGATAAAGACCTGCAAACACAAAAGGATTTATTTCTTTGTACCCTGCATGAGGATGTGTAGTTGGTCTTGCGGTTTCTGTAATTGTATCACCAATTTTTACATCTTGAATTGTTTTTATACCTGCAACAACATAACCTACTTCACCAACTGAAATAGAATCAGATTCTATCATCTTTAATTTCATGTACCCGACTTCTATGACTTCATATTCAGCATCAGAAGCTATAAATGTTACCTTCATCCCTTTTTTAATTCTGCCGTCAAAAACTCTTACAATAACGATTACTCCTCTGTAAGAATCATAAAAAGAATCAAAAATTAAAGCTGATAAAGGTGCTTCATTAGAACCGACAGGTGCAGGGATATTATCAATGACAGAATCTATAATTTCTTGCATGCCTATACCTTCTTTTGCACTTGCAAGAATAGGTTCTCCGTCAACTGCTAAACCCTCTTTCATTTGTTCATAGGCTGAATCTACATCTGCTGTCGGTAAATCTATTTTGTTTATAACCGGAATAATTTTAAGATTTGCTTTTTTTGCAAGCATAGTATTTGCAAGAGTTTGTGCTTCCACACCTTGAGAAGCATCTATAATTAATAAAGCACCTTCACAAGCTTCCAAAGCTCTTGAAACTTCATAAGTAAAATCTACATGACCTGGAGTATCAACTAAATTTAGAATATATTCTTTGCCATCTTTATGTTTATAAAGCATTTTGATAGCCTTGGCCTTTATGGTAATACCTCTTTCTCTTTCAAGTTCCATTCCATCAAGAATTTGTTCTTTCATTTCTCTTTTTGAAATAGTCCCTGTAAATTCTAGTAATCTATCTGCCAATGTACTTTTACCGTGGTCAATATGTGCTATTATACAGAAATTTCTTATATTGTTCATTGCTATTTTACAAACCAACCTTATTTATAAATTTTATCTTATTAATTATACAAGAAGTGATATTTTTTATCAAATAATAATTATAATATTGAAATCAGAGACATCATTCTATTCTGTGTCGGTTCTCTTCTATAAGAATAAAACATTTCAGTTTCATGACATGTACAATGGTTACTTGAATAAATCCTTTTTATACCAAAATCTTTCAATTGTGTTACAGCTTCTTTTAAAAGAGATAAATTTTTATCACTCTGGGACAAATTAAAAGTTACTTTTACATCTTTGCCAACTTCATAACAACATTGACCTATATGTGGACCTATATATGTAAAAACATCTTGCTCTATTATTCCAAAATCTTCTTTAAACCTAATTAAGACACTTTCTATTATTCCACAAGCAAGACCTCTCCAACCCGCATGAATAAGTGCAACTACAGAATAATCTCTTGATGCCATAAATATAGGCATACAATCAGCTGTAAAAATACATAAAATTACATTTTTATCATTAGTTATAAGTCCATCACAAGATTCAATAAAATTCCCGCAATCTTTGGAAGAAACTTTTGAAACTACTGTTCCATGTACTTGGTTAGCAAAAACTATTTTTTGAGAATCAATTGAATGATTACTACAAAAAACATTTCTTTCATTAACATCTTTCATATTACCACAATATTTTGTTGTTGTCAGATGAAAAGTATTAAATTCTTTTTCAGAAATAAGCAGCTGTTTATTAAATTCTGTTATCATAAACTATTTTAATCTTTTTATTTTCCAATATTCATAAGCTGGCCTGGAAAAAGGATCCATATCCTCAGTGTTTTTTTTATTATCGACAGTAATTGGTATATCTTGCTGTTGAATATCTTCAAACAAATCTTGTCTAATACTTTCTTTTTTATTAAAAGAAGCTATTATTGATACCTTTACTTTAGTATCTAAAGTATCTTCTACCATATTGCCTGGTTTCAAAAATTGAAAATGTTTAAATTCTTTTTTTATAAAATCATCCAGCCAACTTCTATCTCCAATAGTAAAAGGATTATTTTTAGAACATGAAATATTTATCAAAATATTATTAGCATCTTTAATATCCGGACCTTCTACAAAAACATTAGTTAATGCTTTTTGGAATGCTTCTTCCAATGTTTCTCCTCCGCCTAATCCTATAATGGCAGTGTCAGAATTTTGCAAAACTCTTTTTACATCAGCAAAATCTATATTTACAGTACCTATTTTAGTAATTGTATCAGTAATAGATTCTATTGCTCTTCGCAGAACATCATCTATTATTTTATAACCATCTTCATATGGAGTCTTTTCGTCAACAATTGAAAATATTCTATCATTAGGTATAACAACCAATGCATCTGTATATTTTTTTATATTATCTATACCAATATTTGCATAATCTATTCTTATCTTACCTTCTACAGTAAATGGTTTTGTCACAACTCCAACTGTTAATATCCCATTTTCTTTAGCAAATTTTGCAATAACCGGTGCTGCACCTGTTCCCGTTCCACCACCCATTCCTGTCGTGATGAACACCATATCTGCACCTTTTAACATATCTTTTAACTTTTCTTCACTTTCAATAGCAGACTCTTCACCTCTTAATGGGTCACCACCAACACCAAGACCATCTTTACCGATTTGGATTTTATTATCTGCGCTGGATCTTCTCAAAGTCGGTAAGTCTGTATTTACAACATAAAATTCAACATTTGAAACATTTGCAGCAATCATTCTATTAACTGCATTTGTTCCGCCGCCGCCAACACCTATAATTTTTATAACTGCCGGTTGTTCTATATTATTATTTGGTAATATTATATTTACTGCCATTTTTACTCCTACCTAACTATATTCAACAATTTTTTAAAACCAGATAAAATAGATGATGATTTTGAATTATCATTATTATGTATTAAAATTTGATTTTTATATTCACTGCATAATGTTGCAATTGCAGTTGTATATAATTGTGATGATACTAATTTTTTATCTGCGATAATATCATCTTCAGTGAAATTTACAATTTTAGTTACACAATTTAAAGCTTTTTCAAATGCTTCAGCCATACCTTCTAACAGCGCACCTGCACCTGTCAAAATAATCCCACCGGCTAATACATCTATATCTATATTTTTTTTCTTTAAACTATTCAATATATAGTCTATTTGCAAATCTACTTGAGGCTTTATAATATCTACTAATTGTTTTCTAGTATATTTTTGCTGCCTTGTGCCTGCAACAGTATATTCAAATTCACTATCCTGTTCTATTAATTCTTCTAATACAGAACCATATTTTTCTTTGATACTTTTTGCTTCTTTTTGACTTACTCTTAATTTTTTAATTATATCTCTTGTAATGAGATCTGCACCCATTGGCAACTCAAAAACATGCTTAATTTTCCCATCAATATAAACTACTAAACCTGTTGTCATCCCTCCTAAATCTATCAACACACAACCAAGTTCCTTATCTTCTTTTGATACTAAAACATCACCTACAGAATTATATCCGTAATATAATAGTGGGCTTTCGTCATCAATTGCCTTTCTAATATTTGTCATATTCGTTTTTGTTGCGACTACGACAAGTGCATCCAACTCTAAATATTCCCCTTCCATACCTATAGGATCTTGCACACATTGTTCGTCCAAAACATATTCTTTTGGAATAATTTGTATTATTTCCTGTTTGTCACTAATTCTTTTTACATCTTCTATTTTATCAACTAATTCTTGTATTGTATCATCTCTAACTTCTGTATCATTTTCCGATATTCTAACCCCTGCACTTTCACTAGATACCTCTATTAATAAACCTCTTATTCCTATAACTTTTTTGGTAATTTCACCTTCTTGGTTTTTTTCAAGTTTAGCAAGTATTTGTCCAATTGTTTTATATGCTTCTTGAATAGCAATTACAGCACCATCTTTTATCCCATCTGAGAATAATGTATCTCCAGCCAAAACTTCTATTTTATTGTTATCCTCATTATATTTTGCAATAACGCCATGTACTGAATTGCTTCCTATATCCAAACTTATTACTAATTCTTCTTTTGCCATATATACTCCTATTTTTTAAGCTACTTGTAATGTAGGTTTTATAATAATTTTGTTTTTATTTTCATCTAAAAATGTTAAATCTATATAATCAACTGAATTATATCTTTTAAAAGAGTCTTCACAAACCATTTTAAGTTTTTTAACTTTATCTTTGATATCTTTTTCTTTTGGAGATCCCCAAAAAATTAAAGTTTTATTATCAAGCACAAAAATAATATCCTCTACTTCTCCATATTTTATTTCTGTTATCCTAGGTATTAAATCTTTTATATATGGTTTGAAAATTTTAACAAAATTCAGCAAATCCAATCTCTCTTTTTCGGAAGAATATTTTAAAATTGGAACTTTCATATCAAACATATTACCTCGTAAAGCAAACGGCATATTATCAAAATCAAGCCCAACTATTTCATTATCTCTTAAAATAAAAACTTCCGGATTTCTTTCTTTAAGAGTAATTGTAATCTTTTTTGACATCAAATTTCTTGACATAGATATATCTTTTAACTCAGGTTTACATTTTTGCATTTCTTTTTCAGCTTTTGACAAATCAACTTTGAACAAATTATCACCAGTTTTAAATGGGATAAGTTCTCTTATTTCTGTTTTGGTTACATTATTGCAACCTGAAACATCTATATCTTCAATTAAAAAATTATCAGAAGCATATATATATGAAACCGTAAATTTATAGCCATAAACAATTGCAATCAATAAACATGTAAACAGAAAAATCTTTATGAAAGTTTTGAATGAACTTAAAAATGATGATTTTGATTTTCTGTCTAGGTTAGTATATCTAACATATCTACGATGTTTTGATAATTTAGATTTATTTAATTTTAACATTAT
>Ga0172381_10007667_pt1 | contig 10649 bp, 10 predicted proteins | sample Leawel6488metaG_FD_119754 | JGI IMG/M metagenome (GOLD analysis project Ga0172381, IMG submission 119754) | Leachate microbial communities from a municipal landfill in Southern Ontario, Canada - Leachate well 64-88 metaG | ecosystem: Engineered > Solid waste > Landfill > Unclassified | place... | reverse complement strand
CTATTTACTTTATGTCTAAACAGGTAAAAAGAGATAAAAATAAAGAGAGTCTTAAGAATCTGGGAAAAATTCTTTGGTTTATAATAAAACTACCTTATTTCCTCATTAAGGGGATAATTTTCTTGATAAAAAAAACTTATTCTAAATCAAAAGAATTAAAAGAAAAAAAACTTAGAAAGATAAATCCAGTCTACGAAGAGTTTTCTGTTATAAAAGTTTTAGATGGCGATTACAAAAAATGGTTAGAGAGTGTCTCGAAGTCTGAAAATAAAATAGGAATAATCTTGGGTGCAAGAGGGACAGGGAAAACTGCTTTTGGAATAAAGTTATTAGAAAACTTATCCTCAAAACAGGAGAATCGGTGCTTTGCAATTGGTTTTTTAGAAAAAGAGTTGCCTTCTTTTATAAAAGGAGTTACAGATATTTCTCAAATTGAAAACGACTCTTTTGTTCTAATCGACGAAGGAGGAATTTTATTTAATTCAAGAGAATCTATGTCGAATGCAAATAAATTGTTAAGTAATTTAATATTAATTTCAAGACATAAAAATATTAGCATTTTATTTATCTCTCAAAATTCTTCTAATCTTGAAGTGAATATCTTAAGGCAAGCAGACTTTTTAATTCTAAAACCCTCGTCTTTACTACAAAAAGATTTTGAAAGAAAAATAGTTAAAAATATTTATTCTTCTGTAGAAAAAGAATTTCAAGAACTTAAGTCAAAAAAAGGTTTAACTTATATTTACTCCAACGATTTCAAGGGTTTTATTTCAAATCCTCTTCCATCTTTTTGGAAAGAATCTTTAAGTAAGAGTTTCAAATAGTTTTATTGTTTTAGCTCAATACTTTCTAAATACATCTCTTTTATTTTTCTAGAATTTTTCTTTTTCCAGATATTAAAAAAATCTTTTATCTTCAGATTAAATTTTTCTTTTGCAAAAAGTTTTCCGTCTCGCATTTCTACTTTTTTGTGTGCTTTTTTAAACTTTAAAATTCCTTCTTTTTCTTCTTTAGAAGGTCCATTAAAAATAATCTCTTCTTTATTTTTTAGAACTAAAAAGAACCTTGCTTTTTGTTTTCCATTGTAAGTAAACCCTTTTTCTTTTACATTGTAAAATCTAGAAATTTCGCTAGAAAAATTATTATAAAATTTTAATAATTTACTTCCGGCAACATCTCCCTCTTGTTTTTTTGTAGAAATTTCAAAAATTGCTATCTCATTTTTTTCTATTTTTGCTTTTTCCTTTATCTGTTCCAAGTCAATATTTTGTTCCTCAAAATATTTTATAGAAGGGTTTTTTAAAAATTCCCTGGAATATTTTTTAAACTTGTTTAAAGTCTCATTGGACAATGCTGCAAGCGCATTTCTTTGTTTGTACGTCGGGTCAATTAAAATTATTGGAGAACTAAGTTTTGAACTATTCAAGTCTAAAAGAACATCTTGTTTTTTCTTATATAATTTTTCTATATCAATTACTTCTTTTTCTTTTGCTTTTAAAATACCGTTCAAAAATTTTTCAAAACTTCCATAATATACCACTAATAGTTCAATAGAATATCCAGAAAAACCAGAAATATAACTCTCCGCCCCATAACATTTTGCAAAATGGGCAAAAGCTTTTGCAATTTTAATCTCGTTTAGAGTTTTTTCCGATTTTATTTTTTTACTTAAATATTTGACATGGGAGTAAGATAAGTCAGTTATATTTTCTGATTCTTTTGGGCTAGAAACTTTTCTTACTGGGACAAGCTCAATATAGAAAAAATCTGTTAAAGAAATTTTAAAATAATCTCTAGAGCCGTGTATAACTAAATATTCGTCTTCTTTAATCGCTTTATCTAAAACTTTTTTTAGTTTACTAGAAAGTTCTTCTCCTTTGTATTTTTTATCAAATCTAACAAAAACATCTGCGTCGTATTTATCTTTTTTTACTAAAGTATTCTTAGCAAAACTACCTCCAACAAACACTTGAGCAGAGATATTTTGTTTTTTAATCTGAGCATTTAGTTTTTTTAAGAATTCTTTTAACAAATTATTCATTAATTTATATTCTTCTTTTGTGGGGGAAACTTTTGGTAAAACTTCTTTTAAAATTAAATCAATATTTTTCGTCATATCTTATTAAGAATTTTTTTACTTATAAAAGTTTGGTGGAAATTAATTATTTCTTCCCTTCTTCCTTCTTTTTTCCCACTAGTCCAGATAAATCAATAATATACTTTCCTTCGTCCATTTTGTAGACAATTGGTTTTTTTCTATTAAATAAACTTACAACATCAATTTCATATTTTCCTTCTCCAAGAACTCTTACTGATTCAATATCTAAAATTACAGGAGCATTTGGTTCAGTAATTCCCGCAAGTTCTCTAATATCTTTTTCAATATTCTTTATTTCTTCTTCCGGAATTTCTACTGGATGATTCTTCATCTGTTCAATCTGGTCTTCCCGTATATAAAAAAAGAAATGGGAACCACATTTGGCGCAACCACTAAGTATCTCCTTACTCCCAGCAGGAATAATTCTAGAACATTTGGTACACTGGTGTGGCATATTATCTTATCTCCTTTAAAGTTTTTATATTTATTCAAGAATAAAAATATTTCCCTTTTTAAGTATTTATTTAAAAAGTTGGAAGTAAGAAGGTTGAAGTAATAAGATAATTTAACCAAAGAATTGAATTCTATCTAAAAGTTGGAAGTAAGCAGACAAAAGTTCTAAGTATAATTTCTTTATTCAAAAGCAACTCAATCTTTTTGATTTCTTCTGTCACAATAACCTAAGAGCAATTTGTGACACCGCAGAAGTTGAAAACTTCGAGGACTTTTGAATCAAAAAAATCATTTATTTAATAACAATTCAATCTTTTTTGGGTTCTTTTTAATTTCTTTCACAACCGATGCAGGGCCAATAATCGTAACTGCACTTAAGTTTCCTCTTTCTAGAACATTAACAATTTTTTTCTTAAAAGTCTCGACGACACTTTCTTTATTTTCATCTTCAATAACCGCAAGTTCGATTCCCTTAAAATTAACTACATGTCCAATCATAGCCATGGTGTCTCCGATTAATCTAGTTTCTTCTAAGGGTTTAAGTCTTCCTTGCAAAATAATAATGTTATTTCCTAATACAATGCTAAGTATTTTTTTTATTCTTTCATCGCTATTCAAATTTCTTATCTCGTGATAAGGTAAAAATTGTATTGCAAATCCATTTATTTTCTTTAGCTCTTTTTTTTGTCCCATTTTATTTTATTTTTTTTGAAAGTTCAAATATTGCTTCGTAAAACTTTTCTAAATTATCTCCATATTTTGCACTTAAACCAATTGTAGGATATTCCGGGAACGCAGATTCTACTTTCTTTATATCTGCTTTTTTCATATCTATTTTATTTGCAACAATTAAAACAGGGATTTTTCTTGCAGCCAAATTTCCGATGATTGTAATGTTCACTTGGTTATATGGATTTTCTGCAGAATCTAAAACTACTACAACCATATCCATATCTTCAAGCCATTTTATACTATCAATAATTCCTTGAGTTGCTTCTTTTGCTCTTTCTTTAGCGTCTTTTTTATTCATTTTATATTTTAAAAAATCTTCATAATCTATTTTTGTAGCAATCCCTGGAGTGTCAATCATTTTAAAAGTCATTTTTTTACCTTTGTATTCTATTTCTACTTTTTCTTTAAATTGTATCGATCTAGTCTCATGTGGAATTTTGCTAACTGACCCTAATTCTTCTCCAGTAAAATCTTTACATATTCTATTTGCTAAACTAGTTTTTCCAGCATTAGGTGGGCCATAAAAACCCAATTTTATATCTTCTTTCTATCCAAAAAAATTTCCAAACACTCGATTAAAAAATTTTGTTAATTTATTTGCCATGTTAATATTTTATTTTTAAAGTTTATTAAGGTTTTGTATCTTCATCTTCTCGAATACATATCTCTTCTTCCGTAGGGATTATTGCCGTTTAAATTAGAATTTAAATTTTGAGATTTAGATTTATTTTCTCTTTTTTTAAATAACCCAATAATTGGAATTTCAATCATTCCCGTTCTTTTTCCAGAATATTTTTTCATAACATAACTTATTTGTTCCCCATTCCATCCAGCATTTTTTAATTTATCTTGTATTTCTGAATTGCTTACCCCTTGTTTTTTTTGTGCTTCAATATAAGTAATTAAATTATACATATTATTTTTTCCTTTAAATAAGTAAACTTCATATTTATTCTTGTACCATTCTTGGAGAAAGATATATCCTATTATTCCTAAAACTAAAATAAATATCATAATTAGTATAAAAAATCCCCATTTCATTTCGGTTTGTTGTTCTATTGGGTTTATTTCTTCTTGAATATCTAGTAAAGATAATTCTGGGGCAAAAAATAATGGTAAATTTAAAAAATTTAAATCTTCTTTAGTAACAAATCCTATTGATTCTTGTTGATTTGTCAATCTTTGATAGTTATAATTAGAAATACTTAAGATATAAGCTCCACTTTCCCCTTCAAATTTTAGCCCTTCCAATGTTTTTAAAATAAAGTAAGGAGGATATGCTTCTGTTTTTTGAGCCATTTGAATATTAAAATAATTAAGTATACTTCGACTTCCACTATCAAATTCTGCGGAAATTTGAATATAATTTAATTTAACATTAAGATTTTCTTCTTGCCAAGATAAAATCGCTTGTCGATACTTGCTCGAGTCTTCTTCAGCATAACTTCCACTAGAAATTTCTTTTAATATTTCTAAATTTATTTCAGATTCTTTTGGAAAATAAGTTAAATTTTTTATTTCATAAGAAGTCTTAATACTTTTTGGAACGATTAAACTTAAGTTTAACAACGAAGTTAGTACTTGATTTTCTTCTTCTAAAGTGCTCGCAGATAAGTTCATTTTTCTGTATTTTTCTAAATCCTGACTAAGTGTTTCAAGATTTATTGCATTTGAAATTTGGCTCCCCAAAAAACTAGGATAAGAATTTATTGTAACTTGCAAATTAGTTAGTCTATTTTTTATTTCGCTATACTTTTCAGAAATAATCTCGTCTGGTTCGCCAACAATTATTTCAAAAGTTTCAGAAGCGATTCTACCCGAGGTATCTTTTACTTCAATATACAATGAATAATTTCCTGTTTTGTTAAAAGTGTGAATAACTTTATTTGAACTAGTAGTTTTATTTAATCCATCGTCGCTGAATTTCCACAAATAAGAAGAAATATTTCCAGAAGAAGCTTGCGCATTTACTTGAAACTCTGTTGGATATGCACTAGCAGTATCAGAGGGATAAATATATTTTATCTCAGGGATATTTTGTATTTCAATTTCTCCACTATAAATCGTTTTATCTCCCAATTTAATTGTTAAGCTTTCATTTCCTGGTTCGTCTGAAACAAAAAAGTTAACAGGATCAAGATACAATTTAATAAAATCTTTTGTAGAAATCTTTGAGGGGGATTTTTCTATTTCATAAAATTGTGTGGCAGGATCTGTTTCTCCAGCACTATGAGTATACTTTACACTTAAATCTTTTAAAGTTATTTTTTGGTTTACATTAGAAGTTATTTTAATTGGTAAGATACATCCAGAAGAACAATTTTTATTTGAATAAACTTTACTAATATAAGTATTATAAATTCCATTTAAAGGAGTACTTGTTAAATTATTAGAAATTTTCATACTTCCTAGAGAATCATATTTTTTTGCTTCAGCGAATATTTTATATGACTGAGTAAGTTCTTTATATGAGCCTTGAGTAAAATATCCGCAATAATTATTTGCACCTTCAGTATAGCCTTCTATTTTTATTATTCCAGAGTTACCAGTTTTTTTTATGCAAACAAAATAGTCTCCTAATGAGCTTATAGGATAATCTATTTGACAACCAACTTCGGATCCAGAAGTAGATAAATCTGAGTTTGATATTTTACAACTAGCTAATTCTGAGGTTAAATTATTTTGTAATACCATAGATACGTTATCTGTTCCATTTATTTTTTGTATCCATGCTCCAAGTTTAAATCCGGGATATCCTCCCAAACGAATTTTTTGGCAATACATATTTTCTTCTTTTAAATTAAAAGTTATTCTTTGAATTGAATTATCCAAACAACCGTAAGATAAAGTATCGGAACAAGAAGTTTCACTTACTTTGTAGTTAGAAATTTTTGTCAAGCCTTCACCAATATCTACTTGAATTTGGTTTGTGCACGAACTTATAGCATCGCTGTCTAGACTAAACTCCACACTTTCTACACTCAGCTCTCTTCCAGTTACTTTTAGTCCAATTGTTTTTGTTTCCCCCAGAGCAAGGTCAAACGTTTTTGTAGAAGAAGCTTCACTCACAGCATAATCTTTACTACAATTTTTAATATTACAATAATAATTTGAACTACCTAAGTATCCCGCTTTTTCATTTAAGAGAATTAAATCAGACAAAGAAATCTTATTTTCAAATGAATCAGTTAATTTCAAATCAGAGTCTTCATTAGATATAGAAATATTTATCCATCCAGAAAGAATTTCAGACTCTCCATAAATTAATTTTAATGATTCGGATTTATTTACTCCGACTTCAATTGTTGCAAGAATTGTGCTAGATAGAATCAATATTTGAATAAGTAAAAATATTCCTAATTTCACACCCTTTTTCATAATAAAAATAGTAGTTTTATCCTTATAAATTTAATCAATTCTATTTATCCTTTTATTACTGCAATAGGGATTAATCTTGCAATTTTTTTCGTTAACTTTGAATTCTCCGATACTTTTATTACCTCTTCAATATCTTTGTAAACTTCTGGAGCTTCTTCCACTAGTCCTTTTTTACTTGCTGTTTCTATTAGTATATTATTTTTATTTAATTCTTCAATAATTTTCTCTGCACTGAATTTTTCCTTTGCTTTCATTCTAGAAATAACTCTTCCAGCGCCATGGGCACTTGAAGAAAAAGACTTTTCTTCAGATTCATTTCTTCCAACCAAAATATACGAAGCAGTTCCCATAGAACCCGGAATAATGACTGGTTGGCCAAATTCTCTATATTTTTTTGGAACTTCTTTTCTTCCTTTTCCAAAAGCTCTTGTAGCACCTTTTCTAATAACAAGTATCTCTTTTTTCTTTCCATTCAGAAGGTGTTTTTCAAATTTTGCAATATTATGGCAAACGTCGTATAGCAAACTTATTTTGCTTTTTGGAAAGTATCCCTTTAGTATCTCTCTTACTTCATTCATAATTACTTGCCTATTATAGAACGCAAAATTTACTGCACAATTCATCGCAGAAAGGTATTTTTTACCTAATTCAGATTGAATCGGTGAATTTACTAATTCTTTATTTAATCCGTCTATTGTTTGCATTTCTTGAATATAATCCGAGGCTATCTGATGCCCTAATCCCCTTGAACCACAATGAATCATTATAGCAATTTTTCCTTTTTCTAATGAAAAAGCCTTTGCATTTTTTTTGTCAAATATTTCTTTTATCTCCTGAATTTCTAAGAAATGATTCCCTGAACCAAGAGTTTTAGTCTGATTTATTCCTCTTTTTTTTGCTTTAAGAGAAACATCTTTTGGATTTGCTCCTTTTATCTTGCCTTTTTCTTCGCAATTTTCTAAATCTTCTTTTTTCCCAAGACCATTTTTAACTGCAAATTCTGCTCCAAGAACAAGTATTTTATCTAAGTCTTTTTCTTTAAGTAACTCTTTATTCTCTCCCCCGACTCCAGAAGGAATTCTCTTTGATATTTCTTTTAAAAATTCTTTTCTTATTTTTAAAAATTCTTTTGCTGAAATATCTGTAACTAAAGTTCTTATTCCACAATTAATATCATATCCTACCCCTCCAGGGCAGATTACTCCAGTTTCTTTATCAAATCCTGCAACGCTTCCGATACTAAAACCATATCCTTGATGAGCATCTGGCATAGCAAAAGAGTATCTTAGTATTCCTGGAAGTCTTGCAACATTCTTAATTTGTTCAATAGTTTTGTCTTTTTTTATAGCTCTTAATAATTTTTCGTTAGCAAAAATCTTTCCAGGAACTTTCATTCCATCTTCAATTGGAATTTCCCACTCAGTTTCAGAAATTTTTTTTAATCTAATCATAGAACTAATTGTAGTTTATTTGTTATAAAAGTTTAGGTAAATGTTTCTAGTTACTTTCCCCTTCTCCCTTCAGCCTATTCTTCTCTATACCTCAAAAATATGTTCTTCTAAACTTCCTTCTCCTCGCTTACCAAGATATTTTATGTTTTTTGGTTCAGCACAAAGTTGTTTAGAAATCATATGCATCATTGTAGGCATAGCATTTGGGTCTTCTTTTTTTAATCTCAAATAAACTAAATATCTTCCACTGCCGAAGCTTTCTAAACTGTCTTTCATAGCACCAAATTTAATCTTAAAATAGACTTTCATATTATCTAGAATAAAATGCTCTTTTTATAATTTATTGTCTTTCAATCGTGTATTTAAAATAATTTATACATCAAAAACGACTTCGCAAATAAATTTTCCTTTTTCTTCTTTTACTAAAATTTCACTATAAGTTATAGCCTTTACTTCGTTATTAATTTTATAATTTAATGTAGAATCTCCAGAAACTTTTGCATTTAGTTTATTTCCATTTATCTTTAATTCCTTTACTTTAGATAAAATAAAATTTTCCGCTTCAAGTAAGTAGATAAATTCTTCTAAAAATTTATATAACAATTCTTCTTTATTTTTACAATCAAAAAATAAATCTTTTTGAATCTTTTCTTCTATTCTTTTCCCTCTTGTAATCGCCTCTTTTAATGCATAAGCACAATTAGTAAAAGATTCTTCATTGTTTTTCCCAGTAGCCCTAATTTTTATATCGGCAGTATTTTCTAGAAAAGAATATCTTTTCATTGTATATAACAGAACAATTTAACCTGTTTTGGAGAATAAGTACTCGAATCGGCAACAATCGATACGGATTTCGCATAAATATCTCTTTCTAGATATTCTTTTAATTCACATATGTTTCCATCCAAGCTACATATTTTTGGAACGCACATCCAATTACTGGGAATCCTTTCATTTATTTTTATTAAAATTGAACCTAATCCTTTTTCTTGAAATTTTTCTTGTTCTAAAGGTAATTGATCTTCTGGTATCGCCAATATTTTTTCTCTTAGATTATTATCTAATTCAATTTCTCTTAATACTAAAATTTGAATAGGATAAATTTTTGAAGATAAATCTTCGTTTTTTGTTTGGTTATTATTTACAATAAGTACGACTGAGATTACAATTAGTATAGAAATAAAAGCTTCAACGATTTTTATCCATCCTCTTTTGTTCATATTTTTTTTAATCATTTTGTGTTTAAATTTTTTACCATACTCCTATCTCTAAAAATCCAGGATTAATTCTAGAATTTAAATCTACATAATATATCGGTTTTTGTTCAACATAAATGTTTGTAGACAAATTTTCATTTGGAGGATTACCTATTCTGGATCCATTATTATACACAAATACCATACTAAAATCTGTACCTTCGGGTAACGAGAGTTCTTTTTTTATTTTGTAGTATTCATTTTGGGTTTTTAATTTTTCAATAAAAGATTCTATTTTTGATTCAAAATAATATTTTTTAGAGTTAAATGCTCCGTCATATTCTTCTTTTTCAACTAAGGTGCAATCTTCTAAATTAGATTCTTCTAAGTCAAACTCTTCTTTAGAAAAAAATATATTAAAATAATTTGTTTCCCCTTTTTCTATCAAAATATAATCTCCTTTCGAATTCGAATTAATTTTATTCTCTTCAGAGTCTTTAACTAAATGATTTAATCCTTCAACAAGGATATTTTTTTCAATTTTTATACAAGTTAAGTCATCACAACAATTTTCTTTTAATGAAATTTTTTGATTATATAATGTTTCTTCAAAATAATCTGGAATTTTTTGTTCTATTTGGGCAATTAATTTACTCTTATCTTCTGCACTAGTTATCGAAGGGGAAATTATTTCATATAAGAATAATATTGAAGTTACAAATAGAACAAAAGAAAGTATCATTCCAACATGAGAAGCTTTTTTATTTTTCATTTTAACTAAACAACATATTTGCAGTAGTAGAAACCAAAAAAGACATCACCACTAAAATAAATGAATGTTTTAATCCAGCTTTGATATTTCCTTCAGAAAGTTTTCCAATGGTAAGTCCACTAAAAAAACCTTGAACTAATAATAAATAGAAAAATGAATTTGCAATGTCTTTTGTGTCTATGGCGGATGTGGTGGATTGAGTAGAAGTTCCAAGCGTACCACTTATATCTGAAATTCCCGAAATCATAGGAATTATTTTGAATTGCATAACTAATACAATTATTATAAAAACTAAAAATATAATGTATCCTTGGGTAACCAACGTAGAGATTGCTGCCTTTCTCTCTTTTTTTAATTTATCTGACAAACTTACCGCTCCGGCAACAGATTCTAGTATTTTACCAATATCTCCCCCAGCTCTTTCTGCTTCTCCTATCAATGTAACTGCTCTAGAAATTGTTTTATTATTTGTATCCCGATCAAATATTTTTAATGCAACATTTAATGAAATTCCCATACTAATTTGATTGGCAAGTTTTCTAATATTTGGAGTTAAAACTCCAAAGTTT
>Ga0172381_10007666_pt1 | contig 10650 bp, 14 predicted proteins | sample Leawel6488metaG_FD_119754 | JGI IMG/M metagenome (GOLD analysis project Ga0172381, IMG submission 119754) | Leachate microbial communities from a municipal landfill in Southern Ontario, Canada - Leachate well 64-88 metaG | ecosystem: Engineered > Solid waste > Landfill > Unclassified | place... | reverse complement strand
GTGAAGGAGTCCACGGAGCCAGCATAGGATAGGCTCGGGAGGTTCGATCCCTTGTTCTTTCATCTGGGCCTTCATACCTTCGAAGTCCTTGAACAGCTCGATGAAGTTTGGCCTCTTGAATAGGGCCTGGTTCGTCTTTTCTGAAGTGTGCTCGCATACGAGCATGCCCACGTCTCCGAGTATCACTTGCCAGATACTCACCTTACTTGGCTTATATCCAAGTTCCGGATGGTATGGGTCAAAGAACTCTCGGTCGTATACCCCCTGAGGCATGAAATAGAACCAACGGGGATTAGATCCTCGGCTAACGACTTGTTCTTCAAGCCTCGTGATGCGGCGGAAGTGCTCTGTAAATAGTGGATTTTCTTCATTCATTGCTTATATCCTGGTGTATTATGTCCAATGGCAAGGGTTAGAGTTAGGACTGAAGACCAAAAGAAGGCTCATAGACTAGAGATGAAAGAGTGGCGTGTGACTAACCCTGATAGGTATCGATCTTATCAGAAGTCCAGAAGATTGCACCAAGTACTTGCCAATAGCAGAGTTCACGCTAGGGAAAATGGGTATCATCCTATAGTTGAGACCGCTGAAGAGTTGAAGGAGTGGTTGGCTAACCAACCTAAGAGATGCCCTATTTGTAGTTCTACTAAGAATCTTGTGATTGATCACTGTCATAAAACTGGAAAGCTTCGAGGGTTAGTCTGTAGGTTCTGCAATATGGTTGTCAGTCTACTCGAAGATAAACAAGAGTTAATAGACAGGTGTGCTATGTACTTATCAAAGAGCACCTGATCGATACTCAGACCAGCGTTCATCCCAGTAATCATGGTGATCACTAGCGCAGTCTAGGCATAAGGCTAATGGGGCGTTTGGGTCCGGGGGGTCGGGTTCGAGTATGCGTTCGTATCGGGTTCGAATGCGTGAAGTATCGTAACACGTACGAGAATCTTCCCACAAGACGTTCAGCGTGGACCCACATCGCTCGCAGGGTACATCGGCTGTCGTTCCCACTTGAGGGTATGATACTGTCATAGTATAGTAAATTCAATAGGTTACGTAATTAGTAATTTTGACCTTGACTTGTGTACTAAGGTACCATAACATCGGGGTCTAAATGACTATAACTACCCTGACCCGGCGTATCGTAACTGAGGAGGTCCGCGCTACCACTCTTGAGGAGGTTCAAGTTCACAGATGCTCTGTAATATATTTCCTGTTTCTTTTAGGGGAACTCGTATATGTTGGCCAGTCCAATAACGTTCACTCTGCAATAACCAGACATCGGGAAAAGGAGTTTGATCAGGTTTTCATAAGGAAAGTAGACCAAGAATGTGATATCGATTTGCTTGAGCAATCTTGTATAGTGTACTTCAAACCAAAGTACAACAAAACAGTTTACTCTAGGAAAATTCCTATGCCCAAGGCTGAGCTACTTGTTAATGACTTCCTGGGAATTGTGGTAGAACCATGAGTTCAACTAGCACCGAAAGGCGTAAATACATATACGATTGGCCGATGGCCGCCCTAACGGTCGACGGGATTGTATTCGGATTCGACCCAAATGACTATGATAATCCGCTGAAGGTCCTATTGATCCGGCGCGCTGAAGAACCATTCAAAGCACATTGGGCTATTCCTGGTGGTCACGTCAATATTGGAGATGCTGAAAGTCTTGAGGACGCTGTCAGGCGCGAGGTTGAAGAAGAGACTGGAGCTCGCTTTGAGTACTTGGAGCAGCTATATACCTTTGGCGATCCCCATCGTGACCCTAGGGGAAGGGTTGTCTCCGTAGCGTACTTCGCCCTGGTTCGAAAGGCTGACTACGAGCATGTTACTGGTGGGGATGATGCCGACTTAGCTGTATGGACATCAGTCAACCGTTTAGGGAAACTGAAGCTTGCCTTTGACCATAGAAAAATACTGGATACCGCACTCACGCGGCTAAAAGGGAAGGTTCGATACGCCCCCCTAGGTTTTGACCTACTACCTACAAACTTCACACTACATCAACTACAACAACTTTATGAGGCAATTCTTCAGAAAACGTTGGATAAAAGCAATTTCAGGCGCCGAATCATAGCAATGGGTATCCTAGCTAGATCTGAGGATACAGCTAAGATGAGGGTTGGTCGGCCTGCAAAATTATATCGTTTTGACACCAAAGCATACGAAAAAGCAGTTGAAAATGGTTTCAACTTCGAGTTATGAGAGGATAGTATGAGAATCAATCCAATACTACTAGTTGACAGCTACAAGAGTACTCATCCAGTGCAGTACCCTCCAGGTACTGCTTCGATGTTCGACCACCTGGAGTCACGCGGTGGTCAGTTCGGAACCACGATCTACATTGGCCAGCAGTACATCAATAAGGAATACCTGACCATTCCGATCACGCATGCTCACGTCGACGAGGCTAAGGACTTCTTCGCTAGCCACTTTGGAACGGATGACCCAGCCTACTTCCCCGAGATGGGGTTCCGTAAGATGGTGGATGATGGTGGTTACTGGCCGGTACGGATCAAGACCGTAGCTGAAGGAACCGAGGTTCCAACCCGGAACATGCTCCTATCCTTGGAGAGTACAGGTGGGCCTGAGACTTTTTGGGCCGCTAGTTGGTTGGAGACTCAGATCGTCCGCAACTGGTACCCGACGACGGTGGCAACGCTGAGCTTCTACTGCAAGAAGATCATCCTCGAAGCCTTGATGGAGTCAGCCAACGATCCTTGGTCGGAGATCTACTACAAGCTTCATGACTTTGGTGGTCGGGGCGCTACCTGCCACGAGGCAGCTTGTATCGGTGGCATGGCTCACCTCATCAACTTCCGCGGTTCGGATACTTGCGAAGGAATCACGTTCGCTCGTGAGTACTATGGGGAGAAGATGGCTGGTAACTCGATTGCAGCTGCTGAGCACTCGAGTATCACTTCATGGACCCGCGAACGCGAGCTACTTGCCTACCGAAACATGGTCAAGCAGTTCTGCAAGCCCGGTAGGGTCGTGGCCTGTGTCTCGGACAGTTACAACATCTACAATGCCATCGAGAACATGTGGTGTGACGAACTACTCGACGAGGTCAAGACCTCTGGTGGTTGTATCGTGATTCGCCCGGATTCCGGCGACCCACCCACGGTAGTACTGAAGTGTTTGCAGGTCCTTGAGCGGAAGCTTGGGATGAAGAAGAACATGCGAGGGTACAAGATCCTCCCGGACTACTTCCGACTCATCCAAGGGGATGGTATCAACATCGATTCATTGGCTGAGATCTTGAAGGTCGTTCTTCAGAACGGGTACTCAGCATCTAATCTGGCCTTTGGCATGGGCGGCGGTTTGCTGCAGTTAGTCAACCGAGACACCCAGAAGTTTGCACTCAAGTGCTCAGAGATCACTGATATACATGGAGGAGTCATCCCCGTCTACAAGGACCCGGTCACTGACCCAGGTAAGACCTCGAAGTCGGGTCGGTTGGACCTTATCATCGAGAAGGGTGAACTCAAGACGGTGCCCTTCGGAACCGCCAAGAATGGCAGCCAGATGATCACGGTCTACGAGAATGGCAAGATCATGCATGACTTCACGATGGCCGAGGTACGGAAGAACTCAGAAAAGAATCTTCCACGAGTGTAGTTAGTGACCACCCTAGTTACTACAAAACAAGCCGAGAGCGTCTAAGCAGGCGCTCTCGGTGGTAACTCAACCTTACAAGAGTTAAGATGATTATTAGAACTACCGACGAACTACGAGAAGCCCTAAAGGTCCTACCTACGAAGGATGTACGAATTGGGATACTTGGAGCTAGTGCTGGCTCTGGGCTGATGGCAAGCCTATCAACTATCCCTGGCCTCACTAATGTACTTCACGAGGCTAACTTTCCGCATGCCAAGGAAGCAACCAGTGACTATCTGGGGTTCGTTCCTGACAACTTTGTGTGTATGGATACCGCTCTTGAGCAAGCTATGAGGGCCTATTACCGAGCCTACAAGCCTGATGGGAAGCGGACAATTGGGATTGGGGCTACGGCCGCGGTAGCTACGAACGAGGTCCACAGAGGCGAGCACAGGGTATGGGTGGCTGTTTTCACTGATGACCTCATCTGTGTCCACTATGCTCGATTCACGAAGGGGGTCGGGGAAGAAGTTCGAGCTCGAGATCTGATTGCTTGTGACATGCTGCTAGGAAGGGCTATCCTAGCAGCAGTTGGGGCAAAAGATTGGGTTTCTACTCTTCCTGATAATGTTGAGTTTGATGACTGTATCCCAGAGTGCGAGACTCAAGCGAAGATACTACTGAGTCAGAGACCATTCTTCCGGAGTGACGGTGCACGACTCGGATGGGTCGACATGATGCAAGAATTTGAGGCATCGGGTGTTGGAGTCTACCCTGGGTCGTTCACCGTCCCTCATTTTGGTCACTTCGGGGTGTCCAAAGCTTTCGTCAAGCAGTACCACCAACCGGTGGTCTTCGCTATTGAGGTTAGCCCACCTCACAAGGAGTCGTTGACTTCTTGTGATATGCTGAAGCGCGCCAAGCTACTCAAGGGGCATCACGTGATCTTTACTTGGGGAGCCCCGTACTACTTGGACAAGGCTCGCCTCTTCCCGAATACCAAAATCATCTTGGGAGCCGATGCCTTCGTTCAACTATTGGATGCCAAGTGGGGCTTCAGTACTGAAGACCTTCAGCGAGTGTTCCAAGAGACTGGAACGAAGCTCATTGTTCCGGATCGTTTGGTGAATCAAGTGTTCACCACTCTGGACGACTTGAACCCGCCTCCGGGGTTCCCTTGCGAGAGGCTTCCAGTTAGGTTTGATATCAGCTCGACTGATCTACTGACGACGGGGATCTAATCATCCGGAATAAACTACAAGGAGTTGGAGCAACTTGGGGATGCAGAATTTACTAAGACAATAGCAAGTCTGGGTCTAACCATTCCTGAAGAGGACGGTAGTAGTTAGTCAGGACGTTCCCTGAGGCGATAGTAATCGCGTTGTCAGTACGGCCACCCCCACCGTGCTCAGCACACCCCTGGTCGTCTATGTCCGAGAGGAGCCACTCGACGTGGTTGTCGTTCTTCCCGGCCGTGTAATAGTGCATGAGAGAGCCAGCTCTGGGTTTGTTGTCCTTGCTGTACTTCTGGAGGGCCTTCAGGTCTTTCCCGATGGTCCGTAGCCAAGCGATAGCCATCCCTGACACGTACTTGTGACTGAGTAGATCGTGCACAACTCCGGCTTCTTTCATGATGCCAAGAGCGAACATCCCACAATTGGTCTTGATAAGTACCGACTGCTCTGGATCGTCTACCCCACGACAGACGAGGGCACCAAGGTCATCCCTCCGGATGTGAATCGAGCACCCTTCGTATTTTCGAACAAGCATAGCGAACAGATCTGCAGGGGACATACCCCAGCGATCTGATAGATAGTCTAGTCATAACCTGCCAAGGTTATGCCCACCAAACTAGAAGCAAATAAGACCCCCGTAAGCAAACAAGACCTTCTTTTAGTGCTCTGGCAAGCCTGGTACCAGATCTTCGGCGAGGAGCCAAAGCATGAGTCTGTTTGCGTTCTTGGGGGTCAGTGGGGAATCGAAACCGGTTGGGGTAAGTCGATGTGGGACTTCAATCTTGGTAACGTTAAGTCAGTCGAGGGTGATGGACACGACTATCAGTTCTTCGGGTGCGGGGAGGAACTATCCCTCAGCGTAGCTCAGCATGCGGTTCATGATAGTCCGCTAGTGAAAGTGGTCCGTCAGTACGCTGTTGGGAACACCCCGATGGCTTCGGTTTGGATAAACCCAGAACACCCTTGGTGTCGATTCAGGGCCTTCAATAGTCTTCTGGAAGGAGCTGTCGACTACCTCAAACTTCTGAATAAGAGGTTCCAGATGGCCTGGCCCGCAGTCCTTGCTGGAGACCCGGCTCAGTTTGCACACTACCTGAAGGTCCAGCATTACTATACTGCACCTGAAAAACAGTATGTAGCTACCATCAAGTCAACGTTTCACACGATGATGAATGTTCCGGTCAACTTCACCCATCCGGATCTTACTGATGATCTGAAGGCTCGAGTTCAGAACCTGGTTGCGATGACGATGGTACAGAGTCTCGATGACATCCTGTCGGCGCCGTCTATGATGCCGACAGACGACGCCTCAGCGATAGTTTAGGACCTTTTGTCCCTCTTGCTCTTGAAGTGCTTGGGGGACTTGTCAGGAGACTCCTTGGTGTCCTTGTGCTCTTCAACAGGAGCTTCCTCTGTCACCTCGATGACTGGAGGGGGCTCTTCAGCCTTCTCCTTTCTCAGGTCCTCGGTTAATTGTTCGGCCAGCTCTTCAGTGGTACTAGCCACACTCATGGTGAACTTGCCCTTGGAGACAGCATCTTTGATGAACTTGTCTCGGTGAACAACTCTGACGGCATCTGGTTCGGATGCTGCAGGCATGACCTCGGCAAGAATGATCAAACTGTAGAGGTAGTCGATCTTTGACTCACCACTAGCTATTGTCCTTACCTCACTACCAATTCTTTCCTTGATAGTTTGAATGTGGCCATCAACATTTGCTATGAGCGACCTAGTTCTAATCGCATTAGCAACTCTTGACTTCAACTCAGTGAGTTCTAGGTTAGAGATCGACATGGTTCCTCCACGAAGTAGTCTGGCATAAGAGCTTTACTCTAAATCACTTGTTGGCCTTCAAGGTATGGCCGACGACCTAGTCATCATTAGTCGAGTTGCTTCGCGGTTCAAGGAAGCGATAGTCTTCCCTCGGGAGACATACGTTCCGAAAGAACATCGCAACAAGCCCCTCACTCCTGAAGGTACAGACTTGGTCATCTGGACATGGGAAGAGAATGGGGTCCCGTATGGAGTTGCGTTCGCTGGTAAGGCGAACAAGCCCATTTGGAACTATCGGTTCCGGAACGAGCAAGAGCGGAATCGGAGAATCGACGAGACTGTGAAGTCCCGTCGACTGACCGTTGAGCGTAAAGAGCAAGAACTCAAGGAACGTCGGGAATATCAGCACCCCTACAAGGAAGGGGACATCTTCTACACGTCCTGGGGTTACGACCAGACCAATGTCGACTTCTATCAAGTGACTGAGGTCAAGGGAAAGATGCTTCTTCTCCGAGAGATCAGTGGGAGGACTGCAGACGAAAAAGAGAGCGTTGGCGTCGAGTATGTAGTTCCCGCCAAGGGCCACTTCATTGGAGGGGTCATCAAGGCAATCCCCAAAGGTCCTGGGGTAAAGATAGAGGGGCATTACGGGACCCTTTGGGAAGGAAAGCCTGTGTACCAGACTGCCGGTGGTTACGGACACTAGTTCCGTACGTAGATCATCGGTGGCAGGTGCGTTAGGTCTACAACGTCATTTTGTGAGACTAGGAGTTGAGTGTCCGAGGTTGCATGAGGATTTTGTTCTTCCTCTAGCCAACCCATGACATCGACGTCTTTGAATGTTGGTAGCTTACGTCCCATCCACAATAGGGCTAAGCCCATACGACGGTGACTAGCTTCCGCACCCCTGTCACAATGCCCACTGGCATATTGGTTCAAGCGACTCTCGATTGGTAGCGCTGAACAAGCTGCAAATGAGGATCTAAGTATCGCCAGAGCTGCATGAAAGCACTTTTGACGGTCATCAACTAGGTCTTGTCCACTCCAACCCTCATCCTGGTTAGTCGTGAACTTGTACCCACCACCAACATTCACTACGATCCGGATAGGGGTGTTCCCTACCTTATCCTTCTTCCCTAGATTGACTTGGTTTAGACACCAAGACGCTCCTCCGTCTCCTTTGGACATCGGACCCTCTCCAGTATCCACGTCCAACCTAAAGGCGCTTTCATACGAGATAACCGCGTAGAGAACCATAGCAGTTCGTATCCTACCTCTACTGCCATGAAATATTGGCTTCTCCTGTGGGTCCCAAACCACAAAGGCCGTATCTTTTGCTATGTCTTCGTAACGCGATGTCGCTTCCTCTACAGTTTCCTGTGCTTCTGGAATGTAGGACTTCCTACCTGGAGGGGCTACTGAAACCATTAATGATAATAACCACGCAATTACCTGTTCCAAGGCATCTCTCCTTTTTGCAGGTAGCTCTAGCTCAGCACGCTGAGCCTTTATTGAGCCACTACAATCTAGGGTCTTTCGACTTTGATTACTTACTAGTCTCTTGTGCTACACCTCTCCATACTTGGGTCGGCTACAATAGCCGCGTCATATAGGCTGTCAATCAAAAAGTAATTGGAACGGCCGACCTCTAGGTAGATCGTATACCGGCCGAGTATGTGACTATACTCTTGAGTTCTGCTGGTTACTTGATTTACTAGTTAGTAGCCTGTTACCCAATACTAGGGTAAACTGACAAATCATATTCAATCCTCACAGTGACTTCACAGTTTCAGCCACTATTTCATTGACTAGTGGTTTGCTGCGCATATTCTTGGTACTAGGTACTTTATATCACAATGTACTTATTAGTAGCACATTGACTCACATATAAGTATACAGGGGACAACAACTACACCAAAAGTCGGTTTTGCAAAAGTCCTTATCAATTCGAGTGTTAGGTCTACCATGAGTTCTCAATGGAGTGTCAAGCGGGTCCCCCTGGATTTTGACTGGCCGAAAGGTTATACATGGCACGGATATGTGAACCCTTGGCCAGGACCTATCGAATGTGAGGACTGTGTGGGGACTGGCCTCAACGTTGAGTGTCAAAAGTTACTCAGAAACTTTCGGCGCTGGGCACCCAAGTTGACTGACAAAGAAGCATCATTGGCAACTCAAGCTGGAATCAGTAGCAATGAGTTAGCTCAGATTCGCAATAGAGTTTGGGGTGAAGTTGATACTCAGTTGATTCGATCCTATCTGACAGAGATCAGGGCTAAAACAACTGGTATATGGGGTGTTTGCTCTACTTGCAAGGGTCAGCAGAGTGTGTTGAATCCGAACCCAGCCGTACAACAACTCTATACTGATGTGAATCTATTTGAGGAGTGGAGGCCTATCGAACCCCCCCAAGGTGATGGTTGGCAACTCTGGCAAATCCTAGCAGATGGTGGTTATCCCGCGTCGGCCGTGTATAGGTCTGATGCGGAGTTAGCCAAGTGGTGTTCGGTACACTTCAAGTCTGACTACTCCGGATGGCTTAGATGGATCATACGAGAAAGCTCAAGGGTTCAACAGAACCCACCAGAATTCAAGCTGAATAGCGAGAATGTTACTGTATTCCATCAGCAACCCGTGAGCAAGGCCTAATGCACTTCACAGAATGGTTGAATCATCAACGATATCGCCGTGACCTTGTAGGAGAGCTGGCCGAACAATTTCATCGTCGTACTTGGTCCGAGACTTCGAACCTACAGGCGCTCAGGGTTCGACTCTCACTGGAGCATGCTTCAACTTTGGCCCAAGAGACACTTGAATCAGCCTTCTCCGAGTGGCAGGTATCCAAAGACCTTCCGATGGTGAACATCTTCATAGTCCGACAATTGTCGCTAAACTAGCGATATCCTATCGGACTAACTCAGCGGGTGGTGTATAGTCCAGGGTACGTATGATGGACCCTTTGAAGATCCACCCAGTATTTTTCACTACCGAGGCCACGAGCTTCCAAAAAAAGCTCTATACTAGGCGGCTTCACGGGGTGTCCTCGCGTGAGAAAAACGCAGAGAAGGCTGATGCAACCCTGATCCTGGCCGTGACCCAAGTCATTGAAGCGGGTGAGTTCAGGGAGGTACCCATCCTTATCCCGGATACTTGGAAGACTTGGGTAGGCGCTAGGATTGTTGAAATGGCGCATACCTGCACCAACACTTTGAGGTCTGACCCACGTAAGAAGGTGACTCTGCCCATAGCTCGTAGGTTGCTTGAGTCGATCAAGCCAATGACCCCTAACATTGGTCAATTTCTAACAACCTCTGAGCCACCTTGTTGGGTAGCCATCGGATACACGCGTGATGACCTGTTACCACCTTGGTTGATAGAGAGGCTTCTGTAGCCATGCCGAAGGAAGTCACCAAGTCGACCGATGTATCTTCAATGGAAGACATCGAGAAGTTCTGGAATGCAGTTCGCGTTCACAGGGTTGAGGTGTCGCCTGAAGCCCCTAGCCCAGAGTCTGTTATTGACATTGCTCTTGCGCGTCTGAAGACTGCACTACCAAAGGCATTGGAAGGGTACTTGAAGACGGATCTGAGTGACCCCGCGGTGTTCACTAATGCAGTAGTTGATGCCTCAAAGATACTACTCACTGCTCTGTTTGAAGAACAACAGAAGCAAGACATAAGCATGATGGTACAGTTGTTCCTTGAGGTTCCTGGTAAGTCCCCCGTAGAGATCAAAGAGTTTCTCAGAGCACTACCGCGCACCCTCATCAACAAGATTCTAATTCGGATGGAACGAGCTAAGCAACAGTGTGGTTTGCAAATGATGCTGTCCCTTGAAGCCTTGTTCCGCGATAAGCAACTACATCAAGACTACGAAGTCACGAAGGATATGGGTAACCGACTGCAGATCATTTTCTACCCAAAAGAGACCAACGGGCCTTTGAGTTTTCGTTTGAGAGATATGTTCATTGGTGGCTAATGGAACTTCAGCTCGAAGACTACTGGAAGATAGTGCGCCCCCAGCGAGCTAAGCCTGTTGG
>Ga0172381_10007665_pt1 | contig 10650 bp, 11 predicted proteins | sample Leawel6488metaG_FD_119754 | JGI IMG/M metagenome (GOLD analysis project Ga0172381, IMG submission 119754) | Leachate microbial communities from a municipal landfill in Southern Ontario, Canada - Leachate well 64-88 metaG | ecosystem: Engineered > Solid waste > Landfill > Unclassified | place... | reverse complement strand
TGCCATTCTTGGCAGCTCATGGCAGACAGAGTATACCACGGACTCGACCATCCAAGCGTACATGGCCAACAACCAGAGCAACCTCCTGCAGGTCAGCAACATGGTCCCGCCTGAATTGCTTGGCGCGGAAGGTCTTGTCATCCTTGGGCAGTATCGCGGCCCCGGCATGATCGCCCCCGTCTGGCTGACCGCTTACGCTCCCGCTGTCTCCTATGTCAAGGATGAAGGGGAAACCGCAGAAGATTACGTGGCCGCAACGGAAGCGATTTTCTTCAGTCTCTCCGATGTACGGTACAAGGTCAACCGTGGCGTGAGTGTGCTTGATGAGTTCGGCAACCGCACCCGTGCGGTTGGGGATATCATCGTTGACAAGTTCACCGACAATGACCCCGTGACCGAGTTTATTCGGACCTCCTCCCGGCACTGCTTTGTCCCGGCTCTGGTCAACCACACCGGCAAGTGTACCGGCAAGTTTAGCTGATAGGAGAAAATTGTGAGTGCCCTTGACCTATACTATACGCAACGGAAGGAGCAGATAGAAAACGGGCCGTTTTCAGAGCCGTTCTATCTTGACCCGACCGGCGCGCGGACAGAAGTCAAGGGCATTTACGACGAGCCCTATTTTGCAGGGGACAAGGACAGCGGGAACGTCCGGCAGCAGTTACGCAAGCCGCGCGTTCTGGTTGATACCGTCCCCTCCGGGGTGATTCCGCAGACTACAAAGATTGAAGTAAGAAGCGGCGTATACACCGTGCAAAAGATTGACCGTGACCCGGAAGGGGTGCCGAGGATGTGGCTGATATGAGTAGACGAAAAAGCATGTCCGTTACATTATCGGCTGATGCCTCTTCTTTTTTGGCTGCAGTTATTAAAGAATGGCCGCGGTTGAAGTATGGGGCTATGTCGCATATCGGATATTTTGGGCGTAAGGCATTGGAGCACAACTATTTAGAAGGGCAAGTGATAACGCTCCGTGCAAAGCCTTATGACTCAAGAGGATATCGGACGGTGTCGTACCGCCTTAAGAAATGGGGAAGCGAAATCAAGATTGCGTCATACCCACTCAATCTTTATAAGCCGCGCGAAGTGTATGCAAGTGCAACTGCAGTTGTATTGTCAGAGGCAGAACGTGCGATGCGAGAGTATGATAAAAACACGTTACAAGCCGACATTGAAAAACTTGATCTGAAATACAATCCAAAGCGGTGGCGCGAAAGGCGTGACTCATGACAATCAAGGCGCAGCTTGAAGCACTCAAGACGGCCATATCTGCAAAGATGATTGCCGGGCTTATCACTGCCGGGCTCACTGCATTAGATGAGTATGTCCTGGGCGGGCCTACCGACAGTGAAAAAACAAGTTGCGGGTTTTACCTTGGCGTCGGGAATGAAGCGCCGGACTCGCAGCAGTTTCAGCCTGTGATACAAATGCAGCTTCCGGGCGTTGCGTATGCGGATGCGCTTTCTTACTTCAATGTTTTGTCAGATTCAATCAAGACAACATCCCCGACACTTTTGGGATGTGTTTCAATCAGTAATTTTTCTTACACTGAATTTCCACCCGACGAAGATAGCGCAACGATTTTTACCACGTACCTCAACTACAGTTCGGAGCGCGACGATTGCGACGGGTGGGCTTAGGAGGGAAGCATGGAAATTGTGAAGAACGGAAGAACCACAACGTTCTATTGCAACAGGCCGACGCGGGTTGTGGAAGTGCAGAAACCCGTCAAGGTAGTTGATGAAATCAAGCGGGACGAAGAGCCCGCATGGAAAAAGAAGGAGGTGAAATATGGGCGTCAATAAATTTTCTGGAATGAAAACGATTGTCTATTCCGCCGCGCGCGGGACAATCAAATCGTCCGGGGCTCTTACCGCTAACCAGTGGGAAGAGATCGTCACTGCGGGTGCCGCTCCGGCTATCCCGTTTACGACTGCCGGGGTAATTTTCAAAACCCCGGACACGACTCAGACCCCGATTACCTTGGCATCCGGGGACAGCGTTTACCCGCTGACACTGACCCGCATCTGCAAAGCCGATGCTGATTTTTCCGCAGAGGTTGGGACAATCGACGTGACGGATGATTGTGATGATGGATACGGTTCCATGATCCTTGACGGGATCACCACCCTTTCCGGGAATCTGTCCGGGTTTGCCCGGTATGATGATACCACGGGAGCGCTGGAAACTGTCACCGCAAACCTTTTCAATAAATTTATTGACAAGGCGACAGATGACGGCACTGGCGTGTACACTGAGACCAACGCGACAAATGAAAAGTTTTATCTTTTCATTCTTCTCAACAAAGACGCTGCCGCGACTCAGACGCAAAACTGGCTGATCGTTCCCGTGTACATGTCCAGTCTTGGCGCGGGTGCCGGTCTCAAAGATGCGCAGAAGCGTGACCTTTCGTGGGTCAAGGCTCCCGGTCCTGCAGTTTTGTATCAGCGTACCGCTTACGCTGCTGATGTGATTGCGTAACTAACACAAGAGGAGATACTCATGGCTAAGATTGCGAGTTTTAAGACACTATACACCCCGCGCGATATTCAGTTTTTCGGAAGCGCGGGGAAGCTGCTGAAAAATATCGAGTTGCCTGTTGAAGAGCGTGTATCCGTGGAATTGTCCTATGCGACAATCGATCAGAAAAGCAGATACATGCAATTCCACAGCGAAACCGGCAAAGGTGACGCGGTGAAGATGTTTCAGAATTACGACTATTCAGCGGCGATCCGGAAGCACGTTAAGAAAATCAGCAACCTTGAAGATGAAAACGGGATGCCGATTGCGACAGGTGAACAGCTTGCCGCGAACGAAAACTACAACTTGAACGACTTGAAGCAAGATCTGTTTTTCCGTATTTGCGGGATCCGCGTTGATGATGAACCGGATGACGGTGCGGGGGAGTTGACCGTGGGGGAAAAGAAAGCCTCCGGCTGATATACGAAATCTTGCAGCTTGAGATACCGGAGGCTGTTTTTGATGATCCTGGAGCACAGACAGACGCGGAGACATTACCATCCGGCCGGTTTGTGCTAACCAGGGAGATAAAAAAAGCGAAGGAGGGCGACCCGTTTAGCTATTTCCTCCCGGAGGGCGGGCTACCTATTGCCCTGCCGGGGATGCCGCCACAAGACGTAGCGGAATACTTGACGCTGTTCAATCGCTTTAAGCGTTTCGGGCTTCCGCACGGCAGAGGGTGGGCGCATGAGTTGCCGTGGGTGATTGATGTGCTTGGATTCTTGGATGATGTCTATCAAGATATACAAGCATGGCACATGGACAACGCGGCGCGCGGAGCAGCTAAAAGCGCAAGCCCGGAAGATTTTGGTATAGAGGAGTGAGACGTGGCCACAATCGGGATTGATATCAAAACTAATTTTGATGAGGCCGCGTCACAGCTCAAGGCGTTTACAAACCTGACGCAGGCGGAAACCGACAGGATAAATACAAGCCTGAAAAAGCTTGAAAAGTTTGAGGCGGATAATTTTGTCCAGCAGAATAAGCGGATAGCGTTATCCGTAGGCGCGACAAAAGGCGCGGCGGCCGGACTTGCGACTGAAGCAACAGGGCTTGAACGCAAGATGCAGATGCTTATCCGCAACGGAATGAATCCGCAGGATGAAGCGCTGAAAAAACTTGCTGGTGAATACAACCGCGTCACGACACAAATTGAGATCAACGCAAAAGCGCAACGCATGAATCAGGCAATCAGCAAAGCGGCAACGCGGACGATGCAAGTGCTTGGAGTTGCGGCAATCGGTGCCGGTGTGGCGCTCTTGAAAAATGCGCAGGACGTGGCAAATCGTGGTGATATATACGCGAAGCAGGCGGCGATAATCGGGACAACTGCTGAAGAGTTGCAAAAACTGAATTACGTTGCAGACCTTGCGGGTGTTCCGCAAGAGGCACTTTCCACAGCGATGCAAAAGTTAAATAAAAACATGGGAGAGGCGCGAACTGGTACGGGTACACTTGCGCAGATGCTGCAAAAAACAAACCCCGCCCTGCTCGCGCAACTCAATGCAACAACAGACAGCGCTGCAGCTTTTGATATAATGATGGAAGCAATGAATAAGACTACAAATGCGCAAGACCGCGCGGCACTTGCAACGGCAGCGTTTGGGCGAGCGGGGCAGCAGCTAATCAATATATCAAGCATGAGCGCCGACGAAATCAAGAAGCTCAAAGACGAAGCTGTCAAGTATGGAATCATATCCAACGCATCCGCAAAATCAGCGGAAGATTTTATGGACGCACAGACCCGCATGAAAGCGGCAATAACAGGTGTGAGGAACGCACTCGGAACGGCGCTCATGCCTATAATTCAGAGCGTGGTTGAAGGTATTACGCGGTTTGTTGGCGACGGCGAAAAAATGAAAAGCCTGTTTAAGACGCTTATTCCTATTTTGGTAGGGGTGGGTGGCGCTCTTGCCGGGATGATGGTTATCAATAAGGTCAAGGGACTCATTGACGGGTTCAAGACTTCAATGGCAGCGCTCAAGGTTGTACTTGCAGCGCATCCGATTATGCTGCTTGTCGGTGGTATTGCAGCGCTTGCGGCGATTTTTTCCAGCGGCGGGCGGTCTGCTGCTGACTTTGAAAAGGAAATAGGGGAAGCCGAAAAGACAAGTAAGGCGCTTGCCGATTCTTTGCGCGGGCAGGGGCAGGCGTTTGATGTATTTGTTACGGCATCACGCAACGCGGCGCAGGGGAGCAGGCAATATCAGGAAGCGCTTGACAAGCTATTGAAAAGCACTCCGGAGCTTGCACAGTACGGGATAACAGCCGCATCGAGTTTTCAGGAAGTTGAGGCGGCGCAAAAGATGCTCACCGATGCACAGCAGGCTGCAAACATCGTCAAGGCTGATGAGCAATACCGTAAACTTGTGGACGGGTTGTCCGAGCTTAAAGGCGCGGCGTGGTCTGCATGGGAAGCGTACAAAGCAGACCCGACGCAGGCTAATCTTGCAGCGGCGAAAAACTACGCGGCGCAGCTCAAGCGGTCAGAGTTTGCAATGAAAGCTCTCGGACAGCAGAGCGGACGAAGCGCCGACGAGGTCAAGGCCGCGTTTGCCGACGCATCCGCGAAAGTGGGAATTCTAAATTTATCCGCAGATGTGGCAGCGGACGCGGTGCGCGGTATCGGTAAGGCGTCGCTGTATACGCAACAGCAATTGCAGCAGATGGTCATAGCCGCCGTACCGGGGATGCAACAGATTGCGCGGATGCTTGGACAGATTCAGGGCAAGAAGGTTGTAGCGCCACAGGTAGGCGGCGGCAGCAAGCCCCGTGATATGTCAAAAGAGATACGGGACTTGCAAGACGCAAATGATTTACGCTTCAAGTTCGAAGATGACTACATGAAAAAGCGCGCTGAGATGGAATTACAATTTCAGCGTAAAATCGAAGATTTGAAAAAAGACGGCGCAATCCGTGGACAAATTATAGAGTACGAAAAAGCGGCGCGGCAAAAACTTGATGCTGATTTGCTTATCATGGAAGAGCAAGTAGGCATGAAGCGGCTTGACATACAGGCGCGTATTGAGCAGGCAATCACGCTTAAGCAACAAGAAGAGCAGCGCAAGCGCATGGAGTTTGCCGGGCAGATGCTTGAGGGCTTGTCTTCAATTCTTGGCGCTGTTGGCGGATTGTATCAAGCGCAATCAGCAGCACAGATAGCAGCGCTTGAAGAGCGGCAGAAAAAAGAGCTTGAAGTTACGAAGCTGACCGACAAGGAAAAAGAGGCGCTGCAGAAGCAGCACGAAAAACAAAAGGCAAAGATCGAGTATGAAGGCGCGATGCGGGCATGGAAACTGCAAGTTGCGGCAGGGATTGCGGACGGTGCGCGGGCTATCTTGTCGGCGCTCAATACAAAGCCGTTTGTTCCTGCTGGTATTGCAGCGGCGGCTGTTGCAGCTGCGGTGACAGGTATCCAGCTTTCTACGCTCAAGGCAAGCAAGCCAAAACTATCGGCGGAAACCGGCGGACGGTTTACCGTTCCGGACAACGCGGGGAGCGCGCGCGGGGACTCGCAGAATATCCGCGTCAATCCCGGCGAAACTATAGACGTTACTCCACGCGGGGAGGGCCGAAAATTGGTAGTCAACAACTATCTTGACAAGCGCCTTTTGTGGAGTGTTACACAAGAGGGGATCGACAGCGGGGAAATAACCGTTACAGCGGATAACCTGGTTGCCGTATGAGAGTAATTTTCTATGACCACGCGCAAGACAGCAACGCCCCGGCAGCTCTTATCAGTGCATCCCTTGCAGATACGTATACCGGGGATGATATCACAATCACATTCCCTGCGGATGTCGTGGTTGACTGTATCGGGATCGGGAACACGGATGCAACGCAAGTTGTGTTGCAAGTAGAGTCAACGATTGTGGATAGTGAGATGCCCTGCATTGACGGTGAGAGCGGATACGGGGAGCTTGCTTGCGTTGACCCGGAAGGTGAAGCAATACTCTCCGGATTGCCTGCCTTTGATGTTGAAGTTATCGACCTCACAGAAACCGGGACTTTGAAAAATGGCCTCTACTACCTTGGCGAAGAGTATACCATGGATAGTATCATCGTATCACATAACGGCACGTATATCGGTCGCTTTGCAATCGGCAAGGGTGTAGCGCTTGGCTGTTCGCCGTCCCGCGAGCCGGGGTTGTGGTCAACGGCAGAACCTCGGCGCACCCTCTCCGGGCAAGTGGTTCCCGGTGCCGGTGGAGTAACCGGGCGTGAAATACAGGTTGACGTCCGGTATAAGATAGACGCGGCCGCGTGGGAGGAAATCGAATCCGGGCACGCTCAATACGGGACGGGCCTGCCGCTGTTCGTGCTATTCGATTGGGAGGTGGACCGCTTCCCCTGGTTGCGGTTGTATGCCTCTACTGATAACGAGATGACTTTTCAATCATCGGTCATGGGCCAGAAGTTGTACTCTCGTCAATTCAAGTTTCGGGAGGCGTTTTAGGTGATACGTTTCCTGGCCGAAGTCTACAGACGGACGGAGTACTTGCCGGAGCGTGCGCTTGCGGCTGCCGTTGCTGTTGACCAAGGCGGGGTCAAGGTATCAAAGATTGATTGTACTCCGCACCCGACAGCGGCAACATACTGGACAACGTGGGGCGGGACTTATGACAATCCGGAAACAACGCGGCTTGCTGTTTTTCTAACGGAATACTTGGAGCTGTATTCAGATATTGCCGACATGATAACCGCAGATATGGCAATGGTGCGCGGTACTGATTGTATCTACATTGCAACGGGGGACAAATACCCGTGGCAATATGGATCATGGGAGACTGAAATCAGCAGCGTAGATGGATATGCAAGCGCTATCCCGAATCCGGCAAGCCCTTCCGATGACAAGCTATCCGGGGTACGGTATCCCGTGCGCTTGCAGATACCGCAATTGTCAATCAAGCTCCCGGATATTATCAATGGCAGCGCTTTGCAGAACGCTACTTTTTCTGCCGTGCTTGAAAATGCGGATGGGTATTTCGACAGGACAGACGATAACAACATTTTCAACGTGCCATTTTACTTGCTTAAGAGCGCGGTTGAAGATCCAGGCCTCGATGATTTTCAGATAGTCCGGCGTGGGTTCGTTGATGATATCACGGTTTCATTTTCGCAGATCACAATCAAGGCCGCGACTGTTTTCCGGTCATTGACAGAGCAGGCTTGCAGCAAGTCTATCACACTTGCACAGTTCCCTGATGCCGGGGACAATGTGGGCAAGCTCATGCCGCTTGCGTTTGGTACTTGCGAGTGTGAGCCGATCGAGGTAGGCACGGCGCAATATCTGATTTGTGACCCGGACTATTATGTATCTGTTTCGGCTGTTTACGACGGGGACGGGGCGCTTGTTGATCCAGGGGATTACACGGCCGCTGCCGGGATCTTAACCATGACCGGCGGTGATACTCCGGAGCGGGTTGTTTTTGAAGGCAGCGCATCAAACAAGATCGGGCAAATTATCACGGACGAAATGGCGGCAAAGTCTGGCATCCGGTATGCCGCATCTCAATGGGATACAACGGAAACGGATACATACCGGGCAGGATCGCCGAAAGTCAATATCATGTTTGATGGTGGAACGGTGCAAGACCTTGTAACCAGGTGCTTGAAATCTGACAATGCTTTTCTTATTGAAAAATCGGACGGCCTGCTTTCGTTGCGGGAATGGGGCGAGACATACACGAACCATTCCCTTGCAGCTTGGCAGATAACGCAACAGCCGGAAAAGACGTACTTGGAAAACAAGTATTTTTGTTCAAGTGTCCGGGTGCTGTACTACGGTGGCGCGGAAGTTGTAGACGCATCGGAAGAGCGGGACTTGATTGAGCTGTACCGCAAGCAGCAGCGGCGCGATTTTGAGACAGACCTTGCAAGCGGTACGGATGCAACGGCGCTTGCGGCGTCTCTGTTGTCCCGGCTCGGTGGAAGACCGGACACGTTCCGGGTTGCGCTTGGCGTGGATACGTCGGCAATCAGTCTGCTTGACACGGTTACATTTGCCGCGCCTTTGACGGTGAACGGGCGGCAGCTATCCCCGGCGACTGTTTACATAGTCAAGGAAATCGACGTTGCGCAAGACGTGATTTTGATAGAAGCGGTATCATAACAAGGAGGCAGTACAATGGCACTTACAAGGTTTAACTACAATCCGGGACAGTACGAAACTTGCACGGATGAAACGCTTGTACCGGCATCCCCGGTACTCAATACGTGGTATAATTTTGAGATAGGCGACTGGAAACACGCAATTTCAGACGTCGTGCTCAAGCAGGCCGGAAGCCCTATCCCTGAAGCGGCCTATGAACTTGCGATTGATACAAAGTACACGGCGCGTGAAGCGGGTGAAAGCGGGAAGACGGTATACGCAAAGTGGCGGATTGTCAATGCAACATACGACGAAATTGCAACAACGGTATCCGGGAACAACTTCGGCACGTACATTGACAACGCAAAGACGGACTCCCGCCTTGATGCGCTGGAAGCATTTGACGCGGCGCTTGATGCGGCTGCCGTTCCGTATGACAACGCAACAAGCGGACTTGCGGCAACAGATGTACAAGCGGCAATTGACGAGATACAGGGCGATGCAAGCAAGATTGATTATGATAACGCAACAAGCGGCCTTGCGGCAACTGATGTTAAAGGGGCTATAGATGAGATCGCCGGGGATTGCAGTGTAATCACATACGACAACTCAACAAGCGGCCTTGCGGCGACAGACGTACAAGCGGCAATCGATGAGGTAGATGGTTTGATTGATGCCTTACCTACTCCGGCACTTGGCGCGGAAGTTTCTGCGTACTCATATACGGGGAGTGTATCGCCGCAAACTGGTACGGTAAAAATTGAGGGCAGCGTCAATACACATGGATACGCACAGTATGCAATAGTGCAAATAAAATCCGTTAACGGCGCGGGGAGCACATGCACTGGATATATCGCGGCATCAAATACAGGGTCTGAGGAATATGATGCGGACTGGCCTATTGTATTCCCTGCATCTTTAAGCGGCGAAACGAAAACGGTTATAATTTTTCTTCCGCTTGGATTGTATCGGGTATATTTTTCCGGCATGTCAGGGGCAGGAAGTGCAATCACGGTAAAATACAAAATCGTAAACAGTGGAATACCATACGCATAATAGGAGCATAACATGGCCGATGAATTACAACTTGTAACCACAAACGCAGCATCAGACGGATGGGTTGACGGCGTCCCCGGCGCTGTCTCTACCGGATACCAGGCGCAGAACACGGTACTGCAGGCGCTCTTCAACGGCCTTGATAAATCCTCCGTCCGGATCGACGGCGCGAATCTCATTATAGACCCGTCCGGCGTGATTGATGACAGCGGCCTGCCGTTCGTGGTGCAATCTGCAATTACGCTTGCGCTCCCGACAACCGGCGCGGCGAACTGGTATCTGAAAGTCGTTTCCGGGAGTACGGCGCTTGAAAGGTCTATCGAGTTTACCGATGACCGGGGCACATACGACGCGGCAAAGAACGGGTTTTACAATACCGGCGGGGAGCGGGTGCTGAATTGGTGCTATAATCGATTCAGTGCGCAGCTTGTGCGGTTGCCCGACAGCTTGATGATTGGCAGCAATGCAGGGGATGGATTAGTCAAGTTGCCGTATTTTTCAGATTTGATTTATCAAGGGTGGATATCAAAAGTAAAAAAAGGAAATTATAACCCGATAAATGGAAGTTTTTTAGATACTGCATTTTATCCTCAAAAAAACCAAAGGCTTAGCCTACAGTCTCTAAATGCAGGCGCTGGAAATTATTATGTTTATGTTTTTAATCCAGACGGGACATTAGATGCAACTCTTAATTTCGGGACTACTTTATATTGCAGCGTTGCTTATGATGAAATTACTGATCAGCTTATTATCGGCACAGGTGCAAACGCATACGTTAAGGCAGGATTGTCAACATCTGCCGTGACAAATTTTGCAGCAAAAACATTTAGAATGACTGTTGATAGTAGTGGTAATTTGATCGGATGCGAAAGCGGGTCATCTGTTGTTACAAGATATACGGGCATATCTGGATCTGTTTTAGATTCTTTTGATACAAGTGCGTTAGAGGGTTGGGATGAAATCCACGGATTAGCGTGGGACTT
>Ga0172381_10007664_pt1 | contig 10650 bp, 10 predicted proteins | sample Leawel6488metaG_FD_119754 | JGI IMG/M metagenome (GOLD analysis project Ga0172381, IMG submission 119754) | Leachate microbial communities from a municipal landfill in Southern Ontario, Canada - Leachate well 64-88 metaG | ecosystem: Engineered > Solid waste > Landfill > Unclassified | place... | reverse complement strand
GGAGATAGAAGGGGAAACATTAGCTACAGAGATAACTGATGTAGATTATACAGGGCTAAATGGATTAACTAATTATGATGTATTAATTAGAGATGGATTAATCTCAGATTACACTATGGATATTTTGATAGGATCTGAGTTATTTAAAGTCTATACTATGGATCTACAACTTAGGAAGGCTATCTTAAAGACTTACCAAGTTGATACTCTCTTACAGGGACAACGTATAAAATCGCTTTTTATGGATATCTTCTTGGCAAAAAGAATAAATAAGTCTTATGCAATGGATATCTATCTTAAGAATGTTAATTTTAAGTCTTGCACTATGGATTTGCAACTTAGGAAGACTGTCTTAAAGATTTATGCAGTTGATCTACTTATTCGTAAGAAAGAAATCTTGAAAACTTATAATATGAGTTTAAAGATTAGAACTTTATGGAATAGGAAGATCTATGTTATGGATATATTCCTGATGAAGCGGATAAGTAGATCCTATGTGATGGATATCTATCTTATGCAGAAAGATCGAATTAGAGCTTATACTATGAGTTTAGTAGTACAAAAGGAGCATGTTAAATATTTTAGTATGGACACTCTTATAGAAGAGCGTAAGATAACTCCTTATGGAATGGGAATCATATTGGAGGCTGCAGCTCCATGAGTGTTATTCTTATATCAGTCTTAGGACCTCCTAGGTTGATATGTGGAACCAATAATGTAGAAGATATAAATCCTTATGATTGGTGGAATACCACAACTCCTCTAGAATATCCTGGTTATATCTGCAACAGAATAAAGCATCTTAATGGCGATACATTCTTAGCAATAGTACATGATGCATCATCTACAGGATATGTTTTAATTACTCATGATCAAGGACATAACTGGAGTGTTGCATACAGATTTTATTCTGATCAACCTATTACCTTAGAAGTAGGGAATGGATATGCATTTATTTCTGGTGGATCAGGGATCTATAGATCTATTGATGGATATAATTGGACCTTACTACCGGGAAGTCCGGGTAGCACGCAAAACTTTGTTATCTTCCCTGGGGGCTATATTATGGCTCACAAGGGTGATAAGCTTTACAGAAGCTATAATAATGGAGATAACTGGCAACAGATATATAGCCCTACTAGAGGGTCTCCTATTCCCTGGTTCGATACATTAGCTGCTTCAGGGAGTCCTTCCTTTGCTATTTCAGGCAAACATCATAATTATGTTATAGCTTCTTTAGGAGCTTCTTTATGGTTATCAATAAACTTTGGCAACTCATGGACTAAAATAATTGAATGGTCTACCTGGTTTATACCTAGGGAGCTTCATTTTACAAGAGGAAATACTTTTATCCTGAAGATAAGGAAAATTGGAGGAGACGAAGTAAATAGTATTATGGTAAGTCAGGATAATTGTCATTCGTTTGTTGAAAAATTTAATCAAGATGTAACATGGGAGCATCAGATAGAATATATTGCTCCATTAGATTTAATCCTTGTAGGGCATACTCATTATATGGACCCCTATCCTCCCGAGACATGGTTGGATAGATTTACTCCAGCTTTAATGTATTCTAAGAATAATGGAATTTCTTTTACAGAAGTAGTAAGTCCTACTTTTGGTAAGACATTTTCTATTATAGCTATATGCGGATGGGTTCACGAACCATCTACTTACGAGATGGATATTATTCTTAAAAAGCAGCGTGCTAAGAATTTAGATATGGGTATCCGTCTTAAGAAAATACCTTCTAAGGCTTTTACAATGGATATCCAAGTGCGAAGGCTTAGAACTAATACATTAGATATGGATATGTTGTTAAAAAAGACTATGGTAAAGAACTATAAACCAAATATAAGAATTGAAAAAAGAGATATAGAAGTTCCATATTCCTTAGATCTTCTGATAGCTGAGAGGAAAGAAAAAACTTATAGTATGAGTTCTATCTTTAAGAAGATAGAACATTCTTATTATCGTATGTCTTGCTTGAAAAGAAAAACTGTTTCACAAGGCTATGGTATGGGGATTACATTAGTGGGCGATTATACATTGCCTCTAAAAAGAGATGTAATGCTAGCTTTCCCACAGCCATTTGCTTTAGAGATAACAAATATTAATTATGTGTTAAGGCAGGATATAACAAAGCAAAGGATAGATGAGCATGGCTACTAAGACATATACCTATGGAATGGGCATTAGGCTTATTCTTGGACCAACTTCAGGAATTAGAGTTAGCCAAGTAAGAAGTGTTATAAATATATTTAAAACTTCAGAATTAGTGGATGATGTAATTCTTATTGCGATTCAACAGGCGGATGCTCTCATAGATGCTAAAGGTTCTCCTTCTGCTCCTGCAGGATTAATATGGTTGGCTAAACTTAGACTATCGGCATATTATGCTTATCTGTCATATTCAGATAGGATTTTCAATGAAGTACCAGGTTCTCATAGTAGAACTGGAGAATGGAATCCTATAGGACAAGCAATATGGAGAGAGACAAGAGAAAAATTAGCTGCAATGGAAAGGACAGCAACAAAGGCCTTAAAGGAAATAGGAATAGATCAAGATGAGATAGGAAAAGCATATACAGTGCCTGTATTTGGGACAATTAGGTGAATTTAAATGCTATCCCGTTGGCAAAGGAACTACATATTTGAGGCGATTCCAACAGAGTTAGCTGGATTTAACGTTGTTAAAAATAGGGATGGTGAAATACAAGCTGAGTCTGCATTTCCTAAGATGATAGTATCTGTGATTTCCGAAGGGGTAAGAGTTCATTTTTACAAAGATAGGATTAGATATCAGAAAAGATTAGTAGGTGGTGACAAACAAGCTGATTATTGGTATGGACAGATAGATAGAGCTTCATTTTCCATTGCTCTTGAAGCCTATGATAAAGATGATTTGGGCGATATAGGCAGAGATTTGTATCTTTATCTTTGGAGTAAAGAACTTGGACTTTCTTGGTATTCATCTGAAGTTCCAAGAATGAGATTATCTAAAATTTTCGAACCTGTTTATCTACCTGAGATTTATGATCAAAGAACAGGGAAAAATATATCTCGTTTGATTATTGATTTTTGGGTAGAATATGAGTTCTCTTGGATGGAAACTAATCCTCTCATAAGAAGATTTAATTACTTGCTGATCAAAGATGAGTTAGCAAGAGTGAATGTGGAGACATATGCAAAAAACTCATATGGTATGTCTTTGAAAATTGTAAAATTGTGAGGTAGTTAGCTATGATTGTAAGAGGTAGGATAAGAGATTTAGTTTACAGGGAGCAATTATCTCCTGAAGAAGCTGATAAGCTCTATCTTACGGGATTAAATCCTAAGTCGATTTATTCCCTAGAGATAAAGAATAAAGATTTAGAAGGCTAGGGGGAAAAATTATGGTACTATATGGAAATCCAAATTCCCTTGTAGGAATAACATTAGAACTCAGGCCTATGGGTCCGGTTCCAGTTACTATAGGGACTGGTATAATAGCCGTTGTGGGGCCATCTAATCGCGGACCAGTAGAGCCTACAGGATTAAGAAGTGTTTCCCAAATTAAGACGCTTTACGATAGCGGCGATTTGAAAGAAGGAGGAGAACTTGCATTTTCTCAAGGCGCTCCAAATGTGTATCTCGTAAGGGTAATGGGTGCTGGATATGCTACAGCAACAGCAATTCTAGAAGATAGTACAGGAACTACTATTGGAGTTGTTGATGCTATGTCTCCGGGAAATTGGGGTAATGGCCTTGTTTTTCAAATTGAGGATGGAGACTATCTTGGAACAGATGTTGAAATATTTTCTGGAGATGGAACAGAAGGGCCTTATGCTTTAGACAGAGATGATCTAGTTGAGGATACTTCAAACTATGTAAAGGTTAACAACGTAGTTAAGACATTAGTCTATAGCGCTCCTGGATTAATTGCAGGAACGGTATATTGTAATAAGGCTAACGGCTCTCTTACGTTCTTTGCAGGAGAAGGTCCTACTGTCTCTGATCAGATAAGGGTATCAATTAAATTTAAGAGTAGAAAGCTTACTCTCTATGATGGAGTATATAAGTATGAGTTTAACAATATTCGCAGCTTAGAGGATATGCAGGCTAAGATAGCTGAATCAGCTTTGATAACCTTTACTCCATCAGCAAATAAAACTCATTTGCCGAAGACCTATACAGCAACTGCCTTATCTGGTGGTCTGGAAGGTGCAACTCCTACAACTGACGATTGGGAAACCTCTCTGAATGCTTTGGCTGAGGCAGTCACTCCTACTACTGTAGTTTTGACTGATTATGAAGTAGCTGGAAGCTCATATGATCTAGTACCTATCTTAGATGGATGGCTAATGTATATGGCAAATAAATTTAGGCCATGTTTAGGATTCATTCCGTGTAAGATGAATGAGACAAAGGCAAAAGTAATGGACCTTTGCGCAGGCTACAATAACCGTTTGCTTTCTATTGTAGCAAACGCCTGGGATGCTGATCCTACTCTGAAACAGAATATTGCTGTTGCCAGGGCTGGAAAAGAAGCAGCTTGTGCTCTTGGAGAAAGTGCTGCGAGATCGTACAATTCAATGAATGGCCTTAATGGATTGCTACAGATACATTCAGATGAGGATGTAGATGTACTTTCTAGAAGTGGCGCTGATGTTATCATCTTGAAGAGGGGTATTAGGCCTTACATTGGAATCTCAACTGCAACAGATTGGCAGTTTATGAGGACGGTGGACAACCGGACGATAAATTGGATAATCTTGGCAGTTAAGTATATCACTGATCAATTCTATCATGAGCGGCGCACTAAGGTAGTTCTAACTTCTCTTAAAGCTAGTTTGGCTAGCGTATTTGAAGAACAGATAGAATTAGAGAATATTAGAGCTTACGCTCTTAGTGTGAGTGCTGATGCTATTGACACTGGAAGAGTGGATATAGACATTAAGATGGAGAACATAGGCCACATTGAGCGATTTAGGGTCTTAATGCAGGTTGGTGTAATGCCTGGCGGTGGATTCACAGTATAGGAGTGATGAGAAATGGCATTAAGTGTAACGGAATCATATGAAGTCGAAGCAACTGATCCAGGAGATATTGTAGTTGTAGTTAAGCCTCCTCAGGGAGCTACTATGCTACAATTTCCTGTAAAGGCGCTTACGGTTGATAAAACAATAGACATTACTCCTGAATATGGTACTGGCAGCCATCTATCTTATCAGTTAACTCCTGGTAAGATAGGATTCTCCGGTTCCTTCAGAATAGGGACATTCGTAGGAAAAGGAACTGCAGCAACAGATGGAACTAACCATAAGATTGCTGGAGAACAGAAGGAGCAATTGGTTAAGTATCTTACTGATCAGGGAGATGAAGGTTTACCTCTCTATTTCTCTATCGAGATTCATGATAGAAAGGTAGGGGCTGGAGGTGAGGCTGGAGAAGCAGATGCTTTGATAGAGCAATATACTGGATGTATGCTATCAGGAGATGGGATAGACATTGGGGAACCAGGGACGACAGTAACGAGAGCATATCCATTTGTCGCCATGAGAAGGAATCCTAAATAGGATTTCTTCTTTTACAAATTTTTAGCAGGAGAGGATAAAAAATTGGTAGAGATAAGTAAAGAACGGATTATAAAGGGCAAGGATGCATTTAGAATTTTGCCTGTAATTGGATATGAAGACATGCAGGTTAGAATTCGAAGCCTAACGGATCTTGAACTTGCCGAAGTTATAGGTATAGCAAAACAGAATGGATGGATAGAATTCTTTAATATTGTATCTGGAGGAGAGAATAAAATTGCACAAGATATTTCTCTTATATCTGGAGCTATACCATTGATGGTAGAGATATGTTCTAGAGGGACTATCATTTACAAAGGCGAAGAAGGAGAAGAGAATCGTAAGGAGCTTACTAAAGAGGAAAAGAAGGATATATTTAAGGATATTGGAAGATTTGCTACAGTATCCATAGGGGTAGAAATCTTAATGGATACTTTAAAACCTTTGGAAGATCTAGAGGGTTTTATGGTACCACCGAAGCAACTATCTTGAAAGTCTTGATTTGGGATGGATACAAATTAGGAGATATCAGGGACCTTACTCCTCTGCAGACTAATTTCATAGCTCTATGCTTTAAAGAGAAGATGGAGATATCATTAAGGGCTACTGGTATAGCTCCTTCTTCTGCTGCTTCAAAGCAAAAAGCCTTAAGGAAGCAGCCTATAAGAGTAGATGAGGATGGCCGGGAAGGACCATTCTATGAAACTGCAGGCGGTATTCCTGTAGAGAGACCATTCTACAGGAAGAAAATGAATGTAAAAGACTATATTGCTATGAGAAAGCAAGAGAGAGCAAATGACCCTGAGAGTTACCGTATTGGAGAGGTAATAACTCCTGATAGCTAAGGTGGTATAAAGGATGCCTGAAGGAGGAGAAGTTAGAAAGCTATCGTATGTTATCGATCTGATAGATCGAGCTACTAAGCCTTTAAAGAATATTGTAGCGATAGCTGATCAAACAGATAACCGCAAAGCTACCTTAAAGGTAGGAATTGAGGGTTATGCTGATTCTCAGACTAAGATAGGTAAGCTTCAAGGATCTGTTGGAAAGCTTACTGATCTTGGAAGTAAAATGGGGGAGGGTCTAAAAGGGGCTGGAGAAAAAATGTCCCTAGCGGGGTCTCAAATACAGAAAATTTGGGACCCTGCTACACAATCTTTTTATGAACTTGCAGAAGCTTCTGAGAAGGCTGGAGAGAAGTTAGAAGACACAACTAAAAAAATGGGGCCTATGGCTCTTAAGGCCAAAGCGCTATCCAATGCTATCGAAGCTGTACAATTCCAATTGCTAGCTGTACAAGGCGCGGCTACCATATTTATGTATTCATCAATTAATGCTGCGATGAAGACAGAAAGATGGACAACAATTACTAAAGGATCATTTGGAGATAGAGCTGATGAAATTCTGGCATGGGCTGAGGCAGGAGCAAAATTAACTTCGGTAACAAATGATTCTAGATTAGCAATGGCTCAGATGTTTAATCAAGCAAAAATGGGTAACAAAGAGATAATGGAAACATCTGAGTTAGTAGAAAAATATTGGAAGAATAAAGCATTAAGGGCAAAACTTCAGGAAGCAGGAATCTCTTCAAAAGAGAGTTTTGCAGAACAAATTAAAAATATAGAAATTGGAGGAGGCCGGGCCTTTGGCCTTCGGCAAGTTTGGGGCAAAGAAGCGCTTGAAAGTCTTATAGAAAATGGGCATGGAGCTAAAAAAGTTCTTTCTTTGATGAGAAAAGATCTTGAAAAAACTGCAGATACTGTAGATGATACAACATCTGCTCAAGCTGATTTTGCTGAAGTTTGGACGGAATTTCTAGAGGATGCTGGAATGACTTTACTTCCAGTAGTTCAAAAGATTTATTTAGGTCTCACTAAACTTATTATGTTGATACAAAATATACCAGGGGCTCCAGGTTTTGTAGTAATTGCTGCTGCTGCAACATTTCTTTCAATATCTTTAGTTTTTCTTTTAGGGGTATTAGCACAGAGCTATCTTGCTCTGGCAAAATTAGTAGGGCAATTAGGGATAACATCTTTAGCTATGAAAGGGGCAACAATCTCTACTTATGCTCATGCTATTTCTCATAAGGCAGCAACTGCAGCTATATGGTTATCTACAGGAGCAACTCATTTATGGACGTTATCGCAGATAGGTGCTGCAAGAGCTGCAGCTTTAACTTCTGGAGCTATTGGAGTTTTAATAAGCTCTTTAACAGCATTAAAGGTAGCTATGCTTTCGAATCCAGTAACGGCTGCATTAGTTATCTTGTTAACTGTATTGTTGCTTTTAGAAGCTAAGTTCCATATATTTTCAAATCTATTTAAGAGTTTAGATAAAGTCAATTGGGCGGAAAAATGGGCTGAAGGAGTAAAATATCTTTCTGATTTATTTGATGGACTAATTGGAAAGGCTACATGGCTGAAAAATTTAGCTAGTGGTGGAACTGATCTATTAAAAAAGATTGGTGGAGGAAATGTAGGGTTAGGCGGATTAATGCTAGCTATCCCTGGCGTAGGGATAATAATAGGAAATCTAAAGATGCTGAATGCATCTTTGAAATATCTTCTTCAGCTATCAGGCGGAAATTTACAATTCCTGCAGGATATTTCAGGTTCCCTGAAAGATAAATTTGACAAGGCTATAGATCTTCTGGAGTCATTAATTCCTGGTTGGTTGCAAAGTATCTTTCAGGGAGTAGACGACTTTACAGAGTGGCTTAGAACTGCCTGGGATAGATTAATTGAAGGCATCAACAGCTTCTTAACTTCTCTTGGATTGAATCCTATTGAAGGAGCTCCTAAGAGAGGGCTAACTGAAGAAGGTTTGTCTGCAGAAGATAAAGAAAGAATTTTAAAAGAAAATTTAACAGCATATAATATTGATATAGCTGCAGGGTCAAAGTTTGGAACTCCTGCAGTAGGGGCTGGAGGGGTTGAAGCCTGGCAACCAGCGTTTGAAGGTAAATTCAAAGAATATGCTTTTGAATCTGCTAGATATCCAAATGTTACACGGACTGGAGAAGAGCTTACAAAAGAGCAAATGCTAACGGGAGAATGGACTCCTAAGTCATTTAATATGATGCCTTTGACAGACCAGCAGATTCAGGCTTTTTATGATGCAATAGCTGCTGCTAAAGAACAACAAATTGTTATAGAAGAGAAGAAGGAAGAACCTAAACCAGAGCCGATAGATATAATTCCTCCTTATGAAATTTCATCAGGAAAATCCAAAAAAGAGGTTATGGAAGATATTGTTAAACCTCCATCTAGCGGCGAATTATCTATAAAAACTGGGGAACCTACTCCAGTAGAAGCATTAATGGAATCGAGTATAGCACAAACAAAAGTTTCAAGAGAAGTACCTTTTCTACCAACAGGAGAAGAGAAAAAGGAAGAAAAGAAAGATGAAGGTCTTTTAGATAAGGTATGGAATACAATAGTTAGTCCTTTTGCAGAGAAAGAAGAAGAAAAAGCAGACGAAGAATCTAAACCTTCAAAACCTAAAGAAAGCAGTAATAAAGAAGGAAAAAGTAGCGTAAGCGCTACAGGTTCTGATGCTAAAAAGCCTTCTGGAGAGTCTAAGGAATCTACCAGGGCAACTTATGAAGATCGGTGGAATAGAGCTGATAAGGGAGGCATAATAACCCATACAGGCCGGGGGACTCTACATAAGGGAGAAGAAGTAATTTCTGAAGAAGATAAATTAATGTACAATACTGGAGAAATTCCAAGTATTCTTCAAAGTATTGACTCGATTACAAGACAGGTTAAAGGAGCTGAAGCTTCTGTTGCCGTTAAATCAGGAGATAAAATAGTTAATTTGAATTTCTATTCTCCATTAATGAAAATAGAAAAAGTGGTAGGAGAAGTTGATTTTAGCAGGGCGCAAACTACATTGCTTCGATTTATTAGGGATGAGGTAAAATCTGCAATAAAGGGATAATTAGCATGTTGAGACATTATTTAAAAATCGGAGGAGAAGATGTAAGCGGCTATATGCAATCTGTTCATATAGAGCGTTATGATAGTGGAGCTACTGCTGAATTTGTTATTGCTAATATTTACGGCATGTTTACGGGGAAATGGAAAGATGAAGGCGATGAGACAGCAAAGGTAGTCCTTCTTCTTGAGAACGAGAGGCATACTTGCGTAGGAGATGCTGATTATAGGCAAGAGGGAGCAGAACTTGATATTGAGATTGAATCTAACTCAAAGATCTATCATGCTTTTTGCGGCTACATAACAAAAGTTGATTATGATGAGCATTTTGTTAAGCTGAAGGCTAATACATCAGATGAATTTCTTGAAGAGGAGGCTATGCCGGATGGTGTTAAGCCAAGAGGAGGAACTGCTTACATAGCTACTCCACCAGCAGAGATTATCTTGGACGTTATTGCTCAGCATAAAGATCCTCCCATAGGAATAACAATTCTGAGCGAAGGAGCAGCAGCAAATAAAGGCTATCCCGTCCTTCAAGTTCCAAGAAAGAAGTTGCCAGGCTACAAACCTCCTATTCCTCCTGGCGGATCACAAGCTAAATTTCCGTCTCACTATGAATATTTGTCTCCATCAGAATATGAGAGGAAATATCCCAATAATTCAGGCCGGCCTGATGGCTGGAGACCAGGTACCGGAGTCTATGGAGATGGTTGGTATAGACCGCCTGAAGGAATGCCCAGGCCTGAATATCCCCAAAGGTGCAAACACGTCTGCAGGTACAAAGAGCAGTACAAATGCTGTAAATCAACAGAATGCGCTTACAAGCAAGAAGGGACTTTGTGTAGACAGGTCAGTTGCCCTTATGACATAGAGAAAAGAAATCTCTGCTATACAATCTGACCTTATGATAGTGGAGACTGCATAGACTCTTCGTTAACTGACCTTTCAGAGTGCTCTACTTGCGGTGGTTCCGGTTCTGCTGCCAATGGTGCTATATGCTCTGAATGCGGCGGAACAGGTCTTTCGAATAACAAAGCAATCAACTCTGCATTAGATAATGCTCAAAGAGTATTTGATGATGCATCTAATAGGCTAACAGCAGCTCAGGAAGCCTATGATAGAGCTGAGACTTCATTACAGAAGAGGAATGCCAG
>Ga0172381_10007663_pt1 | contig 10650 bp, 10 predicted proteins | sample Leawel6488metaG_FD_119754 | JGI IMG/M metagenome (GOLD analysis project Ga0172381, IMG submission 119754) | Leachate microbial communities from a municipal landfill in Southern Ontario, Canada - Leachate well 64-88 metaG | ecosystem: Engineered > Solid waste > Landfill > Unclassified | place... | reverse complement strand
CCGCCCCATTTTTTAATGTAATTATTTTGAGCAATACCGAACTTTCTATGATGCTCTTGCATTTCTTTATTATTAAATGCTTTTAATGTGCTGCTTGTATCATGATAGGCAGAAGCGCCACAATCAAATTTATCCATACTAATACCAGCCAATATCATTCTCCGAACATAATCATTATCTTCAAAATATGCATACCTTGGCGATATAGTTTCATCAAAATATCCAACCAAATCTATCATTTTGTCTGATATTGCAAAACAGGAAAACCCATTTAATACACCATAAGGCTTGCATACCCAAGCAAAGCCATCACTGTTATGTAGCTGCTCTATAAGTTTTTCTATGGTATTATCATAAAATACTATGTCATCATTTACAATAATTCTATCCCCTTCGGTGACTCTTATAAACCAGTTCCAAGATGCTGCCACTCCAAGGTTTTCCCCAGGACAATACATATCAACGCCTTTATATTTTTTAATTAACGATCCACCGTTGTCTATAATTATTATTTTATCTGGAACCATTGACCCTGATAGTGCAGAATCAATACATCGCTCCAATAAATCATATCGTTTTAATGTTGGGATACATAATGTTGTCATAGTCTCCACCTCCCAGGCTCAAGATAATTAAAATATACATATAAGTCTGGTTCGTATCTAACTGGATATAGCTTCATAAGCATTTCAGCAAGATGACCATCAGAATCACCTTGCCTGTGGGGTGGGTATCCAGTACTTAGATCAAAATCAGTCCTAAATCTTACTTGTTTCATTATTTTCCCTTTCAGAAAATACTGTTCTATCCCTATTGTTCCAATATGTACATCAGGAGAAACTATAAGAGGAGAAGATGGGTGACCGCCATTGCTATTATGACCTCTTTTCATAGAAACAAATATTACGTCATCATCCATAGCATCAATTTTTTGTACAATACTAGTATCAAACCAATCGTCATCATTCATAAAAAAATATTTATCTTGCTCTACAATGTCATATTCTACAAGAAACATGTTTAATTTATATTTACATGGGTTCTGATTTATAGGAAGTTTTCTTGTCGTATATTTTTGTATCCATGGTTTATTCAAACATTCTTCATATTCTTTCTTACATTCATCTTCTAAAAATATAGGATGCCAAATAACACCAGTATCAGGTATATTATCTAAATAAAAGCTCAGGTTTTCCCATCTTGAAAATGCTGTTACTGCATGAACCATTATTTATCCCCTCCATATACAAAAAAGTAATTTATTTTATTATATACAGGCATATCCATCACTGGTATTAATGTTCCATTTTCAAGCATATGGCAACTATATCCTATAGATTTCATAAAGTCAACAACATCTTTAATAGAATAGTTAAAACACTTCATCCATTTATCTACTAATTCTACCATTATAATCGGCTTATGTTTTCTTATCGTATTCTCAGCACCTTTTAATACTAAATATTCAGCACCTTCCACATCACACTTAATAAAATCTATTCTACCAAATTCTATATTATCGAGTCTTCTAAAATAACTATATTCTAACGTATGATTAGCGGTTAATGGTTCTAATGAGCTATTCCCTGATAATATTTTGTTTTTATAAAATGGTTTTTCCCCCTCTTCATCCGATAGCCCATAACTTTTAATATCAATATATTTAGCGTTATTTAAAATACAATTAAAAACAAATCTATTATATGTCTCTTTGCATGGCTCATATGCGTGTATTACTGAATTTTTAACTTCTTTATTCACAAGCATAGAATACCATCCAATATTTGCGCCTATATCTAAGAATACTGGATTCTCAATCTTGTTTAACATAGAAATAATATATTCAGATTCCTCTAATTCAAACGAACCAAAATTTAGTATTTCAATAGGGATATTCCTAGTATCTTCAACATCCCACCAAAACCGTATCCCATATTTTTTTTCAGTGAATTCGATTCCGCCTTCTTTAATTACTATAGATTCAATATCTTTGTTTTCCATTAGCCATGGCATTTCGTATAATCCTTGTTTATACCATTCTTGCATATAATCTATATATTCTTTTTTAGAGATATTTCCTGCGCCATATAACTTCCTTATTTCTATAGCATCCATATTTTACTTCCTTATACCAAATTTATCCCACGGCAACCATGTTTGAGGCGCTTGTTCATGTAGAGGGTTCTCGACATATGGATACTCCATTGTTTGAGTATTCTCTATAAATATATCTAGCTCTTTTTCTGTATTCATTTTAAGGGCTTCATATGATTCTCTAAACAATGGCATTTCACTTTTCAATCTTCCAATATCTAATTGTTCATCAGGAAATGATATTCCATACCGTGAAAACACACTATTCTTTAGATTTTCTTTTGGGAATGTATTGTGCCGTAATATCTTTGTCGGGCATCCACATAGCCGAGATTCTACAGTCAATAGAGTACAATCATCATATGAATAGAACACAGAGCTTTCTTGAAATAATTTAACCACCTCTTTTCTCGTAAAATTATGGTCTATCCGTATACTACCAGGAGCTATTTCTGCAATAGGAGGGGCTTCTATACTCTTATGGACAGTATAGCACGTTTTATATCTATTCTCGTTTTCTGGTGGAATAAAAAAATCTTCTACATGCCATATACATAAATGATTTTCGACTTTTATATTAAAATCATGATTCTTTGCTAAACTAACAGTTAGTTCATTGTCATTTTTATATTGTGGTATCCCAACCCACCACCTGACCACATTAGTAAACCTTAATGGATTCCCTGGAACAATATCAGGATATACGACTACACCATTATATTGTAAATATTCACATTCCTCTTTTGATAAAGAGTGCGTAGTTTTTGTATTAAATAATCCATGATATCCAGCAGGCGGCGTTCTGCCAGTAGTATATGCCACGCACCCTCTTTCATTCAACATGTGACATAATTTATGCAAGGTTGTTATCCCTGCACACATTGGAGAAAAATCTGGCGCAACAACAACATACGGTCTCATATAAGCCCCTCCATATGGTAAGCAAATGTTTTATCCAGACTTTTTTCTAAAGGCACCGTCTGGGACCAACCTAAACCTTCTAATTTAGTAGTATCAGGAAATATCCGTGACATTGGAGAATCATCTCCTTCTGAATTAATAATAATATTACTCCCCTTACAAGGACACGCCTTTAATGCCGCATATACAAACTCTTTTATACTTACCTCTATGGATGATCCTATATTATATGCGTCTCCTTGGCAACCATTAAATAATATCTTCATAAACCCTGTCACCATGTCAGACAAATATAAAAACCCTCGCGTGTCATTCCCATTATTATTTATTACTATATCTTTTTTGCAAAGCATCCCTAATATTACTTTAGAAAATATTCGATCATCATTTTCCCTTAATCCTGGGCCATAAGTATGAAATAATCTACCTATAGATGTGTTTACTCCACGTTGCTTAGAATAAATATAACAAAGATTTTCAGCGGCCTTTTTGCTTTCCCCGTAACAGGCTCTTATAGATAGGGGGTCTATACCTCCATACAATGATTCTTTTAATGGCAAATTATTCTCCTCTAAAAATCCATATATTTCTCCGGCAGATATATATATTACTTTTTTACATTTATCTTCTTCCGCGAATTTCAGACAATTATACATCCCCATATAGTTTGTTGTTGTAATATCAATAGCGTCGCTTTCATATGCTTTTTTGCTCGCCTTGCTTGCCATATGAAATACATAATCTATATTCTTAATATCGTCAGGAAAAGGAAGTTTTACGTCATGCTCTATTAAATATAGATTCATATTATTATAATATAACTTGTTCGCATAATCTATATTTCTTACCATCCCATATACTATTGCTCCTGAGTATAATAAAAATAGCACAAAATATGATGCGAGCATTCCTGCGGCACCAGTTATTAATATTTTTTTATTTTTTATTTCTTCTCTATACCATAGAGGCAATATAGAATATATATATCTAAAATCTTCTTCAATTATTTTATTCACTACTCACTCCTTTGTATATGGATACATATTTCCTAAATTACCTGGGGTTATCTTCCCATCTTTTATGGCATGCATCACTTTTGGGATTATTTTTTGGTGAGGGTCTAATTTCACTTCTATTATATTTTTTATTGACATGTCAATATCTTTTATTTTCCAAAGTTCTGCATCGTTATTGATAATGTGATATCTTATGTCATATGCATTCGCTATTTTCTCTATGTTTACACAGGTAACGCCAGACATGGGGTCGCTACCGACATAATGTCCATTAAAAAACGCGTCTTGCGTATTTTTTATACTTCCGTATCCCTTATTTTCAAATACATATATAGTGATAGGCATGTTGTAATGTAATATAGTCTGTAGCTCTTGTAGGTTCATTTCTAGTCCGCCGTCACCTGTCACTAATACAACAGGCTTATTAGAAGCCCTGTGCGCTCCTATTGCGGCAGGGAGGCCATATCCCATGGGAGAAAATCCACCATTAGTAAATGATATTCCATCTCTTACTTTGTATGCTTGGGACCATGAATAAAAAGCAGCTCCTTGATCTGTAATAAGTATAGGAATATCATATTTTGACAACTCTTTGTAAAAAGAATATGAATTAACATAATAGGTGTCTTGCTTTAAGTCTGGAAGGTCTTCTATTGTTAAATATTTGTCAGCATAATTATCTTTTATTGATACACTTGCTTTTATTAATGCATCTATTATGTCATTAACATCATCGAATATAATCCCATCAAAAGATATAACGTCATCGCAATATACCTTCTCCCAATTCAATTCTTGCGCGACATCTATTTCTACAATATATTTTTTTGCATTTGGAGCGTATTCTTTAACATTATATCCAGTAGCAGAGTATGGCAATCTTGCGCCAAGTACTAATAAATAATCAAATTCTTGAAGTGCCACATTCGCCTTTCTATTTCCGTAAACCCCTGCCATTCCTAAGTAGCCTTTAGTATTTGCCGGGATATATCCATATGCGTTTTTTGTTGAAACCATTGCAATGTTATGTTTTGTTGCAAAAGATATAACTTTTTCAAGGCACCCAAGAGATCCAGCTCCTATCAATATAACAGGCCGTTTTGAATCATTCATATCATTTATAAGATCAGTTAAATCGTCTATTTCATCGTCTATGATTTCAGGTTTTTCTAATTCATGCGGCTCTATCTCTGAGTTCTGTATATCCAATGGTATATCTATCCATACCGGGCCCTTCCTTCCATGCATCATTATTTCATATGCTGTGTTTAATATAAATATTGCGTCTTTTGGGTCCAATATACATTCTGCGTATTTGGTTATCGGCGAAACTATTTTTACTATGTTTACTTCATGTACTCCTCTTTGCCTCATGTGAGTGTGCCCAATAAGATGATCAGACTTAGCCTGCCCTGATATATACATCACCGGTATAGAGTCGTTCCATGCGCAAGCAACTCCTGTTAAAGCATTCGTCGCTGCCGGACCAGTAGACACAAGGCATACGCCAAAGTTTTTGCTTACCCTGGCATACGCCTCCGCAGCCATCGAAGCTGCTTGTTCATGGTGGTTGCAAGTATAGTTTAGTTTTTTAGACATGGCTTCAAGCAGATACATCGACCCGCCACCAGCTACAGTAAACACATCTTTTACGCCTTTTTTCGCTATAAAGTCCATTACATATTCAGCTACAGTCATTATATTCTCCTGGTAGAATCGTCCAATATCCATGTGTCTGTTTTGTACATAGCATGTGTAACGCCGAGGTATTTCAAAAACTCTTTGCTTTTCTCATCTGAATACAAAGCAAATACATCCCCATCTGTTTTTCTGCATGCATCCATACATTTTTGTTTTATTATCGGATCATCCACAGGGACGCCCATATCACAAGAAAGATCGTAAACGCCCAAATAAATACCATCTAAATGTTTTGCTATTGATTCTATGTTGTCAAACGCCTTTTTGCTTTCAACGATTCCTATTACTTTTGTTTGTTCGTCAGATATTACTTTATATGTTTCATAATCTTTTGTTTTACATGCTGGCACATATGGGGAAAATCCCCTATTACCATAAGGCGGGAATTTGCAATACCCTGCCAATTTTATTGCCATTGACTCGTCTTCAATATGCGGAGCAACTATTCCATTGGCCCCACTGTCCAACGCATGCAATATTTCAACTTCATTCAATGAAGACGGCCTGACAAACACATCGCAATCTGGATCAGCCGCGTTTATGCAATTAAATATATCATTATCAGAAAAGTTTCCATGCTCACGATCCAATATAACAAAATCAATATTTCTGCTAATAATATTTACCAATACAGAAGAAGGTATCATTACCCATGTTCCAAGCTTCATTTCTTACTCCTTAATAACTTTTATTTCAGAAAAACTATGACATTTGTATGGTGTTTCAAGCTTAGTGAACGGAACCTGACCAGTAGCAACACCAATGCATCCTTTTATTCCTGCGTTCTTTGCCATAATGATATCTGTATTAGTGTCTCCGATTGCTATTACATTCTCAGGGTTCAACTCATGCGTTTTTATAATATCGCCACAAATGCTTCCTGTTATTTTATCCTTTTTGCTGTCCTCTTTGCCATATATGGCTGTAAAATATTTTATCAAATCTAACTTAATCATGCCTTTTTTTGCATTTGTTTTTGTGTCACTTGTAAGCAAAAATAACAGAACTTCATCAAAACATGGATAATCACTTAATGCCACCAAGAACTCTCTAACCTTTGGCAGTATTTTAATACATTCATCCATTTTTTCTTTTGCGAATTGTGCATGTACAGAATCAAATATTTTACCAATTCTATCTTCTGTTGTCTTTATGCTGTTTTTGCACAAATATTCAGTCACTATTCTTATTACTTCATTTCTTCCAACAAGTGCTATTGGCCCATTTTTGGATAATTTATTAGTGACCGTGCTATATCCCATCATGTATTCTAAATATATTTTATATGTTGACGGCAAGCAGAATTCATTTACAATCCTATCGGCTCTCATTTTAATTATTTCACCCCAATACGTGTGAACATCTGTCAACGTTCCATCTTTATCAAATATTATTGCTTCTATCCCACTTAATTCCCAGTCATTGTGTTTTAACGTGATCATAATTGCTCCATATATTTTAGAGAAGTTTCTACGACATCTTTTGCAGCTTCTACAGCGGCATTTTCATCCCATATATCTCCAATAAGATATTTTTTCACCGCAGCTCTCGCAAAAGATCCTAAAGATATCCCATTAAAGTCTATGTCAAACTCTTTGGCATATTTCGTCGTATGATTATTTGTTCCTCCTGACAATAAAACATACACAGGCAGATTCATCCTGTTTACTATTTGAGCTATTGCTATAGATTGAAGCGTAGTAGAAGCTTTGTCATTATTCCCGCTCATCGGCATTCCGTCTGCTTGAATTATAGTAGTGTATTTCCCTCTTCCTAATACAAGAGCGTTCAACTTCTCTTTTAAAGCGATGTCGCTATGATTTGATCTATCAATGCACACAGACATAATGCCATCATAACATGCGCTTATTTCTTTCCATCGAAGATGTGATTCCTCACTATCCTGACTTGAAATATGTAGTTCAACACTATCTATCCCTATTTTAATTAAATCTGGCAATGTTTCATGTATTGGCTTAACCTTTGACTTCACGGACAAGGCGTTGTATTGGCATGCTTTTACGCATTCACCGCATCCAACACATTTGTTTTCTTTTATCTGTATGACGCCGTTTAAACTGAGAGCATCTTGTATGCAAGCAGAAATACACTTGCCACAAGCGTTACATTTATTTGGATCTACGCCTGCCTTGTTTGTATGCGGATCTCCTGAAATGCCATAGCTTATACAAGTATATCCTTGTGTTCCTAGTTCATTAAAAACACTTTTAACAGCGTTTAATACTTCCGCGTTCGGGCTGAGGTCAAAATATCTAGCGCCAGCTATCATATATATTCTTACAAGCTTTTTTATGTATTCTATATTTTCATTGCCCGCGCCGCATATTATTTTTATACACTTTTTCGATTCTAATAAATCACTTAGGGTTTCATTTTTCATTGCTACCTCCTATCATAATTAAATATCTCATTAAAAGCAAGGTCGTAAAAATTATTACCATTATACTTTTTATACCACTCAGCCGCGGATTGTATCATATCTTCCATCTTATATTTTGGCTCCCATTCTAAATTTTCTTTCGCCTTTTTACTTGAAATCATTAATTGTTTCGTTTCATAATAATCACGATTGTCTATTAAATCGTATTCTACTTTTGGTTCAAAATATTTATTTAACTCATCTATTATCCATTGAGCGGTTCTTAAATCGTATTCATTAGAAGCAAAATTCCATGCGCCTACATATGTACTGTTATCATACAGTTTTTCTGCGAGAATAATATATCCGCATAAAGCGTCTAAAACGTGTTGCCATGGACGGATAGCGTCTTTAACAACCTCCATTTTAGTTCCATTCTTCCAAGCATTATAATAAGCAGGAACCAATCTGGTTGACTTAAAATCGCCACCACCTATAACGTTTCCAGCACGGGCGGTCGCTACAGGCATTTTATACGTCCATCGATATACCCTTGAAATATAATCCGAACAGACTTTGCTTATTGAGTAAATATCCATCCCACCTATAATGTCTTTTTCAGTATATCCGCAATCAAATTGAATAGGATAATAAACCTTATCAGTCGTAACATTTATAATCGCCTTGGCGCAACCAACCTTATCTAATGCATCGAGAAGATTACAAGTTCCTGCCGCATTAATGGATATAGCCTTCGCTGGATCGCTCATTGCCTCTTGTATAGTGCTTACAGCGGCAAGATGAAAAACTATCTCTGGTTTTGATTGCTCTATTAAAAACAAAAGACCAGGATCACATATATCAAAATCAAACTCAATAACATTCGCGCCAAGCTTGTTTAGCCATAAATGCAACCACTTACCCTTAAACCCTTTTGATCCTGTTATAAAAACCTTCCTATTTCTCCAAAATAAATTATTAGGCGTCATTTTCGCCTTCTTTAAAATAACATTCTAAAATATTAAAAATAACCTCCATGTCAATCACGTTAAGACCGTGATAACACCCAACAAAAAGCATGCTGCACATAACTTCATCGGTGTTTTTTAAAATCCCGACTATCCGATACGGATAATTATTGTTAGTAAATAAAGGCTGCCTTACAATATTCCCTGCAAAGAAAAACCTCGTTTCTACTCCATGAGAGTTTAAATATTCATTTGCTTCATTTCTTTCGTTTATGTTTTTAAACAATATTGGGAAGCAAAACGGAGAAGCTTCTGATTCTAACTTTATCAACTTCACCTTGCTTCTAAGATTACTAGAAAGTATCCGCATTTTTAGATAATTAAAATTATTTATTCTCTGACTTGTAAAAAAATCAAGCCTTTGCAGTTGAGCAAGCCCTAACGCTGCCTGTGGATTAGTAGCCATTAAATTATATCCAAGTCTGCCGAAAACCATTTTGTGATCATATCCTAATGGCAGTATTCCGTAATTTCCTGAGAACCTATTGCCACAAAGATTGTCTTCATTTGCTTCGCATGTACATGAATGACGGCCCCAATTTCTATAAGAATGAATTAAGAACCCAATCTCATCATCATCGGTATAAACCATTCCACCGCCACCAGTAGTCATGCAGTGAGCCGGATAAAAAGAGGTTGTAGCAATGTGTCCGAACGTTCCGACGTATTTATCATTATGCTTACTTGTTAAAGCGTCTGCACAATCCTCTATGAGAAAAAGATTATGCTTTTCGCAAAAAGAAAGCATCTCATCAATATTAAACGGATTCCCTAGCGAATGAGCAAGAAAAACACCTTTAACCTTTGGTGAATATGCTTCTTCTAAAAGTTCTGTTTTTATATTTAAAGTATCTAAGTCGATGTCGATAAACACTGGAACACATCTATGTTGTATTATCGGTGTGACAGTTGTAGGGAAACAGGCTGCTACTGTTATAATCTCATCCCCATCGTGTAACCCAAAATGTTCATATGCGGCGGAGAAGGCTATTAAGTTTGCGCTACTTCCAGAATTAACAAAATATGCATGTTTAATTCCTATGTACTTAGCGAACTCATCTTCAAATTTCTTATAATAAGATCCATAAGGAATCTCTTCCCCTGAATCAAGCCAATCTTGAATAGCCTGCTTATCAATGCAGTTGTATATTTTACCAGTAGCAGGAATCCTTTTCATTAAACCCCCGATATTACCCGACTTAAAGACGGGCATTATTTCTACTCTTCGTCCTGTTCCTCAAACTGAATATTGTCAGCACATACCTTTACAGTACGTATAACTTTTTCATCAGTCTTGTACTTCCCGGCTTGGAGGTGTCCTTTCACCCTTACAAATACATCCTTCTTAATCTTTTCCTCATACTTATCCGCAGTATTATTCCACACCGCTATATCATATAGCTGCGGATCAACCGCTCCATAAGCAGATCGATAGGAACTCTCTATGACGAAATTTATTACTTTCTTTCCGTCAAACTCTTTTAAATCAGGGTCAAATACGATTACCCCT
>Ga0172381_10007662_pt1 | contig 10651 bp, 10 predicted proteins | sample Leawel6488metaG_FD_119754 | JGI IMG/M metagenome (GOLD analysis project Ga0172381, IMG submission 119754) | Leachate microbial communities from a municipal landfill in Southern Ontario, Canada - Leachate well 64-88 metaG | ecosystem: Engineered > Solid waste > Landfill > Unclassified | place... | reverse complement strand
TTCGTACTTTGAAAAAAGAAGAAGAGCGATTTGATAATATGCGCGACCTTGAAAAAAAGCGTCGCGACGCAGAATGTGGGCTTAATAAGCTTAAGAATCAATAGTATCGTTATTTTTAGAGATTGGGTTACGGCCTGATCTCTCTTTTATTTCTATTTGAATTTTTTTAAAACAAGGGTAAGATTAAAGATATGAAAGAGCAATTTAAGAAAATATGGTATTGGATTTGCAGAGTATTTAAAGTTTTGTTAACCGGGAAAGATAGCAAGTAATCTTAAAAAATCGCCTTAAGGGCGGTTTTTTGGTAGGATAAGGGAACATAACAGGTTTGTATATAGGATAACGCTAAAGTCCATAAATAATAAAAGCAGAATTAAGAAGAGCCCTCTAAGTTAAAAGTATGTCAAAAAAGTCAATAAAAAACGAAATTGTAATTTATCAGGCAAAATCCGGGGCTATAGAGCTTAGGGGTGATTTTAGAAGGGAAACGATCTGGGCTACCCAAGCGCAAATTTCGGAGATTTTTAATGTAGAACGATCAGTTATCACTAAACATATCCGGAACATCCTTAAAGACAAAGAACTTGATACTGATTCAGTATGTGCAAATATTGCACATACTGCCGCTGACGGCAAAACTTATCAAGTACAACTTTACAATCTCGATGTTGTTTTGGCTGTTGGCTATCGAACAAATTCTCGTAAGGCGGTTGCGTTTCGCAAGTGGGCCACAAAAATTCTTCATACCTATCTTGTAGACGGCTACACCATTAATCGTTCACGTATTGTTAAAAATTATGAAGCATTTTTAAAAGCCGTTGAGAGGGTAAAAGCTCTTTTACCGGCGGGCGGAGTAGTGGATGCAAAAAGCACGCTGGAACTCATAAGGCTTTTTGCCGATACCTGGTTTTCGTTAGATGCTTATGATAAATCTGTGTTGCCGAAAGGCGGTGCGACCGAAAAACAAATCAAAATCACGGCACAAGATTTTAAAAAAGTATTAGTGGATTTGAAGAATGATCTTATTTCAAAAAATGAAGCGAGTGAGCTTTTTGGTAATGAGGGGCATAAAGAAAGCGTCGCTGGTATCGTGGGTAATATTTTCCAATCTTTCAGCGGGAAAGACCTCTATCCGAGCGTGGAAGAAAAAGCAGCGCATCTTCTGTATTTCATGGTAAAAAATCATCCGTTCACGGACGGCAACAAGCGAAGTGGCGCATTCTCTTTCGTATGGTTTCTAAAGAAAGCGGGCATATTAAATACTGCGCGTCTTTCTCCTGAGGCACTAACTGCGCTTACACTCCTTGTTGCAGAAAGCAACCCGAAAGATAAAGATAAGATGGTCGGACTTATCCTTTTGTTATTAAAGAAATAATTTTAAAAAATCGCCTTAAGGGCGGTTTTTTGGTAGGATAAAAATATGAATCTTAAGAATATAATTGAAAAAAGAAGAAGTATCAGAAAATATAAGGGTACGAAAATTTCGAACTCTTTAGTCAAAGAGCTTATTAAGGCGGCAAGATTGGCTCCTTCAGCATATAATGCTCAGCCTTCCAAATTTATTATTATACGGACAAAGGAGATAAAAGAAACACTTAGAAAAAATAATATATTTAAGCAGGCATTTGTTTATGATTCTCCCTTAATAATTGTCTGCCTTGGAGACCCGGAAGTATATCCTAAAGAAAGACTTGAGCCAATTTACAGCAATCCTCAAGAAATCGCTGGAGATATGGGAGCGGTTAGAGACGTTTCTATCAGTGCTCAAAATTTAGTTCTAAGAGCAACGGAGTTAGGATTAGGGACCTGTTATATCGGGCTAGTTGCAAGGAAAAAGATTAAAGAAATTTTAGATATTTCGAACAACTATGTTTTACCGTTTGTTATAACAGTGGGATACCCAGCGGAAAAACCAAAAGCTACACCGAGAAAAAATCTAAAAGATTTCATCATCAAAAATTTTTAGGACGGGAAATCGCTGAAGAGGCGGTTTTTTTAATAGAACTAACTACAAAAAGGCAGTGCCTGAATATTTTGACATTAACTCATCTTTTGTGTTATGGTAACTTACCGAAAACGGTAATCAAGCCGTTCTTTAATAACAAAATATTTAAATAGGAGATGGAAAAGATGGAATACAGTAAGGGGTTTATTTACACGCGACGTGAAGCGCCAAAAGACGCTATATCAGTCAGTCATAAATTAACGGTTAGAGCCGGAATTGCCCATCAGGTCAGCGCAGGACATTACGGTATGCTTCCTTTGGGTACCAAGGTTCTCCAGAAGATTGAAAATATCATAAGGGAGGAAATGGAAGCCATTGGGGTTATAGAGGTAAAACTCCCCGTTATGCAGTCTGCGGAGCTTTGGCAAAAAAGCGGACGATGGAATATCTACGGCGAAGAAATGTTTAAGCTTAAGAACAGACAGGGAAGAGAGTATTGTCTCGGGCCTACCCACGAAGAACTTGTCGTGGAGCTCGTAAAGAGCCAGGCTCAGAAAGCTAAGGGATTCCCGTTCACTCTTTACCAGTTCGGCACGAAGTTTCGTGACGAGAAAAGGCCAAGAGGCGGGCTCTTAAGAACCAAGGAATTTATCATGAAAGACGCATATAGCTTTGATTACGATCAGGCAGGATTGGATGAAAGCTACCAGAGGATGCGCAAAGCATATTTACGCATTTTAGACCGTATTGGCATCAGCGCAGTACCTATACCCGCGACCGCCGGAGAAATGGGGGGCCAGAGCAGCGAAGAGTTTTTGGCAATAACCCCTGCCGGAGAGGATCGTTTTATTGTTCTTGAAAACGGCACCGGAATGAAAGTCGAAGACTCCGCGGAATCTGCGGATATTCAGACCGGCATCGAAATATGCCACATTTTCAAGCTCGGTACCCGCTATACTCAGAAGTTGGAGCTGTTGACCGATACCAGTGAAGGGCTCCGTCCCATTCAAATGGGTTGTTATGGAATCGGAGTCAGCCGCATACTCCCGATAATTATTGAACAGCATCATGATGACAAAGGGATAATCTGGCCGCGCAGCGTGGCCCCCTTTGAAACTACGATTATCACGATCCAGGAAAATGATCCCGAAGTATCCAGAATTGCGAATAAGATTTATCGGGAACTCGGTCCTTCCGTATTGTACGATGATCGCAACGAAAGCCCTGGAGTGAAGTTTACTGATGCCGATTTAATCGGCATTCCTGACCGCCTCATAATCGGCCCCAAAGGTCTCAGCAGGAATATCATTGAATATGAACGGCGCGGAGGAGGAAAAAGAGAACTTCCTCTCGACAATATCATTAAGGCTTACGGACAGGCGAGGAAGGAAGAGTTATGAGAATATCACATCAGCTTTTCCAGAATCGCTTTAAAGTGCCCGAAAGGTGGCCTTTGATACCGACATACAAACTTTTTGAAAAAATGGGACTGGTCATGTTCCCGCGGGCTGGCTTTCCGCTTTTTCTTCCAATGGGACAGCGGCTTGTTAACAGCGTGAACAGCATTATCAGGGAAGAAGCGACTCGGGCGGGATTTGACGAAGTTTACCTTCCCCTTATCCAGAATCGCAATCTTCTTGAAAACACCGGGAGAGCAGATCAGTTCAGCGAAGAATTCTTTTATACTTACGGCAATAAACTCATACTTGCGCCGACAAATGAAGAGGCATACATTGATCTTGCATCAAGTGATGCCATATCTTATCGGCATCTGCCGATCCGGCTTTTCCAGATAGCTGATAAATTCAGGAATATCAAAAAGCCGAAAGGCATATTCCGGAGCAAAGAATTCCTGATGTGCGACATGGTCAGCATTGACGCAGATGAGAATATGTTGCACGAATCAGCTTTGATTTTCGAAAGAGTTGTTGAAGCGGTATTCCGCAGGCTGGAGATTAACGCCGTACGCGTGGAAAAGCATAATGGCCGTTACGTCGAATATCTCATGGAATGTAGCGAAGGGGATATAGGCATATCCCGCAATCCGGACCGTTATGACTGTAACGGGAAACATTCGTCAAGCGTTGCTATGTACTTTCTCTTTGATCATGGCGGACCTAGTTTTAAAGGGCCAAAAGACAGCAACATGGTCTCTTTCCTTGGCACTTACGGATTCGGCATACAGAGATGTGTGCACGCAATCATCGAACAGCACCGCGACAATCTCGGAATCGCATTCCCGGAATCGGTGCGTCCGTTCGATAGCTCAGTCATCTTGCTTGATGCAAACCAAAAACAGCAGAGAGATCTGGCCGAAAAGTGCTATGAAACGCTTCTGGCTATTGAGGCAAGGCCGTTATTCGACGACCGTGCCGGTAAGACATTGAAGGAAAAGGCAAGCCTGGCTGATTTTTACGGGATACCCTTTAAGTTCATCGTGGGCCGTCTGGAGGTTGATAGAGGTACGGTTATGGTTAAGCGACGGGACGGCAGAGAAGAAGAGATTCTTCTTGACCCCGAGGTTTTTTTGAAGGTCTTTAATAACAAATAGTATTTTCCTATTAATACGACAATTTCTATGGCGTCCTCTCTTGGACGTCTTTTATTTGGCATTCCCGGCAATTATAGTGCTATAATGGAATATTATAATTATGGAGAATAATCATTATAAACGGGTCATTTCTTATTTTTCTAAAAAAGCGGCCCAATATGATCTTGTCGACAAGCAACTGTATTGGAGTTTATCCGACCAGCTGTTGAAAAAAATTATTGATAAGAAAATTGTAGATAATTTTCTGAACAGCAAAGAACTCAGAATAATGGATGCCGGCGCCGGGACCGGAAGGTGGTCTTTGGTATTATACGATCTGTTTAAAAAAAAGAAGAGACAGGTGCAACTTGATCTTGTCGATATAACGCAGCCGATGTTAAAGGAAGCCGAAGACAAAATAAGGAAGAGAGGATTAAACAAACAAATAAGGACATACGTCGGCAACATAGAAGATTTATCAGGATATAAAAATAATTTTTACGATATTATAATCTCTTTTTATAATGTTTTAAGTTTTGCGGAGAACCCTAAGAAGATACTGCGGGAAGCGTATAAAAAATTAAAAAATAACGGGCTGTACGCCTGTATCGTATCTAATAAATATCATTCGTATTTTTTTAATATAATTACCGCCAAAGGCTCAGGCCTAAAGGAAATAAGCGATTCGTCGAAAGTCCGTTTTAATAAAAATATGCCTAGCATTCATTGTTTCACTCCGGCAGGGATAAGGTCGCTTTTTGAAGAGGTGGGCCTCAAGGATATAGAAGTGATGGGCTTCCCGAATTTTATCTATCCAGACATCGAAGAAACATATCTTGTCGGGCAGAGCTGCCGCCATCAGAATATTTTAAAGAATAAAAAAATATTCAGCCAGATATTAAGAACGGAATATAAAGAGTGCTTTAATTCGGATTCGTCAGCCCGGGGTAATACTTTGCTGGTAATCGGCAGAAAATAGAAAAGATTTTATTTAATCAAGTAAAGCTATGATTCCTTTAAACATACAAAAGAATATTAAAAAAGACGATTTAATTGTTTCTAAAATGAATAGGTCGTCTTTCAGGCAGCCGAAATTCAACCCCAAGAATTACTATAAGTTGCTTAATAATTCTAACTATTATTATGCTTTAGTAATATTAAGACATTATATCAGGGCCGTTTCCGACTTTTACTTCTCTTCGATTTTGGGGGCGAAAAATATTGATTTGTTTATGATGACCAATAGTATTTCCTCACCAACCGGGCCCGGTTCGGATTCAAAGCCGATTGATATAAAATTCGGTAAATTGCACACTTATTTGGTGGATTCTTCGCAATTCGGATTTGAACCCTTATTATCAAAGAGATTAAGTAAGGTATATTGTTATCTCCCTTCAATGCGGGGAGAAGATCCTGACAGCCGCCATTTGAATCAGTTTTTTCATTGCGAAATGGAGATAATAGGAAAGCTGGGAGATCTCATACCCATTATGGAGGGTTATATAAAAATATTGTGCGAAACCATATTGGCGATGCCGAGTATAGTCGAAAGAATAAGTAGAAATCCAAGCAGGACGAAATCCATATTGAAGAATATAACCAGGGCAAAAAGTTTTCCCAAGGTGACGCTTGACGAAGCTGTCAAATTATTGGAGAAAAACGGAAAGAATAATAAGAATACGTTAAAAATAAGCAAACACGGAAAATGTATAAGGGGCGGGGGAGAGATTGAGTTGCTGAAGATATTAAAGGCAGAAACCCCAGTCTGGCTGACTCATTTTGACAGGGATACGGTGCCGTTTTATCAGAAGCCATTAGCGAGTAATAAAGAAAAGACTATAAACGCGGATTTGATATTTCTGCCTTTGGTCAGTAATGCTTTTGGAGGGGAAATAGTGGGCAGCGGTCAAAGACAGGACAACCCGAATGAGATCCGGGAATCTCTCGAAAGACAAAGGATTAATAGTAAAAACTATGAATGGTATATTGATATCAGAAGATTTAAGCAATATAAAACCACTTCCGGATTTGGATTAGGTATAGAGAGGTTTATCACCTGGGCTTTAGGCAAGGAAAGTATCAGAGACGTAGCTCTTTATCCCAGACTGAAGAATGTAAAAATATATCCTTAGATTAATGTTTGAGGATTTCAAGGTGTTTCCTTCCAGAGCGTAAATCAATCAATGCTTCGCCTCCGATCGGGAAGGTTATCTTGGGCTCTGTATGCCCGAAATCAACGTCGACGATTACCGGAATTTCAGAGAGCTCTCTCTTCGACAATATGATTTGATCAAGAAGATTTTTTTTCATTTTACTTTTTTTCTGGAATCTACCGATAACCAACCCTTTAACCCCGTTAAATCTTTTTTGCTGGATTAATGATTGAAGATCTCGATCAAATGTTACCGGATCAGAATTTTCATAGTCTTCGATAAAAAGAATTGAATTATCCAAATTTGGGAAATATCCTGTACCCTGAAGAAGGTTCAGCGTGCAGAGATTGCCTCCGATAATTACTCCTTTTGCTTTCCCGTCATTGATTACGCGCCAGCCATCATTTTTAATAAAATGGCGGCTGTTTTGTTTCAGATACCATTTATCATCGCTCCATTTTGAGGACGGAGAAAGGACAATTTTTTCGTTGGACATCAGGCACTTTTTAAAATAGCTGTATGTATAATTAAAGTTAAGTTTTTCTGAGAAGGAAGAATAGCTCGGTCCGGAATATGTAACTAATCCTGTTTTTGCGAATATTGCATTCTGAAGAGCGCTTATATCAGAATAACCGCAAAAGATTTTAGGATTTTTTTTAATTAAATTCCAGTCTATATAGGACAACAGCTGGTTGGAGTTATATCCTCCGATGACAGAAAAAATCGCCTTAACATTACGGTCCTTGAAGGCTACGTGCAGATCTTCTATTCTTGAGTCGATAGAAGAAGAATTAAAATCATCAGTTTTCTCCGTATTTTTCCCAAAAGTTAAATTCAGCCCCAGGCTCTTAAGTCGCTTGTTGGCAAAAAGCCTGTTATCTTTAGAGATTATGGAAAGGGAAAAGGCAGGAGCTATAACTCTGACTTCGTCTCCTTTTTTTAGTTTTCTGGGGATAATTACTTTCATTTTTTTGTTTGTGTGATTTTATAATAGCAATTCAGAATAAAACAATCAAAAAATTGAGGCCATTGCTGTTAAATCGCCAATAGGGCGGTTTTTTGATAGAATAACATACATGGAGTTACCAATAGATAAAATATTTTCAGTTTCTGAATTTGTCTCCCTTCTTAATATTGGATTGAAGAGTTCAAAAGCTAAGATTATTGGAGAAGTGGGAGAAGCTAAATCAGGTCCGACAGGTCATGTTTATTTTACTTTGAAAGACGAAAAAGATCAGAGCATGATGAACTGCATAATCTGGAAATCAAGATACCAGCTATATGGAGTTAAACTGCAGGAAGGAATGAAAATTATGGCTTCCGGATACCCTGAGATATATCCTCCTTCGGGAAGATTATCGTTTATAGCTGAAACCATTGAACTGGCCGGAGAAGGAGAGTTAAAGAAACAATATGATGAGTTAAAGAAAAAACTGGAAAAGGAAGGTGTCTTTGCTGTAGAAAAGAAAAGGCCTATTCCCAGATATCCTCAGAGGATTGGAGTCATCACTTCCAAACAGGGAGCTGTCATAGCTGATTTTCTTAACAATATTGGGAAGTTCGGTTTCAAGATTAAGATGATTGATTCCCGGGTTGAGGGGCAGGAAGCAGTCAGGGATTTGTTGGCTTCAATAAAAACATTCAGGAAAAAAGACATAGACGTTCTTGTAATAATCAGGGGAGGAGGATCTTTAGAGTCTTTAATGCCGTTTAACAACGAATTATTGGTAAGGGAAGTGGCTTCTTTTCCGGTTCCTGTTATAGCCGGTATAGGCCACGACAAAGATGAGCCTCTGGTCGCTTTGGCGGCAGACGCTTCAGAATCTACTCCTACTGCCGTTGCTAATCTGCTTAACGAGTCTTGGGAGCAGGCCCTTTTACTTCTGGAGAGATATGAGAGGGATATAGTTGGCCGCTATGAGACGATCTTGGATAATTACAAAGAGGTTGAAAACGAATTAAGGATTTCTCTCTCTAATTTTAAAAATGCTTTATTAAATGCTAAAATCAGCTTGAGGGATTCGCTGGATAAATCTTTGTCAGGTTTCAGATTCTTATTATCTTCAGTAAGCCAAAAACTTATCCAGGCTGAAAAAATTATTTCTCTTAATAGTCCTGAACGTCAGCTTCGTCTTGGATACAGTATCGCCAGATATAATGGAAAAATAGTAAGAAGAACAGGGGATGCAAAGATTGGAGAAAATATGGAGGTTAAAGTTATAGACGGCGTAATTACTTCTGAAGTTAAAAATATTAAAAAACAATAAAGCTATGACTAAAGAAAAATCAGATACAAAAAATTTAAACAGCAATCTTAAAAAGCTTTCTGAGATTACGGAGTGGTTCGATAACCAGGAGGAGATTGATGTTGAAGAAGGATTAAAAAAAGTGAAGGAAGCAGTTTCTTTAATTAAAGAGAGTAAGGGACGATTAAAAGAGATTGAGAATGAGTTTGAGGAGATAAAAAAGGGAATAGAGCCGGAAGAAGAATAGAATATTTCTAAAATTAAAAATCGCCCTTTTGGGCGGTTTTTTAGTCGGATAATCTTTTTTTCGATGATTTTTATAACTTTAAGGTCGAAATAAAATTATATGTTGTCAATAAAAAATAGAATTAGTATAAGCCTAATACGCCAATTTGATTTCTCCTCCCTGTTGATATAAAATTTAATCATGAAACGTATTATAAATTTTATTACCTGTAAAATTTTAAATATTTACCGTTCACAAAATTATTCAACAAAAAGAGATCCATTCGGCCATTATTTTTTTGTTTACCTTGGGATAACCTATTCTTGTCAATGTAATTGTGTTCATTGCGGGATGGAGATGTATCCCAAAAATATTGATAAAGAGTTAAAAACACAAGAATGGAAAAATGTAATAAATCAAATACCCCAGGATAAGGGGAAAGTTTGTGTTACATTTTTCGGGGGAGAACCCTTATTAAGAAACGATTTACCCGACTTGATATCTTTTGCAAATAAAAAAAATTTTGCAACCAGTTTATTCACAAACGGACTTCTTTTAACGGAAAAATATGTAAGAACTTTAAAAAATGCTGGGTTGGATTTAGTTGAAATTAGTGTAGATAGCCTACGCCCGGAAATTCATGACAAATTGAGGGGGGTGAATGGTACTTTCGAAAAATTACAAATGGGTATAAAATATTGCTTGTCGGAGAATTTAAGATTTGCGATATCAACCTACTCAACAAAAGAAAATATTAAAAATGGAGATTTGGAGGAGATGATATCGTGGGCGAGAAAAATTGGAGCTTTTTTTACGAGAGTTTTGGCCCCTATCCCTGCTGGTAAATTTCTACAAGCAGATGATGTAAAATTGGGGCCAGAGGAAAAGGAAAGACTCAAAAAAATTGTTGACCAAAGATTTTCCTTTTGTAATTTTACAAAAGATTATTGTTCCTCTAAGAGTAGAAAATTAGTTTATATTTCTCCGCATGGAGATCTTCAGCCCTGTCAATATGTGCCGCTTAGTTTTGGGAATATACGGGAAGAGCCGTTAGAATTATTATTAAAAAAAATGTGGGAGCACCCCGTATACAAAACTCGAAATAGGATATGTTTTATGAGGGATCATTCTTTCCAAAATAAATATATTAAAAATATAAAAAATACACAAAAATTTCCTATCGATTTGTCGTAATAGTATAATTATTGGAATAACGCTTTTTCCCCTCTATCAGTATATATTTTCTCGAAAGAAATAGGGCCGGAAGAAGAATAAAAATATTACTAAATTAGAAATCGCCCTTTCGGGCGTTTTTTTGGCAAGGCGGTTGATTTTTTTTGATGATTTGATAGTTTCAATATATAGTACGCTTAAATAATATATCCGGAGGTGAATAGAAAAATGGACGATAGTCTTATAGCTTTATTAGTTTGGTTTGCTGTATGTTTTATCGCCTTTTCTGTCTTTTTTTTGAGACTTTGGACATACCATAGTTGGAAGCAAACGGGCTTCTGGGACGGTATAGACAGAGAAAGAAATCGTGCCAGTGGA